>TARA_R110002073_G_scaffold293075_1_pt1 | contig 107557 bp, 87 predicted proteins | sample TARA_R110002073 | Tara Oceans TARA_R110002073 (sample SAMEA4397174) | marine metagenome | biome: Polar Biome; feature: [DCM] deep chlorophyll maximum layer (ENVO:01000326); material: water (ENVO:00002006), including particulate matter (ENVO:01000060) such as... | depth 40 m
AGGGCGATGTTGTTTGAGGTCTTTGTAGGAGCTTGCTTGCAAGCGATGCGGCGTATGTCGCGCACCGGTGCCAGTGTTCTCCGCTAGGCGGGCTGAATGGGATTGTTGATGATGCCGCGCAGGTGACGAATTGCGTGGAGCGCTTATGGGGTGGCATCGTCCAGATTTTGATATGGGATTTGTGCAGCCTGGGCCGCCACTGAGTGAGCGATTCGCGCAGATGCGACAGAAAGCGGCAAGTGGTTTGGATGTTTTCGCCGCGCTACGGTCTAGCTACACAGCACTACATTCATTCCGAGTCTGCCGATATGCGGCGACGCCGAATGGGTTTGTCGGCTCGTTAGCGAGTGACGACTTAAGCGTCTCTCGCTAACGAGCCCATACAGTTCTTCTCGCCATCAGGCGATCAAAATAAATTTATTCGCCAACAACAATAATACGCACCGCCTCAAGCTGGCAGCGACTTTCGCCGAGCTGCTTTTCCAGCTGTTCAGTTTGCTGCTGCAAGAACTCAATTTCTTCGTCACGAATCATTGGGTTTTTCAGTTTTAACTGAACCAGTCGATTAATTTCATGTTGCTGTGTTTCGCGCATTTTGGTTAGCGCGTCGGCAATAATGCCCTTGCCTTGTTCTGTTGCAATGGCGTGATCTGCGCGTAACAACTTGGTCAGCAAGTCTTTCTGGCTACCAACAATTTTACCCGCTAAACCGCGATCAACCTTATGACATTTTTTACTCAGCGCTTCATGGGATACGGCGCTGCCAATATCTTTCCCGTTACTGTCCAGCAAAGTCCGAATCAGCGTTGTCGGTAAAAAGCGCTGTGCCTGTAAGTGCCGTGGTGCGACGCACTCCAGTGTATACAGGGCTTCAACCAGCAAGGTGCCCGGCTTGATCTTTTTGTTTTTCAGTAACGATACGCACGCTTTGCCGAGGCTCTGGCTGAGCATTAGCTCGATCGCGCCGCTGACCATGGGGTGTTCCCAAGTAATAAACTGCATGTCGTCACGACCTAGCGCGGTAGCACGATGATCGGTGACGGTAATGCCATCTTCCGGTAGTGCAGGGAACGGCTCAACCAAATGTTCGTTCGGACGCAAAATCGTCGCGTGCTCAGAATGGTATTCGCTGTCCACGCCGAAGCGTTCAAACATATGTTCCAAAAATGCCATGGGCGTATGCTGATCGGCTTCTTCAAGCGCCTCGACCAATGTCGCGGCGATGTCGCCATCAAACGAACTCAGTTCCAACAAACGATCACGGCCACTGTCGAGCAGCGCTTTCATTTCAGCAGTAATACTGCTGGTTTCCTCAATCAGCGTCTTCAGCAGCGCAGCATCATCGGGTGCGTTCAGCGCTTGCCCTAAACGTTGCTCAGTTCGCTGGCGAATTTGCGTGCCGGCAGGGTTGGTGTGACAGAACGCATTCATGCCGTCGTTATACCAATGGAACAGTACCGACTGAGCGTGGTTGTCAAAGTACGGCACATGAATCTGAATATTTTCTTGCTGGCCAATACGATCAAGGCGACCAATACGCTGTTCCAATAAATCGGGATTGGCCGGTAAATCAAATAGCACCAAATGATGTGAGAACTGAAAATTACGTCCTTCACTGCCGATTTCGGAGCAGAACAGCGCCTGTGCGCCGTCGATGGTTTCCGCAAACCACGCCGCGGCGCGGTCGCGTTCAATCAGATCCATTTCTTCATGGAACATGGCGACGTTCATGCCAAGTTTATATCCGCAGTACGCATGCAGGTCGCTGGCGGTTTCTTTGCGCGCGCAAATTACCAGCACCTTATCGTTGCGGTGTTGCTTTAAGAATTTAGCCAGCCACGTGGCGCGTGGGTCATCATTACACCAGCGGTCATCGGAAAATACATGCTCAGGATGCAGCTGTTCGTTCAGCGGCGCATCGCGTTCGACCACCCACGTTTCGGGAAACGTTAACGGAACGCCTTCAACAATTCGCGTCGGGAAACCGGCAATATTTTTACGCGTATTACGGAACAGTACCCGCCCTGGGCCACTACGGTCGGTGAGTTCGTTGAGCACTTCTTCGCGCTGCGCTTCATCAATCGTAATGTCAGGCAAGTAATTGGCGGCGCGCTGCTTTAGCGCGTCATCCCATTGCTCGTTGTCATGCAGCTCGCCAGCAACCTGCGCGACCGCTTGATAGGTTTCCTGCTCGGCCAGAAACGCATCGAAGGAACTGTAGCGATCAGGGTCGAGTAGACGCAGTCGCGCAAAATGGCTTTCGCGGCCAAGTTGTTCTGGGGTGGCGGTCAGTAGCAGTAGGCCTTTCGCGGTGGCAGCAAGTTGCTCGACGCGCTGATAGCCTTCGCTAGCATTGTCTGGCGACCACGTCAGGTGATGTGCTTCATCGACGACCAGTAAATCCCAGTCTGCGGCGCACAGATCGCGCATATTGCAGTGCTCAAGGAACTCCGTGCTGACGAGAATAAGCTGTTCGGTTTGGAACGGATTGCTATCGAGCGGCGCCTGTTCGAAGGCCGGAATTACATCGTCTTCGTGGTCGATGCCGTCCATCTCGTCGAGCAAACTGTCTAGGTCTTCATCATCATTGAGGGCTGCGTCAGAAAAGGCATCTTCCATGTCCGACATTTCAGCTTTTAGCGCATCAAGGCGGCCTTGATCAAAGATACTGAAATGCAGATTGAAGCGCCGCACCATTTCAACAAACCACTGATGTATCAGCGCAGGTGGCACAACAATCAGCACCCGGCTAGCGCGATGAGTGATCAGCTGTTGGTGAATAATTAAACCGGCTTCGATGGTCTTGCCCAAACCCACTTCATCGGCGAGCAGTACCCGCGGCGCGTAACGGCTAGCCACTTGGCGGGCGATATACAGCTGGTGCGGAATCAAATCGATACGCGGGCCGAGCAGGCCTTGCACACTGGAGCGCTCACTGTGGGCGCGCGCTTGCAGGGCGGCGTAGCGCAGCTCAAACCAACCATTTCTATCCAGTTGCTTGGCAAATAAGCGATCACTGGCGCCACTAAGATCAAGGCGGTGGCCAAGCCGTGTTTCCGGTAGCGGCGCAATCTGATCTGGAGCGTCCTCAGGATGAGCGCGATAGACCAGCAGGTTGTTCATTTCTTCGACGCTATCGACAATCAATGTCATGCCGTCGTCGGTTTCGATGCTGTCGCCGGCCTGAAAGGTGAGCCGCGATAACGGCGCGCTCTGGCGCGCATAGGTGCGTTCTTCTTCGCTGGCGGGGAAGTAAACCTTAATCAGCCGATAGTCGACGTCCTGTATCATGCCTAGACCTAGTTCGGGTTCTGGTTCACTTAACCAGCGCTGGCCAACGGTATACTCGGACATGAAGACAGACTCTGTTGCAAAATGAGGGGGCATTATAAAGCCCCGCGACGCAAATGTCGGCGCTTGCATGATGCGATATCAGGATATAAAGGTGTTTTACATCGCTGTAGCGCGCTATAGCACAGGAGAGCATTGATGGCAGACATATTGCCGTTTAAACGACCAGAGAAGAAAGCGCCTAAGAAGGGGCTATGCCAGCACGGCTTCCACCGCTGGCAAGTGTGTAAAGAGAAGCAGTTTGATGTAAAACAGGGGCGCCTCGTGACGGTGCTGCGCTGCGAAAGATGCGGCCTAGAGAAAGTTGAGGCACGATAACGATTAGCTAGCGCTGTGGCGTAGGAAAGCGCTGCGGCGTAATAAACAGATGCGGCGCACAAAATGGCTGTGGGGTAGAAACAGCTGCGGCGCGTCCCAAACAGAAAAGCCAAGCTAGATCAGTACAGAGCAAGGCGCGCACATAAAAATAGCCTCGCGAATAAAAACATAAAGACGGCGGATAACCTGTATGCAACCTATTACGTTATATCAGTTCCCCATTTCCCACTATTGCGAAAAAGTGCGCTGGGCGCTCGACTATAAAGGCGTTCCCCACCAGATAAAAAACCTGCTGCCCGGCAAACATATAAAGTTTGCCAAATCCGTCGCGCAGAGATCGAGCGTGCCGATCCTGCAGGTCGGCGATACCTATGTGCAGCAATCAAGCGCAATCATCGACTACCTCGATGAACACTTCCCAGATAAACCACTCACCCCTGCCGACCCAGATCTCCGTGAAGAAGCACTGAAGTGGGAAGCGTTTGCCGACAAAGATCTCGGCCCCCATGTTCGTCGCTGGGCCTACTACACCTTGCTAGAACATCCTTCGGTAGTGTTGCCCGTACTCACCACCGGCGCGCCATTATTATTCAAACCCATGTTCAGATTGTTCTTTCCAAAAGTGCGCGCCCTAATGAAAAAGGCCATGAACATTTATCCCGATGAAGCTCAAGCCAGCGCAGTGCAGATCGATGTGGCCCTAGCGCAAATTGATGAAGCCCTAAACGGAAAAGATTTTTTAGTCGGCGACACCTTTAGCCGCGCAGACCTCGCCGTGTCAGCAATGCTGTCGCCGCTGTTTATGCCAAAGCAGTACGGCGTGAAGTGGCCGAAGAAAATGCCAGAGCCTCTGCAAGGGTGGGTGAGTGCAAGGCAGGATAAGTTGGTGTGGGCGGAGAAGGTTTATGGGGAGAATCGGTAGATCGGGAGAGATTCGGAGCGTCAGGTCGCAACGCAGCTAGGGGGCGCCGACAATTTTTTATTGCGGAGTATTCGGAGTTCAACGACAAATGACTTATATCCCATTTTGCCGAAAACCCAGAGCGCACGTGTAACGGGGCTTGCAAGGCGTTTGGCGTGATATGCCAACCAAAACAAAACCCAGATAAAAACACGAGATACACGACAATTGTTGCAAAAGTCCGAGTGATAGCGTTCTGTTATTATCGATAAGGCGTTGTTAGTAAAAGGAATTCGGTCGTTTATTAAGAATAGACTCTGGGGATATACGACAGCATGGTATAAGTCATTTGTCGTTGAATACACTGTTATGCAAATCATGCACCGTCAACTAGTAGGAGCTTTGATGAGTTTTGAGAAGCAGGCACAGGACTATTATGCAAGGGCGCCGCTCATAGTTCTAGGAAGCGGAGCCTCAGCAGCCTATGGTATGTCCGGCATGGGGAAATTGGCCAATTATTTAATTGAACATACCGATGTATCGGATCTTCCTGAAAAAGACCAAAGTAATTGGGTTAGCTTTTGTGAAGCTTTGAATTCGGGAGTCGACTTAGAAACAGCTTTGCATCAGGTGCAGGTGTCCGAAGCACTAACAGGCAAAATCATTAACCACACATGGACTCTTATAAACGGAGAAGATCTGGATATTTTCAAAAGAAGTCTTGAAGGTAATGACCGTTATAGTTTGGGTATGCTTCTTTCGCATATGTTCAGATCAAGCATCTCAACTATTAACATCATTACAACGAATTATGACAGGCTTGCCGAATACGCTTGTGATACAGAAAACATCCACCATTACACAGGCTTTACTCATGGCTATTTTCGCCAGCTATCTCAACCATCCGAAGTTAAAGTTTCTCGTAAAGCTAATATATGGAAAGTGCACGGGTCGCTCGATTGGTTTGAATCACCATTAAAAGACGTTATTGGATTATCACACCTAGAAGAAATCCCCGCCGGATATTTACCTCAGATTGTGACGCCTGGAACTCAGAAATACCAAAGAACTCACCTAGAGCCATATCGTTCAATTATAAACAACGCAGATCTTGCCATTACTAATGCAGCATCATATTTGTGTGTTGGCTATGGATTTAATGATGAGCATATACAGCCAAAACTTATGAGCAAATGTGCACGACAAGGAGCGCCAATTACTATCGTGACATACGCACTTTCCGAGGCTACTAGAACGAATGTTATCAATGGCGATGTAAATAACTACCTAGCAATTGAACGGGGTGCACATGACGACCAGTCAGTGATTTACAGTTCCCTTGAAAAGGAGCCAGTAGTAGTTGAAAAGAATTTATGGAGCCTCCAAGGCTATTTGACATTAATAATGTAGGGGTTATAGAGATGCCAATTTTTAATTTTATGGACGATGATGCATTAGGGAAAGTGGCATCTGTTGATACGGCTACAGTAGTTGTAGATGTAGACAATGTGGATCAACTTAAAAGGTTACAGGTAAATCATTTAGCTGTTTTGCAAAGCAGCAGGCCTGGGCAGCACCTCATAGGACTAATAGTTCAAGTTACAAGAAAGAAGGCTGTCTCTGAGATAATCGATGAGGGTGTTGTTGACCAGTCCCCAGAGCTAAACCTCTGTAAAATCGCACTCATTGGTACTTTATTGGATCGCGATGGCGAAAAAGAGAATGTATTTCGTCGAACGCTTGAATCGGTTCCTGAAATTGATGCTAACTGCTTTTCGCTGGAGGGAGGAAATCTTACTGGATTTATGAGAACCCTCTCAAGTATTGCGGACGATGGAAATGCTCTAACCCTTGGAAAATACACACTAGATGAGCATGCCATTGCTTACCTAAATGGCAATAAGTTTTTTCAACGTCATGCATTTATAGGCGGAAGCACGGGATCGGGAAAGTCATGGACTACCGCCAGAATAATTGAGCAAATGGCAGCGCTGAGCTCCGCTAATGCCATAGTCTTTGATCTTCATGGTGAATACTCCCCGCTAGTAGGAGACGGTATTCAGCAGCTAAAGGTTGCTGGCCCTGCTGATGTAGAAGCAGGGCGAACTTTGGATGACGGCATACTTTACCTTCCTTACTGGCTCCTTTCCTACGAAGCTCTGGTGTCTATGTTTGTTGATCGTAGTGATCAAAATGCACCTAATCAGGCGATGATTGTTGCTAGAGAGATAAACCAATCAAAACGTAAATATTTAGAAGATAATGGGCATGATGATATTTTGTCGCATTTTACGGTAGATAGCCCTGTACCTTTTGACTTGCATGAACTTCTTGATCGGTTGAACTATATAAACACCGAGATGGTTCAAGGCGCCAGAGCCGGCTCAGAGAAACAAGGCGAATTTTTTGGCAAGTTGGCGAGGATGATATCTCGCTTAGAGAATAAGATTTCGGATCGTCGGCTTGGCTTCCTTTTCAATGGCGGCGACGACATAATGGATTTTTCTTGGCTAAGCCGGTTGTCTACAAAGCTATTGGGAAGCACCTCCGAAAACGGAAGAGCCGGAATTAAAATTGTCAATTTCTCAGAAGTTCCTTCGGACATACTTCCATTAATAGTTTCCTTGGTCGCGCGGGTTGCATTTTCAGTTCAGCAATGGACTCCAGGGGAGTTGCGGCACCCAATAGCCCTGCTTTGTGATGAAGCACATCTTTATATGCCACAAAGGAGTTCGGCCGATTCAGCTGATAGCGTATCAATTGACATATTCGAACGAATTGCAAAAGAAGGCCGTAAGTACGGTGTAAGCCTCGTAGTGATCAGTCAAAGGCCGTCCGAGGTAAATAAAACCATGCTGAGTCAGTGTAGCAATTTCATTTCTATGAGGCTGACAAATGCAGAAGACCAAGGAGTTATTAAAAAATTACTTCCGGATAGTTTAGGCGGATTTGGAGATATTCTTCCAACTTTGGATACGGGCGAGGCGTTGGTTGTCGGCGATGCTAGTTTGCTTCCCAGTAGAATAAGAATTGACGAGCCACTGAATAGGCCGAACAGCGGGACCGTGGATTTTTGGGACGAATGGCAGTCGCCAGTAGAAGAAGGGAGACTTCCGTTAGCTATAGATAATTGGCGCAAGCAAAATATTCAATAAAGTAGATCCTGATTAGAAAAATGCATAACAATGCGCTGCTGTCGGACAAATTTTCCGCAGAGCGCGGCGTTATGCAAGAAGGTACTAGTCTTCACCGTGACCAATATGGATATTAAGTTTTGAAACCAGACGTTAGAACGATTAGAGGCTCGAAGTGGAAGCCTTCCAAAAACGCTGTAAAATCTTCCGAAGACGATACATTGCGATCCATTTTTGTAAGAGAACTTATGCAGGTTAGAAGTACTGCACCTTTTAGTATCCCAAAAACCACTAACCAGATTCCTAATATTATAGTTCAGTTCTGGGATGAAAATGATATACCAGAAGACGTTCAAGAATGTATTGAATCATGGCAAAGTCTTAAGTCTAAAGGTTTTGAACATCACCTATTCAATAACAGTACTGCTAGAAAGTTTATTGCAGATAACTTGTATGAAGAAAATGTTAAGGCATTCGACCGCTGTTACCATCCAGCAATGAAAAGTGACTACTTCCGTCTCTGTTTTATCTACTGTAACGGAGGTTTTTATGTTGATGTAGATGACGTTTATTCTGGATTAGATATTAGCGGCCTATTCTCTGACCAGAGGATGAAACTACAACCCCTTTGCTTTGACGTTGATGCTAATTCTATGGTTGCTCCTGGTAATTTTAATGTTAGTGGAGAATTGGCAGATAACCGAATTTACTATTTTAATAACAATCCTATTCTTGCACCTCCCCACAACCCCATAATTGAATATGCGCTCGCGAGGTCAACTTACCTTCTTCTTGAATGTGATGAGAATGTTTTTCCTGAAATCCAGTCAACAACAGGGCCTGGAAACATGTCTGCCAGTATTGTGGCGTACTTATCGGATTCTCCACACAATACGCGAGAAAAACACTTAAGCATCTTAGTTGAATGGGAAGCTTTCGCTCCAACTATCTGGAGGCTTAGTTATCGTGATGATGATAGAAATTGGCGCTTATCTAACAGAAAAGAATATATGCGAAATAAACCCGCAACTGAAATGGCCTGAATATATATGAACAAAATAACTATCCTAGGGCCTTTCTTAAGTTTTACGTACCGTGTTGCTTTGCGGGCTAAGAAGCTGCTGCCCAAAAAGAAGTGCGTCGCGTTTGATCAGGCCGATAAGGAATCAATACACACCTGCATTGAAAACATCTATGTTATAAATCTTGATCGGCAGCCTCAACGATGGAAGCAAGTTCTAGACGAATTTTCACAAGTCTTAGACGCTAAAGGAAGGGCACTGTCAGGATATGTCAGGCGAATTTCTGCTGTAGATGCTTTAGAGTTCGAAAGTGTGGTGGAGTCGGAGGCTGTTAACAGTACCTATACATTAGGTGAGCAGCTTTATGTTGATCCACGAAAAGTGTTACCCAATAAGCTAAACCTAGGTGAAGAAATTCAAATGAGCAGGCAAGAAATAGCTGTAGCTCTTTCACACATAGAAATATGGAAAAAAATAGCCGCTGGTGAAAATCAATATGTTTTAGTTCTAGAGGATGACATCTGCCTTAGTTATAGGTTTTCGAATTATGTTGCGAAAGTTTGGAATGAACTTCTCAAATTCCGAGGTAAATCAGTGCTATTTGACATCCTTTATCTTTCATATAGAGAAGTTGATGAAGGGGCGGAAAAGACTCCTGTTACTGAGAATACATTTCAACTTTTCAGAGGTGTATGGTTTTTATCCGGATACGTTCTTTCGAAAAGAGGGGCAGAGCGATTGTTAAGCCAACTTCCTGTGCGCGGTCCTGTAGATCTCTGGGTAAATCACAAATTTAGTACTATTGATGCTTTGCTTGCCTCTAGTTCTGTGATTAAACAACGTATAGATGAAAAATCTCAAAATTCATATTCAATCTTGCCGGTACTTTCAAAAATAGGAGTTCTTAATTCAGAAACCCCTGGAACTTATAAATCTATCCAACTAGTTAGGCCAATATTTGTTGTAGGCAAAGATCATGAAAAACTTACTTCGTTAGCTATGGCTCTCTCAATGCTTGGGTATCGTTGTTGCAGCGATCTTGAGAAGTTGCCCGAGGGTGAGAGTGGTATACTTGCTGACGAAGATGGAACATCTAACTTTGAGGCCTTTGTCAATATTGGTTGTATTGATGTGAATATTGATAAGTTAGCTCAAATACACCCGAATGGTCGCTTGATTATAGTAGGCCATAGTTTGTCAAAGGATGAGATTATTTCCTTAACAGATAATTGGTCTGATCGCAGTTTAGTTTTAACTTCTTATGCTGTTGGCAAATGGAAAATGCTATGTGAATTTCTAGGGCTTGTACCTCCCGCCAGCCCTTATCCAAAGCTTCGTGAGCTCGGTCAGCGTAAGCTAGATAAGAAAAATAATGTATTGAGAAATGGAAATCAATTAAGTTATGTGTGGCTAAAAGCTGATTCATCCCCCTGGATTCTACCTACTAAAATTAACTTAAATGATCATTCTTTATTGTCGAATAGTTTGAATAACTCAGAATGGACGTGCACTTTTTCGGATAGTTTCAATTCCTTTAATAATGATTTTTGGTTAAAAAGAGATGATACATTTCCAGGCAATATGGCTTTGTTTAGTCCATCAAATTTATTTATAAATAATGGCTCTCCTGCTGAAATTAGTGTATTACATGAAGACTTAGGAGTAAGGAAGTTCGGTGCAGCGGCTTTAACTTCTAGACGAGATTTTTTGTTTGGCCGTTTTGAGGCTGTTCTTAAACCACCCAAAATAGATGGCATTATAACTGGAATGTTTCTACACCGGGACTCACCACGTCAAGAAATTGATATTGAATTTTTAGGTAAAGATCCAAAAAAACTGCTCATTAATGTTTACTACAATCCCGGTTGTGGGGGTTCTCGTTTTGATTATGGATATAGAGGTACGCCTGTAGTAATAGATTTGGGGTTTGATGCAACGACTGACTTCCATTCATATGCTATCGAATGGGATGAAAATGAACTTAGATGGTACGTGGATGGGGTAATTGTTCATACAAGATCCAACTGGGAACCTACACCGATACCTCACTTACCAATGAAGTTCCACCTAAATTGCTGGCCTTCTGCGTCACGCGAACTAGCAGGAAAGATAAATGTAAAGAAACTGCCAGTGAAAGCTTTAGTCAAATCGGTTCTTATTTCCACATCTGAGCATGATCATTTTAAAGCTATGAATAATATGCGCGAGCCCGAAGATGAAGAGTTGTTGGAATATGAAAATGCATAATATTTTTCAATCAGCAAGTAGCTCGGGACACCCATAGCTCAGCAACTCCAGGCACCCATAAGATTCTTCAGTCATTGTGAGTTATGGCTTATAGGTTGCGTAGGCTTTTCAGAAGTAAGTTATGGGTGTCCGGAATCCGTTATTTGCCGGATGTGGCTTTGCTTGACGGAGCCAATCCCGATAGTTTTTACTGCGACAATATGGTTGACCGGCCCGTTGCGACGAAAACAGCATTGGCATGAATCCACCTATAAAACCGAATTGACTGTCCATTCAAGCGGCTCCATCCCTATAAAAGGAATAATCATATGAGAAGAGTTTTACTGAGTGCGGCAATACTGGCTTTTACTACCACGTCGGCTTTCGCGACCAATATTGATGGCTCGACGCTAACAGCAACCGTGGCATCCAATTTAACCGAAGCTCAGTGCGCTACCCTGGTTGGACCTAAGAATATCTCTGTCGCAGCCATCCCGGAGCTTCCGAATGTATGTGTCAACAATATGGGTATTCAGTTCTCCAACGATCAGCTTGCTGTTCTTACAACCGAGCAAGTGTCGAGTTTGTCCTTTGAGTGGCTTCGATTAGCGGGTCAGGCCAAGCAGGTCGTTTTGCTCCCGGCAGCTTCTTCTATGGCGGTTTTCCGAATTCTTTCGTTGAACATGCTTACTAGTGATCAGGTAATGATGGTAACCCCTGACCAACTCAAAGGTCTTACTGCCAAGCAGTTGGGCTTGATTAGTGGGTCATATCTTAAGGCAATGACGGAAACCCAAATGACGGCGTTGCGATCCGATCAGATTTCCGCTGCTTTTGATAAGTGGACAGACCAACAGATGAAAAATTTGACGCCTGACCAGATCAGAGGTCTTCCGGCCTCCCAAGCGAGCGGATTGGTGAGCTACTTCACGTCTTGGACGCAGGAGCAGATTCACGCACTGACTCCGGATCAATTAGCCGCTATCCCACAAGTCTTCAGCTACCCTTGGTTCAAGGATGTGCTTAAGGTGTTGTCGACCTCGCAAATCGACTCACTAACAGACCAGGCCGTTATTGAGTTGGCGAAGTCCAAGGATGAGGTTCAAACATTGCCAGACGCACTAATCGCTTCACTAACAGACCAAACCGTCGTCCAGTTGGCGAAAGCTAAGAATCTCAAAAACCTGTCGAACGACCAGCTCTCGAAATTGCAGGTTTCTGCAATCAGGAGGCTGAAGACCCTGAACCTGCTTGAAGGACTGTCGGCAGAACAGGTTGCAGAACTACCGTCAACCGACTTAACGCTGACGGCTAAGTTCGACGGGACCTGCGAAAAAGCGGGAATGACACTCAACAATCTGTTTGCCTTTTATGCAACGCAAGCTACGGAACCTGGGAGACTTTCGGAAAATTATAAAAGTGTTCGTGTAAACAGTAGCGGACAATTTACTGTTCCCTATAACGCAACGTACGTCTACTTCAATCGTGATGTAATGCCTTCAAATATTAATTTCTATGGTGTGAATGGCGCGGTATCCACTGTGAGTGAAGGGAAGAGTTACACAGTGACGTGTCGGACTACTAGCGAGCAGAAATAGAAAGTAACTCGGGGCATCCATAACATTTTTCAGTTATTGTGAGCTATGGCTTATAGGCTGCGTAGGTTTTTTGGAGTTAAGTTATGGGTGCCCCGAGTTTGTTTGATAAAGGAGTGATTTTGGATGGATGACTCTAAGCAGAAAATTGCACTTTTTATCGATGCAGACAATGCTCCTGCGGACAAATTTGAAGATGTCCTTAGTGAAGTTGCAAAGTACGGTGTTGTAACAATAAGAAGGGCGTACGGAAACTGGAAAAAGCCATCTATAAAGGCGTGGGAAAGTCTTTTGCATGAATATGCGATACAGCCAATACAACAGTATGATCTAGTAAAAGGCAAAAACGCATCGGACATAGCGCTAGTCATAGATGCAATGGATGTGATGTATACGAGAAATATTGATGTGATGTGTTTTGTCTCGTCTGATTGTGACTTTACGCCAATGGTTACGCGTGCCTTGGCCGAGGGTAAGGTCGTGTTAGGCTTTGGTGAGCGAAAAACGCCGTCGCCATTCGTTAACGCATGTTCAAAGTTTCTGTTTTTGGATCAAGGCGATCAAGGTGGCGATACAGCCCAAACTAAAACCAAGAACATAAAGTCTGATACGAAGCTAATAAATTTGCTTCGTTTGGCAATAGAGGCGACAGAAGAAGAAAGTGGCTGGGCTGCTCTAGGGCCTGTTGGTTCGCATATATCAAACAAGACTTCTTTTGATACCAGAAACTATGGCTATAAGAACTTGAGCAGTCTTATCAAGGCGATAGATTTGTTTGAATTGAAGCGTGGTCCTGGGAATTCTTATTTGGTAAAAGATGTACGGAAGAAGAAGACGGTATAAAGAAGCTGGTCAGAGGGATAGGGTACCCATGGACACTCTATGATTTAGTCGTTACGAGGAAAGCACATGAATCCGCTCAGCAGTGCTGGCCCAGCAATAGAGCTTCAAACATCAGCGTGGTTAAACGTTGATAGGCCCATCAAGCTTAGCGATCTGTTAGGTCGTGTTGTTATTGTTCATACCTTTCAAATGCTCTGTCCGGGCTGTGTATCTCATGGTTTGCCGCAAGCTCTCAGAATAAGGAATACGTTTTCTGAAGAGGATGTTGTTGTTTTGGGTTTGCATACGGTTTTTGAACACCATTCGGTTATGGGGCCGGAGGCATTAAAAGTATTTTTGCACGAGTATCGAATCCATTTTCCGGTCGGCATTGATCAAGAAGTCGCGGGCAGCAGTATACCGTTAACAATGCAGGCGTATGATTTGCGTGGTACGCCTTCCATTATATTAATTGATAAGCAAGGGCGGGTTCGGCTGAATCATTTTGGTGGGATTGATGATCTGATGTTGGGGGCCAGTATCGGTCAGCTGTTATCTGAATAGATCAGCACGTCACTGACGTTTACGGCCCCCAGTAAATAGAATTATTCGCTCTCTTCAATAAACTCTTCTAACGCTTCCCAGCTCACTTCATCTGCGTGCTTATCGTACGCGAGTGGCATATCAAACTGTTTTCCTGCCTTGGTTGAATCGGGGTTGGTAAAGCTGTGTTTGGCCGTCGGGAATGACAATAGATTGAGTTCGACGCCCGCGTTCGACATTTCGGTGACAAATCCGCCCACTTGATCTGCGGGCACCATGGGGTCTGCGCCACCGGTTGCGACGAGTAGTTTCGCTTTAACTTGACCTTGTTGTGCGGGGGTTTCAGTGCCTAGGCTGCCGTGAAAGCTGGCGATGCCGTAAAGGTCTGCGCCGGCTCTGGCTTGATTGAGGACGACGGCGCCACCGAAGCAGTAGCCAATCGCAAAGAGACGATTTTTATCGACGTTGCGGAGTTTGAGCAGTTCGTCTTTGGCGGCGTTAAAGCGCGCGGTCATTTTTTCGGGCTCGGCAAAGGCGGCGTTCATAAAGGCTTTTGCATCTTTGGGATGGGCGGCCACGGCGCCGTTGCCGTACATGTCTACGGCGATGGCGGTATAGCCTTGCTCGGCGAGCATCTTGGCGCGGTTGCGGGCGTAATCGTTTAGTCCCCACCATTCATGCACAACAATGATGGCGGCGGTGGGTTTCTTTTGTTTGTTGTTGCTATAAATCACGGCGCTGCCGAGATCGTTTGCGAAGGCGACTTTGCGCTCAACAATATCACCTGCGTTTGCGATGCTAGGCAGTAAAAGAAACCCGAGTGCCGATAACAATAGTGTTGATAACAACGGTGCAGAGGCCGTCGAGGTTTTGAAGAGACGACGAAAGAAGGACTGGAAAGAATGGCGGTGCATAGTGAATCCCCTTTTGGTTGGTTTTCTAGTCTGCCAAATTGTTCCGTGTGAGGCGGTAACGGTGCAAATAGCATACGCGCGAAAAGTATGGGATGGCTACCTTACTTTGGCGGGATTGTTTTGATGCAAAGCGATATTAAAGAGAGGGGGTTTCGAACGACCGTTGTGGGCGAAAGGACTTTATTGAGCTTTTGAATAGCTCCCTTCGAGCGCGGTGTAATTTTTCAGAGGCTCCTTCCTAAACGGGAGAAGAGATCGCTTGCAAGCAAGCTCCTACAAGGTTGTTCGGTTTGAGGTTTTTGTGGGAGCTTGCTTGCAAGCGAATCTTTTATTTTCCTAGCCGAGTGACTGTTCGCAGGGCCGTTAGTCAGAGCCCTCTTAGGAATTCGTTTACGGATCTAGCGATTGAACGCTAATCCGCATCGCCGCTGGTATCGATGGCGCCGTGCTTTTCGGTTGCGCCGTTGCCGTCGACCCACTCCCAGCGTAATGGCTCGCCGAAATCATCATAAATCAATTTGCGGCGCAGCGGGTTGCGCTTCGGTTTGGGAGTGTGGCGCAGCCGCTTGGCTTGCTTGCGTGCTTCAATGGCGGCAACCACTTCGGGAACCGGTGTGCGTTCGGTGGTGCCGGACGGTGTGAAGGACTGTTGGTGAAGCCGTCGAGCATTGGGGTCGCCTTGACCGCTGGCGCCTGGGTCTACGGTAGACACGTGCCCGCCACGGGCGAGAAACTCTTCCGTTTGTTGGCGAATGCGTTGTCGTTGTAGTTTTTTCTGGCTCACCGGTATTGCTCAGCGTTAAGGGTCAACCGGTGATCATAGCAAATCCTAGCGCCGAGCACTGTTAAAGGCTGTTGTAGGCTAGCCGGAATGGAGTATGTGCTGCTGAGGCGGCGCCGGTGCGCCGGATCAGGCGCGCGGCCGTAGATGGCGGCGCAGCATGCTATCAAGTTGCTGTAGGCGAGTCGGTTTAGAAAGGTAGTCGTCCATGCCCGCGGCGGTACATTTCTCTCGCTCATCGTTCATGGCGTTAGCGGTTAGCGCAATAATTGGAATGTGGCTGGCGCCGTTCCGTTCTAGCTTGCGAATCGCGCGGCTGGTGCTGTAGCCGTCGAGGATAGGCATTCTGCAATCCATTAAAATTAGATCGAAGCCTTGTTGCCATACCGCCAGTGCGGCCTCGCCGTTCTCGACCACGGTGACATTATGGCCGAGGCGTTTGAGCATGCGTTCGGTCACTTCCGCATTAATCTGATTGTCTTCGGCGACGAGAATACGTTTGCCCACCAGCAAGCTTTCAACCTTGCCTGTGTCATCTTCGTTCAGTTCGACTTGGCGCCGAAAACTGAACTCTTGGTTGAGCGTGGCAGGGGTGAGCGGGAGGGTTAAGTCGATGCGGGTGCCAATGCCAGGTGATGACGTTAAGGCGATTGAGCCGCCCAGTTGTTCCGCCAATTGTTTGCTAATGGTTAGGCCAAGCCCGCTGCCGCCGTAAAGGCGAGATGTGCTGTTGTCTGCTTGCGTGAAGGCGTCAAATATTCTGTTTTGCGCGTCGGCGGCGATGCCAATGCCTGTATCTTCTACGCTAATGATAACTTGGCCAGGTTGATTGCTTTGTGCCGCGTGAGAGATGCTGACGGAAATGCCGCCGCTGTTCGTAAACTTTAGTGAATTGCCAATAATGTTAATCAGTATTTGGCGAATACGGCTGTCGTCGTTGACGACATATTTTGGCAAGTCGCCGCTAATATTCGCGCGTAAATAAAGTCCCTTCGCTTCCGCTTGAGACTCGAATAATCCGGTGACATCGTTCAAAAGTCTTGGCAAATAAAAGGTCTGCCGCTGAATGCGCAATTTCCCGGCTTCGATACGGGCATGATCCAATAGGTCATTGAGTAAGTTGAGCAAGCTGTCGGCGCTATTCTGGATAATACGTAAGTGCTCTCGCTGCCGATTCGTTTGAACGTCGGGCAGCATAATGCCGGTCACGCCGATAATGCCGTTAAGCGGTGTTCTGATTTCGTGGCTAATGTTGGTTAAAAATAGGCTTTTTTGTGCGGACGCAGCCTCTGCGGTTTGCTGTGCATCCACGAGTTGTTCGGTTATTTTTTCTCGATCCCGTGCCAAGGCGCCCACCAACAAAACGGTTCCTGTTTGGGTGGCGAGAAAAAGGTAGAGGTAAACTAAGCTATCGATCGCGGCGGGCGGGCTTTGCGTAGGCACTTGTGCAAGAGCGCCGCCAATCGCAATGATGGATACCATCATGCTGAGTAACAACGCATACACCTGCGGCAACCGCAGTGCACCCCACAGCACCATTAAGAAGGGTAAATAGCTAAGGTTTACGGTGGTGTCACCGGGCAGCGCGTAAATGATTGTGCTTAGGATGATACTTGCACAAACGATGATGACTCGCTCAGGTGATGCCGCGTTAAAATGGTCTATGTAGGCGTTTTCTTTTTTATGAATTCTTTGGCCAATAAGATAAATCGCTGGCGTTAGGGTGAGTGCGCCCATCGCATCGCCGAGCCACCAGACACCGACGATGGTTTGCAGATGATCCGCGTCAATAATATTAAACGCGAGCATGCCGAAGGCGCCTGCCAAAGCGCTGGGTATGGGGGCAATCAGTGAGGCGCTTACGATAAAAATGACCGTCGTGCGAATGCCATCAAACAGCTTTTCCATCGGTGTAAAGCGACGAATCAGGCTAACGGCTAGAACGGCTTCGAGTGTGTTGCCGACACCAATAATGCTGCCGAGCAGTATGTTATCGGCCATTAAAAAGTTGGTAAGCGTGGCGCCGAAAAACACCGCGGGCCAGTAACGATAGCCCGCCACCATGAGGGCGGCGATGCTGATGCCGGTAGGGGCCCATACCAAGCTGGCCAGACCGTCGTTGACCATGACGGCAAAGCTTAACAAACCGGCAAGCACATATATGCCGGTGAGGAGGGCAAGTTGAAGCCAGTATCGTGGTTGGGTTACAAAATTTGGGGTCATTGGATGCCTAAGTGTCCATTAACAGATAGTGGCATCCTGCCATTACAGGCTAATGCTAGGGGGCTAGCCGTTGTTACGCAACGAAGAATAACGACCCTTTATTGATAATAGTTATCATTTACCTTGACGCGGCCTCCGTTTTGTAAATAATAGCGATTCTCATTTACATTCTTTTGGGGGTTGTTCATGTCTAGGTCTTATTCCGCTCGTTCTTCAATGTCGCTGCCGCAGCGCCGCGTTCTGGCGTCTGCCATCAGTGTGGCGCTAGCCACTGGCGCGGGGTTGGCGCGAGCTGAAACGCAAGACGGTAGTGCGGTAGAAAGCGCTGCCGTGCTACCAACGATTTCGGTAGAAGGAACGCAAGCGGAGAGCTTTAAGGCAGAGAAAGCCTCTAATCCGCAGTACACCGCGCCATTGTTGGATACACCGCAGACCATCCATGTGGTCCCTGCCGCGGTTATCGAAGAGCGCGAAGCAACTACCTTGCGTGACGTTTTACGTAATGTTCCTGGTATTAGCATGCAGGCAGGTGAAGGTGGTGCGCCTCCGGGTGACCAGATGTCTATTCGCGGCTTTAGCGCTCGCACGGATATCTTCATCGACGGCGTTCGTGACTTTGGTGGCTACTCGCGTGACCCGTTTAATTTAGAGCAGGTTGAAGTGGTGAAGGGGCCGTCGGGTAGCTATACCGGTCGTGGCTCCACTGGTGGTTCGGTGAATCTCGTCAGTAAGGCTCCGCGTTTAGAAGATTCGCTGGAAGGCTCGCTTGGCGCAGGGACGGATAAATATCAACGCACTACGCTGGATATTAACAAGGCAGTCGGTGATACCACGGCAGTACGTTTTAATCTGATGCAGCATGAGCAAGACGTTGCTGGTCGAGATGAGGTGTTTAGTCAGCGCAGTGGTATTGCGCCGTCGATTGCCTTTGGGGTGGGAACGGATACGCGTTTAACGCTGAGCTATTTTCACATGACCCAAGACAATATGCCGGATTACGGTATTCCTTGGGTGCCGGAAGCGAACACTGCGTTGCCTGGCTCACAGAACCAGCCCGCGCCAGTGGATTACGATAATTTTTATGGTCTGACTGCGCGTGACTACGAGCATATTCAAAATGATCTGGCGACGATTCAGTTTGAGAAAGATCTCACTGACAGTGTGACGTTGCGCAACATTACTCGTTATGGTCGTACGCACCGTGATTTCGTTGCGACGGCGCCGCGCTTTGTTTCCAATACCAGCACCGACATTCGTCGTAGCGATGATAAAAATCGCGATCAGGTTGACGAAGTAATGACGAACATGACCGACGCGTCGTTTGCGTTTACGACTGGGGACATTGCACATGCGTTAGTGACAGGCTTCGAATTTACGCGAGAGTTTGAAACGAATCGATTGCGTTCACCGAGTGGTCCAGATTCGCCAGACACTGATCTGTATAACCCAACGCCATCTGATCCTTACACTGAGGCGCTAATTTACACTGGCGAAAAACGTGAAAGTACGGCAAAAACGACGGCGGTATTCATTGGCGATACGCTGGATTTAAGTGAGCAGTGGCAAGTTAATGTGGGCGCGCGATTCGACCACTTTAAGGTGAAATACCGTGCCGATGAAACTCTACGTCAAACCGATGACATGTTTAGCTGGCGCGCTGGTGCAGTTTATAAGCCTGCGCAGAACGGTAGCATCTATGTTGGCTATGGCGTGTCGTTGAATCCATCTGCAGAAGGCATGTCGTTAAGTGATGCGACAGGCAGTCGCCCAGGAACTTTCGGGTTAGACCCGCAGGAAAACCGGACTGTCGAGTTGGGCACAAAGTGGGAGCTTGCCGGAGATCGTTTGCTGGTTAACGCCGCAGTGTTCCGCACCGATAAAACCAATGCTGTGACTCAGGACCCTGCTGATCCAAATGACATTAACGTGTTGGAAGGTGAGCAGCGCGTTGAGGGCTTGGAACTGGGCGCAACGGGAGATATTACTGACGCGTGGCAGGTCTATGCTGGCTATACCTGGATGACGAGCGAAGTGTTGTCGTCGAAGAGTGCAGCGGAAGTCGGCAAAGAAGTCAGCAATACACCGGAAAATACGCTGAGTGCTTGGACAAGCTATCAGCTAACACCGGCAGTTTCTGTGGGTGCTGGCGCGCAGTATGTTGATACCCGTTACAGTAACAATTCCAATACCCGCCAAGCGCCGGACTACTGGGTTTATGATGCAATGGCCACATGGGCCTTGGATGATACCTTCACGGTTCGACTCAATCTTAAAAACCTAACCGACGAGGATTATATTGACCAAGTTGGTGGTGGACATGTTGTGCCCGGTGAAGGACGTCTGGCAGTGGCGAGCTTGGACTTTAAGTTCTAAGTCTGCGTCATTGGTTGATGCATAAGTCATCCCTGTCCGCGTAAGCGGGCAGGGATTTTTTGCTGTTTAGCGTTTTATTTCACGCTCCTTGTGTGAAACGAATTTGATAGAAGTGGAGGTGCATGATGCTACTGAAAATTCCGAATGTGTTGACTGCGGAGCAAGTGCGCGAGTGTCGGGCGTTGATGGAGCAGGCGCAATGGATCGACGGAAAAGTCACGGCGGGTTATCAGTCGGCGCAGGCAAAGAATAATATTCAATTGCCGGAAGATTCCGATGCGGCGCACCGCATGGGCGATATGATTATGGCGGCGCTGAGTCAGAACTTGCTGTTTATGTCCGCGGCGTTGCCATTAAAGATATTTCCGCCATTGTTTAATTGCTATCAGGGTGGCCATTCGTTTGGTACGCATGTCGATAATGCGATTCGTCCTGTTAAAGGCACGCCACATAAAGTGCGTACGGATTTGTCGGCGACCTTATTTCTCAGTGAGCCGGATGAATACGATGGCGGCGAGTTAGTTATGGAGGATACCTACGGTGTGCATTCCGCGAAGTTGCCTGCTGGGCACCTCGTGTTATATCCGTCTACTAGTCTGCATCATGTTACGCCCGTCACGCGCGGCGCGCGGTTGGCGTCCTTCTTTTGGATTCAAAGCATGGTCCGTGAAGACTCTGAGCGAGCGCTGTTGTTTGATCTCGACATGGGCATCCAGCGTTTGCGGCAGGAGCATCCGCAGAGTCAAACCGAAGTCAGCCTGACGGGGGTGTATCACAACTTATTAAGGAAGTGGGCGGACACTTAGGGAGGCGGCCCATTAACTGCAAATGCAATTGATAGTGATTCTCGTTAGTGTTAGAGTGCCTTTCATTCTTAGTCCCATTTGAAAGGGGGTTGCATGTCTCGGATCGCTAGCTGTTTATCTGCGCTGTCTCGGCGCCATTTCGGCACTTTATCTGCATTTATCGTGTGTTCCGCGCTGTTGATTTCTGTGTGGGCGACTCCGGTGTGGGCATCTGCGGTGCCAGCAGCTGACGGGAGAACGGTGGCAGATGTCGATGTAGAAACAGCACCTATTACAGCGCCAGCAGCGTTGACGTCGAGCATGCCGAATCATGAACTTTCCGCTGAGTTGAGTGCGGCTGACGAGACGGGGCTGGAGGGTGAGTCTGCGAGTGCCTTGCCGCAGAACGCTGTGCAAAATGCATCAGCAATCGCCCCTGCCGTTGCGGCTCAAGGTTTGCCGCATGACCTGTCACCGCGGGGCATGTTTATGGCCGCCGACTGGGTAGTTAAGGCAGTGATGATTGGCTTGTTGTTTGCGTCACTGGTGACCTGGACGGTGTGGGTCGTGAAGACGCTGGAATTGCGTTCGTCATTAAAGGCATTGGCGGCGCCGTTGGTGTCATTAAGCAAAGCAGCAAGTTTGACGGATGTGTTGCCGGAAATGAAACGCGCGGGGCCGATGCTCTCGGCGTTAACCGACGCCACGGTTGACGAAATGATGCACTCCAAAGGCTTGCCGGTAGATGGCATTAAGGAGCGCGTTGCCATGCGCCTGCAGCGCATTGAGGCGGCAATAGGACGGAAATTAAATCGCGGGACCGGCGTCTTAGCCACGATCGGTTCGACCGCACCGTTTGTGGGTTTGTTTGGTACGGTGTGGGGAATTATGAATGCCTTTATTGGTATTTCCAAAGCGCAAACTACAAACCTAAGTGTTGTGGCGCCCGGTATTGCTGAGGCATTGCTGGCGACGGCGTTGGGCCTCGTTGCAGCAATTCCGGCGGTGATGATTTACAACGTTTTTGTGCGCGGTTTGATGGAATACCGTGGCCGTCTTGCTGATCTCACCACGGAAATTCAACGCGTGAATGCGCGTGACCTTGATCGGGAATTTGTTGCCGAGTCGGGCGTCAATACCGTGAAGGCGGCCTAAGGAGCTTGCTATGTCTATGTCGGCACCTAGGTCCCATGGCGGTGATGATCTTCCCTCCGAAAATCACGAAATTAATGTCACGCCATTTATTGATGTGATGTTAGTACTGTTGATTATTTTTATGGTGGCCGCGCCGTTGGCCACTGTGCAGGTTCCTGTCGATTTACCTGCGGCCAATGCGCCGCCAGCGCCCAAAACAGAAAAGCCGATTACGTTGTCTGTTGCGGGCGACTTGACGCTCTCTATTGGTGAAATTTCGGTAACAGCAGATTCGTTGCGGGCTGAGTTGGATAAATTGAGCGGTGGTGATGTCGGTCAGCGGATATTTTTGCGTGCCGATAAAGCAGTTGCTTATGGCGAAGTGATGGAAGTGATGAACACCTTACGTGACGCAGGCTATTTGAAAGTTGCGTTGGTAGGCCTCGATGCAGGGAGAGGGTAAATGTTCTTTTTCAAACCAGATAAAACGGAACGGCGTCGTTGGTTTGTTGGTTTCGCGCTAGTGCTAATGATGCATACGGGCTTTGCTGTTGCGGTAAGTAGCTGGCAGGTGCCGCAATCGGATGGCGGCGGCCAACTTGATGCCGTGATGATCGACATGGTGGCCGTTGCACCGCCTGCGCCGGAGAAGGCATTGCCGCCAGGGCCAAAACAAGTTGAGCACAAACCTCTTCCAAAACCCAAGCCAGAGCCTCAAGTTGTGCCGGACCCTGAGGTTTTGCCTGAGCCGGAAGTTGAAGAAGAGGAAGAGAAGGAGGCGGTTGAACAGACCACTTCTCCGGCGTTTCACGATGTTGCCGAGGCGGATGTTGAGAAGAGCCCGTCACCGCTTTCAGGGGCTACGCAGGCGGCGGTGGCAACATGGCAAGGGCGCATGGTGTCGCATTTACAGAAACATAAACGTTACCCACGGTCTGCGCGCATTCAGCGTGAGGAAGGAACGACGCAGATACGTTTTACTCTAGATCGCTCTGGCAAAGTGCTTTCTAGTGAAATTATTTCAAGTTCAGGGGTTAGCAGTCTCGATGGCGCCAGCTTGGCATTGCTTGCTCGAGCGCAACCTTTGCCGAAGCCGCCGGCAGATTATCCCGGCGAGATCTTCGAGTTAATAGTGCCGATTGATTACTTTATTCGTTAAAGCATTTGTTGAACGGATATTAGCGGCTCTTGCACTAAGTTTGCACAAATCTACCCTATTTCCTGCTTGCTCTCCTGCCAAAATCTAACGCACTGGTGGGGAGCATTGCGCGTGTTGAATGTTTAGAGGCGAGTTATGAAGCGTAAAATTTGGTTGCTGTTGCATCGCTATCTGGGAATCAGCGCAGGTCTGGTATTGGCAGTAGTGGGTGTGACGGGCGCGTTGTTGTCGTTTGAGGACGAGATCCTAGACATTATAAATCGCGATGTGGTGCAAGTAGAGCAGAGGCCGTTTGCGGCGCCGCTTCAGCCGGATATCTTGTATCGAAAAACAGCGGAAAATTTCCCGGACCGGCGTGTCCAAGGTTTCACCTTTTTTGATGTGCCGGAAGCTTCGGTAAAAGCAAATTTGTCTGATCCAAATGGTGGCAGGCGGGGCGAAGACTGGTATATCGACCCGTTTACTGCGGAAGTGCTCGGTCCTGTTCAGGGCGTTTCGGCCATGCACTTTATTGAAGATATTCACCGACGTTTGTTGGCTGGCGAAACGGGTAAAGCCTTGGTCGGTGCTTCTGCTCTGATACTCATCTTTATGGCGCTGTCCGGCATCTATTTGCGCTTACCAACCCTTATTAAGAAAAAGGTTAAGAAAAGACGTTGCCCAATTCGCGACACGGCGGATCACGCTCTTAAGGTTGGACAGAATGCTGCAGAGCCTAGCGTTAGAGAGGCGAGGAAGAGTGGCGATAGCCTAGGATTTTATCAACGGTGGCGAGAGCGGCTTTCGAGGCTTCTGTTCTTTAAGCGCGGCCTTAAGGGGACGGCGTTTTGGTGGCACTTGCATGCGGTCGCTGGAACTTGGGTGATTCTATTTTACCTCTCGGCATCGCTGACAGGATTGTATTTTTCTTACGACTGGTATCGCGCGGGCGTATTAAAGCTCGCCGGAGTTGAACAGCCGAAACGACGTGCGCCTATGAAGGGCGCTGGTGATGAGAAAATCATTGATATCGATGTCAGTGCTAGCGCTTTAGCGAAAAGCTGGCGGGTGTTTGGTGAGCATGTACAAAGTTATACCCAGGTGAGCATACGCTTGCCGAAAGGCGAAGAGAATTATCAGTTTAGCTATCTTGACGCAGACTCCGGTCATGAGCGTGCATCGAATCGAATGGAAATTCGTTACGCGGATGCGCAGATCATAAAGCATGATTTGTATAGCGATAAGCTTGTCGGGGAAAAGCTCGTGGCGAGCATGCTGCCTTTGCATACCGGTAGTTTTTATGGCGTAACCGGGAAGATCATCTTTTTTACCAGCAGCTTGATGATGCCGCTGTTTACCTTTTCTGGAATCTGGCTATACCTGCAGCGTCGAAAGGTGAAGTCGATAAAGAAGAAGCGCTTCATCAAGCGTGCAGAAAGCATGGCTAATGATGGCCAGAATCCAGCGAGCGCAGAGGTCTAGATGGCATATGTAAAAGCCTTGCTGGCAAAAGCGACGCGTTCTTGGCGGGTGCTTGTTGTTATTGTTGTGGCCTGCATAGCGTTGGTGGCGTTCTCACGAGCATCATCGGATGCGGTTGATATGGTCACGGTTGTGGCGCGGAAGGGAGATGTAGAACGAACGGTTGCCGCGCAAGGCCGTATTCAACCGCGTGACTATGTAGATGTCGGTGCGCAAGTGTCTGGGCAGCTTAAAACGTTGCATGTGATGCTCGGCGATCAGGTTAAAAAAGGTGATTTGCTGGCGGAAATTGATGCCGCCGTTCAGATGGCGCGAGTTGATGCGAGCGCTGCTCAGCTGGAGGCACAGCAGGCGCAATTAGCGCAAGCGAATGCTCAGCTTAGACTGGCTCGTTTGCAGTTTAAGCGCCAAACAGGTTTGCGCGAAGTGGATGCAACCAGCGAGGACGAATTCCAAATTTCTGAAGCCGGAGTGGCCAGCGCGGAAGCGCAAGTTATGGTCTTGCAGGCGCAAATTCGTCAGACCGATTCTGGTCTGACTGAGGATAAAGCGACGCTTAGCTATACCAAGATCTATTCGCCGATGGACGGTTTGGTGGCCACGTTGCTCGCCCGTGTCGGGCAGACATTGAATACCAACCAGTCCGCTCCGGTCTTGATGCGTATAGCGGATCTCTCATCAGTGACGGTATCGGCAGAGGTTTCAGAGGCAGATATATCCCGTTTATCTGTCGGCATGCCGGTGTATTTTTCGCCAATCGGTGAGCCGGATAAAAAATGGTTTAGTACGTTAAGGCAGATTCTACCGACTCCGACAGTGACGAATAACGTTGTGCTCTATACCGCTTTGTTCGATGTCGACAATGACGACGGTCGCTTGATGGCAGACATGACCGCACAGGTTCATTTTGTTGAAGAGTCGGCGAAGGACGTGACGGTTGTGCCTGTTTCAGCGTTAAAGAAACGGCAGAAGGATGGCTTTGACGTTACTGTAATTCGTCATGGCGATCCGGTCGTACAGCAGGTTGAGATCGGTGTGAGTGATCGTATTCTTGTTGAAATAAAGTCCGGTATTGAAGCGGGCGATAAGGTCGTGCTTGAAGGCGCCAAGGCGCCAGGAGCCGATGCGTCCGATAAAGCGTCTGGTCGTCGTCGCGGGCCGGGGCTGTTCTAGTGCTGAGTGTAAATGGAGAGGTTGGCGCTGCTGAAAATCCGGTAACGCATCAGCCGATCATATCGTTGCGTGACGTATGCAAAACGTACGTTAGCGGCGATGTGATTACCGAAGTGTTATGCGGTATTGATCTCGATATTTATGCCGGTGAGTTTGTCGCGATTATGGGGGCAAGCGGTTCCGGAAAGTCTACCTTGATGCACGTGCTAGGCTGCCTCGATACACCAACGTCAGGGACGTATTGCTTTTCATCGAATGATTTTCAAGCAGCCAATGTGGCTGGCTTGGATCGTGATCAGTTAGCGTTGTTGCGGCGCGATACCTTTGGCTTTGTTTTTCAGAGCTACCATCTTATTAAAACAGCCAGTGCCCGTGAAAATGTCGAAGTGCCCGGTATTTATGCCGGGATTGCCGCCACCGATAGGCATGCCCGTGCCGACGAATTACTGAGTCGTCTTGGTTTGGGGGATCGCCTGCATCATAAGCCAAATCAATTGTCTGGCGGCCAGCAGCAGCGCGTTTCCATCGCGCGTGCACTGATGAACGGTGGGCAGATTATTCTCGCCGACGAGCCCACCGGCGCACTCGACAGTAAAAGTGGCGCCGAGGTGATGGCGTTACTTAAAGAGTTGTCCGCACAGGGGCACACCATTGTATTGATTACACATGATGCAAATGTTGCCGCGCACGCGAATCGTATTATTGAAATTCGAGATGGTGAAATCGTTTCGGATGATGGCGCCTCACCAGCGGATCATAGCGTTGTGAGAAAGATTTCGGCTGAGCGCTCGGCGCATGATGGTGCGTTAACCACGATTGAATCTGTGCAGATGGCCAAGCGGGCGCTGCAAGCAAATTGGTTTCGTACGTTGCTGACATTATTGGGGATTGTGATTGGCGTGGCCTCGGTCGTGGTGATGTTGGCCGTAGGGGAAGGAGCCAAGACATCTGTCCTTGATCGCATTAATTCGATGGGATCAAACCTACTGATGATTCGGCCCGACGGCCGCGGGCGTCTCGGTGCGAATGGCGTCGTGTCGCTGGTGCCAGCGGATGCCAAAGCGTTGGCGTTGTTGCCTAATGTCGTCGCCGCTATTCCGGAGATGGAGGGTAACGTCACGGCGCGCTATGGAAACTTGGATGTCTCAACAAAAGTTACCGCAACAACCTGGCAGTACAGTGAAGCGCGCAACTGGCCGGTGGTTTGGGGAACATTTTTTAGTGAAAACGATGAGCGTAGTTACGCCACCGTAGCGGTATTAGGAAAAACCGTGGCGGACAGCCTGTTTCCCGAAGAAGATCCTGTTGGTCATTACGTGCAGCTCAACAATGTACCGTTTCAGGTGATTGGTATTCTTGATCAAAAGGGCGCAACAGGTTGGGGTGGTGATGCCGACGATGTAATTTTTGTGCCGCTTGATACCGGCGCTTTGCGATTATTTGGGCAGACGTACGTGCGCAATATTACCGTTGCGGTGAGTGATGTCTCGGCAATGGACGACACGCAGCTGTTGATGGAGCAATTAATGCAAGAGCGCCATGGCGGTGAGGACTTCCGAATTCGCAATATGGCTGACATTGTTGATGCGGTGTCGGAAACACAGAATACCTTAACGATGTTACTTGGTTCGATTGCGGCCATTTCGTTATTGGTCGGCGGTATTGGCGTAATGAATATTATGCTGGTGACGGTGACCGAGCGCATTCATGAAATTGGTATTCGCATCGCTACCGGTGCGAGTACCCGTAATATTCTTCAGCAGTTTCTGACCGAGGCCGTGATGGTGTCGGCGTTGGGCGGTGCGCTAGGCGTTGTGCTGGGCGTGCTATTGGGGTTGATCGGCGTTGCGCTGGGTATGCCGGTAGAATTTTCGGCTGGGACGATGCTGTTGGCATTTTCTTGTGCCGCGGGTACAGGATTATTGTTTGGTTTTGCGCCGGCTTTAAAGGCGGCACGAATGAATCCCGTTGTGGCCTTGTCCGGTGATTAAGTGGGTTATTGATCAGTCAGGATTTTTCGAAAGATTGGCTGATAATATTTGGGCGGAATTGTTTATGCGATATTTCCTATGAAGAAAATACTGCCTCGTTTATTGGTGTCCGCTTTATCGCTTTCGTTCATCTCCGCCTGCAGTATAAAAAGCGGCGTGGCTGCGCCAGATGTTGAGGTTGCTGATGGTTGGCAATATGCAGCCCTAATGACCTCAGCGAGTGTCGAGGCGCCGTCGGAAAGCTGGTGGACAGCATTTCAGTCTGATGAGTTAAATGATTTGGTTCGGATTGCGTTAGCGAATAACACTGACGTTGCGGCAGCGGAAGCGCGGCTACGTCAGGCCGACGCACAAATTACCGTGGCGGGATCGAGCCTATGGCCTGCGGTGAGTATTTCTGCCGACAGTGCCCGTAACGGTGTGTTGCATCAGGGGCAAACGTCAAAGAATTATCGCGCCGGTGTCGCGGCAAGTTATGAACTGGATATGTGGGGCGGCCAGCGCGCGCAACGTGCGTCGGCTCATGCGTCCGGTGATGCAGCGATCTATGCATGGGATGCGGCACGGACAACTGTCGTGGCATCAGTGGTAAATAGTTGGTTGGAAGTATTAGCGCTGCGTCAGCGCATTCGTGTGGCGCAAGAGAACGTGGTGAATGCCGAGAAAGTGCTCGCTATTGTTGAGGCCAAATATCGGCATGGTGCCGGCTCTGCGTTGTCATTGGCGCAGCAGCAAGGACAGGTGGCCAGTCAGCGCGCGGGGATCGAACCGCTACTGCAACAGCAACGCGAGGCGACGGCTGCGTTGGCGTTATTGATTGGTCAGACTGTGCAGGGCTTTGCTGTTACGACAGTCGACTTAAGTGAAGTGATCGATCTCAAGGTTATTACTGACTTGCCTTCTGCTGTTCTGGCGCGGCGCCCTGATGTTCAGCAAGCTGAAGCGCAGCTGCGTGCAGCGGACGCGAATGTTGTTGTGGCCCGTGCGGCAATGTTTCCGAATTTGAGTGTCACCGGCGCGCTGGGTTTTGATGGCGTTCGCAGTGCCTCGTTATTTGATGGCGATCCTACCTACGGATTAACAGCGTCGTTGAGCCAAGCGTTGTTTCAGGGTGGCCGGCTAAAAGCACAAAGCGCTGTGGCACGCGCGCGTTTCGACGAGTTAGCGGCTGGCTATGTTGGCGTTGTATTGGCGGCATTAAATGAAGCTGATCTGGCGTTGGCGCGCGTGCATGCGTTGGAAGAACAGATTCGTTGGCAGTCGGAGCAGTTAGCCCATGCTCAGCGCGCCTATGATCTCGTTGAAACGCGTTATAACGCTGGCGGCGAAGGGTTGCTCACCGTGTTGGAGGTACAGCGCTCGTTGTTTAGTGCCCAAGATCAACATTTGCAATTACGCCTCGCGCGCTTACAGGCGCAAGTGACCTTATATCGTGCGTTAGGAGCGGTGCCGGAACACGCCATTTCGGGACACCCGGTTTCGGAAGAAGGCGGTGAAGCCTGAATCGTCAGGCACATACCATGTGATGTTTCCGTAGGTGCTTGCCTCTCCGTTATCAATGCTGGCTATCAGCGTCAGCTCAACGAGCGCTAGCTTAGCGCTCGGCCCTAATTGACTGTTTTTCGGTAGCTCATGGCCCTTGTGGCCTGTTTTATCCGGCGTAGAGTGGATCTCATCGTTTACCTTTGTTGGGTATCGCACGAGAGGCGCTTTATGGCACGTAGCACAAAGGCAGGCAGCACAGCCGTTAAGAAATTCGATAAGCAGGTCAGTAACACGCCCATTCGTATTCGCGTTCGACGCATGGATTACGACATTCCAGAAATTCCACGTTATTGGTACCGCGACAATACTTGGATCACCCATTTCATGAATGCGCTTTCCACGACCTTTCCGGATGGAGAACGATTTTTTATTCACGCAGTTCGGAATTTTGAATCGGAGATTACTGATCCTGAACTTCGCGCACAGATGCGTGCTTTTATTGGTCAAGAAGCGAATCACGGCAAAGAGCATGAAGCATTTAATGACGCTTTGATTGAGCAGCATCAGTTGCCGCTGACGAGTAAAATTGGTTTTATGAAGAAGGCATTGGCCTACGCTAAAAAGCGTTATAGCCCGCGAGAGCAACTTGCTTTAACGGTGGGTTTTGAGCATTTCACCGCAATCCTTGCCAATCTCATGTTGAAAAAAACGGACGTCATTGAAAGCTTAGATGCGATGTATGGCGATATGTTTATGTGGCATGCGGTTGAAGAAACGGAGCACAAGTCTGTCGCGTTTGATGTTTACCAGGCGGTTGATGGTGGCTATTGGTTGCGCGTTCAGGGCATGTTAAAGGCAACGTTTTTCTTTATGTTGATTACCTTTCGCATGCAGTACAGCTTGCTAAAGCACGATGGCAAGCTGACGGATTGGCGTGGCGCTTTAGGTTTTGCCAAGTTTATGCTTTTTAAGCCGGGCATGCTGACGAGCATTATTCCTGAGTATCTCGACTTTTATCGTCCAAGTTTTCACCCTTGGCAGCACGATAATCGTGATCTGATTTTGAAGTACGTCGAGCAGCTGAGTCAAAATGAGTTACGTGCGGCAGATGCCGCTTAATCTGATCGCGCGAGTGCTTGGGTTAGAAGGGTCGCTTTTGAAGCGGCCCTTTTTTTTGGTTCATCGCGGATGTCCGAGAAAGCCTGAAGGACCTTTTTCTTATGCGACTGCTGCGCTGCGTTTGCTCGGGAAAGATCGCCTGCAAGCAGCCTCCCACAAGGTGAGCAGAAATTTGAGATGGTGCCACGCTGTAGAGGGGGCTGTGCTTTTGAAGAGGCCCTGTTTTGAGGTTCATAGCGGATTTCCGAGAAAATCCTGAAGGACCTTTTTCTTATGCGACTGCTGCGCTGCGTTTGCTCGGTAAAGATCGCCTGCAAGCAGCCTCCCACAAGATGAGTAGAAATTTGAGATGGTGCCGCGCTGTAGAGGGGGCTGTTGCTTTTGGAATGGCCCTTTTTTTGGTTCATCGCGGATGTCCGAGAAAGCCTGAAGGACCTTTTTCTTATGCGGCGGCTGCGTTGCGTTTGCTCGGGAAAGATCGCCTGCAAGCAGCCTCCCACAAGATGCGTAGAAATTTGAGATGGTGCCGCGCTGTAGAGGGGTCTGTGGGAGGCTGCTTGCAGGCGAGTCTTGGGGCTTGCAGTTGTTCGCTTGCAGGGCGCGCTCCGGCAAAAGCCTTGATGTTGCCAGCCTTGCAGGAGCCAATTGTGCTGCCGAATTCATGTGAATGTTTTGATGATTCATCGGGCTTTTCCCGGAAATCCGAGATGAACCTTTTTTATCTATATTGACTGGCGGTGAAGGAAGAGGCTGTTCCGTTGCTGATGAATAGTGAGGGGCGTGCAGTGCTTTCTTTAATGATACGCAGCGCATTATATACAGCACAAAGAAGGTGGCAGTTCTAATGCAGGGCATCTATTGGATGCTTGGATGCTGCCGGGGTGTGACTCGGGTGGCGCTAATAGAGTCGTGCTTAGAGTCGTGCGAAGAGATGGTGGCTACGGGTGGATTTGAACCACCGACCCCAGCATTATGAGTGCTGTGCTCTAACCAACTGAGCTACGTAGCCATCTAGAAGGCCGCGAATTTTCCGGTAGTGAGGGGGAAGTGTCAACCCTGATCTGCGCCGATCTACTCTATTTCGTGTGTTCCTCTGTGTTCTCGGGCTGTTCCTGCAAGGCTCATCCATTATTTGTTCTGTTGTTATCGCTGGGGGCGTCCTTCAGGGCAGGCGGCCCATCATGAGGTATCGAGTCAGAGATGCGCTAGGGCATGTGTGAGGGTGTCACTGGCGTGAGCCGATGTGTTCTGCTGACAGGATTCATGCGCTGTGGCGACTAGTGCGGTCGTTGCCATCACATCACGCTGTCCATACGAATCGGATGGGCTTTCTAGGTGGTGTTTTTCGCGTTATGTCTTCTTCCTTGTTGAGCTCCCTATTAGTTATCCCACCTGCTGCGCCGTTACCCTGCTATCGGTTGACGTGTGTGGTACGTCGTCCCGCCGCGCTGTTTTCGGATTTTGCGGCAGGTCGGCAGATGGTTCGTTGTTTGCGCGAAATGGATGAGAGTGGTTTGACGAAAACCTTTTGTTTTGTGGTGATGCCGGACCGTTTTCATTGGTTATTTCAATTGCAGCATGGGCCGACGTTAGCTGGGTTGGCGTGTCGGGTGCGTTCGGCGGCGTCTGAGCGTTTGCCGGGGCTGCGCTGGCAACGCCATGTAGACAGCGCTCGCTATGGCGCTCACGATGATTTGCGCGCGGTGGCGAGACATTGGGTGGCGCGCCCGGTGCAATTGGGGCTGGTGAAGAGCGTGCGGGACTATGCGCTGTGGGATGCGTGCTGGATAGAGAAGTGAGAAGCGCTAAACGAAAACGCCCCAGCGTTTATGCTGGGGCGTTTTCGTATGGAGCTTTGTGTTAACCGTTATACGTTAAAGCGGAAGTGCACCACGTCGCCGTCTTTGACGATGTACTCTTTACCTTCCAAGCGCCACTTGCCTGCGTCTTTGGCGCCAGACTCACCGTTACCGGTGATGTAATCGTCAAAGCCAACAATCTCGGCGCGAATAAAGCCTTTTTCAAAATCCGTGTGGATAACGCCGGCCGCTTTCGGTGCAGTAGCGCCTAGCGGGATGGTCCACGCGCGCACTTCCTTAACTCCGGCGGTGAAGTAGTTATGCAGGCCAAGTAGGCTGTAGCCGCTACGAATGACTCGGTTTAGGCCTGGCTCGTCCATACCCATCTCGGAGAGGAAGTCCGCTTTCTCTTCGTCTTCAAGCTCGGCAATTTCCGATTCGATTTTCGCGCAGATCGGTACGACGATCGCGTTTTCGCTCTCGGCAAGCTTGCGCACGATGTCGAGCAGCGGGTTGTTTTCGAAGCCTTCTTCGTCAACGTTGGCGATATACATGGTTGGCTTAAGCGTGAGCAAATTGAACGAGCGAACAACTTTGCGTTCATCATCGTTGAGTTCAACCGAACGCGCAGGCTGGCCTTCACTGAGAGCTGGCAGCAGTTTATTAAATATCGCTAGCTGTGCATTGGCATCTTTATCACCGCTGCGCGCTGCCTTGCTGGCGCGGAGAATGGCTTTTTCGATGGACTCTAGATCAGACAGCGCCAGCTCAGTGTTGATGATGTCGATATCGTCTAAAGGCGATACCTTGCCTGCAACGTGAATGATGTTGTCGTCGTTAAAGCAGCGCACCACATGGGCAATGGCATCAGTGTCGCGAATGTTGGCGAGGAACTTGTTGCCTAAGCCTTCGCCTTTGGAGGCGCCAGCAACGAGGCCGGCGATATCGACGAATTCCATGGTCGCAGGCAATACCCGCTCCGGCTTCACGATTGCCGAGAGTAGGGCGAGGCGCGGATCAGGCACAGGAACAATGCCGGTATTGGGCTCAATCGTACAGAAAGGAAAGTTCTGCGCGTCGATGCCAGCCTTGGTAAGCGCGTTAAACAGGGTGGATTTGCCCACATTGGGCAGGCCGACGATACCGCAGTTGAAACCCATGATGATGCCTCCGAAAAATAGGGCGGCATATTAGCAGAAAGCGGGGAATGGCACGAGATAGATTGCAGGGTAAGCGGCGTGGCGATACGGGGGCTTTGGCGGCTTGGCGCTGGTCTGCGGTGGCGCGCACGTCAGTTAGCGCTCGATGGTGCGGTTCGGTCGCTTTCTGGGGGGGGCGGTCTGGCGGGAAAAGGACAGGCAAATCGGTGGATTTTTGCCCGATACTAACGGATAATCGCGCCCCCGCTGCCTTTGGGTGCACCTTTGGGTGACGCTTTGGCTGGTAGGGACCCGCCGGTTCTGGTCGCAAGACCGGCAGGGCTATTCAATTACTGGAGCTATACCATGAGCAATGAATTCTCTCTCAAAGTTGAGACCCGTGACGCTGCAGGGAAAGGTGCGAGCCGCCGCCTGCGCCGTCTCGAAAGCCGCGTTCCTGCAATCGTTTACGGTGGCAAAGATGAGCCACAAATGGTTTCGTTGGAATTTAAAGAATTGGTTAAGGCGCTCGAAAACGAAGCGTTTTACAGCCACATTCTGACTCTGGATATTGCTGGCAAGAAGCAGCAAGCCATTTTGCGTGATCTGCAGCGTCATCCTTCAAGAGGTTTTCCTCTGCACGCTGACTTCCAGCGCGTCGATGCGACTCACAAAATTCATATGATGGTGCCTGTGCACTTTATCAATGAAGATGTGTGCGTTGGTGTGAAGAAGAGCGGTGGTGAGATCCAGCACAACGCTTCTGAAGTTGAAGTGAGCTGCTTGCCGAAGAACCTGCCTGAGTTTATCGAAGTTGATATGACTAACGTTGATATGGATCAGGTTGTTCACCTTTCTGATTTGAAATTGGCGAAAGGCATTGAGCTGGTTCAGCTGTCACATGAGCACGATTTGCCGCTTGCGTCGGTACACAAGCCAAAAGTACGTGGCGGTGACGACGATGATGCAGCAGCAGCAACAGAAGAAGCACCTGCAGCAGAGTAATCTCTGCGTAATAGGTAGTGTAAAAAAGGGCGCTTTTAAAGCGCCCTTTTTTTATGGCTGCCTTTTCTGCTGGCTTTGTGTAGCCTTGTCCACGAACACAGAAAGAGAGCTAGCTGATGTCTGCGAGTAAGTCTGTACGATTGATTGTTGGGCTGGGAAATCCCGGTCGTGAATATGAAGAAACACGCCATAATGTGGGTGCTTGGTATGTTGAGGCGTTGGCACGCCAGCAGGGCGTGCGTTTGAATGAAGATAAAAAGTATTTCGGCTTAACGGGGCAGTGTGAGGTTAACGGTGAATCGGTGCGTTTGTTGATTCCTACAACGTATATGAACCGCAGCGGGCAGGCGACGTCGGCGCTGGCAAATTTTTTTAAGATTCCGGTTGATCAGATGTTGGTTGCGCATGACGAGCTGGATCTGCCGCCGGGTACGGCGCGCTTAAAAATCGGTGGAGGTCACGGCGGCCATAATGGTTTGCGCGACATTGTTAGTAGCCATGGTAATCAGAAAGACTTTTCTCGGTTACGCATAGGGATTGGTCATCCGGGCGCTGCGCATCTCGTGACGCCCCATGTGTTGAATAAGCCGTCTGCAGTCGACAGAGATAAGATTGAACGAGCCATTGATGAAGCGCTCAGTTATAGCGGCGATATTTTTCGTGGTGAGATTGGCAAGGCGATGAATAACTTAAATGGATTCAAAGCGTAGAAAATATCGGGCCTTGTAGGCGCTAGCCCTGCTGGCGAATCGGCGCCTGTAAGATCAAATGCCTTCGCCTGCAAGCAGCCTCCCACAAGGTTAAATTTTGTTTGTTTGGCTTTCGGTAATCTTGAAAACTAAGAAGCAGCGCAATAAAAAAGGGCCTAATTAGGCCCTTTTTTATTGCGCTGTGATCGAGCGATTAAATAAGTTCTAAACGATCAAACATCGCGGACAGTGACTCTTCGTTGTTAATGCGACGAATGGTCTCTGCCAGCATTGGCGCCAGTGACAGTTCGCGAATACGGCCGCTTGCTCTGGCGGCGTCGGACAGCGGGATGGTGTCGGTAACGATCAACTCATCAAGTTGCGATGCAAGAATGTTTTCGATAGCTGGGCCGGACAGTACGGCGTGTGTGCAGTAGGCCACTACTTTTTTGGCGCCATGATCTTTGAGTGCGTTGGCTGCTTTGCACAGGGTGCCGGCGGTATCGACCATGTCATCGACAATCACGCAGCTACGGCCAGACACTTCACCAATAATATGCATGACCTGTGACTCGTTGGCTTTCGGGCGACGCTTGTCGATGATGGCAAGGTCTGCGTCGTCCATTTGTTTCGCCAGTGCGCGAGCGCGAACAACGCCGCCGACGTCAGGTGAAACAACCATTAGATTGTCGTAGTTCTGACGTTCGATATCGGACACGATCAGTGGCGTCGCGTAAACGTTGTCTACAGGAATGTCGAAAAAGCCCTGTATTTGGTCGGCATGTAAGTCGACGGTGACAACGCGATCGATGCCAACGCTGGTCAGCATGTCGGCGACGACTTTTGCGGTGATCGGTACACGTGCGGAGCGAACGCGGCGATCTTGGCGGGAGTAACCAAAGTAGGGAACAACCGCGGTGATACGGCCTGCGGAAGAGCGACGTAGCGCATCCGCCATCACCAACAATTCCATTAGGTTGTTGTTGGTAGGGCTGCAGGTCGACTGGACGATAAAAACGTCTTTGCCGCGCACATTCTCATGAATTTCCACTGCCACTTCGCCGTCGCTGAAAGTGCCGACATCGGCAGCGCCAAGGGGCAAATTAAGGTGTCGCGCCATGGCTTGGGCGAGATGAGGGGTGGCGTTTCCGGTAAAGACGACGAGCTTAGACACTGTAACTCCGCGGGTGTGTAATTGGCGCTGCAAGTTTACAGGAAAAAATGTGTAGATGACGTACCACTGAGAAGAAAAACGCAGCATCTGTTGATGAGGTCGTGCAGGGGCGTCGAGAAGGTTGGTGTGTGTTTTGTTTATTGTGCTGAGGAATAGCGGATCGAGCAATGGAGGGGGCGTTCAATTACCCAGGGTGCCGCTAGGGCAAATACGTGTTCGACGCGGGAGGCATTTACAGAGAAGAAATAATGGCTGGGGTGGCAGGACTCGAACCTACGGATGACGGGATCAAAACCCGTTGCCTTACCAACTTGGCGACACCCCAACACAAACTGATACTAAAGCAACGCTGGTTGTCTGCTTTAGGTGCTGCTTTGTAGTGCTTTCAGCGCTTGGTGCGCAGGTGAAAGTTTAACACTACTGGCAACGAAACCGGTCCAGTGTGGTGGCAACTGAAGTAAAAAATCTTCTCCAGATTGCCGATCGGCTATCCGCGCAAAAACACATGCGCCGGTGCCGGTCATGCGGGCGTTACCCGCGCGTTCCTCAAGCCAGTTCAACGCTTCTGCAATTGCAGGAAAGTGTCGCTTGGCTGTCGCTTCGCAGTCGTTATGAAAAGAATCACAATCGTTGCTGGGCGACGCTCCAGTGTCTTGTTTAAGACCCTGTCCGAGAAAGGCCGCTACTCTACTTTTGGCGGTATCCCTTGTCAATTGCGGATCTTGGAAAATAACGGCTGTTGGTGCAGAAATTCCAGGATGAATGACGAGAAACAGTTCTTCGGGCAGGTTAATCGGCTGAAGTTGGTCGCCAACGCCTTCTGCCCACGCATTATGGCCGCGCACAAACACAGGAATATCTGCGCCGAGAGACAGGCCGATGTCGGCTAATTCGTCAATGCTCAGGTTGAGCTGCCAGAGATGGTTAAGGCCAAGTAGTGTGCTGGCGGCATCGCTGGAGCCGCCGCCGACGCCGCCGCCTTGCGGGAGTCGCTTTGTGAGTGCTAACTGCGCCCCAAGAGTGCAGCCGCTATAGCGCTGTAACGCGTTAGCGGCCCGTAGAATAAGGTTGTCCTCGCCCACGGGGGCGTCTCCGCTGACTTGCAGCGAGAGGCTGTCGGCGGGTTGGAATTGCAGGGTGTCGCCATGGTCGAGCAGCGCAAAGACGGTTTGCAGCAGGTGGTAGCCGTCGTCCCGTTGACCGGTGATATGTAAGAACAAATTCAGTTTTGCCGGTGCCGGCAATGAAAACGAACTCGCTAGGGTCACGGTAGCGGTTCCCAGTTTTTAACGATCAGGGTAAAGCGCTGGTCGAGGTGTTGGGCACGAATGCGGGCGGGCAATTGCAGGCCGCCGACCGCTTGGTAGCGGTCAAAGCGGATTTGCCAGCCGGCTTGGTCGAGGGACGTTAGGGTGCCGGTTTGGTCAAATATAGGTCGAGCGCTGGCGTCGGGCCATGGCAGTCCGCGCACCCAGAACTGTAGCGCTTCCACTGGCAGATCAAGACCGGTTAGGCGCCACGCGAGTTCGGTCGTGCTGGTTGCGGTGAGAATTTCTTTGCCGTTATCGAGCTCTGCATGGCCGGGCGACCAGCTAATGCGCGCGCTGCCGATACCGAGGGGGCCGGAGAAGTGCAGCGCGCCTTGCTCGTTGCGTTGCTCCCATTTAACCGACGCGCTGCCGCCGTCATTGCCGGCACGATAGCCAAATCGACCGTCGAGATTCCAGTCCGTTAATGCGGCAGGTGTGCTGCCGATTTCATGAGTGCCGCGTAGTGCTTGGCAGCCACTCAACAAAATGAGGGCGCTGAGCGAAAGCGCCCTGAATAGAGGTTTGCAGGCCATGATAATTTAAATGGTTATCCGTGATTAAGGTTAGGGCTGGCTGGCGCCGGTGAGGCGCAGTACGGCTTCAGGAATGGCGCGGCTGTCGGGCTGATTAGAGAGGCCCTTGCGCCAGATGCGACGCGCTTCTTCTTGCTGGCCGAGCACCCACAGGACTTCGCCGAGGTGTGCTGCCACTTCCTGATCCGGAAACATTTCCCAAGCCTGAGTGAGGTAGGACAGGGCTTCATCGGGCTTGCCTTGGCGGTAGCGCAGCCAGCCAAGGCTGTCGATGACTGCAGCATCGTTTGGGCGTTGTGCGTGGGCGGCTTCGATATAGGTGGCGGCTTCGTCGATTCGCTCTGTGCGCGCAAGCAGTGTGTAGCCGAGCGCATTGAGCGCGGTGGCGTCGTTGGGTTTGAGTTCAAGCAAACGATGCAGATCGGCTTCCAGTAATGCCATATCGCCGAGGCGCTCGGCGGTCATGGCGCGGCTATAAAGTAAATCGGTGTTGTTAGGTAGCTCAGCGAGTGCGCTGTTGAGCAAGGCTATGGCTTTGTCGCTTTGTTCGATACGGTTCAGCATGTCCGCTTCCGCAGCATACAGCGCAGGGGTTTGCTCTGGATGTTGCGTCCGCAGGCGGGTCATTAATGAGGATGCCTCGGCATCTAAGCCTTCGCTGTGCATCAGGCGAGCCGCTTGAATGCGAGCGCGCAACTGGTTATCGCCTTGCACCGCCATGTAGTGCTCAAGCGCGGTATTGGGCTGTTTGTCTTTCTCGGCGACGCCAGCAAGGAAGAGATGAATTTCATCGCTGCGGTAGCCATCGGCAAGTAGCTCGTTAAGTGTGGCTGCTGCGGTGCCGCGACTGCCCTTGTCCATGGCCAGTAAGGCCAGTGAAAAGCGCAGATCATGATCTTCAGGGAAGCGCTGGTTGACTTCCTTGAGCTGTGTATCAGCATTGGCGAGATCGCCATGATCGATGAGTAAGCGGGTGTACAAAATGCGGCTGCGTTTCGCGTCTGGGTATTTGCGCAGTGATTTTTTTAGAAATTTTAGCGCTTCGTCATTGCGGTTTAATTGGAACAGTAGGCGAGCCTTGAGTAGGCGGCTGTCTTCATGGGTGCTGTCGAGTTTGATGGCGTGGTTGCAGGCCACCAGTGATGGCTCATGTTGCTCTTCGATCTCTAGGCTGAGGGCGCGGGCGTACCATAGTGGCGCTTGGTCTGGGTAACGATCGGTGAGGCTGCCGAGAGCGGCGAGTAGCTGGGCATTGCCAGCTTCATCTAAGCTGCGAGCTTGGGAGACGAGTTCGACCAGTGCTTCGCGCGGGTTGCCCGCCATGAGTAGGTCGATTTGAGCGGCGGCCTTCTCTGTTTCGCCTTGCTCGGTATAGCTCAGTGCCAGCAATACCCGGGCGTCGCGAGACTGGCTGTTGCCGTCGAGCCACACTTCGCCCATCTCCGATGACAAGATAGGGTCGTTTAAGTACGCGGCGAGTTTGGCGGCTTGTTCGGCGACAAGCGGATCGCGATGCTGTCGCGCTTCTTGCGCGTAATAACCGAGGGTGACGGCGTAGACACTGCGCTGGGCGGCAACCTCCGCCACGAGCAAATCGGCTAATGACTCTGAGGAATAGTTGCGCTGCGGCGCGTCCGACGGTTGTTTATTGGCCTGTATTTCTACTGAAGCCGCGTCAGCGCTTGTGGCAGAGCGGCTGTCGGAAGGAGCGGTTTGTTGTTGGGCGCAGGCGCAAAGGGTAACGGTCAGGGAAATCAGTCCGGCGCGTACTATAAAAAGGCTCATGTCTCAGGGGGATCCGTTTAGGGCATTCAGTTAAGGCTGTAGTCGTGAGCCTGTCGTCCGCTGTCTACGTTATTGCCGTGTTACGCCGCTCAGGGCTGCGTGCGGCGTTCAGTTTCGGTGCCATGACCAATCATGGCATAGCCGCAGGAGCCTGCCCACATCTATGGGCTTCATGATGGTGGCGAGGCTTCTTCTGCGCGGCATTGGCTGCGTGCGCCATGAATTAAAGCAATCAGAAGAGCCTAGGAGATTGGTGGCCTCCCGCTGTATGACATTGTTTTGAGTAGAAAAGTCCCGCAAAATGCGCGACCCTCAGAGGGTCTGGGTCTACCTGGTACGCCTATGCATTTGCTTACAGCAGGTCTCAATCACACTACCGCACCCGTTGCGCTACGCGAACGTTTGTCGTTCTCGGGCACGGCGTTGGAGGCGGCGCTGCGCGATTTGCGGCAGCAGTCCGGTGTTATTGAGGCGGCGATGCTGTCGACCTGCAACCGTACTGAGCTTTATTGCTTGGTTGAAAACACCGATGTGGATGTTATCGAGTGGTTGGCACGACGCCAGAATGTGCGTAGCAGTGAGATCCGTCCGGTTTTTTACGTCCATCACGATCACCACGCATTGCGGCACATGATGCGCGTCGCCGGTGGCCTTGATTCGATGGTGCTGGGCGAGCCGCAAATTCTTGGCCAGATGCGTGACGCATACGCACATGCTCATGAAGTCGGTACGCTGGGCAATAAATTAGGGCATTACTTCCAGAAAACCTTTTCCGTTGCGAAGCGTATTCGCACCGAAACAGAAATTGGCGCCAATCCCGTCTCAGTTGCTTATGCGGCGGTGTCTTTTGCGCGTCACATTTTTTCGGATTTATCCAAAAGCCGTGCTTTATTAATTGGCGCCGGTGAAATGATTGGCTTGGTTGCTCGCCATTTGCATGAGCAACAAGTCAGCGAAATTGTTATTGCCAACCGCTCATTATCGCGTAGCCAAGTGTTGGCTGAACAGGTGAATGGTCGCGCTATTTCGTTGGAAGAAATTCCCATGGCGCTTGAGCAGGCGGACATTTTAATTGCCTGCACAGCGAGCCCGTTACCAATTTTGGGTAAGGGCATGGTTGAGCGGGCGCTGAAAAAACGCCGCCACGCCCCGATGTTTATGGTCGATATTGCAGTGCCGCGTGATATCGAGCCGCAGGTTGGCGATTTGAATGACGTCTACCTATACACCGTGGATGACTTGCACGAAGCGATTGAAGGAAATGTACGTCAGCGTCAGGATGCTGCGCGCGAAGCGGAGCAGTTGATTGACGAAGCGTTGCGTCGTTATCAGCAAGAAACTCGTGAGCTGGATGCGGTGGATACTTTGCGTGCTTATCGCGAGCAAGTGCAGTCGTTGGCGGACCAAGAATTGCAGCGCGCCTTGCGACAGATGGAGCAAGGGCAGGGTGCCGAGGAGGTGATGCGTCGCTTCCAACACAATTTAGTCAATAAAGTACTACACGCGCCCAGTGTGCAGCTACGCCGCATGGCAGCCAACCAACGTGTTGATGCGCTGCGTTTGGCGCGGGAAATTTTACTCTCTGATCCAGCCGATTTTTCTGCGGACCTTTCTTCAAGTAAGCCTTCGAGCTTGTCTTCAAGTCAGAACAAAAAAGCCGAACCAGCAGGTTCGGTCTCCGCAGAACCCAAACATGGTCCCACCGACGAGCCTTCATGAAAGATAGTTTGCGCAATAAATTAGACCGGGTGGCGGATCGCTACCAGGAACTGTCGGCTTTGCTATCCGACCCCGAAGTGATAGGCAATCAGAATAAGTTTCGTGATTATTCTCGCGAGTATTCTGAGCTAGAGCCGGTCGTACAATGCTTTGAGCAGTGGCAAGCGGCAGCCGAGAATATCGTTGCTGCGCGTGCGATGCTCGATGATAGCGATGCCGAGATGCGCGAAATGGGCGCAGAAGAACTTCAGCAAGCCAGTGCCGATGCCGAGAATCTTGAGGATGCGCTGCAAAAGTTGATGTTGCCTAAAGACGCTCGCGATCGTTGTAATGTGTTCCTCGAAGTGCGTGCGGGCACCGGTGGTGATGAGGCCGCTATATTTGCCGGCGATCTTTTTCGCATGTATTCGCGCTACGCGGACCTACGTGGTTGGCGCGTTGAAGTGGTGAGCACCAACGACGGCGAGCACGGCGGCTATAAAGAAATTATCTCGCGAGTGATCGGCGACAATGTGTATTCTGCATTGAAGTTCGAGTCCGGCGCACACCGTGTGCAGCGCGTGCCTGCGACTGAATCACAGGGGCGTATTCATACCTCTGCATGCACAGTCGCGGTGATGGCTGAGCCCGACGAGCTTGAAGAAATTAAGATTCGTACCGAAGATTTACGCATCGACACCTATCGTTCATCCGGTGCCGGTGGTCAGCACGTTAATACCACCGATTCTGCGGTGCGCATTACCCACTTGCCGAGTGGCGTGGTGGTGGAATGCCAAGACGAACGCAGTCAGCATAAGAACAAAGCGAAAGCGATGTCGTGGCTGTCGGCGAAGCTGCTCGATCAGCAACAATCGAAAGCCCATGCTGAGCAAGCTGCGACGCGTAAATCGTTAGTGGGTAGTGGCGACCGTTCCGAGCGTATTCGCACCTACAACTTTCCACAAGGTCGATTAACTGATCACCGTATTAATTTGACGCTGTATAAACTCGACGAAATTATTCAGGGAAACTTGAGTGAAGTCGTGGAAGCGTTGCTTACCGAGCATCAGGCCGATCTGTTGGCGCAGTTGTCCGAGGGGCAGTAATACATGCCAAGCGTGACATGCCAAATGTAGCCGAGCTGTTGCGCGACGCTACAGCGCAGCTCGCTGAAGCGTCGCCGAGTGCGCGGCGAGACGCTGAAGTATTGATGTGTCATCTGCTCGGAAAACCACGCAGCTTTCTATTTACTTGGCCAGAGCATGAGCCTGCTACCAGTCAAGTTGCGCAGTTTGTTCATTGGATTGAGCAGCGTCGCGACGGCCAACCGGTTGCGTATCTTACGGGGCGGCGTGAATTTTTCGGCCATGAGTTTTTGGTTTCCTCTGATACGTTAATTCCTCGACCCGATACCGAATTGTTAGTTGAGTCGGTTTTGGCTCGCCTACCGACAGATCAGCCGCAGCGGCTAGTCGATCTCGGCACGGGTACCGGCGCGATTGCGATTAGCTTGGCACTGGCTTGCGAGCAGTGGCAAGTTGATGCAGTTGATTTTCAGGTCGCAGTGTTGGACTTGGTGCAGCGTAATGTGTCGCGCCTTGGCGCTAAGAATGTGTGTATCTTGCAGTCGAATTGGTGCGACAACTTATCTGAACGTTACGATGCTATCGTTTCGAACCCGCCTTATATCGCCGCCGATGACAAACACCTGAATGAAGGCGACGTGCGCTTCGAGCCGCAGACAGCACTGGTAGCAGGCGCCGATGGTTTGGACGATATTCGCAAAATCACCGAGCAGTCCCGCGCGCATTTAAATGCTGGCGGTTTATTGGCGTTCGAGCATGGCTATGATCAGGGCGCTGCAGTGGCAGAAATTCTTTCTCGACATAGCTTTGCGCGCATCGAAACGCTCAAAGATTATGCCGACCATGACAGGGTGACGCTGGGTTATGCTGACTGACGACGAGCTATTGCGTTACAGCCGGCAAATTTTATTGCCGGAAATTGATGTGGCAGGCCAAGAAAGTTTAGCCGCTGCAACGGTCTTGGTCGTTGGCGCTGGCGGCTTGGGCAATCCCGCTGCGTTGTATCTTGCTGGTGCCGGTCTTAGAAAGTTGATCATCGCCGACGGCGATGCCCTAGAATCTTCAAACCTTCATCGTCAGATCGCTTTTCGTGAAACGCAAAACGGCGAGAACAAAGCGCAAGCGTTGGCGGCTCAGCTGTCGGCGCTAAACCCTTCCGTTAATATTCAAGCGCATGATCAGTTTGCTGACGAAGCCTGGCTGCACAGTGTGTTGCCAGGCGTCACCGTTGTGCTTGATTGCAGCGATAATTTTGCTACCCGCAGTTTGGTTAATCGTGCCTGTCGCGCACACGGCGTGCCGTTAGTGTCTGGCGCGGCGATTCGATTTGAAGGTCAGCTAGTGACATTTGATTTTCGTCAGCCGAATGCGCCGTGCTATGGCTGCTTGTATGGGGATGGAGATGGACCTGATACGTTCTGCAGTGAGTCCGGTATTCTCGGTCCTGTGGTTGGCATCATCGGTACGATGCAAGCCATGCAGGCCATCAAGTTGATTTGTGCTATTGAGGTTGAGCAAAAACTTTATCTATTCGATGGCAAAACAATGAATTGGCAAAGCATCAGCTTCCGCAAAGATCCCGCCTGTCCCGTGTGTTCCGCATCTTAAGTCGGGCGCTCTGTTAGACATTTCCCCGCAAGGTCGGCGCTATTGGTTTTTGTGGGAAGGTGCTTGCACGCGAACCAGCCTCTGCAGAGGCGAAAACCTTTCGTCGGCAAGCAGCTCCCAAAAGGACACCGCTGTTGATCTTTGTGGGAGGGTGCTTGCATGCGAACCAGCCTTTGCAGAGGCGAAAACCTTTCGCCTGCAAGCAGCCTCCCAAAGGACATCGCTGTTGATCTTTGTGGGAGGGTGCTTGCACGCGAACCAGCCTTTGCAGAGGCGAAAACCTTTCGTCGGCAAGCAGCTCCCAAAAGGGCATCGCTGTTGATCTCTGTGGGAGGGTGCTTGCACGCGAGCCAGCCCTTGCAGAGGAGAAGACCTTTCGTTTGCAACGAGCTTCCCGCAAGGGCATGCGCGATGAATGTTTTCGGAGGAGCTTGCTTGCCAGCGAAGAATATTGAGCTAACGCTGCTTTGTGGAGAGTTTCTTTTTCAGCGAAGGGTTAGCCCGCTTTCGGCACAACAACCGTTTCCGTAGCGGAGAGGCGATCGTGCAGTGTTTGGTACGGCGTCGCCAATGCGAGCAGATAGCCACCGCCTAATGCGCCCCAGCTAAAGATACCGCCAATAAATCGGGCCACCGTCTGCCAAAGCGTCATCGGTTGGCGGTGCACATCACGACTCATGATTTTCCACGCACGCATACCCAACGTTTGCCCGCCATGCAGCCAGAACAAGGCATAGAATCCCCACGTTTCGATAATCAAAATTGGAAACAGAATGCGGTGCAGCATTTCGGGTGTGGCACGGGTGACGCCGTTGATGCTTTCGGCCGGTAGGCCGGTATGGGGATAGACAAGGACCCAAATGCCCGCGGTGATAAACCAGATGGCAGCGATAAGGAATGCGTCGTAAGTCAGTGCGATCAAGCGGCGCCAAAGGCCGGCGGCTGGCAGGTCTTGGTGTACCCATTCCTGATTCACGACGGGCTCCTATGGAGGTTGTTGCGCGCTAGAAGCTAGGCATGCGCGCTAAAGACAGTTTGAGGCCGAGCGGATTCGCGCTCGTACCTCCCTCAAGTTTCTGAATGCTTTATGCGTGAAGAATCGCTGGATAACTGGTTCAGATCACAGCTTTATGGCGCGGAGTATATAGCAAGACGAGCTGCTGGATGAAGTGTTGATCTGTCAGCCATAAAAAAGCCGGCCTAAGATAGGCCGGCAAACTTCTTGGCAAAATTATTGGTTAAGTATGAATCTATTTATCCAGTCTTTTTGCGCTGCATTTGATTGCCCCCGAATAAAGGATATGTGTGCCGTCGCGCCCGTTAACGCATCACCCAATAGAAATTCAAAGCCAGCTGCCAAGGCGGGCACCTGACGTACCCCAAAACCGAGCTCATCGTAATCATCCAGCTTCATGACGCCGGGCATAGGGTAAAGTTCATTGCCTACCAATGGCATTGACATGATGCGTGCCAATGCAATGGTGCTGTCATTGGTGACGATGGAATCGCCATTTCCCGAAACCACCATCAGTGGACGAATTGGGCGACCATCATCAGGATTGCGCATCAAATCGATATAGTTAATGGAGTCACCGTAATCCAACAATTGCTGTATGGCGCCCTTTAACATGACCGCTTCTGCGCCGTTTGCGGCGGGCGGCTCTAAGTTTGAAAATGCGCTATCCCATAAAATAGAGCCGGCAAGAATGCTGGTCACACCAACCCCGGTTACTTGAAATACGGCGCCGTCGAGATCTGGAGATAGCGCGGCATAAGATGAACCCAATACGCCACCCAGTGACGTGCCCTGCATAAACACGCGAGTCGTATCGATATCAGGAATTCCATCGGCGCATCTCCAGCACCAGCTTTGCCAGGTTAATTTTCCGACTACGTCCAAGTTTGCCAAACCAATAAGTGCTTTATGGGCGCCGGCAAAATCAATGGTGTGCTGCGTCATCATGCCAATCTCGCGGGACAGCTTGCTGACTTCCAAATTCTCGAACACGCCGCCGCCGTCAGCCTCGGCGCGATCACCGTGATTTGGGAAATCGACGCTAAACGTTGCGATGCCCAAGTCAGCATTTGAGCTGGAGACCAAGAAATCCATACTCTTGTTGCCGCCGAGACCATGGGCATAAAACGATACGGGGGCCTTACCGTCTGCATGCGACGCTCGCGGCAACGTTAAACGAAACGTTACCCACTGTTCAGTCGGAGTCGCATCAAAATCCACCATGCCGATGCCACCTTCGCGGCGGTAATTGTCAATGCGTAGTTCACCGGTAATCAGCGCTGCTTTCTTGCCTGAATAGGTTTTGTAATCGACGTCGATATTACGGACGGGATGATCTTGCGCGAACGTCGCGTCCACCAAATTACGGATAGGAGTTAGTACTTCAGCTTGATCACGCACGGTAAATAATGTTGCCGAGCGTACATCTGCGGGATCCACGCCTGCTTGTGAAAGCGCGTTGCTCAGCTCACCAAAATAAGCTTGCTCGCTGCTGTTTGACGCCGAATTTTTGAGTGATTGAAAATCGTGCGTCTCATTATCGATTTGCAACGATTTGGTCACCGCTACAATAATGCGATGGCCAAATTCCCAACGAGTGACAGGGAAAACTTCCAGCACATTGGCCGGCGCGCTAACGTTGCTGCCTTTGGCGTAATCGCTGATTTGAGCCCGCACATCTACAAATTCGCCGTTGTCTAAGTCGTAGGCAATCACAACGCCGTCTCCATATTTTGGTAACGACGCCACCTCAGGTGCATTTTCGAATTCAAATACCACCGCTGTTGCCGCAGAAAACCCATGATCACCGTTAAAGATCTGTTCTACGCTAATGCCGGTTTCAACGGGAAGCTGGGCTGCCACCTCGGGCCGTAATAACGATGTACTCATTTGCAGTTCAATACCGGTTGGTGAGCTAGCTTGCGGCTCAGACCAGTAGTTAGACGGAAAAGGAAGCGCGCAGGTTTGCAGGCTTAATGGGTTGCAACCATTTGCAGCCTGAACGTTGGCAGCAGTAAAGGAGGCGGCTAATACAGCCGCTAGGCTCAAGAGGGAGTGAGGTTTAAAGGTGTGGAGTTTCATTTGTGATCCTTGTTTTTGTTGTTATTGGTAGAGTGAGATAATTAATGCGCTCAAGTGACGTAGGGAGCATGAGCTATTTCTCAGGCTTCTATTTCAACCTAAAGGTTGAAGTGAACCTGACGCTAGCAAAGGATATGACAGGGAGACTAGTAGGCATTCACCCTAGAGAAATAGGTGCGGAGATTTACTTAGTTCCGATATGAAATGACAAAAATATTTTTCAAATGTTATTACGGCAGAGTGCCTGTCATGTGCTCACAAGGAAGTGGCGAAAGAACACAATTATCTACGCTTCTCCGTATAAGAATTTTGTCATTTTATTTGCGCCGCTCTTTTTCTTTCCGAAGGCGATTGCCTTTTTGGCGCATTCTGTATTGTATTTTTTGCGGATTAAAATCTTATTTCATGCGGAAACGTTAACCACGTAGCAGTCTTGTTCGTTTTCTTGGGTGTGATGTTCGGCAAATCCCGGTTCAAACACGCTTCTCTAGGACCAAGGAGAGCTCATGCCGTCGGCATCGAGTTTGGGCAAACCTTGATCCTGGCCCGTCTTGATCATCCAAGGCAAGTTTGCAATTCTTTAGATATCTTTGCTTCTTTATATTTCAGGCCACAGTATATCCATTTCCTCTGTTTGTGCGTATGGGCTGTCTATTTCTCGGTGCCACCTTTCTTAATGCGCCAAACTTATGTCGATCTGGTCCTTGAAATGCATGGCTGGTTGCGACAGGCAAGGCTCCAACTATTCACCGAAGTGTCTCAGCATTAAATGGATTTTAAAGCCCTGGCGACGAGCGATTTCAGAAGTATTTCTTTTGGGTATAAAGCTCCTGATGATATTAATATGGCATCTATCGTAAATTTATAGTCTCATATTTTCTTGCTATCAATTGCTGTTGTCGCGTATTTTTCGCCCCTAAATCATGTTTGGGGCATGGTTAACTAATAAAGTTTTTGCGTAAGTGATTTTTCGAAAATACAGCTTTTTATGTTGTAAATAGAAAAGCATTTCTATTTTTATATAAAAACTTCTAGTCTGACTGGGGAAACAAGGATGGTTTCGTACAGGTACTTTTTTGTTTTGATATTCTCTCTGGCGCTTTCTGGGTGCGAGCTTGAAGTGTTCGTTGAGGGCGAAGGCATCGTTTCGGCAAGTCCTCAAGGCGCGGCATGTGCGGCCTCCGATGCTCAGCTTTGTTACGACTATGAGGAAGGAACATCTGTTGAGATTACGGCTCAGCCGATCTTTGGTTATCGCGTTTCTTTTTGGTCCGATCAGAGTTGTGGTAGCTCAGAAACGTGTCGTGTTTTAGTCGAAGACGATACGCAGCTAACAGTTATTTTTTCTCCAGCCGATACAGATGGTGATGGCGTTGTTGATGTAGATGATGCGTTCCCGAATGATCCCTCTGAATGGACTGATGCAGATACCGACGGCGTAGGTGACAACGCAGATTTGTGCCCGGAGACCCCGGCGGGTGAGGCGGTTGATCTTGAGGGGTGCCCCGTTCCTCCCGTCGATAGTGACGGCGATTCCGTTGACGACTCTCTGGATCAGTGTCCGATGACCAGTGCAGGTATACCGGTAGATGAGCAAGGCTGTGCAGCTTATCAGCGAGACAGCGATAACGATGGCGTGACAGACGACGTAGATGTCTGTGCGAATACGCCAGAGGGCGTCACGGTAAGCGCGCAGGGTTGTGCACCTTTCCAATTAGATTCTGATGCCGATGGCGTGAACGATGCGTTGGATCAATGCCCCGTGACAGAGCCGGGATTAGTGGTGGATGTTAATGGCTGTGCTGATAACCAGAAAGACACAGACGAAGATGGTCTTAACGATGCTGCCGATCAATGTCCGGCTACGCCGCAGGGAGAGGAGGTTGATGCGTTCGGCTGTGCTGCGTCGCAAAAGGATCTTGATGCAGATGGTGTGAATGATGCGCTGGACCAATGTCCCGCGACCCTCCCCGATATGCCCGTAAATGAACAGGGCTGTGCGTTAAATCAACTGGACGCCGACGGCGACTCCATTAACGACGCCCTAGACCAATGCCCATCCACGCCTGCCGGGGAGGTAGTTGACGCGTTCGGTTGTGCGCAATCGCAAAAAGACGATGACCTCGACGGTGTAGACAACACGCTGGATCAATGCCCGCTGACTGAGACGGGCACTTCTGTCGATGCGCAAGGCTGCGCAGAAAATCAAAAGGACGATGATGAAGATGGCGTTAACAATGTTGTCGACCAGTGTCCCGCTACGCCTTTAGGTGAAGTAGTCGATGCAGAGGGTTGTGCTGAGTCTCAAAAAGACGAAGACGGCGATACTGTTATCGATAGTCTTGATCAGTGTCCGAATACCCAAGATGGCCTGCTCGTCGATGAAAATGGATGTGCTGCCAATCAAAAGGATGATGATGCGGATGGCATCACCAATGATTTAGATATGTGTCCTAGCACGGCTGTTGGCCAAGTCGTAAATGGACAGGGCTGTGCACTAAGCCAGCTGGATTCGGATGCAGACGACGTCACCGATGATCTGGATCAATGTCCCGCAACACCTTTGAACGAAGATGTTGATTCCAACGGCTGCGCACTGAGCCAGCTGGACAGTGATGCCGATGGCGTCACGGATGATAACGATCAGTGTCCGCTCACGGAGTTCGGTTTCCCCGTGGATGTCGACGGCTGCGCGGACAACCAGAAAGATGGCGACAGCGATGGGGTGAATGACGACCTTGATCAGTGTCCAGCGACACAGTTAGGCGCCTCAGTTGATTCAGTCGGTTGCAGTGATGCTCAAAAGGATACCGACAGTGACGGTATCAGCGACCAGTATGACATTTGTCCTGCTACTGAAGCGGGCTGGGATGTTGATATCTTGGGTTGTGCTGAGAATCAGAAAGATGGCGACAGCGATGGCGTAACCAACCACATGGATCAGTGTCCCGGTACGGACTCTGGATTGTCGGTCGATGCGCAGGGCTGCGCACAAAATCAACTCGACAGTGACAGTGATGGCGTTAATGACCAGCTAGATTTGTGTCCAGCCACTGAATCAGGATTGCCGGTTGACGCCAATGGCTGCGCAGATAATCAGGAAGACTCCGACAGCGACGGTGTGAACGATGCGTTGGATCAATGCCCTGATACGACGTTTGGTGCAGCGGTCGACGCGGCTGGGTGTTCTGCTGCGCAACGCGACAGTGATGGTGATGGCGTTAATGATGCGCAGGATTCGTGTCCAGCAACCGAACGTGGATTGCCGGTTAACACACAAGGCTGTGCTGAAAACCAACAAGACGATGATGGTGACGGTGTTGCCAATGATGCCGATCAATGTCCGGCTACTGAGGCGGGCTTATCTGTAGATGCCAGCGGCTGTGCGAGTAATCAAAAAGATACCGATAACGATGGTATCAATGATGCGCTAGATCAATGCCCGGCAACCGAGAGCGGATTAGAGGTTAATGCCCAAGGCTGTGCGACGAATCAAGTGGACACGGATGCCGATGGTGTTGTGGATGCCTACGATGTTTGCCCGGCAACGGCTGCGGGTCATGCTGTAGATATTCTAGGCTGCTCTGCTGAGCAACGTGACGGGGATGGGGACGGCGTCAGCGATGCTTTAGATCAGTGCCCTGCCACGTCGCCGGGTGCCACTGTCAACGCAAATGGTTGTGCGCCTGCACAAATTGATACGGATGCTGACGGCGTGTCCGACGCGCAAGACATGTGCCCAGCTACGGCCTCTGGTCTGCCCGTTGACGAAAGCGGTTGCGCAGCGACTCAGAAAGATACCGACAGTGATGGCGTCTCCGATGCGCTAGACCAATGTCCCGCCACCGAAGCTGGAGCAACGGTGAATGCAGACGGTTGTGCGCAGGAACAGCTGGATGCTGACAATGATGGAATTATCGACGCATTAGACCAATGTCCCGCGACGGAACTTGGCCAGCCTGTCGATGCGCAGGGTTGCGCGGATGATCAAAGGGATACAGACGGTGATGGTGTTTCTGACGCACTAGATCAGTGTCCGGCAACGCAGCCAGGTGCAGCAGTGGACGGCAATGGTTGCGCAAACAATCAAAAAGATACCGATAACGATGGTATCAACGATGCGCTAGACCAATGCCCCAATACGTCACAGGGCCTGTCGGTAGATGAGTATGGCTGTGCGCCTAGCCAGAAGGACGGAGACAACGATGGCGTCAACGATGCCATTGATCAGTGCCCGACAACGGAAGTAGGGCAGGCAGTCAATGCACAGGGCTGCGCCCTGAATCAGGGCGACCTCGATGGCGACCTGATCAATGATGCATTAGACCAATGCCCGAATACGCCTACGGGTGAAGTGGTTGATCAGTATGGTTGCTCCTCGAGTCAAAAAGACACGGACCAGGATGGTGTCAGTAATGCGCAGGATCAGTGCCCGGTAACTGAAGCGGGTTTATCGGTTGATGCGCAAGGCTGCGCGGACAATCAGCGTGATGCTGACGGCGACGGCGTTAACGATGCGCTAGATCAGTGTCCTGTTACCTCTGCGGGTATGGCGGTCGATGTTTACGGTTGCGCTGATGCCCAAAAAGATACGGACAACGATGGTGTTACGGATGACCTAGATCAGTGCCCTGGTAGTAGCTCCTCTTACCCCTCTGACGCTGACGGCTGCGGCCAGAACCAGCGCGATGATGACAATGATGGCGTATTGAATAGTCGAGATAGCTGCCTTACCACACCGGCAGGTTCGGGGGTAGATTACTGGGGTTGTGCGAACAGCGAGCGTGATTCGGATGCTGATGGCGTGCTTGAAAAGAATGACATTTGCCCACTCTCGCGCCGATATCAGTCCGTCGACAGTGAGGGTTGTGGTCACGACCAACGTACTGGCGAGTTCTTGCAGCAAACCAATATTCAGGTTGTGTTTGAGGACTTTGATGATGGCTACTACCAAGCGGGTGCTCCTCGTCAATATGAACGAGATGCGGCGACCGGCATTGTTTACGATCGAACAATAGGTGGAGCTTGGGCTGATGTGCCTCTCGGCACGTCAGGCAACCTACGCGCAAGTGAAGATGCATGTGCGGCGCTAGAGTTAGGCGGAATAAGTAACTGGGAGCTGCCTGAAGAATGGGAGCTCGCCCGTCTGATGGATTTCTCTAACGTCGGCACCTCTGTAAACAACGGACTGCTTCCCCAAGTTTTTGTCAATCGCCAAACAGGCAATTTATTCTTCGATAATGGCGGCGAAAAGTCCTTTGATTTTAGCGACGGGTTGCTGAGCCAGAACGTCAATGGTACAGCGGTTTGCTACTCTGGCACGTCAGATTACGGGCCGGACTTCAAAACGAAAACATCTCTCGACACTATCATTGACGCAAAATATCACCTCATGTGGCAGGACGATGTCAGCTTCCTGGGCCAGAAGTACACTTGGACAGAAGCGTTGCAGCATTGCGAGAGCCTAGTACTTGACGGATTTGATGATTGGCGGCTGCCCAATGCGACTGAAGCGTATGTGTTGATGGCGGAAATCATGGGTAATCGTTATATCCCTCTTGAGAACAAGAGTGGTTTTGATGATCCGTGGTGGTCATCTACAACGGACCCAGACAGCACAACTGCCGCAATAAGCATGTGGTCAATTTCTGGGAGAGGACAGCATCAAGCATCCTCCAAGGGAACGAATAAACTGGCGCGTTGCGTTCGTACCTTGTCTCATGAGCGTCCGGTGGCGCTTCATCAGGGCGACATCAACATGCTTAGCGATGAAACGGTGACCCTAGACGGTTCGGCCAGCTACTCCAATGTAGGGACGATCACCAACTATCTCTGGCGAAGCGAAGGATTTAACGTTTCTGGTCAGGGTTCTGCGACGCCGCGTATCGTTAAGCCGCCAGTAGGGGAGCATCTTGTCCACTTAACAGTCACAGACAGTAATTACGCGAAAACGACAGCCACCTTCACTGTTACGGTACTGGCCGCTAACCAGCCCCCGGTAGCTGTCTTTAGTCTGCCGGAGTCAGTTTATTACGGAGATACTGTTCAGCTTGATGGCTCGCAAAGTCATGACGCGGATGGTGCTATCAATCAGTATCGCTGGTATGTGAACGGCGCCATTGCGTCCTATTCGCCGACTCCGTCCTTGTCTTCTACTCAATATCAAGAAGGAGAAAATACGGTACGGCTTCAGGTGCGTGACAATGACGGGGAATACGGCGAAATAACGCAAACCTTTTCGGCCATAGTGGATACGGACCGAGATGGCGTTGTCGATGGCAGCGATTTATGTCCAGGCACCTCCCCGGGGGCGTTAATTGACGAATACGGGTGTTCGATCAGCAATATGCTGACAACCTGTCCTGTTAATCCCGTGTTGAACGATGACGGCTTCCAAGACAGTTATCCAGACGGCGATATCGATTATATCGGTCACAGCTACAGTTCAGTGACAGACATCGAGCGAGCGTTTAACCATGCCCGCTACAAGGACAAGACGGCGAGCCAATACCTGAAAATGCCAAGTCAGCAGGTATGGGACGCATTGTCTATTCAGGAACAAGGTCTATTTCTGGTTAACGCGGCACGTAAGTCACATGGTTTGAAACCCTTTGCCGGGGTCAGTGAGGAAGTGGTTCAGGTTGCTCAGGCATATGCGGATCTGATTAGAGAAGCCAACGTAGTGATAGACCACTATTACGTGGATGCTAATGGTAACCATACTCCGCAGGATCGTCTGGCGGAGAATCCAATCATTGCTGCGCATCAGGATGCCGGAATATTCCCCGAGAGCATATCCTCACGCTTGGGAACAACGTCTGCCAATGGCCTCACCGAATCTGAATTGCTCGTTGATGCGATTTACACGTGGATCTATGCAGACGCCGAGCCGCTTAGTGGGAATGCGTGGGGACATCGCGATCACTTGCTGCAAACAGGGCTAAACGAAAACGACGGCGCAGAATCTGATGAAGGCTTGTTGGGTTTCGGGCTATCGGTGGGCCTGTACGATCCTGGCTATAGCAACAGCGGTTACTATGGCGGTGTTGTTGTTCTCAATACGATTGACCAGGGTGCGTCGTGGCAAGCGCCGGTTACCGGCATCGACATAACAGAAGCGCAGCAATGCAATAATTACGTCTCGTTGGGCTTCGGTGATTTCGATTTGGCGAGTGCCGACGTTGTCAGCATTACCATTTCGCCCTTCGATTTCAATTTGCCCGTGGACGGCACCCAGTCTTTGACCGTGACGGGACGAACGGGCTCGGATGGCGTTGTCGACCTGACCCCCTATGCGGAGTTTGTCGCAGACGACCTTTCCATCGTTGCCATTAATGCCAGCACAGTTACCGGCGTGAACACGGGATACGCTTACCTGTCAGCCAGTGTTGATGGCATTCGTTCTAACCGAGTCCGGGTCACAGTGGGGCTGCCTGTTGTTACCGGTAACTTAGCCGACACGTCTGCAGAGCAGTTTGTGGGCTTGATTCCGCAGGATGCCACCGTTCAAAACTATGACCCCAAAGCGCTCACGGTTTATTCCGGTACGGTGTATGACGACAATCATCAGACATTGCCCGGTGTGCGTGTTTCGATATTGAATGCGCCCGAATATGGCACCGTTGAAACGGCCCCTTATTATAGCGATCGCGGCCGATTCAAGTTGCCTGCCGGTTCCGGAGAGCAAACGCTGGTTTACCGCAAGAAAGGCTACTTGACGGTTCATCGGACCGTGGTAGGTGGTAGCTCAAGCTGGGCGACGGCTCCCGATGTTGTCTTGCTGGAAAAAGACGTCAAAACAACAGAAATTGATCTCACGTCAGGCGTCGCACAGCGTCATACATCTACCCTTGTAACCGATGTATTTGGTACTCGTGCGACCACTCTCGTGTTTAATGGCATTACCCAAGCGACCGTAAAAGCCAAAGACGGCTCCTCCTATGGATTGGATAAGTTCGTTGTGCGTGCGACAGAATATGTCGTGCCAGAATCCATGCCAGCAGAGCTGCCGAAAGAGAGCGCTTATACGTACTGCTCAGAGCTTGAGCTGGACCTTGTGCGTGATGATGAAGAGGTGTTTTTTAATAAACCTGTGGTCATGTACGTCGATAATTTCCTCGGCTTTGACGTGGGTGAAATCGTCCCGATCGGCTACTACGACCGAAACGACGCCGAATGGAAAGCGGCTCGCAATGGCGTTGTCATAAAGCTATTGGATGCGAACACTGACGGGCAGGTCGATGGTATTGATTACACCGGCGATGACATTGCTGATGACTTTAATGGCAATGGAAGCACTGCTGATGAAGTCGCAGGTGTTGAGGGCTTCGTCGCAGGCGATACCTACTGGCGCGGAGAGTTGGATCACTTTTCACCGCAGGATTTGAACTGGCCAGATAACGGCAACAACATTGAGCCCACGCCGGATGACAAGCCGGAAGAGGGGAGCGAGAAGGAAAAAGACGACGAAGCTGCCTGCACCGGCTCCTATGTAAAACCCAGTCAACAGTCCTTTCACGATGACTTTGCCGTGGCAGGAACAGGTCTAACCCTGCATTACTCAAGCCAACGTACACCTGGGTACCACCATAAACTGTCGATACAGGTGAGTGATGACGCCATGCCGGGTTCTGTCACTGAAATGGTGGCTATCTTGGAAATTGGTGGTCATCGCTTTACGCAAACCTTTCCGCCACAAGCCAACGTGGAGGCTGTTTTCTATTGGGATGGACGCGACCCTAATGGCAACCTGATCGAAGGGGAGGTCAGTGGCACGCTTTCCACGGGCTACAAATATTTGATGAACTATTCCAGCGCGGGCAATGTGGCGAGCTCAGGACGGCCCATCAATGATTTTGCGGTGCAGTGGGCGGTTGAAAGCGATGTGGACACCGGCGTTGCCAGTCGCGATAACTTGATCGTGCAGCGCACACAGCCAGTGTTGCTCAAAAATACCTACGACGCACAACTTGCCTATGGCTGGTCACTCTCCAACTATCATGAGCTGGGCTCCGACGGCACCCTCTACCGAGGTGATGGCGAAGTAGAAGAAAACTACTTCAAGTCTGTCATATTAAAAACCGGAATGACCTCAAGCCAGCACCCTGGCGATGACGGCAGCTACGGCAAAGGCGGCAGCGACATCAATTACCGCATTGGTGGCGACGGCGTGCTCGTTGATACCGTGACGGGCCTAAAGTGGGAATACACTGAAACGCCACCCAAGTTCGGTACCGTCGCTGCAGCGCGCAACTATTGTGAAGGGTTAAGTATCCCGTCCGATTTGCCGTGGCGCTTGCCCACGGAGAAAGAGGCGATATACGCCATCGATAAAGCGAAAGGCGGTCATGGTGCTCCCATGTATAACCTAGCAGCGATCGGCTATTTTCGTGAGACGAGCTATAACCCCAACAATCGGCCGCTGCCAGTGGTGTGTGTTAGCGGAGAGCCGCTGGACGAGACAACCATAGAAAGATTGGTGCGTGACGACACGCGTGAAGTGGTGATTGACAGTAAAAACGGTTTGATGTGGCAGGACGACGTGTCTACTCAATCCGTGGAGTTGTCATGGACTGGCGCCATTGATCACTGTGAAGCCCTGACCCACGCGGGCTTTGATGATTGGCGCTTACCCAACATCAACGAGTTGGTTTACACCCAACCCAATGCTGCATTTGTTAATAAGACCCAAATTGACACAGGTATTCCGTGGAGCCCGACGGCGGCGCATCGCATGCCTTACTGGAGTTCAACGCCTAACTTCCAGCTAGCCGATACTGCCTGGGCAATTGAAAGCGTCGGTTTTTCCTCGCCGAGGTTTAGCACGAACGAAGCTAACCATGTGCGTTGCGTACGCGACGATTACTCCGCACTGCCGGTGCCGTATATTTTTGATGAGCAGGGTCGCCACGTCCGCACCATTGATATTAATACTGGCCAAACCTTGCTGACCTTTAATCATGATGCCAACGGACAGCTGGTCTCAATGACGAATCAGTTCGGACAAGACATCAGTCTGCAACGCACCGGCTCTTCATTAATCACTATCGCGGGGCCTTATGGCCATCAAACAACGGCAGTGATGTCTGGCACTGACCAGATCAAAGGGATTCGGTATGAAGACGGTGGCTACAACAACTTCACCTACACCGGCGATGGTTCGCTATTGGCAAAAAGCTATAAATCCAGCTCATCGTCTCATTACACGCGTTTTTACGATGAACATGGCCGTGTTACCCAAGCGATAGACCCGGAAGGAGGCGCGTGGGACTTCTTTAGCGAAACGCTTGGCTTAAATGAAGAGCGCTACGGCTACATTACGGCGGAGAACAACACCTACCAGACACTACGCAGCGCTTTGGAGAACGGCGACATTCGCAAAGTCACCACAGCGAAAAACGGCACGGTGACCACTAACACCCTGCAGTCGGACTTGTTAAAAGAAACCACAGAAATGTGTGGCGTTAGCACGGTGGTGAACAACGTCAGAGATGCCAAGACCAGCGAAGAGATCCCTGCCGTAATTACCGTCGCCCAACCCAGCGGGCTGGAAAGTGTTGCCCTGATTACAAAAACCTATGGCGACAACGGGGCAAACTACCTGCAGCAAACCTCTCGGTTTGAGGTCAATGGTAGGGCGCTAGAAACCAGTACCGACTATGACGCCGGAGAACGTGTGACTACCTCCCCAGAGGGGCGCATCACACGCTCGGAGTTTGACTCAGCAAGTGGGCTGGTGACCTTACGAGAAACGGATGGTCTGCTACCCATCACTACCACCTATGACAGCGTGGGACGCCCAGTGGCGGTCGGCACTGGTACCAGATCAACTAGCTACCATTACAACAGTAACGCCCAGGGGCAGATCAGCAGCATCGAATCCAGCGATGGCCTGAGTGCGGAGTTCACTTACGATGCGCTTGGTAGGATCGCCTCAAAGTCATTCCCCGATGGTGGCACAGTGGGTTACCAATACGACCTTCGCGGCAACCTTACTAAGGTCATCGTTCCCTCAACTGGGGAATACGATTTCACCTTCGATGCAGTGGATAACGTCAGCGGGGACACCAGTCCGTTTAATAATGATGCCACTGTCCTGAGCTACGACAAGGATAGCCGTCTGACTGACGTGGCTCTCCCGTCTGGCGGTCACATCACCAATACCTACACGAATGACCAGCTCAGCCGTGTCGTTACCCCAGATACCACTATTGATTATACCTACGCCTGTAATGGCAACGTCGGTACGATCACGGAAGGCAATGAAACGTTGAGTTTCAGCTATGATGGCGAGCTGCTTACTGGCCTTCAATACAGCGGAGATCTTGGTGCCAGTATCAGTCAGCAGTTCAATAATGATTTTGTCATTGACCAAATGACCTATGCCGGTGGTAGCACAAGTTACGTCTATGATGATGACCTGCTATTAACGCAAGCGAACGGCTTTACTATCGACCGAAATACACAACACGGACTGCCCGAGGCTATTGCCGATACTCGCTACCAGCAGCAGCGTAACTATAACGTTTACGGCGAGCCTCAAAACGTCACCACTCAGGTGGCGAACAACGCGGCCTACAGCTACACCCTGACGTATAACGACCTGAGCCTGATTGTCGGCAAATCCGAAACCCTGCATGGCGGTAGTACGCATCAGTACGTCTACACCTACGACGACAACCGTCGCCTAAAAAGCGTGATGAAAGACAGCGTACTGACGGAGGCTTACAGCTACGACCACAACGGAAACCGTACGGCACAAACCAACACCGCACGTGGTATTGCCTCTCAAACGGCCAGTTACAACATCGCTGACCAGCTGACGCAGGACGGTAATGTCACCTATCAGTACGACGTTGATGGCTACCTCACCCGGAAAACCGACGGTAACGATATCACTCACTATACATACAGCCGACAGGGGCGCTTGCTGAGCGTGCAAACGCCGACGGATTTGATTGAGTACCGACATAACGCGATGGGTAATCGCGTGGCCAAATCGGTTAATGGTCAAACAACAGAAAAATATTTGTGGCTGGACAAAACTACGTTATTGGCTACTTACGATGCCAATAACACCTTGAAGCAGCGCTTTGAATATACGCTGGGCCATGCGCCAACAAGCTTCACGCAGAACGGAAACCGTTATTACATAGCTACCGATCACTTGGGTTCACCGCGTGCTATCAGCGACGAAAACGGTAACATCATCAAAGCCATTGCGTATGACAGCTATGGAAGCGTGATCAGTGATAGCAATCCAGCGTTTACTATTCCATTCGGCTTTGCGGGTGGTTTGCAGGATAGCGATACTCGGCTGATTAGGTTTGGGTTTAGGGACTATGATCCGCAAGCTGGTCGCTGGACGGCGAGGGACCCGATTGGATTTCATGGAGGGTTAAATCACTATGCCTACGCTGAAAATGCTCCAACTAGCCGCATCGATCTTAACGGCCTTAAAACTGTTGATACTACCCGTGATGCGATAAGGCATTATTTAAGTGGCCAAGGAGGTAGCGTAGCTTTGGGCCCTCTTACGCAGTCAGCGATAAAAAATAGTGCGGATCAACAATATAGGTCGGAGAGAATAACATCAGGGCAGACGCCTTCTACGAGTGGGCAATACGGCGTTGATGTTGAGTCCAGCGTCTACCACGTAGGTGATACTCCTATACTCTATTCTACAGTGTGTTCCGGCGGAACGTGCGTTGCGATATATGTTAGCCAGGGGGATGGCTTTTGGGACCCTATTTATAGTAGTGATGGTGTGGGGCCGGGAGGTGAGTTTTTGGGCTCCCCATTTTCTTATGAGCCATTTATTTGGACTGAAGAGTTCATTGATCCTTCTTATATGAGCTGCGGGCGTTGAGTGGTGAATCGAAAATGAAAAAATATTTTTTGGTGATATTGGTTCTTTCATTGGCTTTGGGCTCATTTGAGTGGAGGGCAAGTTATTGTGGGCAAGGTATGGTGAGCGTGGTTCTGCCGGGGGGGATTAAGCCGGATTGGTTTAATGGTTATGTTGTGCTGAATGATGTTGACGGTTGGGGTGGGGTCTACCCTGGGTTAGTCGTTAATAAAGGAGGTTCTTCTGAGCAAGTCGTTAACTCCATTTATGCTTATGGTTTTGATGAGCACAGTGTCTATGTGAGATATTTTTCAGATGGACAGACGAGGCATGTTAAGAATGGAAAGGTAGTTAGGACATCGCCGGGTTCTGACAACGGGCTTTATACTATAATTCCGATTCAGGGGGATGAGTTGCCTCAATCTAAAATCAAATGGATTGAGTCTGAGTCAGACTCATGTTTTTGGGGGCGGTGGGATTTTTTCAGGATATTGATGCTTCTTGTGATTGCGGGTTTTATTTTGAAGCTTGTCATTCCAAAGTGGCGTTGAAATTGGCGCTACGATTTTTCTTTTCAGTCGTTGCTTATGGAACTGATAATTTTCCTGTATAACGCGGTATTTCAAGGACTTATTTTCTCACCATCGCCCTTTGAAACGAACAGGTCGATTACGACGTTACCTTCAACAGCGTGGACAAACCTCGCAGCGACAGCAGCCGAGACTGTTCAGTTTTCTGTGTCACGGCTTCATAGCGCTGCCTGTATAGATGATGGGTTGGCCGTATCCGGATGGAGGGTATATTCGAATAGATTTCCTTGTTTGCCTATTTTAGGGCGCTCACATCCTTCCGAGCTCCGTATGATTTTCTGTGAGAGATGTTTGATGACGACGCAGGTTATTCTAGCGCTTCTGATGGGCTGCAGCATCTTGGGATATGCTCACGCGAAAGATTCTGGTTCGCTGGTCTTGATTTCGGGATATAGCGACCATGGCCGTATTAGCGCAGATATCGATGAAGATGAGGTCGATCCTGACAAGTATACGGAATATTCTCTTGATATTGAGCGTGTTCGTTCGATACGGGTTGTTCTGCCTAAGTATTATCTTTATGCGCACTATACAAGTATGGATGCTGTGGATGAGCAGGGGCGCAAGTACAATAACCGATTCAACTCTATTGCGTTCGGGTTTGCCTATGAGATGCAGGAGTATCTTACTGGCAGCGTGCACTGGTATATGTTGCTAGACGGAGGTGGTGGCGCGGCGCGTTTCAACTTTGATAATCCTAGGTCACGGGCGATGGGTGAAGTTGGGGCGGAAGTGGGGCTGTTGTTTTTTAGGCGCTTCTCTGTGGGACTAGGCATTGATTACCAGCTGATAGGCTACCCTGGCGAAACGATTGCAGAAGGAGGCTATGCGTCTGCCAACTTAGGTCTGCACTTGTAGAGGCCTTGGCCTTTACCTACGACGGTGATTTGCTTACCGGCATCCAATACAGCGGAGATCTTGGTGCCAGTATCAGTCAGCAGTTCAATAATGATTTTGTCATCGGCAGAAATACACAACACGGACTCTGCCTGACTCCATTGCGAATACCCATTACCAGCAGCAGCGTAGCCACAACGTTTACGGTGAGCCTCAAAGCGTCAACACCCAAGTGGCGAGTAAAGCTGCGTACAGCTACACCCTGACGTATAACGACCTAGGCTTGATTGTTGGCAAATCCGAAACCCTGCATGACGGCAGTACGCATCAATACGTCTACACCTACGACGACAACCGTCGCCTAAAAAGCGTGATGAAAGACAGCGTGATCGGTTAATGGCCAAACAACAGAAAAATATCTCTGGCTGAATAAAACGGTAGTACTGGCGATGCCGGCGGCACCATCAAACAACGTTTTGAATATACGCTCGGGCACACCACGACGAGCTTTGCGCAGAACGGAAGCCGCTATTACATAGCTACGAATCACTTGGGTTCGCCGCGTGTTATTAGTGACGAAAGCGGCAATGTCATCAAAGCCATCACTTACGACAGCTATGATCTACGCTGCACCAAAGGTTGTACGAGGGGCGTGCGCAGGTGGTTTTATAAGAATAGCTTTTGTACCGGTCATCTTGGTGAAATGGATGATGTTTTGAACCATAGAAAATTACTTGAAAAGATTGAGAAGGGAGCAAATATGTGTGGAATTTTTAGGACAGGGCGGTAGTTTCCGAAATGACAGTAGAATTTATGAGCAACGAAGATAAATTCAACTACTTAGTTGGTCTGTCTACAGTAGATGCTGAAAAAGCAATGGGAGAGCTTATAGAGTGGTCAGATAAAGGCTTTGGTCATGCGAACTTTCTAATAGGTGTTATTTACGAGTCTGGGAAAAATAGCATTTCAAGGGATTATGAGAAAGCTGCCCTTTATTATGAGAAAGCTGTGGTTGAGAGTCGATCCGTTCAGGCCATGCTTCGCTTGGCATCTCTTCATTATTTGAAAAGGATAGGGGGATCAAGTGATGAAATGGCTTCCAGGCTTTATTCGGAGTTATATGAAAGCAATAAAAACTCATCCTCTTCCATGATGCTTGGCGCCATGTACTTCGAAGGAAGGTTTGTAGAAAAAAATATAGAAGTAGCGAAGCTTTATCTTGATGAGGCAGTAGAGGCGGGGCTTGTTTTTGCTCTGACACTAAGGGGGCATATTGAAAGAGATCAGGGGCATAGATTTGCTGCATGGTCTTATTTCGTTCGAGCAGTAATAAGATCTTTTTTGACGCCATCTACCAGCCGGCTTTCACAGTTTCCGTGAATCTGGATAGGAGATAGGAAGGCTGCTTCTTTGGGGGATGCACCAGAGTCGGTGCCTAGGAAGAGCGCTTGTGCTTGCCGTCGAAGCGATATTTGAAGCGCCAACATCTTGTCCCTCGCGGGGTTGCTTCGAGGTACATGCCGCTGTCGGGCAGCGTGTAGATCGTATCTTTCGGTTTGGCAGTATTGTTAGCTTATTTATTTCCATGCTGGTGCCAAGTCAAAAAGTTGGCACCACTAACACGGGATGTCAATGGAGTTCTTCGGACTGCGTTGGAATGGTTTTTCTCGTAAGTCATTGAATAGTAACTGACTTTCGGACTCGCTCGGACTTCGTCGAAGCTATAGATGGTACCAGAGGCCGGACTCGAACCGGCACACCCTTGCGGGCGGGGGATTTTGAATCCCCTGCGTCTACCAATTTCGCCACTCTGGCAAGTGTACGAAGAGAATGAATCATTCTCAGGGCGCGCAGTATAAGCACGTCTGGCGCGTGATTCCATAGCTGTTAAGCGTTATCCTTGCCGCCTTTGCAAAATAGTGGTGATTAGCGGGTTATTTTAGGGCTGTTTAGAACAAGTTTTGTTCGTTATGGCGTTTTCCTGCTCTGTCCGACCGTTATTTAGCCCGCACCGCGCAAGCCGCGGATTAGACAAGCCCTACGTGCCGGTACAGTACGATGGATGTGAATGCTTTTGATTTTGACCTTCCTGACGCGCTAATTGCGCGGCGTCCCACCGCAGATCGCCGTGGCTCTCGGCTGCTTTCCTTGACGCGCGATGGTTTGGCGCACCAACAATTTCCCGATGTGATCGGTTTTCTACGTCCTAACGACCTGCTGGTGTTTAACGACACACGGGTGATTCCGGCGCGTTTGTTTGGGCAAAAAGAAAGCGGTGGCAAAGTAGAGGTGCTGGTCGAGCGGATTACCGCTGAGCGCGAGGCGCTATGCCATGTGCGCGCCTCTAAATCGCCAAAGCCGGGCACTTGGCTGGAGTTTGATCACGGCATTCGCGCGCAAATGCGCGGTCGAGTAGGGGATTTATTTCATCTGTTCTTTTCCGGCACTGACACGTTGTTGGCGGCGCTGGATCTGGTCGGCCATATGCCGTTGCCGCCCTATATCGACCGCGCTGACGATGCCGAGGATCTCAGCCGTTATCAAACCGTCTATGCGGATAAGCCGGGCGCGGTGGCGGCGCCCACCGCGGGCTTGCACTTCGACGACCAAATGTTGGCTCAGCTACGCGATAGTGGCATTGATGTCGGCTTTGTCACCCTGCATGTTGGCGCGGGCACGTTTCAGCCGGTGCGGGTAGAGAGTGTTGAGCAGCACGTTATGCACAGCGAGTTATATGATGTGCCGAGTGCGCTAGTTGAGCAGGTGCTTGCCGCCAGAGCGGCCGGCGGCCGCGTTATTGCCGTGGGCACAACGTCTTTGCGGGCACTGGAATCGGCGGCGCAGTCCGGGCATTTAACGGCGGGCAATGGCGACACGGATATTTTTATTTACCCCGGTTACCGTTTTCGCGTGGTGGATGCGCTGATTACTAATTTTCATTTGCCCCGTTCAACTCTGCTGATGCTAGTCAGCGCACTGTGCGGCCGCGACCGCATTATGGCGGCGTATCAGGAAGCTATTCGAGAGCAGTATCGATTCTTTAGTTACGGCGATGCGATGTTTTTGGAAAAAGCTGAGTTGGACGAGGTGCTTAAGGATTCGCTGTAGTGCGACTCAGCAGAGGGTCGCAGGCAGAGTCCGTATGGGCGCAAAGGCGAGATCAAACAAAGACACCAAGATTAAGACTGAGTGAAGAGATGTTATGTCGAGAATGACGTTTACCTTAAAGGGCGCGGATGGCGCCGCTCGCCGCGGCGAGCTGAGCTTTCCCCGTGGCACCGTGCAGACGCCTGCGTTTATGCCCGTGGGCACTTACGGCACGGTGAAGGCGATGCTGCCGCGTGATTTAGAAGCGACCGGTGCTGAGATTTGCCTCGGTAATACCTTTCATCTGATGCTGCGCCCCGGCACGGAAGTGATCAAGGCGCACGGCGATCTGCATGATTTTATGCAGTGGTCAAAGCCGATCCTGACCGACTCTGGCGGCTTTCAAGTGTTTAGCCTTGGCGATCTGCGCAAAATCAGCGAAGAAGGGGTGGCGTTTCGGTCGCCCATCAACGGCGACAAAATATTTCTTGGCCCAGAAGAGGCCATGCAGGTGCAGCGTGATCTTGGTAGCGACATCTGCATGATTTTCGATGAATGCACGCCGTTCCCTGCGACGGAGCAGCAGGCTCGCGACTCCATGGAGCTGTCTCAGCGCTGGGCGGTGCGGAGCAAACAAGCTCATGAGGGCAACGACGCGGCTTGTTTTGGCATCGTCCAGGGCGGCATGTATGGCAGCCTGCGCCGATCATCGTTGGCAGGGCTAACGGAGATCGGCTTTGATGGTTATGCCCTCGGTGGCCTCTCGGTTGGCGAGCCGCAAGAAGAGATGCTGCGCGTGCTCGGCGAGATTACCCCGGACATGCCGCAAGACAAGCCCCGTTACCTGATGGGCGTCGGCAAGCCAGAAGATATTGTTGAAGCGGTACGTCGTGGTATTGATATGTTCGACTGTGTGATGCCCACCCGTAATGCCCGTAATGGCCATCTTTTCACCCACGATGGGGTGATTAAGATCCGCAATGCCTTCCACCGGCATGACACAAACCCCCTCGACAGCACTTGTAATTGCTACACCTGCACCCATTTCTCCCGTAGCTATCTGCACCACTTGGATAAGTGTGGGGAAATGTTAGGGGCACAACTGGCGACAATTCATAACCTGCATTACTACCAGACACTGATGGCTGGATTGCGGGGGGCTATTGAAGCCGGTACATTGTCGCCCTTCGTGGACACCTTCTACCGCGCGCGCGGCCTGCAAACGCCAGCGCTTTAACCGACCGACCTAGGAATTACCGATATGAGTCTCTTTATTCAATCTGCTTTCGCCGAAGGCGCCGCACAAGCTCCGGGCACCCCTGGCGCCGCTGCATTTGATTGGTTGCTGATTGTTGGCATGGTGGTGTTGTTCTATTTCTTCTTGATTCGTCCGCAGAACAAGCGCGCCAAAGAACAGAAAGAGCTGGTCAATGCGCTGGCCAAGGGTGACGAAGTGGTTACCGCGGGCGGCATTCTTGGCAAGGTTGCCAAGGTCACTGACGACTATGTTGTGGTTGAGATTTCGAATGGTTTAGAAATCAAAATGCAGAAGTCGAGCGTTCAGGCGACATTGCCGAAAGGCACCATCAAGTCTATCTAATAAAAAATCGTGGGCGTCACATGCAATATTCTTGCTAGTGACCGGCTCGTCTCGCTTGCGAGACGAGCGCCCGTTGTAAATTGACCATTTCCCTAACGGGAAAACAGGGGAGAGCCATGACTCGTTACCCGCGTTGGAAGTTTTATTTGTTGCTCGGCGTACTGCTTTTATCTGGCCTGTATGCGTTGCCAAACTTGTACCCAGACGTGCCGGCTATTCAGGTTACTAGCGCTGAAGCGGGTGGCGACGTTAGCGGCAACACACAGGCGCGTATTTTAAAGTCGTTGGATGACGCGGGTATTGGCCATGGCGCTGGTGAAATTGTTGGCACCTCATGGCTCGTTCGTGTGGACACAAACGAAGAGCAATTACGGGCAAAAGAAATTGCCGAAAAGCTGTTAGGCCAGCGTTTCGTGGTTGCACTTAACCTTGCTCCGACTACGCCAGACTGGTTACGTGCCATTGGCGCAAGTCCGATGAATTTGGGATTGGATTTACGGGGTGGCGTCCACTTTCTGATTCAGGTTGATATTGATGCGGCGATTCAATCGCGTCTGGCTGCCTGGGCCGGTGAAGTGAAATTGTTGCTCAAAGAAGAAGGCGCTCGCTATCGCGATGTTGAAGTCTTCGAGCGGGAAAGAGCTGACGGTGAGATTGAACGTGGCTTATATGTGACGTTGGCGAATAGCGGTGGTGTTGATGCGGCGGCAACGCTGATTGGACAGCGCTTGCGCGAGTTCGCGCCGCGCGTAGAAGACAGTGAAGGAAATACCTTTGCGCTCATTTTGACGCCTCAAGCGATTAAGTCTGTGCAGGATTATGCGGTGAATCAAAACCGCACCTCCTTGAATAATCGCGTCAATGAATTGGGTGTTGGCGAGCCTGTCGTGCAGCGCCAAGGCGCAGATCGGATTGTCGTGCAGCTGCCAGGTATTCAAGATGCGGCGCAAGCGCGTCGAATTCTCGGTCGTACAGCGACACTCGAATTTCGCTTAGTGGCGCATGAGTATGGTGCTAACCGCGCCGCGACCGGTATTGCCCCGCCCGGCACCGAAATTTATCCATTTAAAGGCGGCGGTCGTCCGGTGATTTTGCGCAAGCAATCGATTGTGACCGGTGATGAAGTGACTAACGCGCAAATGGGTTTTGACCCAGAAAGCAATACTCCAGAGGTCAATATCACGCTGGATGGCATTGGCGCGAAACATATGCAGCGCATTACGGGCAAGAACGTCGGTAACCCGATGGGCGTTTTGTTTATTGAAACAAAAACGGAAGTTGAGCGTTATACCGATGAAAATGGTGTAAGCCAGATTCGGAATACCTCAACGACAGAAAGAAACGTGATTAACGTTGCAACGATTCAAAGTGCGCTCGGAAGCCGTTTTCGTATTACCGGTTTAGATAGCCCTGCTGAGGCTGGCGAACTGGCGTTGTTGTTGCGTTCGGGAAGCCTAGCTGCGCCGATGTTTATTATTGAAGAGCGCACCATTGGACCAAGCCTTGGTGCAGATAATATTAAAGCCGGCTTTAATTCAATGCTGCTCGGTATGGCATTGGTATTGGCCTTTATGGCGATTTGGTACAAGGCGTTTGGGCTCGTGGCTAACGTCGCATTGCTGGGCAATTTGGTCATTATTATTGGTGTGATGTCGCTGATTCCTGGCGCCACCCTAACGCTGCCGGGTATTGCCGGTATCGTGTTGACAGTTGGTATGGCTGTTGATGCAAACGTGCTGATTTTTGAACAGATTAAGCAGTCGCTTAAGAATGGTTTGCAGCCGTTGCAGGCAATTGATGCGGGTTTTGATCGAGCCTTTAGCACGATTGTCGATGCCAACATCACGACGATTATTGCGGCGGTTATTTTGTTTGCAGCAGGCAGTGGTTCAGTACAGGGCTTCGCGGTGACGTTGTTTATCGGCATTTTGACGTCGATGTTTACGGCGATTGTCGGTACCCGTGCGATCGTTGGGCTAATTTATGGTCGCGCCGGTCGTGTGCCGTCGAAACTGAGCATCTAAGGGGCGAACCATGAGTATCTTAAAAAATATTGATTTCATGAAGGCGCGCTATGTTCTCGGCGCAATTTCAGCGGCGCTAGTGTTGGGCTCAATTGCGCTGCTCTTTACGCGTGGCTTGAATTTGGGTTTGGACTTTACCGGCGGAACGTTGATTGAAGTGCATGCGGAAAGTGACATTAAGCTAGAGACGGCCCGTGCTGCGTTGGCGGATACGCCTTTCTCGGGTGCGGTGTTGCAGCACTTCGGTTCAGCGCACGATATGGTTGTGCGCGTTGCGCCGCAAGACGACATTAAGGCGGATTTGACTGGGCAGGCAGTGTTTGATCAGTTGAAGGCGGCGATGCCCGAGTTAGACCTACGCCGTGTTGAATTTGTTGGTCCGCAGGTAGGCGATGAACTGCGAGACGATTCCGGGCTGGCCTTGCTGATGGCGTTGGGCTTTATGCTCGTCTACGTCTGGATTCGATTTTCGAATAAGTTTGGTGTCGCCGCCGTGGCGGCTCTGTTCCACGACGTTATTATTGTGATTGGTGCATTTTCCTTGTTCCAATGGCAGGTTGATTTAACCGTATTGGCGGCGCTGCTGGCGTTGATTGGTTATTCGATTAACGACTCTATCGTGATCGCGGACTATGTTCGCGATACGTTCCGTACCTCTCGGCTAACCGATCCGGCGGAAGTGGTGAACGATGCGATTCGGCAAACCATGGGCCGAACGGTGAATACCGCGCTGACGACCTGGCTTGTGGTGCTGTCGTTGCAATTCTTTGGCGGCGAATCGGTACATGGCTTTTCGTTGGCAATGTCGATTGGTGTGTTAATCGGTACGTACTCGTCCATCTATATTGTTTGTACCATTGCGTTGGCGATGAATATGACTAAGGAGGATTTCATTATTCCAGAAATCACCGAAGTCGATGAGATGCCTTAATTAGCTGGTGCGTTAGCGGGTTGATCGACAGTTAAAGAATTGACAGGAAAGCATATGGAACAGTTTTTAGAGCGCTTGATGTACTCGGCTCGTTGGATCCTTGCGCCAATTTATCTTGGCTTGAGTCTGGTGCTGCTGGTGCTGGCGGTAAAATTCTTTCAAGAGCTGTTTCATGTTTTTCCGATCATATTCCAAGCGACGGAAGCAGATGTTGTGCTGCTGGCTCTGTCGCTGATTGATTTGGCGCTCGTTGGTGGCTTGATTGTTATGGTGATGTTTTCCGGTTATGAGAATTTTGTCTCGCAACTGGATATTGATGAAGGTTCGGAGAAGTTAAAGTGGCTGGGTAAGATGGACACGACCAGCTTGAAGAATAAGGTGGCCGCGTCGATCGTCGCGATTTCCTCTATTCATCTGCTTAAAATATTTATGAACGCGGAAAATGTGCCGGACAGTAAAATTCAGTGGTATGTCTGGATTCACCTGACGTTTGTATTGTCTGCGTTTGCGATGGGCATTCTAGATCGGGTGAGTCGCCCCAGCGGCAATAAAGACCTAGAGGGCGATCTGAGTAGCGGCAAAGAGAAGTCGTAAACAGACGTAGCAAAAAGAAGAACCAGAAAAAACGCGCCTTTCGGCGCGTTTTTTATTTCGCTTTCAGTGCGGCCGTTAAGTGCGGTTGAATTTTCTGCAGCAAACTTTTAAACACCTTGGGTGAGGCAGCAACCACGTTGCCGTTTTCCATGTGGCGATGGCCGCCAGCGATATCGCCAATCAAACCACCTGCCTCTGTCACCATTAATGATCCCGCCGCGATATCCCACTCCGACAATCCCAGCTCGAAGAATCCATCCATACGACCGGCAGCCAACCAAGCGAGGTCGAGCGCGGCAGAACCGGGGCGACGTAGGCCTGCTGCTTCGCTGGCAATATCTTTAAACATCGCAAGGTAGGCGTCCATATGGGGCGCTTGGTCTTTACGGAACGGGAAGCCTGTGCCGATGAGTGCGCCAGCCAGAGATGGTAGGTTAGTGACGCGTAAGCGTCGGCCGTTTAGCGCTGCACCGCGACCGCGGCTAGCACTGAATTCTTCTTCACGTAGGGGATCATAAATTAGGCCGTGTTCAACGCGGCCTTTATGTTTAAGGGCGATAGAGATGCAGTACTGCGGAAAGCCGTGGATGAAATTGGTGGTACCGTCGAGGGGGTCGATGACCCATTCCCAATCCTTGCCTTCGCCAGAGCCCTCGGTGAACCCAGATTCTTCACCCAAAATGCTGTGATCTGGGTAAGACTTCTTGATCGCCATGATGATGGTCTGCTCACAGGCGCGATCCACTTCGGTGACAAAATCGTTCATGCCTTTCTTTTGCACGTCGATGGACGAAACATCTTCGGCGGCACGGCGAATAATTTTGCCTGCTTCGCGGGCGGCACGTGCGGCGATGTTGACCTGGGGAGCCAGCATGGTTTGGATTCCTGTAAAAGAGCGGGGCAGTGGCGGTGGTGGCACACATTGAGAACAAGTGAGGCGAACACCTACACGCAGGGCGTGTCACTGGCTGTCAGGCGGCGGATTGTAGCAAATGCGTGGGCTATTATGTAGCTATTATCTATTTCACGAGCCCCATTTGTATCGCGCTGCTGGCGGGGAGAGGCGTGGCTTACGGGCTTATTGTGGATCATGCTCGACGACTTGTTCTTTATATCGGCCCTGCACCGCCGTCCTCGAAGGTAAGGTAGGGCGCGGTCGCGTCGGACATTAGGTGGGTCAGTGTCATCCTTGCTGCAGCCTTCTGTTATCATGCGCGCTTATTGAATTATGCGGATTAGACTTGCCCATGCTCGACCGAATTCGAATTGTCATGATTGAAACCTCCCACCCCGGCAATATCGGCGCTGCTGCACGGGCCATGAAAACTATGGGCCTGTCGGATTTGCGCTTGGTTAGCCCAAAGGAGTTTCCCTGTGCGGAGGCAACCGCGCGCGCTAGCGGTGCCGCAGAAATCCTCGAGAACGCACAAGTTTGTGGTTCGGTCGATGAAGCGTTGGCCGATGCTGAGCTGGTGATTGGTACGAGTGCACGTCAACGTCGCATCCCTTGGCCGTCGGTGACTGCACGGCAGTTGGCGGAGAAGGTCGCTGGGGAAGACAGCGTCAAGGTGGCCATCTTATTTGGCCGAGAGGACCGTGGCCTGACCAACGAAGAATTACAGCGTTGTCATTTACACGTCTCGATTCCTGCGAATAGTGAATACGGTGTTTTGAACGTGGCGTCCGCCGTGCAGCTGATTGCGTACGAACTGCGTATGGCGATTGTGGGTGACGAGATCGAACGACCTGACGCGCGTTCTCGGCGCCACACGATGGTTCTGCCTGAGCTTGTTTGGGATGAGCCGCCGGCCAGCAGCGATGACGTTGAGCGCTTACTGGAGCACTTGCAGCGGGTGAGTATCCGCGCTGGCTTTTTGAACCCGGATAACCCTGCGCAAGTTGTTACGCGACTGCGTCGTCTGTTTATGCGCGCGCGGCCTGACAAAATGGAAGTGAGTATTCTTCGCGGCGTATTGTCTGGTGTGGAAAAGACATTCGATAAAGCAGACGATTAAGGCGAAAATGCCGGTATTGGTTTTAATAGGAGAGCGTTGATGTTTGAACGTATTCGCGAGGATATACAGTCTGTGTTTCATCGTGACCCGGCTGCGCGTAGCAGCATTGAGGTCGTGCTGAACTATCCTGGGCTGCACGCGATTATTTTTCATCGGCTTGCGCATAGGCTATGGCGCAGCAATTGGAAATTATCCGCGCGAATTATTTCGTCGTTTAGTCGCTGGTTGACGGGCATTGAAATTCATCCCGGCGCAACCATTGGCCGCCGTTTTTTTATTGATCACGGCATGGGTGTGGTGATTGGTGAGACGGCAGAGATTGGTGATGACGTAACCCTATATCACGGCGTGACGCTGGGTGGCACCAGCTGGAATAAAGGCAAACGCCATCCAACGTTAGCTAACGGCGTGGTCGTGGGCGCGGGTGCCAAGGTGCTCGGCCCGATTACGGTGGGTCAGGATGGTCGCGTTGGTTCGAATTCGGTTGTGACGAAAGATGTTCCGGCTGGCGCTACGGTTGTGGGTATTCCTGGTCGGGTTATATCGCGTGCACCGACGGTTGATGCGGATAGTCAGACGGACCGTAATCGCGAAGAAATGGCCAAGAAACTTGGCTTTGAGGCGTATGGCGTTACCGACGATATGCCGGATCCCGTCGCGCAAGCGATCCATCTATTGCTTGACCATATGCATGCCGTTGATACGAAAATTGACCGCATGTGCTCGTCGCTATCGGAGCAGGGCATCCGTAGCTGCGATGAGCGGCTGCCGGAGCTAAACGATGAAGATTTTGATTCGGTTAAGGCGGAAGGCACGGATTAGTGCTTATGTGTTGGGGCTGAGCGGGTATTTCGGTTAGCTGGCTCTTGGCTCTACTCGGTGACCGTATTGGTTGCCTTGTTTCGAATAAGTCGTTTCAAGGCGGAGAGTGGAGCGTCGGCTTGCTACCGCCTTTCGGTATGTCTTCTCGCTATTAGCCCTTCAGCCTGCACTAAATATGATCGGAATACTTGACCAAAATAGTCGGGATTAGTAGCCTTCTCATATTCCCCTACCGGACGTGTGGATATGAGACTAACCACCAAAGGCCGCTATGCTGTGACGGCCATGCTTGATCTTGCTCTGCACGCGGAAGACGGAGCGGTATCGCTTGCCGATATCGCTGAGCGCCAAGCCATTTCAATTTCTTACCTTGAGCAGCTGTTTGCCAAATTGCGTCGCCGCGGATTGGTGGTGAGTGTGCGTGGTCCTGGTGGCGGTTATCGTTTAAGTGGCGCGGCGGCAGATGTCAGCGTTGCCAGCGTCATTGATGCGGTGGATGAGTCCGTTGACGCTACTCGGTGTGGTGGACAAGGAGATTGCCAAGAAGGCGTGACGTGCCTAACGCATTATCTCTGGTCGGATTTATCCGAGCAGATCCATCAGTTTCTGACCGATATTTCCCTAGGCGATTTGGTTGCTCGCCAAGAAGTGCGCGGTATCGCTGATCGTCAAAATCAGCAGCGTGACGCGCGCCGTCTTTCGCTTATTCAATCATGAAGCCTATCTACCTTGATTACGCCGCAACGACGCCGGTGGCGCCGTCGGTGATTGCGCGAATGATGGCCTTTATGGGCAGCGACAGCCAGTTTGGCAACCCTGCCTCACGCTCGCATGTTTATGGTTGGTTAGCGGAAGAGGCGGTTGAAAATGCTCGGCGCCAGGTGGCGGATTTAGTCGGTGCAGACCCGCGGGAAATTGTCTGGACCAGTGGTGCGACAGAATCCGATAACTTAGCGATTAAGGGCGCGGCTTTCGCTCGGCAGGCGCGCGGCAAGCATATTGTGACGGCGCAAACGGAACATAAAGCGGTGATTGATACCTGTCGCTGGCTTGAAGATCAGGGTTTCCGTGTGACCTATGTTGCGCCCGAGCAAGACGGCACTGTGTCGGCGGAACGCATTGAGGCGGCGCTAGAAGACGACACCGTGTTGGTGTCAGTGATGCATGCGAACAATGAAACCGGTGTGTTGAGTGATATTGCCGAGATAGGTGCGCTGTGCCGCGCACGGGATATTTTATTTCATGTGGATGCCGCGCAAACCGCCGGAAAAATTGCAATTGATTTAGCGCTGTTGCCAGTCGATTTGATGTCGTTCTCTGCGCACAAAATATATGGGCCCAAAGGGATTGGGGCTTTGTATGTTCGGCGTAGTCCAGAAGTGAAAATTGCCGCGCAAATGCACGGTGGAGGACACGAACGTGGTCATCGCTCAGGCACATTAGCCAGCCATCAAATCGTCGGCATGGGCGAAGCGTTTGCGTTGGCTTCTCAATCCATTGCCGATGACTGCAAGCGTTTAACCGTGTTGCGGCAGCGACTTTGGTCCGGATTGAATGCGCTGGGTGGTGTGTACCTAAATGGCCACGCCGATAAGCGTTTGCCGGGACACATTAACGTTGCGTTTGACGGGGTTAACGGAGAGCTTTTGCTGACCTCTTTGAGCGACATTGCCGTCTCGTCTGGGTCCGCCTGCACGTCGGCATCGCTGGATCCATCTTATGTGCTCAAAGCCATGGGGCTCAGTGATAAGCTCGCGCATTCATCTATTCGTTTTGCGATCGGACGAGAGACAACTTCTGCAGAGATCGAGAGCACGATCGAGCATGTCGTCGACAAAGTGACGAAATTAAGAGGCTAGCTTTCGCTTAGCTTTACACTTGTCTAACAAAAACAAAATGATTTCACTTTAATGGCTCTGCAGGCTAGTTCTTTCTGGCCTCCCGCGGAGTCATTCTTTTATCTTATCCTCTTCTTGCGCTGAGGCTATTGTATTAGCCCTGCTCGGCGTACTCGGCGTAGTCCTTAACTGACTGATTTCATAGTGGTTTCGCCATGCCATTTGTCTAGGAATAGATGACAGGGTGCCTGCTTGATGGGCGTACGATGGCTGCCCCAGCCTACCGAGAGCATTGAGTTATACGTATAGCTGAGCGAAAAGAAGGACCTTTTATTGGTTCTGAGTATTTTGCTAAATATTTGGCTTAGTAGAAATTCGTATTGTGAGCCAGTTCACATAAGCATAGTTTAGCCAGCCGACAGCAAGATACTTAAAACATAACAGTCGGATTCTGCATTTGAGCAGCTTAGTTGAGCCAAGCAATAACTACGGCTTTGGGTTTTAGGGTAATGGGGGACCGCAGGATGCGGGCCTGATTAGAGGGATTTAGCGTGGCTACCGTACGGTTCTTTCGTCATCACTTTCATCTTGCCTATTTGATGCTTGGCTTACTTGAGATCGTAGTTCTGATCTTGTCTGTTTATGCCGGTTCATTTCTCCGCTTCTTTGAAGACCCTAATCTTGTTAGTGCCCATATTGGTGTGCTCGAGGTGCGTGCGCTTGTGATTGCCGCGGTCCTTTATGTTTGCATGCAGGCGCTTGGGTTGTATCAGCCTAACTTGCGTGACGGGATGATAGGCGTTCTGTTACGTACCATTGTCGCGTTCGTGATCGGTGGCGTGGCATTGACGATGGTCTTTTACCTCTGGCCAACGGTATTTTTGGGTCGTGGCGCCTTGTTGATTAGCCTCGGTTTGGCCTTCCTTATTGTTCTTGCTGTTCGCGCGGTATTTTCTCAATACATTAATCAAAACGCATTGCGTAGCCGTGTGTTGGTTTTGGGTGCCGGCAATAAAGCGAACCTCGTGGCGCGACGCTTGCGTCGGAAATCCGATCAACGCGGCTTTGAGCTATCTGGGTACCTTCCTGTTTTGGGCCAGGAATCATTGGTGGAAGGGAAGATGTTGATTCGCCACTCAGGTTCGTTGCTATCTATTGCGAGAAAGCTCGGTATTGAAGAAATCGTCGTCGCTGTCGATGACCAGCGGGCAGGTATGCCAGTTAAGGAATTGCTCGAGTGCAAGTTGGCCGGCGTGCGTGTTACCGATGTGCTGACGTTTATTGAACGTGAGGCTCAGCGTATTGATGTGTCGTTGTTGAAGCCTAGCTGGCTAATCTTTAGTGATGGCTGTGGCAATAGAGGGATGCGTCGCTGGAGTATGCGTTTTTTCGACGTATTTGCCTCAATAATGATTCTCGCCATGACGTGGCCACTGATGCTGGCTGCCGTTATTGCGATTAAAGTCAGCGATGGCTGGCGAGCGCCTGTGCTGTATAGCCAAGATCGAGTTGGTCACAACGGTGAGGTCTTTAGAGTGCATAAGTTTCGCAGCATGATTCAAAATGCTGAAAAGGAAGGCGCTCAGTGGGCACAGAAAAATGATATGCGCGTTACGCGCGTGGGAGAGTTTCTTCGTAAGTATCGTGTTGATGAGTTGCCTCAGCTTTTTAATATCTTTATGGGCGAAATGGCTTTTGTTGGTCCGCGCCCAGAACGTCCTGTTTTTGTCGAGCAGCTGACAAACGAACTGCCGTTTTATGGCGAGCGACACCGCGTCAAGCCAGGATTAACCGGGTGGGCGCAACTTAACTATCCTTATGGGGCTTCAGTGGCGGATTCGTTGCACAAGCTCGAGTTCGATATGTATTACGTGAAGAACAACAGTTTGTTATTGGATGTGATGATTTTGTTGCAGACAGTGGAAGTGATTTTATTTGGGCGTGGGCGCTAAGCGTTCAATGGCGAGAGGGTTGGCGGGGTCTTCGTGCCAACCGGTAACGCGGTTGTGACGAAAGTAAATGCTTGAAAGGCCATAGCGCCATTCGTGCTTCGACATGTGATTCGGCACACCTTGGGCGCGGAAGACATCTTGGGCTGGTGCGCCAAGTGCAAAAAATGGCTGAGAAGATAAAGTCAGTTCGCGGGTTAGGTTAAGCGGTGATTCGGGTACGTCGTCCCATCCCGCGACTTTTCCCTCAAAGAAGAATACCCGGGAGTTCCCGTAGACCCAAATATCGTTTTCAGAGGAGTCGGGGATACCTTGGGCGTCAACGACATCAGTGATGCCGGCGCCAATTGAAAATGTTTTTTCAGCGGCGACGACTCTTTGAGTCGATTCGTTAGCAGCTAAGGGGCTTGGGTTGGCGCTTGGCTGGCTAAATTGATGCCATAGAATGCTGGCGGCTAGAGCGCTAAGACATAGCGTACCAGCATGACGCTTGAGCAGGGATTGAACGGGTACGGGGTGGCGGCGGATTCCGGCGGTAGTGGCATCTGCAGCGGAACGTGGATCGTGAATGTTTCCGCTGTCACGGGCTTCACGAGATGGGTTGTCTTGATGTTGTAGCGGCATTTGACCGTGCAACAGGTGGTAACGGCGCAGGGTGTCATAAGCGCTATGTAATTGCTGGAACTGTTCGCTGTCGCCAGTCGGCGCATCAGGGTGCAGGCGTTGAGCGAGGCGACGGTAGTGCAGGCGAAGTTGTTCGCTTGAGGCATCCTGAGGTAGCTCAAGTGTCGCGTACAAGGTGTAGTAAGACAGTCGCGTATTCATAGGTTCCGGCAAAAAGCTGATGGCCATAGCTTAGAGAGAGAATGTGATGCAGAAAAGCATTAATCGAATGGTTTCTTTTGCACTAGTGGCCTTTATGGTCTTGCCGTTTGTGCGTGTTGGCTATGCCGAGGAAAGCGACTTTACGCCGGCCGTAGCATCCTACCTTATTGGTGTTGATGATCAGATTCAGGTGAGTGTTTGGCGCAATCCTGAATTGAGTGTCAGCGTACCAGTTCGTCCGGATGGCATGATTTCGGTTCCGTTAGTTGGCGATGTGATGGCTGGCGGAAAGCCGCCTATGGAAGTGGCGAGCTTGATCAGTAAGCGCCTAGCAGACTTTATTCGTGATCCAAATGTGACGGTAATCATTACCGCGCTGCGTTCGCATGAGTACTTGTCGCGTGTGCGAGTTACGGGGGCTGTTGGCGCTCCTCGTTCCATGCCGCACCGTCCGGGCATGACCGTTATGGATGCGGTGTTAGAAGCGGGGGGGCCGAGTCAATTCGCCTCTGCTGAGCGTGCGCGCTTGTATCGCCAGCAAGACGGTGAGCGCACGATGATGAAAGTTGAATTGGATGCGATTTTGAAGAAGGGCGATTTGGACACGAACTATACTTTGCAGCCCGGTGACATTATCACCGTGCCTGAACGTTTATTTTAGGGCGCTATTATGATTGATGCATTTCGCCATCGGTTTAATGAAGTGGGGTATTTAGCGTGGCTGCAGTGGAAGCCACTGTTATCTGTGTCTGTCATAGTGGCGTTGCTTATGCTGGCGGTCGGCTTCTTCTGGCCGAAAAGCTATACCTCTTATGCGACAGTGATTTTTGACGAAAAAACGATTATTCAGCCGCTAATGGAAGGCGCAGCAGTGGCGACTGCCGCGACTGATCGCGCTCGATTGGCGCATGAGGTGATTAATAGTCGGAGCTTTTTAAATCAAATTATTGAGTATGGCGGCATGATGAATGGGGATGAGGATCCTCTCGCTTGGGAAAAAGAGCGTGAGCGTATGCGTAAACGTATCAATATCGCTACCATTCCGCCAAACCTTATTCGGATCGAGTATCGCGCCAAGAGCCCCGAGCATGCCCACCAAATCACGGAGAAAATGGCGGACTTGTTTATCAATGAAACACGGGCATTAAAGGCCACTGAAAGTTCTGATGCCTTTACCTTTATTGATCAGCAGGTTCAGGAGTATCACAAGAAGCTAATTGATGCGGAGGTAAAATTAAAAGAGTTCCGTACTGATAATCTTGATGCTAGGCCGGGAACAGACGCGGCGATTAGTACTCGCATCGCTCAGCTCAATACTAGTGTCGAGCAAGCCACACTTGAGTTGGCAGAGACCAGGATTAAAGCAGCGTCGATTGAGAGTCAGCTCTCAGGAGAGGCTGCTGTCGAAGTGTCTTTGTCCCGACAAGGACAGTTTCAGACACAAATTGCGATGTTGCAGGGTGAGCTCGATCAGCTCCGCTTGAGCTACCACGACACCTATCCTGATGTGGTACGGATTAAGCATCAAATCGAAGATCTTAAATCGCAGATTAGTCGCGAACAGCAACGACGTGAGGTGGCGCAGAGCCAAGCGCGCAAAGAAGGGCGCCTATATGTTGATGATCGCGTTCGTCTAAGTCCCGTCTATCAGCAGTTACGACAGCAGCTCACTGATACAAGAACGCATATTTCGACACTAGAGGCGCGCAAAAGAGAGCTCGAGATAATGCTCCAAGATGAGTTGGTGCGGGGTAGGCGAGTTCATACCGGAGAGATGGTTTTGGCTGAGCTTACTCGAGACTATGAAGTGAATCGCGATATTTATCGCGACCTACTACGTCGTCGTGAAAATGCCCGCGTGTCAATGAGCCTTGATGAGGGGCAACAAGGTTTGACGCTGCGTATCTACGAGCCCGCCTTTTTGCCACTTAAATCCTCAGGATTACGCTTTCTGCACTTTATGGTTCTTGGCGTCTTTTTAGGTTTGTTTATTCCAGCCGCCTACCTTGTCGCGCGCGTGCAACTTGATCCAAGGGTCCGCTCTGTTGAGCAGCTAACTGCACAGCTCGGTTATCGTGTTTTGGCTTCAATTCCCGTTGTTTACTTAGAGGGCGAGCAGCAGCAAGCGCGGGACGCCCTTCGGACTATTGTGCTGGTGTCAGTGGCCGTACTGGCCATTTATATTCTTGTGGCTGTCATTAAAATCAACGGACTGATCTAGGGGCTGCTGTGATGGAAAGTGAAAATAAGCCGGTTTCAATGGTGTTGAAAAAGCAGGAGCTTACTTCTGCGGATCGTCGTCAGCTAGAGTTGCATCAGCGTCAGCAAAGCCGCGAAGAGATCTCCAGAATGATGGAGCCTTTCCGGCTAGATGGCGGAGAGTTGGCCGCGATGCGGCTCGTTGATGGCAACGCGGTTAATACCGAGTTAGGAAATTCTGTTCGAAGCTTGCGGCAGCAGATTTTGGGCAAATTGGGCAGCAGAAACGGCGTCATTATGGTCGCTGGAATGGTTGCCGACGGCGGCGCATCTTTTGTAGCAAGAAATCTCGCGGCGGCTTTGGCTCTTGATGAATCTCGTTCGTCCTTGTTGATGGATTGTGATGTTTCTGGCGGCGGAGATGACGCGTTAAAGATTGTGTCTCCCGATTTGCCGGGGCTGACAGATTATTTGGTGGACGGACACCTGATGGAAGCGGATGTGATCTATCCATCGGGAGTTCCACGTATGCGTTTGATTCCGCGTGGTACGCAAAAGTCGATGGAAGGCGAGCAATTCTCAAGTGTTCGAATGCAGGAGTTACTAGAGGCTACTGCGCGTCGCTACCCTGATCGATATCTTGTCGTTGATGTTCCCCCTTTAAAAACGTCTGCGGACGCGAGCATGTTGGCGCGTTACTGCGACCTTATTGTGTTGGTCGTGCCGTACGGCAAGGTAATGCCGACCGAGATTGAGCAGGCGATTGATACGTTGGGAGAAGAGCGGATTCTCGGCATTGTTTTTAATAAGGAGCCTAGAGTTCCTCGAATTCGCCCTTAGTAGGAGTTTTCATGAAATTAAGGGCTATTCTCGCCATTTTTTTATACGGCACGATTACTTCTGCGTCGGCGCTTGAGGTGCTTGGTGGGGTAAGTGGGCGTTATGAAAAGAGTAATAATATTCTACAGGTTAGTGATGGGCCGCAAAGCGAAGACATGCTTGTGCCTAGAGTTGACCTAACGTTGGTTGAGGAGACTGGTCGTGTTAGGGGCTCGGGCGCGCTGTATTTCGAGAATGTCGATTATCGGAATAATATTCTCCAAGACCAGCAGCAATACGGATTGACGACGGCTTGGGTTGGTGATGTTGTTGAAAATAGATTGCGGTGGATGTTTGAGGATAGCGCGAGTCGTCGCTTACTTGATGCTCGTGATACAGATATCAGCTCGAATCGTACAGATCAAAACCTTCTCTCAACTGGCCCTGAACTCAATTTCTCGGCCAACTCTCGCGATGAATTATTGCTCTCTGCGCGCTACGGGCATTCATGGTACGGCGATGAAGTGTCTTTTGATAGTGAGCGCTATATTGGCCGCGCTGCGCTACGACATCGACTTAGCGAAGTCAGTGCAATCGGCGTGCATTATGAGATGACGCGAACACATTACCTTGAAGGTGATGTCTATGATTATGACCGTGACGAAGTGGCGGCGTTTATTAGTCGAGTGTTAGCGCGTTCTGAGATTCGATTTGAGGCGGGGTACAACAGAGTAATGCCGGAGTCAGGTGAGCGTTTTGGTGGCGTGTTGGCCAACGTAAGTTGGCGTCAGCAGTGGCGGCAGAATTTTCATACTCGTCTCCGAGGTGATTGGCGTTTGACGGATGCAGGCCAAGAAGCAATTTCCAACGCCATTGATGGAGGTGTTGATATTGATTTGATCGTGACAAATGATGTCTATGAGCTGAAAACTGTTGGAATTTCATCAGGCTGGAATGGTCGTGTTTGGAGAGGCGATTTATTTGTTCGTGCAGAGCAGCAAGATTATGATTTGCAGTTATTAGACCAGAATATTGTCGCGGCGGAGATTGGGCTGCAGAGAGAGATTAGTCAGAAAACGGTGTTTAACGTATTTTTTGATGCTTCTCGTAGGAAGTTTTTGGATGATGGCCGAATCGATGATGACTATGCCGTTAACGCGCGAGTAAATCGGATATTTTCGAATTTGTTCTTCGGTGCGGTAGGCGCGCGTCAGATAGAAAGGCGTTCCAGTGTGACTTCTGCCGATTTTGATGAGACGGTTGTTTATGTGGAATTTGGCCTAAGAGGGAGTCTGTTGGCGCGTGAGCGAGGCCGCGAGCTTCGTTACGGCGGGCAGCGAGTTAACTGATGTGTGGCGTCGCAGGAATTTGGAATCCTGCCGCACTGGCATCGGGAGAGTCTTTGTCTCTACGGCTATCAAAAATGTCGCAGCGTATCGCGCACCGCGGCCCCGATGATGATGGTATTTATACCGATATGTATGTCGGTCTTGCTCATCGACGGTTAAGCGTAATCGATTTACACGGTGGCCATCAGCCCATGATGTCTAGCGACGAGCAGTTGGTGGTGAGCTACAACGGCGAAATTTTCAATTTCGTTGAGCTGAGGGAAGCATTGGTAGAGAAAGGCTGGGCGTTTAGGACGGAGTCTGATACCGAGGTTTTGCTTGCCGCATATCATCATTACGGTGAACAGTTTCTCTCACTGCTGAATGGTCAGTTTGCATTAGCGCTATGGGATAAGCGCCAGAAGAAATTACTTCTTGCGCGAGATCATGCCGGTATTCACCCGTTGTTCTTTACTCGGCAGGGTGGAGAGGTTCTCTTCGCGTCAGAAATTAAATCATTGCTGCCAGCGATGCATCACAGTTTGCAGCCCGACTATTCTGCGCTCGACCACATCTTTACCTTCTGGTCCCCTCTTCCTCCAGCTACCGGTTTTCAGGGCGTTGAGCAGCTCATGCCGGGTGAGTGCTTGGTATTGAGCGAATCGGCAGAAAGGCGTTTCGTATTCTTCGAATGGTCTTATCCTCCCTCGGGGCAGGAGCGAAGGGACTCCCCAGAGCAACTGGCCGCCGAATTACGCGAAATTCTGGAAGACTCCGTACGAATTCGTCTTCGTGCAGATGTTCCTGTTGGTTGTTATTTGTCGGGCGGATTGGATAGCTCGGCGACAACAGCGCTGGTTGCGTCGATGGGGAAAAAGCCCACAACGTTCTCGCTGAACTTTTCAGATCCAAGCGTGGATGAGCGTGAGTGGCAAGAATCGCTCTATCAACACCTTGGCGTGGAGCACCGTAGTATCACCGTAGGTGAGACAGAGATCGCTAACGGTTTGCCGCGGGCGATATGGCATGCCGAGCGGCCGATTTTACGTAGCGCGCCCGTGCCGATGATGCATTTGTCCTCACTAGTGCGGGACAGCGGCTTCAAAGTGGTGTTGACCGGTGAAGGCGCGGATGAAGTGCTGAGCGGTTACGATATTTTCAAGGAAAGTAAGGTTCGTCATTTTTGGGCGAGACAGGCGGGCTCACAATGGCGCTGGGCATTGCTTCGTCGACTTTACCCGTGGATGGACCTTGGTTCACTGAATTATTTAAAACGTTTTTTCGGTCAGGATTTGGAGCGTTTAAACGATTCAGTGTTTTCCCATCTGCCGCGTTGGAAAAATACAGCGCAGAGCAAGCAGTTCTATAGTGATGCTATGCGCTCAAAGGTATCGGGTAGTGCCATGGATGCGGTAGAGCGCTGGATGCCACAACAGGCCGATCAATGGGCGCCGCTTCATCAGGGTCAATTTTTGGAATCACGTCTATTGATGGACGGATATTTGCTTTCCAGTCAAGGGGATCGGATGTTGATGGCGAATGGAATCGAGGGACGTTTCCCCTTTCTTGATCCGCGCCTTATTCAGTTTGCGAACAGCATAGCACCCTCTCGGAAGCTGCCAGGGTTAAACGAAAAAGCGCTGCTAAAAATGGCGGTGAAGGATCTGCTCCCGAAGGGTATTCTAAATAGACCGAAACAGCCTTATCGGGCGCCGGACGGCACGAGTTTGGCGTCGGCGTCGTTTATGGAGTCCGTGTTGTCCAAGCGCAGTATTGAGCGCGGCGGCTATTTCGATGCCAAGAAGGTTGAAATGTTGTGGCGTAAGGCGCAGGCAGGGCGACTGCACGCAATGCGTGATCAGATGGCGCTGGTCGGTATTGTTAGCACACAAATATGGCATGAGCAGTTTATTGAAGGTAAAACCGATTTTATTAATGTGGCGGCGTAGGGAAGGGTAATGGAAAATATTCGAAAAAAAGTGCGGTCATTTCTGCTTGGCAACTATCTTTTCACTGAAGATGAATCAGCATTGGATAATGATGTTTCGTTTTTGGAAAGTGGATTGGTGGACTCTACCGGTATGATGGAAGTTATTTTCTTTATCGAAGAAACATTCTCGATAAGTGTTGATGACGTGGAAATGGTCCCAGAGAACTTGGACTCGGTTGAGAATCTTGTCGCATTTGTAGCACGTAAACAAGGCGTTGCTGCATGAGCGATCTAATTGCCACATTAGCCATGCATGTCCAGCACAATCCAGATCGGGTTGCGCTGGTGGATGGCGATGAGAAAGTGAGCTTGTCTCAGTTGTGGCAGAAGGTGCGGGCACTTGCTTTCGTGTTGAGCAACGCCGGTGTAAAGCATGGCGATCGTGTTGCCATCATTGGGCCTAATACTCAGGAGTGGGTGCAGGTCTATTTGGCGGCCATGGCATCTGGCGCTGTGGCAGTGCCACTAAATCCGGATTTGCGTGGAGCCGATCTCGCGGCGTTAATTCGGCACGCCGAAGCGGATGTCGTTTTTGCCGATATCTCTGCTCGAGTGGTTGAAGATCTCATTACGCATCTTCCAGAAGTGACATGGCTAGCTAAAAGCAAACGATTTACTGGCCGTTGTATAGCGTTATCTGAAATTGAACACGAGTTCGCCCCAGAGGTGTCGGGCGCCCTGACGGATCTTGGTTGCATACTTTATACGTCGGGAACCAGCGGTGCGCCGAAGGGGGTCATGCTCAGTCACGTCAGCCTTTTGCAGAACGCAATCGACGTAGCGGATTACCTTGAGCTAAGCAGTGCCGATGTTAGTTTGGCTCTATTGCCGTTTTATTATTCATTTGGCAACTCTGTTTTGGTGACGCACTTGTTAAGCGGGGCTCGATTGGTTTTCGGTGCCAGTCTCATGTATCCAGAAAAGCTTATGGCGTTGGTCGAAGCTGAGGGTGTAACAGGGCTTGCCGGCGTACCGACACTATTTCAGTTGCTACTCAAACGTGATTTGTTATCCGACATTCGTTGGCGATCGTTGCGTTATGTCGCGCAGGCTGGTGGTGCGCTGTCCGCGCCTGCGGCGGAACGGCTGTCTGCGGCATTGCCTTGGTGCAAGATCTTTGTGATGTATGGCCAGACGGAAGCTACCGCGCGTATTTGTTACCTTTCGCCGGAGTATTTGCTTGAGAAGCCAGGCAGCGTTGGTTGGCCGATGCCGGATACCTGCGTGCAGATACGAGATGAACATGGAGAGCATTTGCCGGCGGGAGAAGTCGGGCAAATCTGGGTGAGAGGGCCCGGGCTTATGCAGGGCTATTGGCGAAACAAACTGGCGACGGACAAGGTGCTTATCGACGGTTGGTTGCGTACTGGCGACATGGGAGAGATGGATAGCAGAGGCTTTTTATATATCCGGGGGCGGCGTTCGGACATGTTGAAAGTATCAGGGCAGCGCCTTCATCCTCAAGAAATTGAAGCCGTCATTAGTGAGCTGCCGGAAGTGTCCGAATGCGCGGTCGACGGCGTCGATGACGAAGTTCTGGGACAGGTGCCCCGCGTATTTGTTGTGTTGAAGCCAGACGCGGAGCTTTCACCTCAAGCGCTACTACGTTATTGCCGTAGTCAACTGGTTGGTTGGAAAGTGCCGCGTTACGTTGAAATGATCGGCTCATTGCCGAAAACAGGGTCAGGAAAAGTGCAAAGGAACATGTTGGCCGAGTTGCTTTCACACGTCCCGAAAATAACAGGGTCAGAAAAGGGAAATTTATGAATCCGGTATTGGCGTTTGATTGTGAGAAAGCAGCAGAAGAAATTTGTCAGGGAATTCGCCACGCAATGGTGAGCGCTATTGGGCGGCGAGGTCTTGTATTAGGTATATCCGGCGGAATTGATAGCTCCGTTTGTGCGGCACTTGCCGTTCGTGCGCTGGGTAAGGATAAGGTCATTGGTTTATTGATGCCGGAGCAAGATTCCGCTCCGGAAAGTGGTGATCTTGGCGAGCTGCTGGCGCAGCACCTTGGCGTGCGATATGAAACACAAAGTTTGTCCGTAGCGCTTGAGTCACTTGGCTGTTACCAGTGGCGAGATGATGCGATTCGTGAGCTAGTGCCGGACTATGTCGATGGAAATGGTAGCGGTAATGGCTGGCGTAATAAAATTGTGATACGCGGCGGTATGGACGGACAAATCAATCGATATGAGTTAGTGGTCGAAGACCCTGAAGGGAAGCGTCAGCAGATTAGGTTGCCGGTAAAACAGTATTTGCAGATTGTTGCGGCGACGAACTTCAAACAACGTATCCGCAAGACGTTAGAGTATTGCTGGGCGGACAGGTTTAACTACGCTGTTCTTGGTACGCCAAACCGGCTTGAATATGATCAAGGCTTTTTCGTAAAGCATGGTGATGGTGCGGCGGATATCAAACCGATTGCGCATCTTTATAAGTCGCAAGTCTACGCTTTAGCGAGACATTTAGGTTTACCTGATGCGATCTGTAGCAGCACACCAACAACAGATACGTATAGTCTCGCTCAGGGCCAAGATGAATTTTACTTCGCGCTGCCGTATGAGCGTATGGATGTTGCGCTTTACGCTTACAATGCGTCTTGGTCACCTTCGCGTTTAGCGACTGAAATCCAAATTAGCGAAGAGCAAGCCACTTGGGTGTTTGGCGATATCGCGAGAAAGCGAAAAACGACGCGCTATCTGCATGCTGCACCGGTTTTGCTTGAACCCGTACCGCTGGAATCCGCTTCGCCGGATTTGTGATGATGGCGTCGGTGTACCGCAGCGACTTCTTTCAGGCCGGAGAGTATCGACTTTTTGTATCTGAGCACGTCCCCAAGTCTCCTCGGGGGCGTGTGATTTTGTGTGCGCCATTCTTGGAAGAGAAGCAGTTTTGTCGTCGCTATTTTCGCCATCTGGCGCAGTTGCTTGCGCAGATGGATTGGCATGTGATTCGCTTCGACAGTGTTGGTGAAGGTGATAGCGAAGGCGAGTTACAGGACGCCAGTATTGAGGACGCCTTGCGCTGCATCGAATCTATTGCGGCGACTACAGAGAGGCAAGACGGATTGCCATTAGTGCTGATCGGTCTCCGTTGGGGCGGTACGCTTGCTCTGTTATCAGGAAGCGTTAACGCAGATGCGGTTATAGCGATTGAGCCTTTGCGTCGCGGTGAGGAATATCTGCAGCAGTTACTTAGGCAGAACCTGGTGACTCAGATGGCGACTTGGGGAGCGGTACGACAGAGCCGGGAGGTGCTTCTAAAAGAAGCCGCCCAGGGTAAGAGTATTAATATTCAAGGTTATGAGCTGGGCTCGTGTCTTATAGAGCAAATGCGTCAAGTGGATCTGCCTGAAAGTGCTCCTGCTCCCCGTGTCGCGGTGATTAAGCTTGGCGCTCTTGATGAGCCGCCGATGGCCGCGTGGCACCAACATCTTGATCGCTGGGGCGCGTCATACACGCCGGTTGATGGCCTGCCATTTTGGTATGAACCTAAGCATCACGATGTTCAGAAAATTGCGTTAACACAAAGCGTCCAGTTGCAGTTGTCGGAGTGGTTTTCATGAATTGGTCTGAGTCAGTTTATGAAACCCAATCAGACACTGGTGAGATGCTACGTGGCATTCTCACGGTTCCTGAACAAGATGACTCAGGTGTTGTGTTGATATTGCTGCCGGCTGGTCTTAAGGATCGAGTTGGTCCTCATCGGTTGTACGTTCATGTCGCACGTTTGATGGCGAGCTACGGTATTACGGTGCTCAGACTGGACGCGATGGGAATTGGTGAAAGTGACGGTGAATTAGATTTTGCTTTTAACGGCAAGCATTACCGCAGTATTCAGAGCGGCCTGTTTGTTGCTGATTGCTTGGCCGTAATGAACGATATTGACCAACGAATGGGGCGCCGAAAATTTATATTGGGCGGTTTGTGTGGCGGCGCTATTAGTGCACAGCTTGTCGCTGCAAAAAGCGTTGAAGAACAAGATGTAGATAGAGTGCTCGGTGTTCTGTCGTGGTCTCATGTGGCAGTACTGGATTCTGAAGAGCCTAGTGCTCGCGGTGCGACGCGTAGTGAAGTGGTGAGTAATAGTCGCTCGTATATCCGCAAGGTTTTTTCACCACATGCTTGGCAGAGAATATTTCGCCGTGAAAGTTCGTTTTCTGAAATTTTCTCTAATATGAAGTCGATGTTTTCGTTGCTATTCGAAAAACTAGGCCTAGTACGTCTTCATTGGGAAAACGAAAATTCGCTATTTTTTTCAAGTTTTCGACAGATTCAGTATGCAGGAGTTCATCATTTGATGATTTTTGGTGAACGCGACTCTCGTTGGACGGCATTTAAAGAGCTGGTTGTAGACGGTTTTTTGAATGGCTATTTTGAGGGGAAGGGCTACCGAGTTATCGTGATTAAAGATGCTAACCACGAATTTCATTTGAAGAATTGGAGTCGGTTACTAATGGCTGTGTCATTGCAATGGGCGGCGGAGCTTAGTGGGTTGCCATATGACGAGCTTGCGACAGAGATGAGGTTGGATGTTGGGGATATATTTTCTATCAAGGACAATGCAAGCATGATGAAGGGGGAGTCTTAGTGGTTGGAATGCAGCGTGGCAGCACTGATGAAGCAATTACCGTTGAGGTGCTTCAGACATGGGCTGATGTCGTTGCGATTGGTGCCCAATGGCGTGCGCTAGACGGACTCGGCGAAAGGCAGTGTCCATTTTCAAGCCATGAATTTGCATTGATATGGTGGCAGCACTTTGGTACTGCGTTATGCACTCCCTTGGTTATTTTGGTATATCACGGTGGCGAGTTGATTGGCATCGCGCCCCTATATATTCGTCGCCGCTGGCCTATAGTTGATGTGCCAACACTTCACTTTATAGGTCAAGGTGAGGCGGAAGAGGACGAGGTCTGCGCAGAATATCTCGATATTATTACAGCACCGAAAGACGAGGTCGAGGTGGCTCGTGCTGTGACCAGAGCACTGATCGATTCCTCTGGCTGGGGGCGTTTTCTTGTCAAAGATATGTTGTCTGATTCGCTATTTTCACGCCAGGTGCTTCCCGCGTTGGCATCTTTCTGGTCTGGCGTTCATATAGATGAGACTGGCTTCCGTTATCGCGTGCGCTTGCCGGTGAGTTGGGATCTTTATCTTTCCGGGCTGAAGCAGAACCATCGTCGTAAGATAAACCTTGCGCGCCGCCGCTTGGCAGAACACGAAAATGTTGAGCTTAGAGAAGTAACAGCAGCCGGCGATTTGGAAGAAGGGATGAAGGTATTGGCCGAGCTTCATGGTAAGCGGTGGTCGCAGATGGGGTTGCGTGGCAGTTTTTCGAGCCAACGCTTTCTGTTATTTCATCTTGATTGGGCAAGAGTGTTGTTGGAAGAGGGGCGATTGCGGTTGTTAACCCTATATATCAATGAAGCGCCCGTTGCGTCGATATATCTGATTGAGAACATTCCTTCTGCGTTCTATTACCAGTCTGGAGCGGATACGCTCGAATGGGCGCGTTTGTCGCCAGGGCGTTTGTTATTGAGCTGGGCAATAGAAGAAGCAATTAGTAAAAAGCTTAGTTGGTTTGATTTTATGCGGGGTGGTGATAGCTCTTACAAGAACAGCTACGGTTGCGAAGAAGATCGGATGTACAAGGCTGCGATCTTTCGGCCGGGCACAAGGGGTTTAATAGCGGGTTTAATCTTTAAGGCGCGCGGGCTGTTTCGCTCGCAATGGCGTAAGTGGTCGGTGCGATATGACAAGTAGAACGGAAGAGGTTTTCCTAACCATTAGTATTGATACGGAGTGTGATCATGATCCTGCTTGGGCGAGATCAAAGCCACTCACGTTTCACTCTATTACCCATGGTTTGCCAAATGTGCTACAGCCGGCATTTTCGTCATGCGGCGCGGTACCAACGTATTTGCTCACGGTAGAAGTCATGGAGGATGATGCGTCTGTTGAAGCTTTACGTTCTCTGCAGGGACAGTACGAATACGGGACGCATCTGCATGCTGCATTTATCGAGCCTCAGAAAAAATTTACTGATTACGCCGGCGTCGATAGTCCTGATTTTCAATGTAGTTACCCACCTGATATTGAGTATCAGAAGCTGGCGAACCTGAGTGCTATGTTCGAGCAGCGTTTTCAGTATAAGGCGACCAGTTTTAGGGCCGGACGTTATGGCGCAAATCAGCACTCCATAGATGCGTTAGAACGATTGGGTTATGTGGTTGATACGAGTGTGACGCCCTATATCGCGTGGGACGAACCGAACGCTCGAGTCGATTTTCGCGGCGCCCCAGAGCAGCCATTCTTTTGCGCGCCGGGCACGATTATTCAGCCGGGGCAGGAACGGACGATTCTTGAGGTGCCGGTCACAATGAAACCACGTTGGCTGAGAGGTCCTCGTTGGTTCAGGCCTTGGTTCTCATCGGTTGATCAGATGAAAAGCATTGTTAATTACCAGCTCCAAAATAACCGTTCACAGCGAGTTGTTGTGTTGAACATGATGTTTCATTCAATGGAAATTATTCCCAAGGCAACACCGTACCCACAATCCGATCAGGATGTTATGCGCTTTGTCGATGACATGGTTGAGGTGCTTGATTGGTGCTCGGGGCTTGGTGTGAAGTTTTGTGGCCTTTCTGATTTGCGTAAAAAATTTGGAGGAGGCTGATGGCCGTCCTTTTCTGGCTGGCGCTTTTATTGGTGATCTATACCTATATAGGTTATCCATTGGTAATAGTGTTGTTGTCACGAACGCGCTCCCTTGTCGACCCTGTGGAGCCACGCGATTGGCCAGCGGTCACGATAGTCGTGCCCTTCTGTAACGAAAGACATCGCGTTCAGCCAAAGCTTGCAACGTTACAAGCACTCGATTATGCAGGTGAGCTGCAAATTATTTTTGTGTCTGATGGAAAGGAAGACGATACCGCGGAGGCAGTGAGGCGTTGTGCATCTGATGGCGTAGAAGTCGTTGTTTTGCCGGCTCGGAGCGGCAAGCCGGTTGCATTGAATGCAGCGATAGCAGTAGCTCGGCACGACCTTGTTCTGTTTACCGATGCACGGCAGATGATCGATCAGGGTGCGTTGAGGTCGTTGGTGACTTCCATGCATGGTCCGGAAGAAGGTGGTCGCCAGGAAGTAGGTGCGGTAAGCGGTGAATTGGTGTTTGTTGATAAGAATAAAGACGAAGCGAATGTGGGATTGTACTGGCGCTACGAAAAGATTATTCGACAGGCGGAGAGCCGTTATGCCTCTGTGCCAGGTGTAACGGGGGCGATGTATTTGATTAAGACGAAGTATGTCAGGCCGTTGGCGGAAGATGCATTGCTGGATGACTTTGAAATGCCGTTATCTGTATTGCGCTCCGGCGAGAGAGTCATACTCGATAACAGTGCGCGTGTTTTTGATTCTCCTTCTGAGGATGTACAAAAAGAAAAAGCGCGAAAGATACGTACGTTAGCGGGAAATTTTCAGGCATTTTCCCGCAATGGGTGGTTATTTTGGCCGTCTAGTAATCCGATTTGGTGGCAGTTTATCTCACACAAGGTGTTGCGCTTGATCGTGCCGTACTGCCTTATCGCTTTACTTATTGCGCCGTTGTTTAATTTCCATGGCCTCTACGTGGCGTTTTGGATGGCACAGGCGGCGTTCTATTTATTAGCCGTAGGAAATCTGCGTGGTTGGGTGGGGTGTGGGAAAGGGCTAGCCGCGGTAGCGAGACTGTTCGTTGAGCTCAACCTCGCGGCTGTTATCGGCGCGTACAGGTTCTTATTTGGCAACGTCGATGCGCGCTGGGAGCGTACGGCATGAGTACGGTTGTGTTGATGTATCACGCCATCGTCGGTGATGCGCACCATCTCGATAAGGTTGCGCCGGACGATCAATCTTATGCCGTGTCTAGTACGCGCTTAGCAGAACATCTTGCTTTATTCGCGGGCCACGACGTACTCGTTACCTTCGATGACGGAGATGCGGGCTGGTATATGGAAGCGCTTCCTGTGCTGGAGCAGTTTGCAGCGAAAGCGCTATTTTTTGTGACGCCGACGTTGATCGGCACGCCAAGCTACTGTGATTGGGAGGCTTTGGGCGCGCTGAGCGCGGCAGGCCATGAGATTGGTGCGCACGGTCTGACCCATCAGTTTCTACCCGACCTAGATGAGTCGAGTTGTCGTGTCGAGTTGATGGAATCGAAGCGAATTATTGAGGCGCGACTGGCGACGAAAGTTCGCTTTATGTCTTTTCCAGGTGGCCGATACGGTGAGCGGGAGGTGCGCTTGGCGCGCGCGGTGGGTTATGAGGCTTGTTATACGTCTGTGCCAGGGCGCATGCAAGGGGATGAATTTTGCCGTCCTCGTATTGCTGTGCGCGCGGATAGCTCGGTGGAATGGCTTAACGGTGTGGTCAGTGGTGACCGCGTACTTTGGAGTAAAATGAAGCTTAGCTATTTGATCAAGCGAATAGTAAAAAGCGTGCTAGGCAATCGAGGATATCATGAGCTCTATCGCTTCTTCAGGGGTTAGATTAAAGAGACCTCAAGAGCCTCTGCTTGAGGTTCCTGATGATGCTTCGTTGCTTGATGTCGACGAGATCAAGTACACGCTGAAATTTTTGATGTGGCCTGCATTGGTTTTGTCGCCGACCATTTTTATGGAGGGCGGTGTACCTAAGCTGCTGCTGTATGGAGGTGGTGCTTTAATCGGACTCATGCTTATTATTCGGTCGTTTCGTAGTCCAGAAACATTGCTTGCTGTGTCTTTACTCTATATCCCCTTAGCTCGAATTTTTCCAGCGACGATTGTGCCAGGCATTAACGGAACCAATATCGTTTTGTTGATGTTGCTGTTCTTTTGGTTGGTGCATGCGGTTAAACGAAAGCAGCCCTTGCTACGGCCGATACCAGGTTCACGCCCGATGATTCTCTGGGGAGTATTAAGTGCTCTTTCTGGTTTGACAGTTATTTTCTATATCGGCCTGTCCTATTTGCTGTTCTATGTTCCGCTTGAATACAAGGCTTGGATTGATCAGTTTATTGTCTATTTCGCGGTGCTCAACCTAATTGTTGATGGGCGAATGGCTCGCCGTGTTGCGGTATACCTTCTGCTTGGTTCTTTAGTCGTGTTGATGTTCGGCGTGAAGGAGATGCTGGAGAAGCAAGGGCTAGATTCCATGGAAAAAAGCCGCGTTATTGGGCCTCAGGTACAGCCCAATGATTTTGGTGCCTTTCTGGTTTATGCCGGCTGTATCGTTGCATCGATATTGGCGTATAGACCGTTTGAGATAAAGCGCTGGCTATTGTTGCCGTGGCTTGGTGTGTTGGTGAAGGTCTTGCTGGCGACTTTCTCACGTGGTGCTTACCTAGCGTTTGGTGCAGCGCTTGCGGCTATCACCTGGTTTCGAGGGTTGCGTTACGTATTTCTTGCCGTTGTAGCGGTTATGGTCGTGTTTACAGCGTTACCAGAATTAATCCCTGATTCATTACGAGATCGTATGGCGCAAACGACGGTTCAGGGAAGCCATTCCGAACGGATTGATGCAAGTTCGCAAACGCGACTTATTTTGTGGGATGCGGCTTTAGAGATTACGGCGGAAAGTCCTTTCTTTGGAAAAGGGTTTAAAAGTTTCCAGTATTTCAAGGGCCGCTATACCGCGGTCGAAGTGCATGAGTCAGATACTCATAACATGTTTCTCTTTGTCAGTTCGCAGATGGGTATTCCTGCGTTAATTGCTTTTCTATCTTGTCTTGCGTGCCTTTTTGGCTTTGGCTATGTGATTTGGCGAAAAGCCGGTGATGGTTTTGCGAAAAGTCTCGGGCTGGCTGGAACGGGTATGGCTTGTGCGGTTGTGGTCATTAATATGTTTGGCTCACGCATGGTGAACATTGAAGTATGCGTTTACGTGTGGGTATACCTCGCCATATTGGGCCATCTCTTTGCTGAGTTAAAGAGCGGAAGAGTGATTAGAAAGCCTACAGTAGCTGGTCATGTGCGCCGAGGTACGCATGAGTAAGCCTTTGGTCGTTCATATTATTGATCGCTTACCCCCGGATGGTGCTGAACGTTTACTGTGTGAACTGCTGCGTTATCGCAGTGATGATTTTCGGTACCAGGTTTTATGTTTGGTTGAGGGGGGCGAGTTTGAGTCAGTGATTCGTGCGATGGGCGTGCCGATTCATATCTTAGGTAAGAAGCCGGGTGTCGATTTTCTAATGCTTTTTAGGCTTTGGTGCTGGCTACGGAGAGAGCGGCCGACCATTGTCCATACGCACTTATTCACTGCGGATACTTGGGGACGAATTGCAGCGAAGTTAGCAAGAGTGCCGGGAATATTTTCGACAGTGCATAGCGTTAATGCATGGCAAGGAAGCGTGCATCGTAGGGTCGATCGCGCATTGGCTCATATCACGACTCGGCTGATTGCTTGTACGCAACAGGTTGCAGAGAAACTTGTTCGAGTGGATAGCATTGCAGTGGATAAAGTCGTCACACTAACCAATGCCGTTGATCTAGAGCGTTTTCAAAACGTAGCGCCAATCAATATACAAACTGAATTTTCTATTCCAGCGAATGTTCCTGTTATGGCGGTGCTCGGTCGCCTGGAACCGGTCAAAGGACAGGGCTACCTACTAAACTGTTTGCGTCAACTGCGCGATAACCATGTGAAAGTGTGTTGTCTATTTATTGGCGATGGACCTGATAAAGAGGCTTTGCATAGTCAGGTCAATGCATTGCAGTTGAGCGATGACGTGTTTTTTGCAGGCTTTCGGCGCGACGTGCCTCAGCTATTGGCGGCGATCGATGTACTGGTTATTCCGTCTCAGTGGGAAGGTTTGCCGATGGCGCTTCTCGAGGCGATGGCGTTGGCACGGGTCGTGGTGGCGCATGATGTGGGTGGAATTGGCGATGTCTTGCGTGATGGTTTAGATGGCTTGGTTGTTCCCTCGAAAGATTCCGCAGCGCTAACAGAGGCGCTGAAAACCGTACTGATGGATCCTGAGATGCGCCACGCAATGGGAACATCGGCGCGAAAAAGGGTTGAAGAGAAATATAGTGCTAAAGAGTTGAGCGCTTGCTACGAGGCGTTGTATCGAGAGGTACAGGTCGTGGATGGCAGGCAGGAAGAGTTGTTATGAAGGTCTCCTTGTGAAGGTGATATTATGAAGGGATTGCTGCGTACACTGGTGGCCTTATCATTTTACCCAGTGTCTTTGATCGCGAATTATTTGCGCCCTGGAGTGCGTATCTTGATGTTTCATCGTGTTGATTCATTACCGCACTTTGATCAACTAACGGTCTCGCCCGGCCGCTTTTCTCAGCAGATGGACATTTTAGCTAGATCGTATCGCGTTATTTCTTTAACGCAAGCCCTGACGGAACTGGCTAACGGCAAAGTGAAAAGAAACACCGTGGTCATAACGTTTGATGATGGTTATTTGGATAACCTCACTCATGCGCTGCCGATGATGGAAGAGCGCGGCTTGCCGGCCAGTGTTTTTGTGACTACAGAGTTTGCGTCTGGCGCTCAGCAGCATCCGCGCTATGGTTCATCGGCACGGCTACATATGAACTGGGGAGAGGTGAAAGAATGGCTGCGCTTTCCCGGTAATGAAGTGGGCGCCCATTCGCGTAGTCACCCCTACTTACAGCGCGTATCGGATGAACAGTGTCGTGAAGAAATTGCCGGCTGTATGGGGGATATGGCCGCGGCGGGCGTGGCCCACAATGGCATATTTTGCTATCCCTCCGGTGATGTTACGGAGCGAGAAGCGCACCGCGTAAGAGCTAGTGGTTATGTCGCCGCAGTGACTGTTGCGCCAGGGGTAAACTTTCCAACGACAAACCGTTTTTGGCTGCATAGGACTGAGGTGACTGATCGGGATACGCCATTGCTGTTTCGGTTAAAGCTTGCGGGTTGTTTTGATCTTATTCACGGTGTATTGCATGTGCGCCGCACTCGCCAGTTCAGTAAGCAATCTCAGGTGGAAAAAGAGTTAAAGGGAGTTAACCATTGAAGTTATTGTATTTAATGACAGAGCCTTTTGGGGTCGGCGGCGTGCAGTCGGATATGTTGGCGCTAGGGCCGGACCTTACCGCTCGCGGGCATGATGTTTTTTTGGCCACGAAAGAAGGTGAGTTGCTTCCCGAGCTGGAGGATAAGGGGGGGACCTTTATTTCGGCGGATTTTCACTTTAGCGGCTTGCAGGGTCTGTGGCGGGCGGCTAGAAAGCTTCGCGCCATTGTCGTTGCGAATCAGATTGAAGTGTTAGCGCCGCAGTCTGTTCGCACAACACTAGTTGCTTTAGTCGCATTAAGAATTTTGCCTTTCTCCTACCGAGTCAAATTGACGGGTAAACGCATACCGATTATTACCACTATCCATAATATTCATAATCCGATGCATTTTCGCTATGGCGGATGGCTGCTGCGTGCCGCCTGTGATCATGTAATTTTCGAGTCACACTATGAGCGTGATCGGTTGCTGGCGTCTGGTTTGCAGGCCGAAAAGAGCGTCGTTATTCATAGCGGTATTGATACTGAACGTTTCCTGCCCAAAGAGCCTGAGCTGGCGCTGTTAGAAGAATATGGGCTGGACAAATCCAAGCACCTTATCTTTGGCATTGTCGCGCGGTTGTCGGAAGAGAAAGGGCACTGCTTCTTATTGCCGGCATTTGCCGCTGTATTAGAGACGACACCGAATGCTCGTTTAATGGTGGTTGGAGATGGACCATTACGGGAGGATATTCATAAGCAGGCGCTAGAGCTTGGGCTGGGCGAGAATATTATTTTCACTGGGGTCAAACGTAATATTCCCGATTTCTTGTCGATTTTTGATGTCTTTGTATTGTCGTCGACACGTGAGTCCTTTCCATTAGCGGCTAGAGAGGCAATGGCAGCGGGTCGGGCTGTAGTTGCACCGCGCATAGGCGGTTGTCCAGAGGTCGTTGATGATGGTGTGACAGGCATCCTCTTTGAGGCGGGAAATGTGGAGTCGCTAGCGACTGCGATGCAGAATATCACGAGTGATAAGTGCCATATCGCGATGGGGCATGCTGCACGGGAACGCGTCGAGAGGTTGTTTTCTCGTAAACAATGGATTGAAGGCGATGAGAGCGTGTATGAAGCTTCACTTCTTTAATATTCGTAGCAGTATGTGTCGGCGTGGGAGAGCGCTAGCGGCAAGCGGGTTGGTTTTGCTTTGTGCTGCGGCGTACTCTCAGCCCGACCTTGTCGCGTTTAGAACCGACAAGAAGGTTGTGCCGGTTTCTGACGAAAAGCGTCCTCCGTTGCACAAGGAAATTGTTGATCCAAGTTTTGGTGCTCGGATCACTCGCGTCAGCGACAGCAATCAAGTCAAAGGCGTTGAACGATTGCGTCATTACTATGCAAAGAGGAACCCGTTCAATGCCGACGAAAGTCGTGCTGTGCTGATTTCCAGTGATGGGTATAACTGGGTTTACGATACAAAAACCTGGGAGCCTATAGGTTACTTGCCATTGCAAAGCAGTGACGCAGAAGTGCACTGGCACCCAGTAGATAAAGATAAAATATTTCTGATGGACTTTGGTTCTAACTACAACATTTCCAGAATGTTTTGGTTAAACGCGGCAACGGGTAAGAAAACATTATTGCTTGATTTAGAGAAGGAAGGTTTTATTTCCGCCAATGGCATGATGGAAGGTAACCCGGATCGAGCAATGAGCGTTTATGCCGTTGCGGGAAAGACTCAGGAAGACGGCAAGAAAATGGCCATGGCATTGGTTGATATTAATGCCGGAAAGATTATTGCGAAGAAGAATGTAAACCCCCGCTGGGTCAATGATTGGATTAGCGTTAGTCCGTCCGGCAAGTATGTTGTTGCGATGGGAAAAGAGCATACGCGAATATTGGATAGGCAGCTTAAGGTAATACACACCTTGCCTGAGGGTAGTTATGGTCACGGTGATCTCTGTTTAACGCCCTCCGGGCGTGAGGCATTAGTGTTTGACGGAGCGGATTTGCAGCTAAGCGGCGACCGCAATATTAATATTGCTTGGCTTGATAGTGGTGAGCTTGAGATTGGTACGCGCATTGGTTGGGGCGCAACGCCGCATGTGTCATGTCGTAACTTCGAATTTCCTGGTTGGGCGCTGATTTCAACACAGGGTAGTGATACTTGGCGAAATGACTATCCTAACTTGGATTTCGAAGTGTTCTGGCTCAAGCTAGATGGATCGGGTGAGGTGCGCCGCTTGGCGCACCATCATTCCAGCCGGGAAGATGGCGGTTATTTTGCAGAGCAGCATGCGGTGACGAACAGGGATGGTACAAAGATCTTGTTTGCGTCCAATTGGGACGGCGATGAAGTGGATGAGTATCTTATCCAACTGCCTGAGAAGTAAATGCATTATTTTAAGTTACTATTAGAGCCGGTTGCACTGGTTTGGTTAGGGCTTTTTTGGCTGACAATTAGTCTGTGGCGTGCGCGGGTGTCGAATGGAGCGAAACATTGGCGTACAAGTGCGGTGCTTTTACTTTCCTTCTGGTTTGTCGCGTCGCCGTTAGGTGCCAACGCGTTAGTGTGGTTGTTGGAGCGAAATTACCACAGCGCGCAAGTGTGTGATGGTTTCGGTAAGGATGACGCGATCGTTATTTTGGGCGGTGGAAAGAAAGGCAGTAGAGCGGATCCCGACGAAATTGAAGCGCTAATGGAAACGACATTGGTGCGCACTTATGCGGGCCTTCGACTTTGGAATCAGTTAGAGAAAGGGCCAGAGGTTGTGCTCAGCGGGGGCGGCTACGGCGATGTTCGTGAGGCGGATCTGATGGCATTGTTAGCGATCCAGGCTGGCGTTACCCGTGATCATATGCTGTTAGAGCGTAATTCAATGACCACTTGGCAGAATGCCGAAGGTGTCGTGCGGTTGCTCGGCGGGAGTGGAATAGCGGGCGCTGATAGTCGGAAGATATTTCTGGTGACATCTGCGATGCACATGCCGCGCGCGCTGACAGTGTTTTCCCGATCGAGTCTTAGTATCTGCCCTTGGCCGGTGGACCAACGTGCGTTTCGACCTGATTTCGGCGGACTATGGATTCCTTCGATTCGTCCGTTGCAAAAAAGCTCTAGGGCATTGCATGAATTTAAAGGTTTGCTGTGGTACTGGGCTTTGCAGCAGATGGGAGATTAGGTGTTAGTGCCGTGTTCCATTGATTATTAGAGATGGCATAAACGAAAAAAGGCGGGTCTAAAACTCGCCTTTTTTCGTTTATAGGAATTGATTTCAATGCTCAGTCGGCTAATGGCCTGCGGAAATCGGTTAGATCGATGAGATAGGATGAGATTGCACCGTTTCCGTAGTTGCTGGCGAAGATAACTTTTGTACCATATTTGTTGGTAACTGCGTGCTGTTCAGCGAAGTAACCGCCGCTATCGCGATTGGAATAATGATGAGCGACGCGCCGCACTTCGCCTGAGCCATCAAGCTTCGCCCAGAAGATTTCCTTGTCGTAGTTGTTGCTGCCGTTGCCTTGGTTAGAGATGAGTGCCCAGCCAGGAAACTCGGTATTACGGCAAGAAACATGTGGCGTGGTGCTCCAGCCAATTTTAACCAACGGTTCAACAGTGCCGTCGCCATCGCCTATTACGGTATCGAGATAGGCCATGTTAATCCAGCGATCGCCGTCGTCGGCGACAACATGATCGGCGCCGTCATAGATCATTACTTGACGTCCGTCTGCTAGGCTGCATAAGTCGGCGTGGCCGTAGCTTCCTTCGGGTAGACGGCCTTTATAGTTCATGTTGTGATCGTAAACATAAGAGTGTCCATCACCCATTAACACGACGAACCTGCCGTCCTGACTTATGCTGATCCAGTCGATGCCTTCATTTTCTATAGCATTGACGTTGACGCGCTGAGAAAGCTGATCGTTTTGAATATCATAAACAAACGCTTCGCTGTTACGACCGGACTTTCCTATCATCGCGTAGTAGCGACCGGACTTATCCATGTTTGCTTCGAGACGACCGGCCACAACGCTGAATCCTTCATCGGAAAAGTCGTGAAGAACAGTCGTTGTTCTTGACGAAATTTCGAATCGGGCAAATTTATTTTCTTGGCTAATATAATAAAACTGATCAGGGTTTGTTGGATGCCACTGAATCTCCGGTTCGCTGTAGGTGACATGCGGATACTCAGAGGCATTCAAAATCGGCTCAAACGTCGCTGCATCGTAAACCCAATAGTTACCATCGCTTGTGACGAAAATGGCGTAGCTGTCGTCGGCGTTAAAAGGGTTCTGTTTACTGTAATAGTGACGAACCCGACTGACGCCGCTGATTTGAGAGTTCGCGGTGACGCGGTGAATAGTCGTGCCAAATGTTGCATCGACGTATGCGCTATGCAAAGCAGGATTGCTTGCGCCGGGTGGCGTGTGTTTTCCGGTGTCAGATAAAAGCCCAACAAAGTCGCAGTTCGTGGTGCAGTCCGGAGGAGTGACGGTAATGCTAGGTAATGTAGCGCCGCCGCCTGAGCCAGAAGAGCCTGAACCAGAGGCACCGCTTGAACCAGAAGCACCGCCCGAGGCAGAGCCTGCTTCTGGTGTGGCAGTCGTACTTTCCGCAGCGTTGTCATCTTTGCTTTCTGCGCCACATGCGCTTAAAAAAAGTGACATGACTAAAACGCTGCCAATCGTAAGTGTATTTTTCATGACATCCTCTGCTCGACTGATTCGTTGCTGAATATGTCGGCAGTATAGGAAATTGGGACGAGGATGTAAGAAGGAGTTCTTATATTTGGGCGGTGGTTAGAGAGGAAAGTGTGAGCCGAATCTCGTACTGAATTTGGGAAGAGGGGAATTGATTCAAGTTGTAAAAAACGCTGAAAATAAAGGCTATTTCTCGATTTATTACTTTATTAAAAATAACGTATGAAATTGTCGTGATGAAACAACGAAATTGTTTTAACGCGACATATTTTCGGCATGAAGCTGAATTTTTTTGACCATGCTACGTAAACCGTTTCCGCGAGTGGGACTAAGGTGCTTAAGTAGGTCGATCTGATCAAAATAGTGCTCAATATCGAATGCGAGAATGTCGCGACTGCTTTTACCATTGTAAGCGGCAAGCACAATGGCGGCGAGTCCGCGGACAATTAGTGCATCGCTATCCACAGCAAGTTGCACAATGCTGTTAGGTTGATCTTCTCTTGCCAGCAACCAGACTTGGCTTTGACATCCGCGTACGAGAAGCTCTTCGTTTTTCAAGCTTTGCGGAAATTCGGGGAGTTGTTTGCCCAAATCGATTATATAACGATAACGCTCTTCCCAATCGTCAAAGAACGAAATGGTGTCGATGACTTCGTCAGGCGTGATGCGAGTACCAAAAGGGTTATTGAAGACGGCTTCGGCAGTAGGCTCTGATGTAGACATTAAAACATTCCTAACTCGAGTTGTGCTTCTTCGCTCATCATTTCACGCGACCAAGGTGGGTCAAACACGAGCTCAACCTCGACGCGAGCAACATTCGGTACCTTGGCTGTACGGTACTCAACATCACCGACCAGAACGGGGCCCATGCCACAGTTCGCTGCCGTGAGGGTCATGATGATTTGAACAACATTTTCATCGTCATGGCGTTTGAGTATGCAGTCATAGACTAGGCCAAGATCAACGATGTTGACGGGAATTTCCGGATCGTAAATGGTTTTCAGGGCCGTCCAGACGTCATCAATACGCACGCTGCCATCGGGCTCCGCCGGAGGGAAAGAGAGAACAAGCGGCTGTTGTCCGATAGCATCAGCGTCGGTTCCATCAATGCGCGCCATATTGCCGTTTATGGTTACGGTGTAAGTGCCGCCGAGAGCCTGACGTAAGTTAACAAAGGTATTGCCGGGAATACTGATGTGGGTGCCGTCAGGCACGAGCCTAGCGGAGACTTCTCGTGATGTGACGACTGTACGTTGCTCTGCCATTATTGATTTACCGTGAAGCTCTCGCCGCAGCCGCATTCGCCGGTAGCGTTTGGGTTGCGGAACTTGAAAAAGCTGTTGACGCCTTCGGTTACGTAATCAATTTCGGTGCCGTTTAAGATGGCGCTGCTACCGCCTTCAATAAAAAGTGTTATGTCGTTATCGAAGAGAGCCTGGCTATCGTTTTCCGGTACCGCTTTGGCGTAGTCGAGTACGTACATAAAACCTGAGCAGCCTGAAGGCTTGACGCTTAAGCGCAATCCTTGTGCGCCTTCGCGTGCAATTTCTTTACGCGCTTGCTTAATAGCGGCGCTGGTCATGGTTACGGCGATGTCGCCGGGGGTATAAGTTTGTACGCTCATATTAGTTGCCTCTCATAGAAAGGTTTTTACCTTGTTGAGTGCGTTAAAAAGCGTGTCTATATCGCTCTTGTCATTGTACACCGACAGCGACGCTCGTACTGTCCCTGGAATACCGAGTCGGTCCATTAGCGGCATGGTGCAATGATGGCCGGTACGAACTGCCACACCTTGTTGGTCGAGCAGCTGCCCGACGTCGTTAGGGTGGCCGCCTTCGAGTAAAAAAGACAGCACGGCGACCTTATTTGGGGCTGTGCCGATAAGTCTCAATCCCTCAATCTCGCCTGCTCGCTCAGTGGCGTAGTCGAGAAGGCTCGCTTCATGTTGTTCTAGCGCTACACGATCCTGGCTGTCTAGCCAGCGAATCGCGGTGCCCAGACCAATGGCGCCGCCAATGTTTGGTGTGCCGGCCTCAAATTTATACGGTAGCTCGTTCCAAGTGCTAGCGGCAAAGGTGACTCGCTCAATCATTTCGCCGCCGCCTTGATACGGTGGCATTGCTTCTAGCAATGCGCGTTTGCCATATAGGGCGCCGATACCGGTTGGCCCAAATACCTTGTGGCCAGAAAATGCATAAAAGTCACAATCGAGTGCTTGAACGTCGACCGGAAAATGCGAAATAGCTTGAGCGCCGTCGATCAAGGTGACTGCGCCGATCGCTTTTGCTTTCGCAATTATTTCTGCGATGGGGTTGACTGTGCCAAGGCTGTTCGATACTTGCACGACGGCGACAATACGTGTGCGTTCGGAGAGCAGTGCATCATAGGCCTCCATGTCGAGGCTGCCGTCGTCGTGTACCGGAACGACTTTGAGAGTGGCGCCGGTGCGCTCGCAGGCTAGTTGCCACGGCACGATATTGGAATGGTGCTCCATGGCGGTAATCAGAATTTCGTCGCCGGTTTGGAGTTGCTCTCGTGCATAGCACTGCGCCACGATGTTGATGCTTTCCGTGGTGCCGCGTGTCCATAGAATTTCTTCACGACTGGCGTTTAGGAAATCGGCCACAACTTGTCTGGCGCCTTCAAACTCTGCGGTGGCGACATCACTAAGGTAGTGGGCGCCGCGATGAACGTTGCTGTTTTGCGAACTGTAGTAGGTATTCAATGCGTCAATGACGCATTGAGGCTTCTGGGTGGTTGCGCCGTTGTCGAGATAGACTAACGGTTTGCCATGTACTGACGTAGCAAGAATTGGGAATTGGGCGCGAACAGCATCGACGGAAAAGCTCATCGGAATTCCTACAGCGAAGCGCTAAGCCAATCGCGTGCCCATTCGGCCACGCGCTCATTGGGTAGCGCCATTAATAATTCATTAATAAAGCCGACGCCAAGCATTCGTTTGGCCGCTTCGGCACTAATTCCTCGCGACTGCAAATAAAACTGCTGTTGGCTGTCCATTTGACCGACAGTGGTGCCGTGAGCACACTTCACGTCGTCGTTATAAATTTCCAGTTCTGGTTTACTGTCAATTTCGGCGCCATTGGAAAGCAATAAGTTTTTATTGCTGAGCTTGGCATCCGATCCCTTCGCGCCGGGATGAATATGAATGCGACCGTTAAATACCGCCTTGCCGCTTTCACCTGCAATACCTTTGAAAATTTGATCGGAGGTGCAATGCGGAGCAGCGTGCTCGATGCAGATTTGGTTGTCCACATGGGTTTTGTTGCGGGCAATAAAGACACCGCGCATGACTAAGTCAGCGCCGCTTTCGTTCATCCACACGCGTACGTTGTTCCGTCTGAGCGTGTTGGCTTGCATTAACTGATAGCTTGCTACGCGGCTGTCGCGCTGTTGATGAATCGACAGTTCGCCAATGTGCAGCGACTCTGGGGTTTCACTCTGCAGTCGATAATGTTGCACATTACTGTTGGCGCCCGCGTAAAGGCTAGTTGTGCTCGAGCATAAGGTGGGGCCGCTCCCAACATAATGTTCGATGACAGTAAATGTGCTGTTGTCAGCCGCTTCAATGTGGAGGCGTACAGCGGCGCTAGCAGGGCTATCGCTTTCGCTAATAATAATTAGGTGGAGTGGTTCAGCAACGTGCGTGCCTTTAGCAACCTTAATGGTTAAAGCAGCACGCAATGTGGCGGCGTTGTAGTGGCTAAAGACGGACTCCGCTTGTGCGCTCTGGTCCACTGCCTCTTGACTAAAAGTGACTCCATCGATTTCTGGCAGTAAGGCGGGTAGTCGGCCATTAATAATCGTTAAGGTGACGCCGCCGAAATCGGGCGCGCTAACCGTAGACGAGGTTTTATCCGCTAATGCTTTGAGGTGCCCGTCTTGCAGGGCAAGCAGTGACGTGTATTTCCACTGCTCCACTTTTTTGTCCGGAAAGACTTGTTCCGCCAGTGCGACACGACCAGCGTCACGTACGGCGCTGAGGCCGTTGCTTGCGTGCGGTGACTGCTGCTTTGCTTGTTCCTGCAGCTCTTTATCAAGGAGTGCCGCGCCAGCCAACGCCTGTTCTTTTAGCGTATCGGGTAGCATCATGCGTCATGCCCTTCTAGCCAGCTGTAACCTTTATCTTCGAGCTCATGAGCAAGTTCTTTACCGCCAGATTTAATAATGCGGCCGCCGGCGAGAACGTGAACAAAGTCTGGCACGATATAGTCGAGCAAGCGTTGATAGTGTGTCACGAGGACAATGCTGCGCTCTGGGCTGCGCAGGGAGTTAACGCCTTTTGCGACAACTTGTAGCGCGTCGATGTCGAGGCCGGAATCTGTCTCATCCAGCAAGGCAAGGCGTGGCTCAAGCAATAACATTTGCATAATTTCGTTGCGTTTCTTTTCGCCGCCGGAAAAGCCTTCGTTAACGCCACGTTTCAGAAACTGTTGGTCGAGGTCTACTAGTTTGCAGACTTCCCGCGCTTTACGTAACAGCGTGACCGCGTCTAAAGGCTCTTGCCCTCGCGCGGTGTAGATGGCTTCCATGGAGGATTTCAAGAACTCCATGTTTGATACGCCAGGAATTTCTACCGGATATTGGAAGGCAAGAAAAATACCGGCTCGTGCGCGTTCCTCTGGCAGCATGTCGGCAACGGATACGCCGTCAAATAGCGCTTCGCCGGATGTGATCTCGTAGCCATCACGACCAGCGAGCACATTGCTGAGCGTGCTTTTACCGGAGCCATTGGGGCCCATGATCGCATGTACTTCGCCGGGCTTGATGTGAAGTGACAGGCCCTTAAGAATATCTTTGCCCGCCACACTGGCGTGCAGGTCTTTTACTTCCAGCATGTGTCTCTCTCGTATGAAATTGGCTCGTATGAAATCGTATCGTGTGAAATGGTCGTTATCCGACAGAGCCTTCTAGGCTCACTTCGAGTAGCTTGCCTGCCTCGACGGCAAATTCCATGGGCAGCTCTTTGAAAACTTCCTTACAGAATCCGTTAACGATCATCGACACCGCTTTCTCTGGGTCGATGCCGCGCTGCCGACATAGAAACAATTGGTCGTCACTGACTTTTGACGTAGTGGCTTCATGTTCTAGCGTGGCAGAAGGGTTGCGGCTTTCAATATAGGGAAAGGTATGGGCGCCGCATTGATCGCCGATTAATAAAGAGTCGCATTGGGTAAAGTTGCGCGCGTTTTCAGCACGAGGACTAATGCGCACTAAGCCGCGGTATGCATTCTCACTGCGACCCGCAGAAATACCTTTGGAGATAATAGTGCTCTTCGTGTTTTTGCCGAGATGAATCATCTTCGTGCCGGTGTCGGCCTGCTGACGATTGCGGGTCAAGGCAACGGAATAGAACTCACCGATGCTGTTGTCGCCGCGTAATATAACGCTCGGATATTTCCACGTAATGGCAGAGCCGGTTTCGACCTGCGTCCAAGAAATTTTTGCGTTGTCGTGGCACACGCCGCGTTTGGTCACGAAGTTGTAGATGCCGCCACGGCCTTCCGCGTCGCCAGGGTACCAGTTCTGTACGGTGGAATATTTGATCGTCGCACCGGGCAGGGCAATCAGCTCAACCACCGCCGCGTGCAACTGATTTTCATCACGTTGTGGAGCGGTGCAGCCTTCTAAGTAGCTTACGTGGCTACCTTCATCGGCAATAATAAGGGTGCGTTCAAACTGCCCTGTTTTCGCCTCGTTAATGCGGAAGTAAGTTGATAACTCCATGGGGCAGCGAACGCCTTTGGGGATATAAACAAACGAGCCGTCGGAAAATACTGCAGAATTCAAGGCAGCGTAATAATTGTCGCCTTGCGGCACAACTGAGCCGAGATACTTTTTAATCAATTCAGGGTATTCGTGTACCGCCTCAGAAAGCGGGCAGAAAATAACGCCTGATTCTTTTAGTTTGCTACGAAAAGTTGTGGCGACAGAAACCGAATCGAATACCGCGTCAACGGCGACACCGGCGAGCATCTCTTGTTCGTGTAGTGGAATGCCGAGTTTTTCGTAGGTACGCAATAACTCTGGATCGACTTCATCCAAGCTTTGTGGCTTATCCGCCATGCTGCGCGGCGCCGAATAATAAGAGACTTCGTTGAAATCAATTGGCGGATGATGGATGTGCGCCCATGTTGGCGTCTTCATCTCTAGCCACTTTTTGTAGGCCGCGAGGCGCCACTCGAGAACCCAGTCAGGCTCGCCTTTTTTTTCCGAGATAAAGCGAATGACGCCTTCATTTAGTCCTGGCGGTAACGTGTCGGACTCCACCGAGGTTGTAAACCCGGCGGAATATTCGGAGCGGACCAATTTGTCTAGTTCGGCCTGATTACTCATGAGTGCCTCGTGCTAAGCGTGTGGATTCGTCCGGACCAGGAACATTGAAATCTGATCCATATAATAAGGAGGACGGAATACCAGAGTAAAACGGTCAGGTATTATATGCAAAGGAGGCCTCAGGGGAAAGCCACCGCAGTTCCGCCAGTTAGTGTGTGCTCACATATATTGCGCCTATTGAGTGATCCGCTTGCGATTGCCCGTGATTGGGCAGGTGTAAATTGACCTGACAGATGCGTATAATCCGCCGGTTCAGAATAGGCCCCGGATGTCCGGGCGTGTTTGTTGATTTAACTGGAGAGAGATCTGATGGCTGTTGAGCGTACGTTGTCCATTATCAAGCCCGATGCGGTTGCTAAGAACGTTGTTGGTCAAATTGTGAGCCGTTTTGAGCAAGTAGGCCTGAAAGTGGTCGCGATGAAGATGGTCCAGCTGGATCAAGATAAGGCTGGCGGTTTCTACGCTGAGCACCGTGAGCGCCCATTTTTCGGCGATCTCGTGTCTTTTATGACCTCTGGTCCAGTGGTTGTGCAGGTATTGGAAGGTGAAGATGCCGTTGCGAAAAACCGTGATCTGATGGGTGCCACTAACCCTAAAGATGCGGATGCGGGCACTATTCGCGCCGATTTCGCTCAGACTATTGATGAGAATGCGGTTCACGGCTCTGATTCAGCAGAGTCTGCTGCTCGTGAAATTGCGTATTTCTTCGAAGACAGCGAGCTTTGCGCGCGTCTACGCTAGTAGCCGTCTCGATTTTGATACGGGCTGTTACCCCCCCCTGCCGACGGCGCG
>TARA_R110002073_G_scaffold933_1_pt1 | contig 106587 bp, 104 predicted proteins | sample TARA_R110002073 | Tara Oceans TARA_R110002073 (sample SAMEA4397174) | marine metagenome | biome: Polar Biome; feature: [DCM] deep chlorophyll maximum layer (ENVO:01000326); material: water (ENVO:00002006), including particulate matter (ENVO:01000060) such as... | depth 40 m
TGACCGTTCGCCTCTACCAAATTCCCGCTAACCCGCGATGAACCTTTTTTTTGCAGTCTTGTTTTGGAGGTGTTGTCCATGTATCTCAGATGGTTTGGCTGTTTTTTCTGCTCGGCTTTGTTGGCCCTGGCAGGCCCTGCGCTCGCGGACAGGGAGGCCGATGTCGTTGCCTGGGAGACGTTCATGGAGGCGGCTCGCGATGCAGGCAGCCGGTTCCTGCGTGACCATTCGCAGGGGAGTGATGTCGAGCGAGCGACGGCACTGATGTATATGACCCAGCAGCTTGCAGTCAGTGTGCAGCAATCGGTCGCTGATGCCGATACGTCTCTGCCCCTGTTGCGATTGGGTGCGACCAATATCAACAAGTGGGGACTGGACAGCGCCGACGCGCGTTATCTGGGTGCCGCCCTGCGCGACGATGGAACCTACCGCCTGTTCGGCACACTGGGCAGCGCGAAGTTGAGTGCGATACAGGTCGTTACGGATTATCCTCGCTTTCAAGCTCATGCCTCGCTGGACGGTAGTGAACTGGAGGTCGACGCGGACGGCCGGTTTGAGGTTCGCCTCGGGCGGGGAGCGAGACCGGACGATTGGCACGGCCCCTGGTTGCCCATTGCGGAGGGTGCCAATCGACTGTTGATCCGGGAATATTTCGGTGACTGGACCCAGGAAAGTCCTGGAGCCTGGACCCTGGAGCGTATGGATGCGGGCCGGGTCGAGGCAGCCAAGCGTGCCGATGTGGCTGCTGCGAGCCAGCAATTGGGAGAAATGGTCGATCGTTTTGCCTATCGGCTGAATGTCTGGATGCCCTGGCTGGCCACGACCCGCACCGAGCGCCTGAACACCTTGCAGCAGTTGACCCCGAGCGGTCAGGGACTGCAAAACAATGTGTACGGTGAGGGCTGGTTTTCCCTCGCCAATGATGAGGTCCTGCTGATCGTTCTCGATGCCCCTGATGCCGATCTGTGGAGTCTGCAGCTGGGCAATATCTGGTGGGAGTCGCTGGACTACATCCATCGCACGGGCAGCATTAATGGCAGCCAGGCGCAACCTGACCCGGATGGCCGTTACCGGATTATCGTGGGCTCCACCGACCCGGGTTATGCCAACTGGCTTGACACGGGAGGGGCGAGGGAGGGCGCGATGATGTATCGTTACCTGAACAGCCGGACCGCGCCGGTGCCGCAGGTGCTTCTTCTGCCCGTCGGTCAGTTGGTCCAGTATATGCCAGCCGGTGCGGTGGAGGTCTTGCCGGCAGAGCGTGCCCGGCAGACAACACTGCGTCGCCAGGGCGCGCTCAAGCGCTGGTCGCCCTGACCCGTTCATGCAACGTTGACGCGCGGAGGGAAAGTGATGTTTAAAGAGCGGTGCTCTGCGCGAGCAGCAAGGCTGAAACCCCTGTTGTATGCAGTAATCATTTGCCTATTCCTCTCAGCCAAGCACGCCACGGGCGATGTTCACAGGAGTGAGGATACGCTAGATTCCGCATTTGCTGCTTTGCGCTCAGCGCTTGAGGCCTCGGAGCAGGAGATCAGAAACAGCCCCGCGTTTGGCAGCGATGCGGAACGCGCCGCAGGCTACCAGCATATGCTGCGCATGCTGCTGAAGTCGATTGAAGCGGGCATGTTGCAGGACGCCCGCTACCCGTTTTTCCGCGTGATGGACATGCATGTGCGTGAAGGGGGAGACAATCCGGATCAGCGCTATCTGTTCGCGCCAGTGGAGGGTGGGGCCGCGTATCGTATTCACGGCGAACTCGGCTCGGCAAGCCGTATCGAAGTACAACTCTACGCAGGGGAGCCCTGGGCGGGTGCCGGCAGGTCGGCGGGCTATCTGGGGTTCGAAGCAATTCCCATCGACGCCGAGGGTCGGTTCGAGGTCTACCTGGAACCGCCAGGCGCAGCGCCTCGGCCTGGGGCGCTATCGAACCCGGAGGACACGACCACGGTGGTGGTGCGCCAGATCTATGCTGACTGGACGCAGGATGCCCCCGGACACGTGCACATCGACCGGACGGGTATGGAAGGCGACGTGCGATTGCCGGATACGGGAGCGGAGGTGGCAGCCCGGCTGCGCGAGACAGCGCGGATCCTTGAGCAGTCCGTGGCCGTATGGCCGGCATTTGTGGAGCAGCGGTACCGCCAGGTGCGCGAGGCCAACGTGCTGTCGCCGCCGCTGGATACCTCGACGCTGGGTGGGGTAAAAGGGCGCTGGATGGTGAGCGGCCATTTCGACATTCCCCCCGGGCATGCGCTGCTGCTGCGCACAACACCGACGTCTGCACGCTACCAGGCACTGCAGATTACCGACCTCTGGTTTGCTTCCCTGGAATATGCGAACGGTACCGCGAGTTTTACCCGCAGCCAGTCAACGCTCGCCAGCGACGGGGCCTATTACCATGTGATCGCTGCGCAGGACCCGGGTTATCCCAATTGGCTGGGGACGGGCGGATTGCAGCGGGGTACGGTGTTGTTGCGCTATGACGGTATGACAACCGCGTTGGCAGAGGATGACTGGCCACAAGCTACGTTATTAAAGCTGGAGGAACTGCCTGCTGCTATCCCCGGCTTCTTTGTGCTCAGCGCTGCTGAGCGAGCTGAGCAGGTTCGGGCAAGGCGCGCCCATGTCCAGCGGCGCTTCAGTCGATAGCAGGTTGCACCCCGCCCGGTGGACGGGGTGCAAAAGGCTGTCAGCCGACGAAGGCTTTGCTCGGTGCAGCAACACCCTCTGACTGGGTGCCTTTCAGGTACGCCAGCATGGTGTCTGCATCAGATACTTCGAAGGGGTCCGTCGGGCACACATCACCGAAGTCCGGCTCGGCAAACAGTTTTTCGATTTTGCCGTCGTTCACCAGCATCGAGTAGCGCCAGGAGCGCATGCCAAAGCCAAGGTTGGACTTGTCTACCAGCATACCCATTTTGCGCGTGAACTCGCCGTTGCCATCGGGCAGCATTTTCACGTTTTTGGCGCCCACGTGCTTGCCCCACTGGAACATCACGAAGGCGTCGTTGACGGAAAGGCAGTAAATCTCGTCAACGCCCTCTTTCTTGAAGTCCTCAAACAGTGCCTCGTAACGTGGCAGGTGGTTGGAGGAGCAGGTGGGGGTGAAAGCGCCGGGCAGTGAGAATACGATCACCTTCTTGCCGGCAAAAATGTCGTCTGTGGTCGTGTCCTGCCAGCGGTAGGGGTTGTCGCCGCCGACGGATTCATCGCGAACACGCATCTTAAACACAGTGTGTGGAACCTGTCCTGCAGAGATCATGGTAACTCCTCAATCATCATCCAATGTGTTGTCGCGCAGCTGCAAGGGGCGAACTGCTACGAGGGGCCACTATAGCCGGAACCAAGCATTCTGAAAATATGATTATTATGATTAATACGATCTAAAAATTAGTATGTCGGATGTGAAGCTGTACTGGATTGCGTCACGGGCTTGAAAGATGTCCCGGGACTGGGCATCTTGTCCAGCAAGCTTCCGACACCACGTCGGTGCGCCACCCCCGGAGAGTAATAATGAAAATTGAGGATACCAACCGTCGGCCGGCGCTGCGCCGACTTTCCATTGCTTTGTGCGCTGCCCTGCCGCTTTTGACCGCCTGCAGCGATTCCACTGACAGCGTTGTGGCCCCGGTAGAGCCCCCGGTGGAACCCGCGGCGGTACCGTTTCAGGAGCTGCTGGACCAGGGCATCGCCCGCTATCTGGGCGAATACACGCCGATGTTGTCTGAACAGGACGGCGATGTGGTGAATCACAGCTTTGGTGCTGGCGATGGGCCGCTGTGTCTCACGGGTGGTGAGTACACCATGGCAACGCGCGACACCGGTTCAGAAGACCTGGTGATTTTCCTCCAGGGCGGCGGAGCCTGCTGGTCCGACCTGTGCCTGGCAACAGAGCAGGCGGCGCCCGGCATACCGCCCCTCGGCGTGCTGGATCCGGCACGCGAGGGCAACCCCGTGGCCGGTTGGAACACGGTGTACCTTCCCTATTGCGATGGCTCCCTGCACGCCGGTGACCAGGATGTCGACACGGACGACGACGGCGTGGCAGACCGCTTTCACCGCGGGTTGCACAATCTCTCCGCGTCCCTCGATGTGGCCGTCAACACCTTCCCGGCGCCGCGTCGCATACTGTTGACGGGTTCCAGTGCCGGGGGCTTTGGTACCACCTATGCGCTGCCGCTGGTGCGGCAACTGTACCCGGATGTGCCCATCGAACTGATCAATGACTCCGGTCTTGGGCTCGGTCGTATTGACGAGCCCGAGTTTATCCAGCAACTGCTGACGGAGTGGAATGCCACGGCGTTTTTCCCGGAAAGCTGCGAGACCTGCATCGGGGATGACGGCCACATCACGGACTACCACAAATACCAGCTCAGCGAAGACGAGAACTTCCGCCTCGGTATGATGAGCTACACCCGTGATACGGTCATCGCGGTAACCTTTGTGCAGGTGGGCGGGGAAGTCTTCGAAGAAGCCCTGCTGGGTGAACTCGATGATCTCGAGGCCGCCTATCCGGAGCGGGTGAAGTCCTTCGTGGCAACGGGTACCGATCACACCTTCCTCCTGGGCGACCTGCAGAAAACAGCCGGCGGCGTTTCCGTGGCTGACTGGATCAGTTCAATGCTCCTGGGTGAAGGCTGGGAAACCAACCGCGACTGATTTTGCCTGCACCGGTCGGGGGAAGTGCTGTTACCACGGGGGTGCGACCCCCGACCGAAGAGGCAGGAGCGGAAATTTGCGCAGCATACAGGCTGATATGAACCAAAAAGTCACAAAAAGCGTGTATGGGCTTGTAATTCATAGAGATTCTTTGATATCCCGTGCTAAGCTTGGTGCGGTTAGGGTCTGCTCTGGTTGATTCTGTGGGTAAACGCCGCATAATCGTTCAGGGACGAAAAAAACCAAGATCTGCTTCAGAGTGGGCAACAGGGGACGACAATGATCATCAGGGGCATTACTCAATATAGCCGACTGGCTGCGCTATTGGTTACCGCGTTTGCGTTGACGGCCTGTGGTGGCGGTGGTGGTGGCGGCGGTTTTCTGCCGGATCCCGATACGCCGAACAATCTTGCCCTGAGCGTACTGCTCGACAAAGAGTCGGTGCCCGTGAACGCGGCGCAGAATCCGGCACAGTCCGACAGTCCCCACGTGGCCGAGATCGCGGTTGAAGTCACGGACAGCGGCACGGGGCTGCCTGTCACGGGCGCGGAGGTCACGGTCTCCTTCACCGGAACCCGAATCGGCGGCCTGCTGAGCGAAGAGGATCTCGCCAGTGGCGCAGAGGACACACTGTCCAGCGTCAGCGTCCAGACGGGTTCCAACGGCGATGCCAGGGTGTATTTCGTAGCCGGCGCAGTCAGCGGCGAAGCGACATTGCGGATCCGCGCGGAGCGCTCGGCGCAGGGCTCGACCACGGGTGGCGCAGAATCTGTGGTCTCGATTGCCGTTGTCAGTGCAGCCGGCCCTGTTGCCGGGCTGGAGTTCACCGGGCCCTTTATCGAGGCGATTCGTACCAATCGGGTACAGATAGGTCTCGCCGCGGATGAAACCATCGATTTCCAGAATGGCACCTACAGCCGCGTGGTCTCGGTGACGGCAACCGATGCCAACGGTAACCCGGTGGCAGTCAATACGCCCATCCTGTTCCGTTTGATTGATGCGCCCCTCACTGGCTACCCGGAGTCCGGCGCCGGCAGTTTCGTGATTACCGGTTCCAACGGCAATCCGCTTGAGGGTAATTTCAGCTTCAATGCGGCGGGCGGCAACTTCGCCGCACTGGGTGCTCGGGTGGGTGACCGCCTGGCACTGGCGCCCGATCCGGACGGCCGTTCGTTTTACCATGCCGGTATTCGCACCATAGCCGAATTCCCCGCAGACCGCCCCGATGCACTGTCCATCCGCTCTGACGAAGAGGCCTTCCGTGTCGGCGAAGACCAGGGCGCAACCGTGCCCTATGTTATCGGGCGCGCCCGCGTGGGTAATATCCAGGCACTTGCCTTCACCGATGCCAACGGAACCGCAAGCACGTTGCTGACTTATCCCTTCAGCAATCTCGGGCGCACCGCACTGATCGTCGCGCAGACGGAAGATTTCTCTGTCAGCCGCGTGTTCAACCCGGGTGGCCCTGTCTACCTGGGCTCCCTGGAGGAAGATGGTATCAGTCTGACTGCGTCAACCAGCATTCTGGCGAGTAACGTGAATGACGGTGTCGTGTCGCTGTGCGTACGTGATGGCAACCAGGTGCCGCTGTCGTCGCAGTCGATCCAGTTCAGCACGGGCGATACCTTTGGCGCCAGTGTTGACGTGAACGGCCGTGGCTCCTCAGGCACACTGGTCACGGGCAGTGGCGGTTGTGCCACGGCAGTGGTCAACGTGGAAGGGCAGCTTCCGGGTAGCCAGGAAATTACGCTGCTGTTTGCGGTACAGTCCATCGGGGAGGCGAGCGAAGTCGAGGTCACGATCCTGGCATCGGGAGACGGCAACCTGATCGGCAACCTGAACTGCGGCTCAAGCCGGCTGGGGTTGCTCTACCTGACGAGCTCCGGTGAGCCGATTCCGGATGCGCTGATCTCTGTCACGTCGTTCGACTGGCCGGCGGGCAGTCCCAACTTCATCTTCTCGCCGGCGTCCGATTCCGGTTCGAGTGCAGGCATTACCGATGCCAGTGGCGCGGTGACGGTGCGCTACTCCACCGTGTTCCCTCCGGCACAGGAGGAGGACCAGACTGTCACCTACACGGCGACCTTCGAGACCGGTAACGGCGACGCTCAATTCGACCTCGAATGTGGGTTCACCGTGCCAGGTACCGGTACCGATCCCTAAGACTGGCTCAGCGCCGGGCTGTTACCCTGCCGACATGGCAGGGTAAACCCCGGCGGCGACCGTTGCTGAGGGCTGGCAACGGTTGTCCCGGTTGCTGTCGTTGACAGGTAGAACCCCCCCCCGCCTTGCAAGCCGCTGCTATAGCCAGCCGACCACATCCAGAATCTTCAGGCCCCCGAGGCCAACCGCCACCGCAACGACCACGCCTCCGAGCAGGTTTGCTGGCCATCGGTTCGCCTGAGCGCCCAGCAGCACCCGGCTGTTCATGACCATCAGCAGGAAAACCGCCACGACAGGCAGTAGCAGGCCGTTGGCCATTTGTGCCAGGAGAATCGCGCTGAGGGGCCGTGTGCCCAATGCGGCAAACAGCGTGCCCGTGAGCAGAACACCGATCCAGACCAGGCGAAACCCGGGTGCTGTCATCCGGGAGGACCAGCCCAGTGCGCCACAGACGGCATAGGATGCGGCCAGCGGTGCAGTAATCGCACTGGTCAGCCCCCCCGCAAACAGGCCCGCAGCAAAGATGCTGTGGGCGGCAGGCCCCAGCAGCGGTTCCAGTTGCAGTGCCAGAGAGTTGCCGTCAAATGCGACACCCGTGCCAAAGAAGGCCGTTGCAGCGGTCGTCATGATGGCGAGTGTGATCAGCCCGCCGAGGCCGATAGAGAGCCCGCTGTCCAGACGTGACTCGTGGATGGCCTGATCCAGAGGCAGGTTGGCCGGCCACTTCTCGCGCACTGCGTTGGCATGGAGAAAGAGGTTGTAAGGGACAACGGTTGTGCCAATCAGCGCGATGGCGACCATGACCGAGCCCTCGGGCAGCGTGGGCCGCAGCAGTCCGCGCAGCAGATCGCTCGGGGACGGGCCGATGACGATGGCCGCCAGGACGAACACCACGCTCATGACCAGCACGAGCACTATCAACACCCCTTCCAGTACGGCGTAGCGCCCGCTGGCCAGCAGTAATGCCGCCCCGAAGCCAATAATGATCGACCAGAACGTGGTGCCTGTGCCGGAGACGGTACTCAGGGCCAGCGACGCGCCCGCAATATTGCCCGCCTCATAGGCGGCATTGCCCACGCCGATGGCAAGTACCACCAGCACCACTGCCATTTTCCCCAGTACCGGGCTGCTGAAATGGGCTCGCATGGCCTCCGCAAGCCCGGCCCGCGTCGCCAGTCCCAGGCGCGCGCTCATTTCCTGCAGGACATAGGTGGCGATGATCGAGAACAGCAGCGCCCAGAGCAGGGCAAAGCCGAAATGGGCACCCGCGGAACTCGCTGTGGTGATGGTGCCCGGGCCGATAAATGCCGCGGTCACCAGGAGCCCGGGGCCAAAGCGGAAGCGGCGCGTGGTCGAGGTCATGGAGCTGTACTCTCGCAGGATGTTGGAATGCATGGTAGCAGCGTTGCGTTAGGTTGTCGGTGCCCGCTGCTGATACCATGCCGGACATGGTCTCGCTGCCCTCCGCCTCGTCGCTGTGTGTTTCTGTGGTTGTCTATCACAGCAACCTGCAGCGTCTGCAGGAAACCCTGGAGACCTTGTTGGTTGCCGTACACGCAGCGCGCGGTGCGGGCATGCTGTCGACGGTTGCGGTAGTCGTGGTCGACAATTCGCTGTGCCCCGACTATCACTCCGACATGCTGGCGGTCATCAATCGTGTGTCATGGACGGACGCGGCTGTGGCGTACCAGGTGCTGGTGTCCACGAGCAACTCTGGATACGGAGCCGGGCACAACAGGGCCCTGGAGGCCTGCGAGTCTGACTATCACCTGATCCTGAATCCTGACATTGCCTCGGCCCCGGCGTCGCTGCTGACGGGCATCGGATACCTGCGTGAGCATCCGGGGGTCGTGCTGGTTTGCCCCGACGGCGCGTTGGCGGATGGCCGTCCGGCTTATCTGAGCAAGCGCATGCCATCCGTGCTGGTCCTGGCATTGCGGGCATTCGCGCCGCGCTGGCTGCAGACACGTTTTGCCGCGCGCCTCGCCCACTATGCCATGCACGATGTGCACGGCGCAGGCAGGCCGGCGCCCGTACCACTGGCCAGCGGGTGTTTCATGCTCGTGCGCGGCAGCGCGCTGCGGAGGATCGGGGGTTTTGATCCGGCGTTCTTCCTGTATTTTGAGGATTTTGATCTCTCCCTGCGACTGGCTTCCCTGGGTGAGCTGCACTACCTGCCCGAGATGCGCGTGCGCCACTACGGTGGCGACAGTGCGCGCAAGGGTCTCAGCCATCTCACCTGCTTCCTGCGCTCAGGGCTGCGCTTCTTCCACCGCTACGGGTGGCGCTGGCTGTAGCTCGGTGTGAAAACTGCTAGACTCGTGCTTCACTGGTAGACGAATGCCCATGGCAACCCAACGAGATTTGCACAAGCTGGCCTGCCTGGAGCCCTTGGGGTTGCAGCTGTTGGTTGCCCACCGGACATTGCCGGGTGCGGCTCCGAGTCCGCCCCGCGTGTCGGTACAGCGTGGTAATCCGGTGCTCGCCCCACAGAATCAGCCTGCAGAACTGCCAGAGCGCAGGGTGCCACCATCCCCGGTGATTCCGGCCGTTGCGCCGCCGGCGGCCTCCCCGCGTCGGCCCGCCTCGGCAGCAGTGCACAGCGCTGCGAGGCCGGTTGGCGCGCCGGCTGTCACATTCAGCATCGTCTCGACTGTCGCCGGTGGCTGTCTCTGGTTGCAGGCTGTGGACAGCGGTGACCTTCCGACCGATGAACTGCAACTGATCCGTGCCATGGGGTTTGCGCGCGGCGTGCGCGCCGGCGACAGGCGCGAGGGGCTGTCCCCGCCCACCCGGTTTGACTGGCCGATGCACAACAACCGCCAGCTGGATCTCGGTGAGCAGGCTGCCGCAGCCGCCCTGACCGGCTTTGTTCTGCGCCAACTCCGTGACAGGGACTGCCACGGGCTCGTGTTGCTGGGCGAGCGCGCTGGACAGTACCTGCTGCAGCCCGAGCTGGACGGCGTGCGCACGGTGCGTTTGCCGGCCTGCGCCGAGATGATTGCAGACCCCGCCTTGAAGCGCGATGCGTGGCTGGCGCTGCTGGCACTGGAACACTAGATATGTCGGCTCTTGTTCGGCCGGCGTTACCCGAAGATGCCCCACGAATGGCCCTGCTGGACGCCAGCGCTTCCCTGTGGCCCTGGCGTGAGTCCCAGTTCCTGCGCTGTTGCGCCATTGCGGAGGACAGCGCCGAGCGAGCCCTGTTACTGGAAGTGGGTGCGGTGCTGCAGGGATTTGTGGTGTACGCGCGCGAACTTGATGACGGCAGCATCTACAATATCGTGGTCGCAGATACCGCTCGTCGCCAGGGCTTTGGTTTGCGCCTGCTGCAGGCCGCGGTCGATGCCATGGTGGCCAGTGGAGCAAGGCGTTGTCTGCTGGAGGTGCGCAAGTCAAACAGCGCGGCGCGCAAGCTGTATGAGCAGATGGGGTTTCACGTTGACGGCATACGGCGCAACTATTATCCCCTGCCGACCGGGCGTGAAGATGCGGTACTGATGTCACTGGACCTGTGAGAGACCGATGGACGTAGTGGAAACCGAATGGTGGACAATGGCGTTGGCGCCTGAATGGTGGGCTGACGTGGCAGAGGACGGCACGGTGCTGGTCGCGGACGAGGACGACGTCGGCTGCCTCGAAATAACGACCCTGCACAAGACCGATGGCCAGCTCACCCCGGCCGAGCTCAAGCAGATAGCGGCAACAGAATCGCCTTCGGTGCCCGCCTGGAAGGCCGTAAACTGCGGCGACTTTCGCGGCTTCACGGCGAGTTTTTCCGAGGCCGAGGCTGCGGTGCGCGAGTGGTACCTGGCGTCCGGGGGGCTGCTGTTGTTTGTCAGTTACAGTTGCGACCGGGATAACCGCGGTATGGATGACGCGGCGGTGGACGCGCTGCTTGATACCCTTGCCCGCAGCGCGCCCGCCGCTGTGTGAAGCTGGCCCGGCCCGGCACCCTCAGCTCAGCTGATGGTGCCGGTGACGCGCACCCGCTTGGCACCCTTGACCGGCCTGGCCTTCAGGGCGTCCTGGCGGCGTTTGATATGTCCGTCGACAAGGTTTTTGCCGGCGATCATCAGCCCGGTGAAGATGAATGCGCCCGGCGGCAGTACGGCCAGTAGAAAGGGTTGGTAATCGTCGATCAGCACCAGTTTCCAACTCGCCGCTGCAGGTCCGAACAGCAATTGCATATCGGCAAACAGTGCGCCAGTGCCGAGCAGTTCGCGCAGGGCGCCGAGCAGCACCAGTACCACCCCGAACCCCAGCCCCATGATCAGCCCATCGTACAGCGCCGGCGCGACGGCGTGTTTGCTGGCAAAGGCATCGGCGCGCCCGAGAATGACGCAGTTGGTGGTGATCAGTGGCAGGAAAATCCCCAGAATCTGGTACAGCTCAAAGGCAAAAGCCTGCATCAACAGTTCGGTACAGGTCACGGCAGAGGCGATAATCATGACAAACACCGGCAGGCGCACCGCATCCGAGACGACATTGCGGATCACCGAGACGGCCGTGTTGGAGCAGGCCAGCACCAGGGTGGTGGCGGCGGCCAGTCCGAGTGCGTTGACCACGTTGCCGGTGACCGCGAGCAGTGGGCAGAGGCCCAGCAGTTGCACGATCGCCGGGTTGTTCTTCCACAGGCCGTTGAGTGTCAGCTCGCTGTAGGCGGGGGTGCTCATGCGGTGGGGCCCTCCTCGGGTGTGCTGTCGCGGCCTGGTGCTGCGGGGCCGAACAGCGTGGCGTGTTCGCGTTGCACGTAGCGCAGTGCCCGCTGTACCGCAGCGACCACGGCGCGCGGCGTAATGGTCGCGCCGGTAAATTGGTCAAAGTTGCCACCGTCCTTGCGCACGGCCCAGCCTGCCGGCTTCGGGTTATCCAGCGACGCGCCGGTGAAATCAAGTATCCACTGCGATTTACGCAGATCGACCTTGTCACCGAGGCCCGGGGTTTCGCGGTGCTTGACGGTGCGGACGCCGGCGATGGTGCCGTCGGCGTTCACCCCGACGATCAACTCGATATCGCCGCTGTAACCGTCTCGCGCCACCACCGGTACGATCACGGCCACGGCCCTGCCCCCCTGGCGCGCAATGTACAGCGGACGCGGTTCGCGTAGCCCGAGATCTGTGAACTCCGGCTGCAGTGTGCGTGTGTCATCCAGCATACTGTTGTCATGGCGCTCACGCGGCACGATTTCCAGCAGGGCTTTCTCTTCGGCATGTCGCTGCTCGAGGGCAATGGTGTCGCGGGTGGCCAGCCAGGTACCACCAATCAGCAGGGCGGTGAACAGGGCGAACAGGGCGAGCAGCGCGCTGTTGCGGGTGATGGATTGCCCGAGTAGCTGCATCAGCCTGTGCCCCCTGATTTGCCGTGGCCGTAGACACGGGGCTGCGTGTAGTGGTCGATGAAGGGCGCCGCGAAGTTGGCGATGAGCACCGCGAATGCCACGGCATCGGGGTAGTTACCCCAGACGCGAATCAGGTACACCAGCACGCCGATCAGCGCGCCGAATACCAGTCGCCCGCGCACCGAAACGGCAGAGGACACCGGGTCGGTGATAATGAAAAAGGCGCCGAACATGGTCGCGCCGCTGAGCAGATGAAACAGCGGCGAGCCGCCACTGCTGGAACTGCCGCCGTCGTAGAACAGGGCCGCCATCAGCGCCAGACTGGCGAGCATGGCCACCGGCGCATGCCAGGTGAATATGCGTCGGTACAGCAGCCAGAGTCCGCCAGCCAGGAAAGCCAGGTTGACCCACTCCCAGCCAATGCCTGCCCAGCGTCCGAACTGCGGTGTCTGTGCCCAGAGATCTTCAAGCAACAGCCCCTGGTTCTGGCGCAGTACATCCAGCGGCGTCGCCATGGTGACCGCGTCGTACCGGGCGGGCAGGAAGCAGGCCTGCAGTGCCTCCCAGAGGCCGGGCACCTCGCCCAGGCCGCGTGGTGGTGTCCAGGCGGTCATTTGCACCGGGAAGGAAATCAGCAGCACTACGTAGCCAACCATGGCGGGGTTGAACGGGTTGTAGCCCAGCCCCCCATAGAGTTGCTTGGCCATCAGTATCGATGCCGCCACCCCCACTGCAATCAACCACCAGGGTGCGTAGGGCGGCAGGGCGATGCCCAGCAGTACGCAGGTGACCAGCGCGCTGCAGTCCTTCAGGTAGAAAGCCAGGGACCGGCCGCGCAGCAACAGGGCGACAGACTCACAGGCCAGGCCCACGAGACAGGCCCAAAGCACGTTGACCAGGGTGCCAAAGCCAAAGAACAGCGTCAGCACAAACACGCCCGGCACCGTGGCCAGAAGCACCTGGCGCATGACCATGCCGGTGCTGTAGCGACCGTGGGCATGGGGTGAACTGACGCGCATCAGTGCCATCAGTCGGTGCCCGATTCCGTTGCCGCTGCTTCCGCTTCGGCCAGTTTATCCTTCAGTCGCTGCACGGTCGCCTCCAGGGCGCTGACGATCTTGGCATCTTCGCCGGCAGCGATGCTTTGCGCCAGGCGCTGTTCCGACTTTGCCAGTTTCTGCCGCAGCGCCACTTCCGGGGATGCCTTCACCGGGGTGGCAGCCGTGCCATCGCCGGCCTGCTGTGCCGCCTTTTTCGCCTTGGCGCGCTCAATGGCAGCCTGGATGGGGTCCTCTTCGCCGCCCTGCTCGGCGAGGGCCGCACGCTTTTCCGCAGCCGCCTTGCGTGCGGCACGCTTCGCTTCGCGCTCTTCCTCTTCCTGGGCAAGCCGCGCCTGGCGCGCCTCAAACCGCAGCCGCGCCTGTTCCGACTTGGCGTGTTCGCGGCGTTGCTGCAGGATGTCCGCTTTCGATGCGCGGTAGTACTGTACCAGCGGTATATGGCTGGGGCACACCCAGGAGCAGGCGCCACATTCGATGCAGTCGAACAGATTGTGTTGCTCCAGCTTTTCGAATTCCTTGCCCTGGGCGAACCAGAACAACTGCTGTGGCAGCAGGCTTGCCGGGCAGGCCTCCGCACAGAGGCCGCAGCGGATGCAGGGCTGCGCGGGCGGTGGGGGTGGCAGTTCCTCGGGGGTCGGGGCAAGTATACAGTTGGTGGTTTTGACAACCGGAGCTTCGGCTGTGGTGACGGTGAAGCCCATCATCGGTCCGCCCATCACCAGCCGCTCGCAGCGCTCGGGGTGCAGGCCAGCAAGATCCAGCAGGTACTGCATCGGCGTGCCCAGCAATACCTCGAAATTCTGTGGGTGGTCCACGGCATTGCCGGTGACGGTGGTTATGCGGGAAATCAGCGGGCGCCCGTGGCAAATGGCGTCGCGTACCGCGACGGCCGTGCCCACGTTCTGGCAGACAATGCCCAGGTCTCCGGGCAGGCCACCGCTGGGTACCTGCAGCCCGGTGAGTATCTCGATGAGCTGTTTTTCACCGCCCGAGGGGTACTTGGTGGGAAAGGTCACCACCTCTATGGCACTGCCGGCTGCGGCCGCCTGGAGTGCGGCAATGGCCTCGGGTTTATTGTCTTCGACGCCCAGCAGGGTCTCCTGCGGCTGCAGGATATGCTGCAGTATGGCGATGCCGGCAACGATGTCGTCAGCGCGCTCGCGCATGAGGATATCGTCGGCCGTGATATAGGGCTCGCACTCGGTACCGTTGATGATCAGCGTCTTGACGCTTTGCCCGGACTTGCCGGCGAGCTTGACCGCGGTGGGGAAACCGGCTCCGCCCATGCCCGCGATGCCGGCGCTGCGAATCAGTTCAAGCAATTCGGTGGCTTCGCAATCCCTGTAGTTTGCCACGCCCTGCAGTGGCGCCCATGCATCCTCACCGTCACAGTCGATGACGATGCAGGGCGCAGGGAAGCCAGAGGGGTGCGGGATCGGGCGTTCTTCGATGGCGCTGATATGTCCAGAGCTCGGCGCGTGCAAGGGCACACTGACGTGGCCGACGGGCTCAGCGATCATCTGCCCTTTCAGCACCCGGTCACCGACCGCCACGACCGGTCGGGCGGGTGCACCAATGTGTTGGGAAAGGGGCAGGATCAGCTGCTGCGGTATGCCCGCCTGCTGGATTTTGCTGCCCAGCGACTGGTGTTTGTTTTCGGCGGGGTGTATGCCGCCGTGAAAACCGTAAACCCGCCTCATGCCGCACGCTCGGCCGAGGGCGCGTCGGTGGCGATGATATCCAGGTTGCGGCTGCGCGGTGCGGGCAGTTGCCAGTGCCAGGTTTGCAGGGTTTCCTCCTGCGGAATCATGTCGATGCAGTCGACCGGGCAGGGCTCCACACACAGGTCGCAGCCGGTGCACTCGCTGGCGATCACGGTGTGCATCTGCTTGGCAGCGCCCAGAATGGCGTCCACAGGGCAGGCCTGAATGCACTTGGTACAGCCGATGCACTCGTCCTCGCGGATGAACGCGACAGCCTTGACCTTTTCTTCCCCGTGTTCTTCATCCAGCGGCGGGGCCTCGACATCCAGCAGGTCGGCCAGCGCCTGGATCGTGGCTTCGCCGCCCGGGGGACACTTGTTGATCGCCTCACCACCGGCAATCGCCTCGGCGTAGGGACGGCAGCCCGGAAACCCGCACTGGCCGCACTGTGTCTGCGGCAGTATGGCGTTGATCTGGTCGGCGATGGGGTTGCCTTCGGTACGGAAACGCACCGCGGCAAAGCCCAGTAGCGCCCCAAACGGCGCACCGAGGCCGACCAGCGCCAGCAGCGCCGCCAGCAGCGGGTAATCAGCAATCCAGTTCGGCATCGCGCTACACCAGCCCCGCAAAGCCCATAAAGGCCAGCGACATCAAACCGGCCGTGACCATGCCAATGGCGGCGCCCCGGAAGGGCTCCGGTACATCGGCAACCGCAAGCCGCTCGCGCATCGCAGCAAACAGAATGAGCACGAGGGAAAAGCCGAGGGCGGCGCCGAACCCGTAGAACAGGGCCTGCAGGAAACTGTGATCCTTGTTGATGTTGAGCAGCGCCACGCCCAGTACGGCACAGTTGGTGGTAATCAGCGGCAGGTAAACGCCCAGGACACGGTGCAGCAGGGGGCTGCTTTTGCGCACCACCATTTCCGTAAACTGCACCACCACGGCGATCACCAGGATGAAGGAGATGGTGCGCAGGTATTCAAGGCCCAGCGGTTCCAGCAGCAGGTAGTAGGTCAGGTGGCTGCAGGCCGATGCCAGGGTGAGCACAAACGTGGTCGCCATCGACATGCCCATGGCCGTTTCCAGTTTGTTGGACACGCCCATGAACGGGCACAGCCCAAGGAACTGTACGAGCACGAAGTTGTTGACCAGAATGGCTCCGATCAGAAGGATGGAATAGTCGGCCAGCACAATAGTGTCATCAAGGGGTCGTCAAATCGCCTAATGGTAAGTAGTTATCCCGGTGGAAACAATCGCCACCGGGGTATAAAGCCGCCGCGGTTCAAACCTGGCTGGCCTGCGCCTCGTTCGCACTCGCTGCGAGCAGCGCCTCCACCTGGGCGGGATCTATCCGCGTCAGCAACGGCTGGAAGGGCTCCAACTGATGCCCCAGCAAGGGCCCCTCCACCAGCGCTGTCCAGTCCAGCGAACAGTTGAGGAAAAGCTCGGATTTGTCTGCCATCGCGGGCAGTACCGGCTTCAGGTAGGTCATGAGTACTCGAAACAGGTTGATGCCGACACTGCACACGGCGTGCACCTCAGCCTCACGGCCGCTTTCCTTGGCCAGAACCCATGGCTTGCGCTCATCGATGTACTGGTTGGCCCGATCGGCCAGCGCGACGATAGCCCGAATCGCCTTGCTGTACTCGCGTTGTTCATAGGCGTCCGCGATCGACTCTCCCTCGTCGAGAAACAACTGTAGCAGCTCCGGCTCTGCGCAGTCAGTGCTGGTCCTGTTTTCAAAGTTCTTGCGCAGGAAGCCGGCGCAGCGGCTCGCGATATTGACCACCTTGCCGATCACATCGGCGTTGACGCGCTGCACGAAGTCGGTCAGGTTGAGGTCGATATCGTCCACAGCGGCGCTGAGCTTGGCGGCAAAGTAGTAGCGCAGGTATTCGGCGTCCAGGTGGTCCAGGTAGGTGCCGGCGTTGATGAATGTGCCGCGGCTCTTGGACATCTTGGTCCCGTTCACGGTCAGGAAGCCATGCGCATAGATTGCGGTAGGCGTGCGCAGGCCGGCGGAATGCAGCATCGCCGGCCAGAACAGGCCGTGGAAGTTGATGATGTCCTTGCCGATAAAGTGAAACAGCTCGGCGTCGGCGTCGGCATGCCAATAGGCCGCAAAGTCCCGCCCGGTGCGCTCGCAGTAGTTCTGGAAGCTGGCGATGTAGCCGATGGGGGCATCGAGCCAGACGTAGAAGTATTTGCCCGGCTCCCCCGGAATCTCGAAGCCAAAGTAGGGGGCGTCGCGGCTGATATCCCACTCCTGCAGACCCGCTGCCGTCCATTCACGGAGTTTGTTGGCAATCTGCGGCTGCAGGGTGCCGGAGTCGATCCACTCGGCAAGCATGTCAGACAGCGCGGGCAGGTTGAAAAAGAAGTGGGTCGACTCCTTGTCCACCGGGCGTGCACCGGAAATGGCGGAAACCGGGTCAATGAGGTCTGCGGGCGTGTAGGTTGCTCCGCAGGCTTCGCAATTGTCGCCGTACTGGCCGGGCGTCTTGCAGCGCGGACAGGTGCCCTTGATAAAGCGATCCGCGAGAAAAAGCTGCTTTTCGGGGTCGAAGGCCTGCACGATATCGCGGCGCGTGATGTGCCCGTTGGCCTGCAGGCGACGGTAGATTTCCTCGCTCCAGTAGCGGTTTTCCTCGGAGTGGGTGCTGTAGTAGTTGTCGAACCCTATGCAGAAGCCCGCTGCGTCCCGCTCGTGTTCTGCCTTGATCTTTGCAATCTGCTGCTCGGGGGTGATGCCCAGCTTCTCGGCTGTGAGCATGATGGCGGTACCGTGCGCATCGTCGGCGCACACGTAGAGGCAGTCATGGCCGCGCGACTTCTGGAAGCGAACCCAGATGTCGGTCTGCACCATCTCCAGCATGTGGCCCAGATGCAGTGGGCCGTTGGCATAGGGTAGGGCGCTGGTGACCAGTATCTTGCGCGCGCGGCTGTCCGGCATGTGCTTGTCGATTCCCTGCAGTTCAGAAAATGGGGGGCGTATCATAGCGGGTTTGGGCTCCTCAGTCATTGTCGGGGCCCCTGCAACTGCCTATACTGCCGAGCCATACGCGGGGCCTTCCTCCCCTCCGGTACGCGCATTTCACGGATCCCGGCAGTCATGAACACAATCAGGCACATTATCGCCGTTGCCTCAGGCAAGGGCGGCGTGGGTAAATCGACCACAGCAGTTAATCTGGCCCTGGCGCTGCAGTCACTGGGCAGCCGCGTGGGCCTGCTCGATGCCGATATCTATGGGCCGAGTCAGCAGCGCATGCTGGGCATAGCCGAGGGCACCAAGCCGGAGCAGAAGGATGGCAAGTGGCTGCTGCCGGTCATGGCACACGGCTTGAAAACCATGTCCATGGGTTTCCTCGCCAGCGAGCGGACGCCGATGGTCTGGCGTGGTCCCATGGCCGGAGGTGCCCTGGTGCAGATGCTGGAGCAGACACTTTGGGGCGAACTGGATTATCTGGTGATTGACATGCCACCGGGCACGGGCGACATACAGCTGACCCTGTCGCAAAAGGCCACGGTCGCGGGTGCCGTCATCGTGACCACGCCACAGGACATTGCCCTGCTGGACGCGCGCAAGGGTATCGAGATGTTTCGCAAGGTGGATGTGCCCATTCTGGGCATCGTCGAGAACATGGCAGTGCACATCTGCAGCCAGTGCGGCCACGCCGAACACATCTTCGGCAGCGCGGGCGGCGAGCGTGTGTCCCGGGACTACGGCGTACCATTGCTGGCGAGCCTGCCACTGGCGCTGTCGATACGGGAGCAGACTGACAACGGCACCCCTACCGTTGTGGCCGCACCCGACTCCGCCGAGGCGCAGCTTTATCTTTCGGCCGCGCGCGCCATTCAGGCGGCACTGTCGGGTACGGCGTCCGCGGGAGACCCGCAGGTGCCCACTATTCGAATAACCGACGACTGACCGGAGCGTAAGACAGCGTGAGTATCAAGGCAGACAAATGGATTCGCCGCATGGCGGAGCAACACGGCATGATCGAGCCCTTTGAGCCGAGCCAGGTGCGCAACGACGGAGATCGCCGGCTGATCTCCTACGGTACATCCAGCTATGGGTACGACGTGCGCTGCTCCGACCATTTCAAGGTGTTCACCAACATCAACTCCGCGACGGTGGACCCCAAGGCCTTCGACGAGAACAGCTTCGTGGACGTGCGCGGTGATGTGTGCGTGATTCCACCCAATTCCTTTGCGCTGGCGGTGACCGTTGAATACTTTCGCATTCCGCGCAATGTGTTGACGATCTGCCTGGGCAAGTCCACGTATGCCCGCTGCGGCATAATCGTTAATGTTACGCCCCTGGAGCCGGAGTGGGAGGGGCATGTGACGCTGGAGTTCTCCAACACCACGACCTTGCCGGCGAAGATCTATGCGAATGAGGGCGTCGCCCAGATGCTGTTCTTCGAATCGGATGAAGTGTGTGAGACCAGCTATCGCGACCGCGGTGGCAAATACCAGGGGCAGCGCGGCGTAACCCTGCCGCGCGCCTGAGTTTGGCGGTTCAGGGCACCAGCGCCTGCAGCGGAGTGCCCGCCATGCTGCCTTCAGCCAGCAGCACTTCAACAGGCTTGTCGTCCTCGACGTGGATGGTTTTCACCATCAGGTAGTCCCAGTCCGGCGCCAGCCACATGGCTGATTCACGGTCAGGCTCTTCGTGCAGGCGCTCGAAATGCAGCGTGTTCACCGGGCCCAGGGGCGTATCGACGACTTCCTCACCCACATAGACCAGTTCGTAGTCGCGGATGCGCTTGCCGTCGGCGATGCGCACCTGCAGGTTCTCCCGCGGGTTTTCCTTGGCCATCAATTGCAGGCGCAGCTGCTCCTGCTGGCTCATGCGATCCAGTGTGCCTTCGGTATACGGGAGCTCATACCACTCGTCCTTGTACAGACTGCGGACCGTGTCGGAGCCGGGCGTGAAATGCACCTCACGGCGCCGGTTGATCAGCCCCGTGCCCTGGTAGATGTAGGACTTGGGATGGATTTCACTGCCTTCGACGCTGAATACGGCGACCTCGTGGAAGCCCACGACGAGCAGCTTGCCACCGTTGGTGAGGGTGTAGCGCCCCTCGCCTTCGTCTTTCAGTTCACGCTCCAGGGTAACCGTCATGCCCCGCGCCGAGGTGGAATACTTGACGAGATAGGGCTGCAACACCGGCTCGCCGGCGACTTTGGCCGCCGACAAGGGTGCGCTAACCAAGGCCGCCAGCAGCAGCGTCACCAGTGACAGAGGGCGGCCGATATTGAAGCCCGTTCGCGGGTATCGTCTGGCCATCGAAAAGTGCTCCTTGTTTGTCCAGTGTGAGCCTGCCCTGCAGGAACCAGAGGGCGGCCAGCGGGTAGATGGCGTGCTCCATCTCCAGTACACGCTGCGCCAGGCTGTCTGCGGTGTCATCCGCCCGTATCGGCACGCGTGCCTGCAGCACGGGCGGGCCGCCATCCAGTTCGGGTGTCACAAAATGAACCGTACTGCCGGCTTCGCTGTCGCCGGCGTCAATCGCCCGCTGGTGCGTATGCAGCCCCGGGTACTTTGGCAACAATGACGGATGAATGTTCAATAATCTACCGGCAAAAGGTGTGATAAATACCGGCGTGAGGATGCGCATGAACCCGGCCAGGGCCACCAGGTCCGGGTCTACCTGTTGCAGCCGGTGGACCAGGGCGGCATCGAAGGCTTCGCGGCTGGGGTAGTCGGCATGGGCAATGCAGGCGGTTTCAATGCCGGCTTCCCGCGCCGCCTGCAGGCCTTCAGCGTCAGCGCGGTTGCTGACCACCAGGCTGATCTCTGCCGGCAATGTGCCATGATTGCAGGCGTCGAGCAGCGCTCGCATATTCGAGCCCCGCCCGGATATCAGCACGGCGATGCGAGCGCGGGGCGAGGCCGACATCAGGCCAGATCCACACCGCGCTCGCCGCTTTCGATGCGCCCCAGCCGCCAGGCGTTCAGGCCCTCATCGGACAGCAGTTGCAGGGTGGCGGGGGCATCGGACTCTGCGACGCAGAGGACCATACCCACACCGCAGTTGAAGGTCCGGTACATTTCCGGCGTGGCGACGTTGCCCTGCGACTGCAGCCAGCTGAAAATCGGCGGCCAGTTCCAGGATGCGGTGTCCACCACGGCCCGGCAGTCAGCGGGGAGGACGCGCGGCAGATTCTCGGGCAAACCACCGCCGGTGATGTGGCTCAGTGCCTTGACCTCCACCCGGCGGAACAGCGCGAGCAGTGCCTTGACGTATATCACGGTCGGGGTGAGCAGCGTCTCTCCCAGGGTGCTGTCGCCAAAAGGCTCGTCGAGGCGGGCGCCACTGACCTCGAGTATCTTGCGGATCAGGGAGTAGCCGTTGGAGTGTGGCCCGCTGCTGCCGATACCGATCAGCGTGTCACCCGCCGCGACTTTGCTGCCGTCAATGATCGCGGATTTCTCTACGACGCCAACGCAGAAACCCGCCAGGTCATAGTCTTCACCCTCGTACATGCCGGGCATTTCCGCAGTTTCCCCGCCGACCAGCGCGCATCCTGCCAGTTCACAGCCCTGCCCAATGCCGGCGACAACCGCTGCGGCGGTGTCAACATTCAGCGCGCCGGTGGCGTAGTAGTCGAGGAAGAACAGAGGTTCGGCGCCGGCGACCACCAGGTCGTTGACGCACATGGCCACCAGGTCGATGCCGATGGTGTCATGCACACCCATCTCCATCGCCAGTCGCAGTTTGGTTCCCACGCCATCGGTGCCCGATACCAGCACCGGCTGGCGATAGCCGGCGGGAATTTCGCACAGTGCGCCAAAGCCGCCCAGTCCGCCGAGCACCTCGGGGCGTGCCGTGCGCCGGGAAACGTGCTTGATGCGCTCCACCAGAGCGTTGCCGGCGTCGATGTTGACGCCGGCGTCCTTGTAGCTGAGGGCCTTGCCCTGGTTGTCTGTGCTCATGGTGTGCGGGGTCCGGTTCAGTTGCGGGCAGCTGTCGTTGCAGGGTGGCGTATTCTAGCCTTAATCGAGGGGCGATTCACGCCTGCGGCAATTTTCACGCTGAGCATCTCGCCAGCACCCGCCTGCTGTTACACTAGGCGTTTACCCTATACGCCGGAGGCCGACTTGCGGGCGCCCCTGAACTGGCTGGCAGCGTTGCTGCTACTCTTCGTCATCAACGCCTGGCCGGCGGAGCTGGTCCGCGACCTGTACGTGGCTGACATCCCGGTTGCCGACCGTGGCGAGGCGGAGCTGGCACGCGCCGCCACAGAGGGGCTGGCCCAGGTACTGGTGAAAGTGTCCGGGTCCGTGGACGTGCTGCAGCGACCGGAGATCGCGCCGGCCCTGCAGGGCGCCCGGGGGCGCGTGCAGCAGTACTCCTACAGCCGGGTCGATGCCGGTTCGGGGGAGTTGTCGGCACGGGTCGAGTTCGATGCAGCGCAGGTGCGTGACATGCTGGTGAGCGCAGGGGCACCCATCTGGACCGCAACGCGCCCAGCGGTGCTGGTATGGCTGGTGGTTGAGGAGGCCGGTGAGCGCCGCTTTCTCAGCCCCGGTACGCATCCCGAGCTGGCCACTCAGCTGGCTGAGGGGTTCCGGCGGCGCGGGGTGCCGCTGCGGTTTCCCTTGCTGGACCTGACCGATGCTGCGGCCCTGGACCCCGCAGAGGCCTGGCACCTGCCCTCGCCGTTGCTGGTTGCCGCGTCGACGCGCTACCGCGCAGGCGAGGTGCTGGCGGGTCGACTGGCGGTACTCGCCTCCGGCGACGTGGTTGGCGATTGGGCTTACCTGTCAACGCAGGGTCGGCAGGGACGCAGTGTGCCTCGCACAGAGCCGGGCCTGTTCATGCAGGCCGGCGTTGAGCTGGTGGTCGAGGATATGGCCGCACGCTACGCGATCAGTGGCGTGGAGGCCAGCGGTGCCGTCTCGCTGCGTGTACGCGGCGTATCCAGCTACGCTGACTACGCGGCAATCATAAGCTGGCTGGAGGGTTTGGAACCTATCAGCCAGGCGCGGCTTACGGCACTGGACGAGGGGACCCTGACGCTGGCGATCGTTGCGGCGGCAGACCTCGCGCAATTGGCGTCTATCATCGAGTTGAACCCGCGTATGCGGCCGGTGCCTGGCAACAGCGGGGAAGGTTTGGAGTACCAGTGGCGCAACTAGAACCTGAAAACGCATTGCCGGTGCAGCGGTGGCCATGGGCGCTGGCGGCGCTGGTGGCGGTCTCATTGGCCTTTTACCTGTTAAAGCCCATCCTGCTGCCGTTCGTGCTGGGTGCGCTCATCGGTTATCTCGGCGATCCCCTGGTGGATGCCCTGGAGCGTCGCCGGCTGGGGCGTACCACCGGTGTGCTGGTGGTGTTCGTTCTGTTCTCTGCGCTGGTGGTGGTGGGCGTGCTGGTTGCCGTGCCCCTCGTGTTGCAGCAGCTCGATGCGCTTGTGCAAAAAATTCCTTTTTTATATCAGTGGGTTACAAAAACCCTGCTGCCCTGGCTGCAGGAGCGGCTGAGTGTGCCGGCGGCCCAGCTGCCACAGATCGACTGGTCAGGGCAGCTCGCCGAGCATTGGCAGTCCTTGGGCAAGGTGACGGCATCAACGCTCAAGAGCATCACGGGCTCCGGGGCAGGTTTTCTCGCGGGTTTGTTCAATCTGGCACTGGTGCCCGTGGTGGCATTTTACCTGATGCGCGACTGGGACATCCTGATGCAGAAGGCGCTCGGTATCGTGCCGGTCGCCTGGCACAAGAACGCGATAGCGCTGGTGAGCGAGGCCGATGAAGTGCTCAGCGCCTTCCTCCGTGGACAGTTCCTGGTCATGTGTTCGCTGGGCGTGATCTACAGCACCGGCCTGTGGCTGGTTGGGGTGCAGTTTGCCCTGGTGCTGGGCGTCGTTGCCGGGCTCGCCAGCATCGTGCCTTATCTGGGCTTTGTCGTGGGCATCCTCACGTCCTGCATACTGGCTTATGTGCAGTTCCAGGATTGGACCGTTCTGCTTTGGGTCGCCCTGGTGTTCGGTGTCGGCCAGGTGCTCGAGAGTGTCCTGCTGACCCCGGTGCTGGTGGGCGATCGCATCGGCCTGCATCCGGTGGCGGTGATCTTTGCGCTGATGGCCGGCGGGCAGATTGCAGGGTTTGTCGGCGTGCTGGTGGCACTGCCCGTGTCGGCGGTGATCATGGTCTTTGTGCGCCACGCCCTGGCCTATTACCGCGCCAGCCAGCTGTACAGCGGGGATTGAGGTCGTGTCGGTGGCGCCGGCCAGTCAGCTGGCCTTGAACATGCGGCTGCGTGACGACGCCACCTTTGCCAGCTTTCTCGCCACCGCGGCGCACGAACCCCTGCTGGCGGCGCTGCGCGGGCAGGGCCTGGCCACGGGAGAGCCGGCCATTTATCTCTACGGCCCTCACGGCGGTGGCAAATCACATCTGCTGCAGGCGGCGTGCCACCTGATCCCTGACAACAGCTCATACCTGCCGCTGACAGAGTTGCAGGCCGCGCCCGCGGCGGAGTTGCTCAGCGGGCTGGAGCGGCAGGGCCTGGTGTGCATTGACGACCTGGACCGGGTTGCGGGCAATCCGGCCTGGGAGGAAGCGCTGTTTCATTTCTACAATCGCGCGCGCGAGCGCGGTTGTCGCCTTCTGTTTGCGGGCCGCAACAGCCCCCGTCAACTGGCAGTGACGCTGGATGACCTGCGCTCGCGTTTGGGGTGGGGACCGGTGTTTCAGCTGCCCGCACCGGATGACGAGCAGCTACAGGCCATCCTGCAGTTCCGCGCGCGCTGCCGTGGCCTCGACATGCCGTCCGAAGTTGGTCGCTTTCTGGTCAGCCGCGCCCCGCGGGAAATGGCGGCGCTGATGCAGGTCCTGGACCGGCTCGATGCCCGCTCCCTCGCCGACCAGCGCGCACTCACCGTGCCGTTTGTGAAGCAGGTGCTGGGCGTCTAGTTGCTGAAATATTCCGCATTAAGACTGTGAATTTTTTAACCCCGTCGTGCTGGAGATTGGCGCCCGACTCTGTATCATTGCGTAATGGCCATTGTGTAGGGGGCCTTGTCCGTTCAACAGGAGTGTATGTAATGAAACAACAATTTCTTGCCGGCGTTGCCGCAGTGGCAACTGCCGCATCCATGTTTGCTGCACCGGTCTCCGCGGAGGTCCCGCTGACTTTCAACGTCGGTATCGGCCAGTTCGTGTTTGACGGCGATCGGCGCCTGAAAGACACCGAAACTCCCGTCGTCGGCCTGGAGTACGCCTTCACTGACAACTGGGCGGCTGAAGTCATGTACGCCGAAGACAGCACGCGCTACAACGATGGTACCGAAACCGACGTCGCAGCCTGGCAGGTCGGCATGATGTACTACGCCGGCAGCTACATCGGTGGCGGCAACCGCGTTCGCCCCTACCTGGCTTTCGGTATGGGTGAGATCGACATCGACGCCGATGTCTTTGATACGGTTGAAACCACGGCCAATGCCGGTGGTGGTTTGCGCTGGATGCTGACTCCGCGCTTCGGTGCCCGTCTGGATGCGCGCATGCTGCACAGCCTGGACGAAAGCGAGAACGATTTCCTGCTCACCGCTGGTCTCAACTTCTACTTCGGCAAGGTCGAAGCGGATCCTGAGCCGACCCGTGTTGCAGCAGCTCCGGTTGATTCCGATGGTGACGGCGTCACTGACGACCGCGACCAGTGCCCCGGCACGCCTGCTGGCACCCGCGTAGACGCGACGGGCTGCCCGCTGCCGGTCGCCCAGGTGGCGTCCATCAAGCTGAAGGTCAACTTCGACTTCGACTCCACCAAGGTGAAAGAAGTGTACTTTGGCGACATCAGCGAGCTGGCCGCGTTCCTGAAGCGCTTCAGCGACCTGCAGGTTGACGTCGAAGGCCACACCGACAGCGTGGGTCCCGAGAACTACAACCAGCAACTGTCCCAGCGTCGCGCGCAGGCAGTGGTTGATCTGCTGGTCAACCAGCACGGCATCAGCGCTGACCGTCTGGAAGCCGTTGGTTACGGTGAGTCTCGCCCGGTTGCGAGCAACGACACCAGTGAAGGCCGCGCCGAGAACCGTCGCGTAATGGCTACGCTGGAAGTTGAATACAAGGAGTAAATCGGCGCCCTGACGCCGCAAGCGGTGGGACGACTGTTCAGCGCAGCTGGAAGTCGTCCGCATCCAGGTGGCAGGGAAATCGGGTCCGGTAAGCAAGAAGATCGGCACTGTTCAGTACGACGCTGACAGTGCCGTTTTCATTTGTAAGGTCCGCCAGCATGTTGCCGTCTGCCGCAATGGCGAGACTGTCACCCGCGTAATCCACGTCTTTGGCATCCCTGCCGATCCTGTTCACACCCACCACGCAGGCCGCGTTTTCAATCGCCCGAGCCGGCAGCAGCGCACGCCAGTGCAGGCGTCTGGCTGCAGGCCAGTTGGCGACATACAGCGCCAGATCGTAATCTCCCCGGTTCCGGCTGAACACGGGAAAGCGCAGGTCGTAGCACACCTGCAGAAGAATGCGCCAACCGCGCCAGGTCACGGTGACCCGCTCCTTGCCACCGGCATAGCGCTCGTGCTCACCCGCCATGCGAAACAGGTGGCGTTTATCGTAGTGGGTACTGCTGCCGTCGGGAGTGACAAACAGCATGCGGTTGTAAACGGCATCGCCCTCGGTGCGCACCGCGATGCTGCCGGTAATGGCGCAGTCGTGTTGCTGCGCCAGGCGTTGCATCCAGCATTCGGTGTCGCCGCCGGGTGGCTCGGCGTTGGCCAGCGCATTCATCGAAAAGCCGGTGGTAAACATTTCCGGCAGCACCACGAGATCGCTACCCGCCGCGCTGCGTTCAAGTAGCAGCTCAAGGTGCCGCCGATTATCGGCAGGGGCCTCCCAGGCCAGTTCGCATTGCACCAGTGTGACAGTCAGATCTCGCATAGTCGCTCCGCGGCCTGCTGCAGCACGGCGTCCTGCTTGGCGAAGCAGAAGCGCAGCAGGTGCTGCTCAGGCGGTTGCTGGTAAAACACTGAAATGGGTATGGAGGCCACGCCCGGAGCCTTCGTCCACAGCTCGCAGAGTTGGGCGTCGGCTGTGTCGGTGATGTCAGTGTAGTCGAGAAGCTGGAAGTAGCTTCCGGCGCTGGGTTCGAGGCGAAACGGTGAGCTCGCCAGGGCACGGTTGAACAGGTCACGCTTGCCCTGGTAGAGCGCCGCGAGGGTGAGCGGATAGTCCGGCTCCGCCCGCATGAAGTCGGCCAGGGCCTGCTGCACCGGTGTTACGGCGACAAAGCAAACGAACTGGTGAACCTTGCGCAACTCTGCGGTCAGCGCCGGCGGGGCAACGCAGTATCCGGTTTTCCAGCCGGTCACGCCGTAGGTTTTGCCAAATGAAAACACGGCGAAGGTGGCCGCGCGCAATGCGTCAAACTGCAGTGCACTGTGATGCACTCGCCCATCGAAGACCAGATACTCGTACACTTCGTCGCTCACCAGCAGCAGACCGTAGTTCGCGACCAGTGCGTTCAGGGTTTCAAGATCCTCTTTTTCCAGCACAGCGCCAGTCGGGTTGTGCGGTGAGTTGATGACCAGCATGCGCGTGCGGCGGGTGATTGCGGCTTCGACCCGCGCCCAGTCCGGTCGGAAGGTGCCCGGAGTAAGAGGTATGTGGACAGGCACGCCCCCCGCGAGGAGCACCGCCGGTCGATAGCTGTCATAACAGGGGTCAAGCAGGATGACTTCGTCACCGAGGTTGATACAGGCGGTGATCGCGCAGTAGATGGCCTCCGTCGCGCCGGGCAGCACCGTGATTTCACTTTCCGGGTCACATTCGACGTTGCGGTGCCGCGCCAGCTGTGCCGCAATTGCCTCGCGCAGCTCGGGCAACCCAGCCATCGGTGCGTATTGGTTGTGCCCCTCCAGGGCATGGCGCGCCAGTGCTTTACGCAGGGCCTCGGGGGCCGCGAAATCCGGGAAACCCTGTGAGAGATTCAGCGCGCCCTGCTTCTGGGCCAGTGCGGACATGCGCGTAAAAATGGTGGTGCCCACTGCCGGAAGTTTGCTCTGCAACATGGTCGACCTACAGTTGTGTGTCCAGCGGCAATTCGGTGGTGTTCTTGATTTCGGTTACCGCCATATGGGAATGCAGCTCGCGGATGCCGGGGCTGGTGGTGAGCGTGTTGCGCACAAAGTCTTCGTAGTGGCGGATGTCCCGGGTGACGATTTTCAGCATGTAGTCCCAGATGCCCGTCATGGTGTAGCACTCCACGACTTCGGGATGATTGACGATTTCCGTTTCAAAACTGACCAGGTTCTGCCGCCCGGTGGCGGTCAGGTTAATCGTGGCGAACACCACCACATCCATACCCAACTGCGCGCGGTCCAGCAGGGCGACACGCCGCTGGATAATGCCATCTTCCTCAAGGCGATTGATGCGCCGCCAGCAGGGTGACTGGGACAGGTTGATCCTCTCGGCGATGCTGGCGGTACTGGTGGTGGCATCCCGCTGCAGGATCTTCAGTATCTCGATGTCCTGATTGGCCAGCTTGTTAGTCATTTTTGCCTTTAATCGTCATTGAAATGCATATTTTATTCATAATATGCCCCAAACAGCCGGAAAATCAAATAACAAATCCTCGCCGTCTGGCGCAGAATTCCACATCCGTGCAGGAGCAGCCGTCATGACAAACGATAACCGCAAGGCTCTAACCAAAGTGTCGCTGGACGACAAATACGCGCTGGACACGACCCGCGCGTACATGACCGGCATCGAGGCGCTGGTCCGGTTGCCGATGCTGCAGCAGCAACGCGACCGCCGCGCGGGTCTCAACACGGCGGGTTTCATTTCCGGATACCGCGGCTCACCCGTGGGCGGTGTCGACCAGGCCATGTGGAAGGCGGAGCCGTGGCTGAAGCAGCACAATATCCACTTCCAGCCGGGATTGAACGAGGACCTGGCGGCAACCTCGGTGTGGGGAAGCCAGCAAACCAATCTGTTTGCAGGGGCGCGCTACGACGGTGTGTTCGGTATGTGGTACGGCAAGGGGCCCGGGGTTGACCGCAGCATGGATGTCATCAAACACGCCAACGCCTTCGGCACTTCGCGTTATGGCGGCGTGCTGGCGGTGGCCGGCGATGACCACGCCTGTAAATCGTCTACCCTGCCTCACCAGTCGGAGCACATGTTCATCGGCGCCTCAGTGCCGGTGTTGAGCCCGGCCAACGTGCAGGAAGTGCTCGATCTGGGTATTTTTGGCTGGGAGTTGTCGCGCTACAGCGGTTGCTGGGTGGCGCTCAAGGCCATCACCGAGAATATGGACTCGGCGATCTCTGCCGACATCGATCCCAATCGTATCAACATTGTCCTCCCTGAGGACTTCCAGCTGCCGGCAGACGGTGTGCATGCCCGCTGGCCCGACAAGCCACTTGAGCAGGAACTGCGGCTCAACAAGTTCAAGATCTACGCGGCCCGCGAATTTGCCCGGGTTAACGGCATCAATCGCATTGTCGTGGACTGCCTGAATCCACGCCTCGGCATCATCACGACGGGCAAGGCCTACCTCGATGTGATGCAGGCGCTGGAGGACATGGGCATTGATGATGCGGTAGCGGCGGAGATCGGCCTGCGCGTCTACAAGGTGGGCATGCCCTGGCCACTGGAACCCCGCGTCACCCATGACTTTGCTGAGGGGCTGGAAGAAATCCTGGTTGTTGAGGAGAAGCGCTCCATCATTGAAGACCAGCTTACCGGGCAGCTGTATAACTATCCTGTGGCAGCACGGCCGCGTGTGATCGGTGAGTTTGACGAGGCTGGCAGGGATCTACTGCCCAATCTGGCAGAGCTCACCCCGGCCATGGTGGCGCTGGCCATCGCCAGCCGGATTCGCCGCTTCTATCAGTCCGAAAGCATGGATCGACGCATCCGCTGGATAGAGGAGAAAGAACGCTCCCTGGCGCAGCCGCGCGAGACCATTGAGCGGGTACCGCATTTTTGCTCGGGCTGCCCGCACAACACCTCAACCCGTGTGCCCGAGGGCAGTCACGCCCTCGGCGGCATCGGCTGTCACTACATGGCGACCTGGATGCCTGACCGCCAGACCCACACCTTCACGCAAATGGGCGGAGAGGGTGCCACCTGGATCGGGCAGGCACCCTTCACCAATACCCGGCATGTGTTCCAGAATCTCGGGGATGGCACCTATTTCCACTCGGGCATTCTCGCCATTCGCGCCGCTGTGGCCGCGGGAGTGAATATCACCTACAAAATTCTCTATAACGATGCAGTGGCCATGACCGGCGGGCAGCCGCTGGATGGCACCCTGACTGTGGGCGATCTGGTGCGTCAGGTCGCAGCCGAGGGCGTGCGGCGTATCGCGCTGGTCAGCGATCATCCGGAAGCCTGGAGCGGACAGTTCCACGGCATTACCGACTATTACAGTTTGCATGACCGCAGCGAGATGGACGCCCTGCAGCGGGAGCTGCGGGAATTCGCCGGGACCTCGGTGATCGTTTACGTACAGACCTGTGCAGCGGAAAAGCGCCGCCGCCGCAAGAAGGGGCAGCTGGAAGATCCCGCCAAGCGCCTGTTCATCAATGACGCTGTCTGTGAAGGCTGCGGCGATTGCAGTATCAAGTCCAACTGCCTTTCGGTACTGCCCAAGGAAACGGAGCTGGGGCGCAAGCGCGAGATAGACCAGAGTTCATGCAACAAGGATTACAGCTGCGCCAACGGCTTTTGTCCGAGCTTTGTGTCCGTGGTTGGGGGCAGGCTGCGCAAGCCGGAAGGCGCCGCGGGCGGCGTTGAAGCCCTGTTTGACCCGCTGCCGGAGCCCAGTCTGCCTTCACTGGACAAACCGTGGAATACCGTGGTGACGGGTGTTGGTGGTACCGGTGTCCTGACGATTACGGCACTGGTGGCGATGGCGGCACACATTGAAGGCAAGGGCTGCGCGACCATGAACCAGACCGGGCTGGCACAGAAGTTCGGCGCTGTGGTCAGCCATGTGCGGGTCAGCGCAAGGCAGGAGGACATCAAGGCAGTGCGCATTCCTGCCGGGGAAGCCGACCTGCTGCTGGGCTGCGATCTTGTCGTCACCTCGACGTATGAGGCACTGGGCAAGGTCGCGCACGGTCGCACGCACGCTGTGGTCAACGATGCTGAAGTGCCCACGTCGGCTTTCATCCTGGATCCGGACGCGCGCTTCCCCACGGCGTCGATGAAAGCCAAGGTCAGTGACGAGGTGGGTGAGGCGTCTGCGTTCTTCATTGATGCCACGAGGATTGCCACACAACTACTGGGCGACTCCATTGCCGCCAACCTGTTTCTGCTCGGCTATGCCTGGCAGCAGGGCCTGGTGCCGGTTTCGGCCGCTGCGCTGGAAGAGGCGATAGAACTGAACGCGGTTGCCGTCAAATTCAACAAGCAGGCGTTCCTGTGGGGACGCCGCTGTGCAGACCAGCCGCAACAGGTGCTGGCCCTGGTGGAAGAACTGGCGCCTCGCGCCGCTCCCCGCCTCGAGCAGGTGGACGAGATCGCAGCCGACCGCGCTGCACGTCTAACGGCGTACCAGGATGCCGCTTACGCGGAGCGTTACCTGCAGCAGGTGAACAGTGTGCGCGCTGCGGACCCGCGGGCGGAGGAGCCTGGCAGCCTGAGCGCAGTTGTCGCCAGGGCACTCTACAAGTTGATGGCTTACAAGGATGAGTACGAAGTTGCCAGGTTGTACAGTGATGGCGAGTTCCTGCACAAGGTGCAACAACAGTTCGAGGGGGATTTCGAACTGCGCTTCAACCTGGCGCCGCCTCTGTTCAGCAAGCGTGACCCATCTACCGGCCACCTGATCAAGCAGGAGTTCGGCCCGTGGATGCTGAAGGCCTTCGGCTGGCTGGCCAGGCTGCGCCGGCTGCGGGGAACGCGTCTGGATATCTTTGGGTACACGGCAGAGCGTCGCCAGGAGCGCGCGGACATTGATGACTACATCGCGCTGCTTGCGGAGCTGTGCGCAGGTCTGAACCCCGACAATTACGCCACGGCTGTGGCGCTGGCGGCCCTGCCGTCCCGCTTGCGCGGCTTTGGTCACGTCAAGGATCGCAACCGCGAAAACCTGGCGGAGCAGCGTGCGGCGCTGCTGCGGCAGTTTCGAGGGGACACTGCGGATCCGGTCACCATCGTCAACGCCGCCTGAGTACAGGCGGTAGATAAAAGGAACTCTTCATGAGCGTGTTTTCAGCCCCCGCCTGGGATAGCCACGAACTGGTGGCGTTTGGCAGCGATGCCCGCACAGGACTGCGAGCGATTATCGCCGTGCACGACTCCACGCTCGGCCCGGGCGTCGGGGGCTGCCGCATGTTTCCCTATGCCAGTGATGCCGATGCCCTGCACGATGTGCTGCGCCTGTCCCGCGGCATGACCTACAAATCGGCTCTGGCCGGGCTGCCCATGGGCGGCGGCAAGTCGGTGATCATAGGCGACCCCCGTCGTGATAAAACGCCCGCGCTGATCAGCGCCATGGGCGATTTTGTGCATGCCCAGGGAGGTCGCTACGTCGCTGCAGAAGATTCGGGAACCGGTGTGGAGGACCTGCGCAGAATGGCCGGGCGCACCCCCTATGTCAGCGGTATAGACGACAATGAACACGGTGGCGATCCGTCTCCGAGTACCGCCTACGGCGTATTTCTCGCGATTCGTACGGCAGTGCAGCACCGCCTCGGCGTTGCCAGCACGTCGGGGCTGCGCGTGGCGGTGCAGGGCCTCGGCCATGTCGGATACCACCTGGCCCGTCATCTGCGCACGGACGGTGCTGTGGTCTTCGGCGCCGACGTCAATCCGGCAAACATTGCACGTGCAAGTGACGAGTTGGGTGTGATAGCCGTGGATCCCGCGGAGATCCTCAGCCTTGAAGTGGACGTTCTTGCACCCTGTGCCATGGGCGCCGTGCTGAACGCGCGGTCAATCGACACCTTGCGTGCGGGGATCGTGGCCGGGGCTGCCAATAACCAGCTGGCCACGGCAGAGGATTCCGCGCGGCTGCAGGGACATGGCATTCTTTACTGTCCTGACTTCCTGATCAATGCAGGAGGTATCATTGATGTGCACTATCAGCGTGCCGGTTTGCCGGCGGAAGCGAAGCGGGCGCACATTGAGCGCATTGTCGACACCTTGGCGGAGGTGTTGCACCGCGCAGATGTGACGGGAAGGCCGTCGAACGAGGTTGCCGAGGCGCTGGCGGTGGAATACCTGCGCGATGCAGCGCGGGCTCCCCGAGCTACCGAGTTACCATGCCGAGCAGCGCCTGCAGCGCGATAATACTGGTCAAGCCGCTCGCCACGACAAGCGGCAAGAGGGCAGGGGAGGCTGCGTGAAGGCGGCGCCGCTCTTCTCTTGCTCCGCCAGTGAGTGTGCCGGGTCGACAGTCAAGCGCTGCCAGTGCGGCCTCCGGTGTCTGCTGTGCCATGCTGATTCTCGAATGGGAAAAGCGGCTAGCCTAGCAGAGGTCGTGTGCGCCTACTGTAACGTTGGGTATCCGTATCCTGCCCCGGTCGCACTGCTGGGCTCAGGTGACCCTGGCAATCCACTGCGCGACAGCTGCAATCAGTTCCTGGCGCGAAAAGGGCTTGCTGAGCATGTCATCCATGCCCGCGCTGAGACACCTTTCCCTGTCCCCCTGTACAGAATTGGCGGTGACGGCCAGGATGGCGGGCTGGTGCCGCTGCTTCTGCCGCAGTATGGCGCGGATCTCGCGGGTCGCGTCGAAGCCGTTCATGACAGGCATCTGGCAGTCCATCAGTATCAGGTCGAAGTCGTGTTGGGTCACCAGTGCCACGGCTTCTTCACCGGTTTCGGCAAACATGAGTTCGCAGTCAAGGCTCCGCAGGTGCGTTTGCACAAGGCGCTGGTTCATCAGGTTGTCTTCCGCCAGCAGGATACGCCTGCCGTGAAATGTGTCGGCAAACTCGCTGCCCGCATGGGTTTGGTTTGCGCCGCTGGCTGAATGCCCTGTGCTCTCCTGTTCAGCCAGCGGCTGGAGTGGCAGGCTCACCGCGAACTGAGAGCCTTTTCCCAGCTCGCTGTCTACCGTGACAGTGCCGCCCATCGCGCTGACCAGGTTATAGACAATGGCCAGACCCAGCCCGGTGCCGCCTGCCCTTGCGGGGCCGTCCGCCGCAGCCTGGTAGAACGGTTCGTGCAAATGCGCCAGCACGCTCTTTGGCATGCCGATACCCGTATCGCTAACCGTGACATGCAGGCGCCAGTGGTTCCTGTCTGCCTGTGCCCGTGGTGGCGTCACGCGCAGTGCCACATCCACGCCGCCCCGTTCAGTGAATTTGATGGCATTGCCGACCAGGTTCTGGATCACCTGGCGGATCCTGATGGCATCGTTGAAGAAGCGGCAGGACGCATCTTCCGGCAGACTGAACCGCAGCCCGATGCGCTTGCGCTCGGCCAGCGGCCGCATGACCTTTTCCACGGGGCCGCTGAGGTCCTGCAATGCAAGTGGCACCGGCTGCAGCGCGAGGTTACCGCTCTCGATGCGCGACACTTCGAGAATGTCGCCAATCAGCTCGGCAAGGTTTCGCCCTGAGGATTCCAGCGCGTCAAGCTGGGAGCGCTGGTTCTCGTCCAGCACGGTTGCCTTCAGTAGCTCGGTCATCCCCAGAATGACATGCAGGGGCGTACGAATTTCATGGCTCATGGTTGCCACGAAGCGTGATTTCGCCTCATTGGCGGAACTGGCCACGGCGGCCATGGTCAGCGCAGAGTTGCGTGATTCCTTCAGCGAACGCAGGGTGTCCAATAACTCCTGTTCCCGGCGCCGACGCTCTACGGTATGGGCGATGAGGTCGCCCAGCAGTTCCAGCAGCCTGATTTCCACATCACTGTACTGGCGCGTGCTGCGCACCGAGTCGAAGCCGATGAAGCCAATACACTCCGCACCCAATAGCTCGGGAAAAGTCGCCAGAGACTGAATGCCCTGCGGCTCAAGTACCGCGCGCACTGCGTCTTCAGGACTGCGTCCACGCACCGAGGAGATGATGAACGGCAACCGCTTCCTGTGGTTGCTGCTCCACATCTCCATGCCCCGCAGCGAAATATCCTGCAGGAAGTCAATCTGGGGATCGATGCCCTCCGCGCACCACTCGTGGGTATTGCTGCATGTCCCATGTTCCCAGTCATAGGTGAACCGGTAGCCTCGGTCGGCGCCGACATACCGTGAGGTGTCACCCAGGGCCTCAATGATGATGGCGTCTATGCTCTCGATCGGCGCTTCCAGCAGCTTGATGGAAATGGAGATGATCAGCCGCTCCAATTCGGACTTCTGCAGTGTTTCTGTGCGGGCAAGTTCTGCCTGCGTCACGTCGCGCAGCAGAATCATCAGGTCGTCCTGCGGCAGCGCAGGGTCGGCAACGAGGCTGAGCACGCACTGTAGTTTGCGCATGGCGCCGCCCGGTGTGATAACCCGCAGGGGTATCTCCACGGCTTCCTCAAGGCCCTGTTCCATGTAATGGTCGAGACTGCGGATCGCTCTTGCGCGATCATCCTCGTACACCATGGCCCAGAAATCTTCTTCGAGTATCGTATGGGTGTCCGCCGGCAGCGCCAGTGCGCTTGCGACCGCGCGGTTCATCGCGATGGCGCCCACTCCCTTGCGCCAGTGCATCGCGCCAAGCTCGCAGGCGTTCAGTGCCTCGAAAACAGCGCGCGTGGCGGCCATGCCGGTCAGCCGCGCCCGGCCGTCGAAAGGTGTGAGGCAACGGCGCGGTGGGTGTCTGCACCCAGCCCGACAATCTCGGTCAGCAGCCTGCTTCGCGTGTCGGTATCTGCCGCACATCTGCACAGGTTTTCCAGCTCCTCAAGTAACGTCGCCAGCGCAGGGGCGCCGACAGTGCGGCAGGAAGAGCCGAGTTTGTCCGCATGATGACGCTGCTCCTCCAGCTCCATTGCCGGCGCCGTCGCCTGTGCTTGCTTCAGGAACTCTTCCAGTTGTCGCAGAAACGTGGTGTAGAAGTCCGCAAGCACCTCCCAATCCTCCAGCTCAAGTGACCGGGGCAGGTGGTCGCTGTCGAAAACGCTGCGTTGCGTGCTCATGGTGCCGGTTCTCCGGGGGTGCTTCTGCTTGCTCTGGCGGGCTGCAGGGCATAACCCGTGCCACGTACCGAACGGATTCGGTAGTCGTCGGTGAGCGATCTGAGTTTCTTCCGGGTGCGCCCGACCAGTACATCCATGGCGCGGTTCATGGAGTCGAAATCCCGGCCGTAAACGATGCTGTAGAGCTCGCGGCGTTCAACGGCGTTGCCTGCGCTGCGCATCAGCACTGAGAGCACCGCCAGCTCTTTTTCAGACAGCGGTACCTCATTGCCGTAGGCGCTGAGTGTGCGGTGTAGCGGGTCAATTTGCAGGGCGCCCCACTCGAGAACGCGACTGGACTCGGCAGTGTCGCGTGAGCGGTCGCTGCTCCCATGCTGTCGCAACACAGCCCGAACGCGTGCCATGAGCTCCTCAATATCGTAGGGCTTCACGATGTACTGATCGGCGCCGGCGTCCAGGCAGGAGATGGTGGTGCGCACTTCGTCGTTTGCGGTGAGCATGATGACGGGCACAGTGCAGATCGACTTGATCTGGCTGCAAAGCTGCAGCCCGTTCAGGTCCTGGGGCCCGAGAAAGTAGTCCAGCAGTATGAGGTCGGGCGGTGGTGAGTGTTGCAGCCGCTTCAGGGCCTGCACGGAGGAATCGACGAACTCACAGTCGTACTTGCGAACGCCCAGTTGGTAGCGCAGAACCTTGCAGAACAGCAGGTCGTCGTCAATGATCAGTAGATTGGCCTCTGCCACGGCGGTTTCCTTGTTCTCGGCGGCACACGACTGAGATGATACGCGCTGTTACCCGCCGGCACATGTACGGCTTTGTAACAGTTTGCAAGCGCCGTGGCGTACGACAAGGTTGGGGTGCCGTTAGCCGCCGGCAACGCCGTCTGAACGCCCCCCCGGCACGGCATACTCCTCGGGGCCCAGCTCGAGATAGCGCCGCAGGTAGTGCACGAGCAGGTAGAACGGGCCAGTGTCCAGCAGCGCGACGGTAGCCTTGAACAGATAGTTGCTGCCGATCAACACCAGCAGCGCCTGGAAGGCGATGTCACCGCGCAGGAAGGCGGCGCCGAAGGTCACGGTGATCACCATCACGGAATCGACCATCTGGCTCATCAGGGTACTGAAATTGTTGCGCACCCACAGGTATTTGCCCCGCGTCACCCGTTTCCAGAAATGAAACAGCTGTACGTCGCAGTACTGTGCCGCAATGTAGGCCATCATCGAGGCGAAAACGGCACCGGATGTGGTGGCGTAGATCAGCTGGTACAGGCCGATGCTGTTACTGACGACCTCGCCGCTGGGTAGTGTGACCGGCTGGGCGAGTTGCAGCACCTGCCAGGGCGGCATCGCCTCCGGTCCGACCGAGGGCATGGTGTCGCCGAGGAACAGTACGAGGAGAATGAAGAAATTCAGGCCAAGGCCGACGCTCACGAGAAAATTGGCGCGCGCCCGGCCGTACAGTTCACAGACGAGGTCGGTGCAGAGAAAAGTCAGCGGGTAGGGCAGGACGCCCACAGCCAATGCCATGGGGCCCAGCTGAATAAAGCGGGTGATGCCGATCACATTCAGCAGCGTCATCGCGCAGAGGAACGTCCCTGCCAGAACCAGGAAAACCCGCTCCCGGCGTTCCCATACGGTGACGGCCGCAGTCATGTCAGGCTTCCTTTTGTCCCAGATTGGCGTGCAGTACCGCGCCGTTGATGACCGGGTTGCTGTGTGACCAGACCACCAGCTCCGCAATTTCACCCGGATCGATGAGTCGTCCGTAGGCATTCATTCCGCCGATGGCGGCAACAACCTGCGGGTCATTGCCGATGTGCGTGCGCAGCATCTCGGTGTCGGTGAAGCCGGGGCAGATCAACGCTGTGTGGATGCCCGTACCCATAAGATCCTGGCAGCTGGCCCGCATCATGCCCAGCTGGGCATGTTTGCTCAGGACATAGCTGAAGGAGCCGGCCACCGCCTTTTCGGACAGTGTGGAGCCGATGTACAACAGGCTGGAACCTCGCGGCAGTGCCGGCAGCAGTTGCTGATTGATGGTGTTGACCGCGACCACGTTGGTTTCCAGAACCTCGCGCAGGCTGTCACTGCTGCAGCTTCCAGCCGCATCCTTGCGCATCTGGCTGGCGTTGTGCAGCAGGCAGACCGAGGCACTTTCGCGCACGACGGGCAGCAGCGTTGCGCAGGCGCTGCCGATGGAGGTGTCGGAAGCGAGGTCACAGGCGATGTTCTCCACGCCGGGCTCCGGGCAGGCGCGTCGTGACAGGTTATAGACGCGGTAGCCGAGCGCCACAAAGCGCTGTGCCGTGGCGCGACCGATACCGACGCTGGCGCCGGTGATGATTGCAGTGTGCTGCATAGAGTCCCCCTGATGGTGCGGTGCGCCCGGCTGGGTGGTACTGCGGCGGGCGTTGCTGTCTGGTAATACGCAGGTCTGCCGGATTCAGTTTGCGCGCACCGCGGCAGCGGTATTGTGCCCCAGCGGTCCAGCCTTGCCTATTCTGCGTAGACTCGTAACAATGAATCAACATAACCGGGTTGGAAGTATCTCATGGAGCGCTTGACCACGCTGTACATTGACAAGGAGAGTCACAAGTTTTCTGCGGCGCATTTCACGATATTTTCCGCGACTGAACGCGAGCGTCTGCACGGGCACAATTATTCCGTGTCGGCAAAGATCGTGGCGCCGATGGGCGACAACGGCTTTGCTGCCGACTACAACGTGTACAAGCGACGCCTGAAATCGCTGTGCGATGCGCTTGACGAGTATCTTGTGCTGGCTGGAGACTCACCACACCAGCGCATTGAAGATGCCGATGCCTATTACCGGGTGCATTTCGCCAGTGAGGAGATGCTTTTTCTCAAGACGGACACCCGAGTCCTGCCACTGCGCAATGCCACTGTGGAGGAGTTCTCCCGTTACCTGCTACAGCAGCTGCTGCTGGCCTCGGAGGGAGACGACCTGCGCGAAGTGGAGCTGTGTGTTGCCTCGGGGCCCGGACAAAAGGGCTGCGCCAGCTGGCACAAGCCCTGAGTCAGTGCCCTACGCCGCGATACCGCTGTGCCGCAGCAGCGGTTCGACGTCCGGCTCCCGGCCGCGGAAGGCCACAAACAGCGCCATAGCGTCCTGTGACCCGCCAGCCTCGAGGATGTGACGCCGGAAATCGCTGCCGGTATGCGGGTTGAAGATGCCTTCTTCCTCAAACCGGGCAAAGGCATCAGCGGACAGCACCTCGGCCCATTTGTAGCTGTAGTAGCCCGCCGCATAGCCCCCGGCAAAGATGTGGCTGAAGGCGTGCTGGAAGCGGTTTTCGGGTACCGCTGGCACGACCGCGACGCGTGCGCGCACATCGTCCAGCAAGCCCTGCACCGTGACCCCCGGCTCTCCCCACTGCTGGTGCAGCTGAAAGTCGAAAAGGGCAAACTCCAGCTGACGCATCATCTGCATTCCGGATTGGAAATTGCGCGCCGCCAGCATCTTGTCCAGCAGGGCCTGGGGCAGGGGCTCTCCAGTGTCCACGTGCCCCGAGATGAACGCCAGTGCCTCGGGCTGGTAGCACCAGTTTTCCAGGAATTGGCTGGGCAGTTCCACGGCATCCCACGCCACGCCGTTGATGCCTGATACTGCCGCCACATGCTGTGCCGTGAGCATGTGATGCAATCCGTGTCCAAATTCGTGGAACAGTGTCACCAGTTCGTTTTCAGTGAGCAGCGAGGGCTGGTCGCCCACCGGGGCGGTAAAGTTGCAGACCAGATAGGCCGCCGGCAGTTGCAGGCCCTCCGGCGTCAGGCGTCGCACCCGGCAATCGTCCATCCACGCGCCACCGCGCTTGTGGCTGCGGGCGTACAGGTCGAGATAGAAGCGCGCCAGCGTTTTCCCCGCCTGGCTGATTTCGAACAGGCGCACGTCCGGGTGGTAGCTGTCGAACTCGCTCACTTCGCTGACCGTCACGCCGTAGAGACGTTGAACGACCTCAAACAGGCCGCCCAGTACGCGGTCGACCGGCAGATACGGGCGCAGCTCTTCCTGCGCAATACTGAAGGTTCGCTGACGCAGTTTTTCGCTGTAGTAGGCCACGTCCCAGGGTTCAAGTTGCGCAAGGCGGTGCTCGCTCTCCGCGAAGGCACACAGATCCCGCCATTCAGCCTGCGCTTGCGGCCTGGAGCGCTCCGCCAGTTCGGTGAGGAACTCTATGACGCGCTCAGGGCTATCGGCCATCTTCGTCGCCAGCGAGCATTCCGCGTAGTGGGCGAAACCCAGCAGGCGAGCGAGTTCCTGGCGCAGGTCGAGTATCTCCGCCATCAGGGTGCTGTTGTCAAACTGGCCGCCATGGGGACCGATCTCGGAGGCGCGCGTTACATTGGCGAGGTAGACCTCGCGGCGCAGCTCGCGGTCGTCACAGTAGGTCAATACCGGGTACACCGAGGGGAAGTCCAGTGTCAGCAGGCAGCCGTCGAGGTCGCGCTGTCGTGCGGCCTGGGCCGCACTGTCAAGCGCCGAAGCCGGCAGGCCCTGTAGTTGCTCCGCCGTAACGTGCTTGCTCCAGGCATTGGTGGCGTCCAGCACGTTATCGCTGAAACGGCTGCTGAGCTCGGACAGGCGCTGCTGTATTTCCCCGAAGCGTTTTTTGCCAGCCTCAGGGAGTGCGACACCGGCCAGTTCGAAATCGCGCAGGGCATAGCGCACAGACTGTTGCTGCGGCTGGCTGAGATCGGCAAACCCGGGGCTCTCCGCAAGCTCGCGGTAGGCGGCATACAGCGCGGCATTCTGGCCCACCCAGGTACGGTATTCGGACAGCAGCGGCAGGCAGGCGTTGTAGGCGGATCGCAGCGCCTCGCTGTTCAGGACTCCGTTCAAATGCCCGACGGGTGACCAGGCCTGCGCCAGCTCGTCGTCCATGGCCTCGATAGGTGCAACCAGCGAGTCCCAGCGGCGGGGACCGGGTTGGGCAAGCAGCCCGTCAAGTGCAGCCTTGTGGCGCTCAATGAGTGTGCGTATTGCCGGCTCAACATGCTCCGCGCGGATGGCAGAGAATGGCGGCAGAAGGTTCTTTTCCAGCAGGGGGTTCGTCATATTCCGAAATTTCCTGAAAGTTCGGCCACAGTTTAACGGATAGTGGCGCCGATGCGGAATGAATGCGGCGGGCTGCCGGTCACTACCGTCGTAGCCGCCCTCCACCGGTTTGTCCGCGCCGGTGGCATGACGGGTACTAGTCCTTGTCGGGCTCGCGTCGTTTTTTCATCAGTGGTGCAAAGCCGTCGTTTGCCGGGCGCGTGACTGCGGATTTGCGTGGCCTGCCCTTTGCTTTGCTGTCCCGCGCGCGCACTTTTTTCCTGGCGGCGGGCGTCTTCTTCTTGGTGCCGCTGGCCTTGCCTGACGACTTCATCTTTTTTGGGCCCGCATAGCGCGCTTTCAGGCCCGGAAGCGAGCGCGGCTCCATCTCGATCTTCAGGTAGCGCTGGATGCTGATCATCAGGTTCCAGTCGGCAGCGCTGACCAGGGAGACGGCAACGCCCTTGTGATCCGCTCTGCCAGTACGACCGGTGCGGTGCAGGTAATCGTCGCCGCTGCGTGGCAGATCGTAGTTGATGACCGTGTCGATGCCCTGTATGTCCAGCCCCCGTGCAGCCACATCGCTGGCGGTCACCGTTGTCACCCCGCCCTGTTCGAAACGCGTGACAATGGCCTTGCGCTCCTCGGTGCTCATCTCGCCGTGCAGGCAGCCTGCGCGCAGGCCGTGGTGGCGCAGATAATCAGCCAGCCGGGACGCCGTGCTGCGCTTGTTGGCAAAGACCAGCTGTTTGCGCCCACTGTCCTGCAGCAGCGCGAGCAGGAGTTTGTCCTTGTGCTCCTGGCTGTCGGCGAGGATCCGCTGGTGATGAATGCTTTCATGGGCGGCGCGAATGTCGCCGCAGCTTACCGCGACAGGGTCCTTCTGCAGCGCTGCACTCATGTCGCCGAGCCCGCGCGCATGCAGCGTGGCCGAAAGCAGCAGGGTTTGCCGCTGCGGGGGGCAGAACGCCGCGATTTTGAGGACATCGTCCCTGAAACCCATGTCCAGCATGCGGTCCGCCTCGTCAATGACCAGTACGCGAAGGCCGCTGAGGTCGGCGCTGCGGTGTTCGCAGTGTTCCAGCAGGCGCCCCGGTGTCGCTATGACGACCTCGGGATTTTTCCGCAGCAGGGATTTCTGGTACTTGAAGTCGGCACCCCCGGTCAGGGCATCCGCGCGCAGTGAGCTCTTGGCCAGCAACTGGCGACAGCTTTTCAGCACCTGCCGGGCCAGTTCCCGCGTGGGTACCAGCACCAGCATGAGGGTTCCGCCGCCGGTGGGCAGAGTGTCCCCCAGCAGGGCCTGCAGGCCCGGCAGCAGGTAGGCCAGCGTCTTGCCACTGCCGGTGGGAGCGCTCACACGCAGGTCGGCACCCGCCAGCGCCAGGGGAATAACGTCCTGCTGTACCGCCGTGGGCTGCCCGAAAGCCAGCTCCTCCAGCGCAAGTTGCAGGCTACGGTCAAGGTCGAGGTTCTCTAACACATGGGTCATCTCGTGCCGCGGCGCGGGTGCTTTCCCGGCGCCTGTCAGGGAGTAAAGTGTATCACGCCGACGATGTATCCCCGACACGCATGGTTAACCGTAACTAGTCGTTCCCTCTGCTTCGCTTGTTTGGCACACTAAGCCGCATCGACACGGGGATCAGACAGTCGCATGCACACAGGAACGGTAAAAGCGGTTCGTATCGAGGAAACGGGCGGGCCCGAGGTCATGCAGCTGGTGGATGTTGAACTGCCGCAGCCGGGGCCCGGCATGGTGACGGTGACGCAACAGGCCATCGGCCTGAACTTTATCGACACCTACCACCGCAGCGGCCTGTATCCGATTCCGCTACCCAGTGGGTTGGGCATGGAGGGCGCCGGCGTCGTAACCGCCGTCGGGGAGGGCGCCGAATTCGCCGTCGGAGACCGTGTTGCCTACTGCTCGGCCCTGTTCGGTGCCTACGCCCAGGCGGTGAACCTGCCGGCCTCACGGCTGGTCAGGATCCCGGATGACATCGACTTCGAAACAGCGGCCGCGGCCCTGTTGAAGGGCCAGACCACCGAGTTTCTGCTGCAGCGGGTGTTCCCGATGAAGGCCGGTCAGACCTGCCTGTTCCACGCGGCGGCCGGCGGCGTGGGGCTGCTGTTTGGCCAGTGGGCGCGTGCCATGGGCGTTACGGCCATTGGCACGGTCAGCTCGGCGGCAAAGGCGGAGCTGGCGCTGGCGCACGGTTATGCGCAGGTGGTGAATTACGCCGAGGAGAATGTTGCAGAACGAGTGCGTGAGCTGACAGGGGGACAGGGTGTGCCCGTGGTCTATGATGGCGTAGGCCGCGACACCTTCGATGCCTCACTCGCCAGCCTGCAGCCGCGCGGCATGCTGGTCAGTTTCGGCAATGCGTCCGGCAAGCCTGAGCCACTGGACCTGCAAACCCTGGCCAATATGGGTTCGCTCTACGTGACCCGCCCCACGCTGCTCACCTATACCGCATCGACCGAAGACCTGCGCATGTCCTCTGCAGCGGTATTTGATCGTCTGCTCGCGGGTGAGGTACAGGTCAGCATCGGCCAGCGTTACCCGCTGGCGGAGGTTGCGCGAGCCCATACCGACCTGGAGTCCCGCCTGACCACCGGCTCCACACTCCTGCTACCGTGAACGCTCCCCCGGGTGCCGAGGGGCATACGCGCGTGCTGCAGGGCGAGCAGGTGCGACTGGAGCCACTTTCCCAGGCGCACGCCCAGGGCCTGTTTTTGCGCGGTTGCCATGCCCCTGACTGGGCCTATATGCCGCGCAGCTGCTTCATCGACCTGGCAGACACGCGGCAGTGGATCGATGAGGCCATTGCCGCGCCCGGTGAACAGGCGTGGGCGATCGTCGAGAACGCCAAGGGCAAGATTGTGGGCAGTACGCGCTACCTGAATATGCTGCCCGAACATCGCAGCCTGGAGATCGGCTGGACCTGGCTGGGCCAGGAGTGGCAGCGCACGGGTATCAACACGGAAACCAAGCTGTTGTTGCTCACCCACGCCTTCGAGCGCTTGCGCTGCCTGCGCGTGGAGTTCAAGGCCGACGCGCGCAATTTACGCTCCCAGCGCGCGCTGGAGCGGATCGGCGCGATCCGGGAGGGCGTGCTGCGCAAACACCGCATTGTGCAGAACGACTTCTCGAGGGACTCCGTCTACTTCAGCGTCCTGGATACCGAGTGGCCCGCGGTCAAGCGACGCCTGGCACAGCTGCGTGAGGGACGCTGAGAGGCCTTGCGACTACTGCACCATTTCGTTTTCGCTGAAGCGGCCTTCGAACAGTGCGGCGCTGAGGTAGCGCTCGCCGGAATCCGGGAGAATCACTACAACCATCTTGCCCGCATTCTCGGGCTCGCGTGATACGCGGTCGGCAACAGCCATTGCGGCGCCGCAGGATACGCCGGCGAGGATGCCCTCCTGCTGCATCAGTTTGTGCGCCCAGGATATCGCGTCCTCGTTGCTGACCTGCTCCACGCGGTCGACCATGGACAGATCCAGGTTGACGGGCAGAAATCCGGCGCCGATGCCCTGTATCTTGTGCGGCGCGTGGGTCGGCTCCGTACCCGCCTTGGCTGCGGTGATGATCGTCGTACTCGCGGGTTCGACCGCTATCGTCTGTATGGCTTTGCCCGCGGTGCCCTTGATGTAGCGCGAGGTGCCGGTCAGGGTGCCGCCGGTGCCAACGCCGGCAACCAGAATATCGATCCCCCCATCGGTGTCCTGCCAGATCTCCGGCCCCGTCGTGCGCTCGTGAATCGCCGGGTTGGCCGGGTTTTCAAACTGGCGCGCGCCCCAGTAGCGCCCCGGGTCTGAGGCGATGATCTCCTCTGCCCGGGCGATGGCGGCGGGCATGCCCTTGCTGCCGTCAGTGAGAATGATTTCCGCGCCCAGCGCCTTCATCAACTTCCGCCGCTCCAGGCTCATGGTGTTGGGCATAGTAAGGGTGCAGCCGTAGCCGCGGGCCGCAGCGACGAAGGCCAGCGCGATGCCGGTGTTGCCGCTGGTGGGTTCAACAATGGTCATGCCGGGTTTCAGGCTGCCGTCCCGCTCTGCTGCCAGCACCATGCTGGTGCCGATGCGGCATTTCACCGACATGGCCGGGTTGCGGTTCTCGAGCTTGGCATACACATTGCCCGTGCTGATGTGGTTGATGCGAACCAGCGGTGTGCCGCCAATGGTCTCCGAATTGTCGTTGAAGATGCGTCCCATCGGTGATGCTCCTGAAAAGTTGTCGGCAGCGGGCAAGGTTAGTCAACTGGCCTCTCCCTGTCCATCGACCTCGTGTCACGTGGCGGTCATCTCGCTGTCACGCAACCGTCACGGTTTTATCTTTTAATGGCGCACCCTATAATCGAGGCGTTTCGCCCATCGGGCCGCCGCTGGCGGGCGGGGCATATCGGGAGAGAGCATTGGCCGCAGGTTCACTGAGTCACAGCAGCGTTGCAGGCAAGGCGGTCGATGCGTTGCTGCGCCTGGTCTCGGCCCTGAGCCGCCCGCGCAGCCTGCTCTGGTTGCGCAGGGCGGTGGTGTTGCTGGCCTGCCTCTGGATGTTGGCGGCTGCCGTGCAGCTGTTCTGGGCGCTGTTCCCGGCGGCGCCGGCGGCCAGGCTGGAGGGTGCGGTGATCAACCCTCCGGCGCAGGCCCTGGCGGCCACAAGTGACCGGGCCCAGGTGGACATCGAGGCGCTGCGTGGCTGGGCCCTGTTTGGTGAGCCTGGCGCCGCAACGGACATCGAGGCGGCTGTGGAAAGTGCCAGCGAGGTACGCAGCGCGCGGGAGGGCATCGAGCGAGGGGCGCGAGAGAGCCGCCTGGAGCTCACGCTCCGCGGGATTATCGCTTTCAATGCTGCCGGGGAGGGCAGCGCCGTGATCGAACACCGCGGTCGCCAGGCCATTTACTCCGTGGACGACGAGTTGCCGGTGGCCGGCAAGGTGCTGCTCGCCAAGGTCATGCCGGATCAGGTTGTGCTCGACAACGGCGGTACCTACGAGCTGCTGCGCCTGTATCCCCCCTCGACGCTGGACGCCCAACTGACGGGCGGGCAGACCGGGTTGCCCCGCATCGCCCAACCCTCGGGAGCCGCTGCGACGGTGGTGGATCGTCGTACGGACCCCGAGTCCGCAGCCTTGGCGGCGGAGTATCGCGACCAGCTGTATGAGGATCCGCAGTCCCTCGCCGACCTCGTGCGTATCAGTGCAGTGCGTGAAGAGGGCGTGTTGCGCGGCTACCGAGTCACCCCGGGGCAGCACCGGGAGCAATTCGAACAATTGGGCTTCCGCCCCGGTGATCTGGTTGTTGCGGTAAACGGCTTGTCCCTGTCAGACCCGGCGAACACCATGCGGCTTTATCAGGCCATGCGCTCCGCGAGCGAGGTGTCTTTCGACCTGCTGCGCGGGGCGGAGTCCGTGGCGCTGAGTGTGAGGCTTGATGATGCTTCGGCCGATCGGTGATAGAGTCACCTCTACTCATTTAAGGACACAGACTCAGTGAGAATCATGTCGCGGGCACTGCGAGTACCGCTCTTTTATCTACTGGCCGCCCTGGGCGCGGCCACCGCTAGCGCCCAGGATTTCACCGTCAACCTGAAAGAAGCGGATATCCAGGAGCTGATCAAGTTTGTCGCCGAGGCCACTGAAACGACCATCGTTGTGGATCCGGCGGTGAAGGGCAAGGTCAAGGTTGTGTCCTCCAAGCCGGTCTCGCGGGCAGAGCTTTATGATCTGTTCCTCTCCATACTTGAAGTGCATGGCTACACGGCGGTTCGCTCCGGCGGCGTGGTGCGTGTCATCCAGAGCAAGGATGCCCGCTCGGCGCCGGTAACCGTGCGCGATGATGAGGGCCAACGCGGCAACGACGAGTACGTCACCCAGGTGATGCGCCTGAAGAATATCTCCGCGGCCAAGCTGATACCCGTACTGCGTCCACTGGTGCCCCAGCAGGCGCACATGGCGGCCTATGCGCCGAGTAACGCGATCATTATTTCCGATGTTGCCTCCAATATCGATCGCATAGCGGCAATCATCGAGCGTATGGATCGCACAGCCACCCAGGAAACCGAGGTCATCAAGCTGCGCTACGGCGTGGCCGAGGATGTGGTGCGGATGCTCGATCAGCTGAACAGCTCGGAGGCGCAGCAGGGCACCGAGGTCGAGGTGATGCTGGTCGCGGATGCGCGTACCAACAGCGTGCTGGTCAGCGCCGACGAACTCGAGCGCGCGCGCCTGACCCAGCTGATTCGGTATCTGGATACCCCGCTCGAGCAGAGCGGCAACGTGAAAGTCATCTACCTCGAGTACGCCAAGGCCGAGGAGGTGGCGGAGGTCCTGACTCGCGTCATGCAGAATATCGGTCGCGTCGATGCGGGTGAGGCGGGGCGCCCGCAGCGTGCAGGTGAAACCAGCGCCACCATTGAGGCCGACAAGAACACCAACGCACTCATCATCACGGCCCCAACCGACAAAATGGCGGCGCTGGAGGCGGTGGTCGCGCGTCTGGATATCCGTCGGGCCCAGGTGCTCGTGGAGGCCATCATCGTTGAGATGGAAGTGCGCGACGGCCAGGATCTGGGCTTGCAGTGGCTGTTTGCCAATGACAGCGGCTTTTTTGGCAGCAGTATCAATGCCGACGACGCGCGTGCCCGGCGCATCGCGGGCGCGATCCTGCCGGAAGATGGCGGGGACGATACCACCAGCGGCGTGACCACGGGCGACTTTGACGTGGGTGCTCTGGCCGGGGCGCTGGCACAGTCGCCGGGTGTGTCCCTGGGGTGGGGGGTGATCGACGATGACCTGTCCATGACGGTCATTCTCAATGCGCTGAAGGAAAACTCCAACGCCAATATTCTCTCCACGCCCAGTCTGCTGACCCTGGACAACCAGGAGGCCTACATCACCGTAGGCCAGAATGTGCCTTTCGTGACTGGTTCGTTTACCAGTACCGGTACCGGTGATGGCGCCCAGAACCCGTTCCAGACTATCGAGCGGGAAAATGTGGGGATTACGCTGAAAGTCACGCCGCACATCAATGAAGGCGATGCCGTGGTGCTGGACATTTCCCAGGAAGTGTCCAGCCTGAGCAATACCTCGGTGGTATTGCAGGCCTCGGATCTCATCACCAATGAGCGTGTGTTGCAAACCAAGGTGCTGGCAGCGGATGGCCGTGTGGTGGTGTTGGGCGGTCTGATTAAAGACGATGTGCAGGACGCCACCCAGAAGGTGCCGCTGCTTGGCGACATTCCGTTCTTTGGGCGCCTGTTCCGCAACGATGCGGTGCAGGTTGTGAAGACCAACCTGCTGATTTTCATACGCCCCACCATCATCCGTGATGACGAGCAGTTGGCCGGTGCCACGGCGGACAAGTATCGCTACATTCGCGACCAGCAGGTACTGCGTCGAGAGCGCGGCCTGATGTTCCTCGATGATGGCAATATGCCGGTTCTGCCCGAGTGGGAGGAGCAGATCCGCCAGCTCGAGGAGATCCGCGACGAGGCGGGTAACGCACCGGCGGCCGTGGAGGCCAACTGATGTCTGCCGCGGACGTCACAGCGCCCGCAGCGTCGAGGTCAAACCTGCCCTTCGGCTTCGCCAAGCAGTATGGTGTGCTGGTGGACAGCCGTGCGCAGGGCGCCGTGCTCATTCACCGCAATGCGCTGGAACCGCAGCTGCTGCTGGAGATCCGCCGCTGGCTGGGAACGCCCTTCGGGTTTGAACGCGTCTCTGACACCGAGTTCCAGCGGCGCCTGTCCCGCGCCTACCAGCGCGACAACAACGCCGCCGTGCAGATGGCCGAGGACATCAGTGCCGATGTGGATCTGAGCCGTCTCGCCGATGAGATACCTGACGCCGGCGATCTGATGGACGCTGAGGACGACGCGCCGATTATTCGCCTGATCAACGCGATCCTGTCACAGGCGGTGCGGGAGCAGGCTTCGGATATCCACATTGAAACCTTCGAGGACCGCCTGAGCGTGCGCTACCGGGTTGATGGTGTGCTGGCTGAGGTGCTGTCGCCCAAGCGTATGCTGGCACCACTGTTGGTGTCGCGGCTGAAGGTGATGGCGAAGCTGGATATCGCCGAAAAGCGCGTGCCGCAGGACGGTCGTATCTCGGTGCGCATCGCCGGCCATGCCATCGATATCCGGATGTCGACCATGCCTTCCGCCCACGGCGAGCGGGTGGTGCTGCGCCTGCTGGACAAGCAGGCGGGCCAGTTGGAGCTACAGCAGCTGAACATGAATGCGCAGGTTCTTGCGTGTTACGAGAAAGCCCTGCGCAGTCCCCACGGCATCATCCTGGTCACGGGCCCCACAGGTTCGGGGAAAACCACTACCCTGTATGCCGGCCTGACCCACATCAACCAGGCCACGCGCAATATCCTCACCATCGAAGACCCGGTGGAATACATGCTGCCGGGGGTCGGCCAGACCCAGGTCAATCCCAAGGTGGATATGACCTTTGCCCGCGGCCTGCGGGCCATCCTGCGGCAGGATCCCGATGTGGTGATGGTCGGGGAAATCCGCGACCTGGAAACCGCGGAAATTGCGGTGCAGGCTTCGCTTACCGGTCACCTGGTACTGTCCACGCTGCACACCAATACGGCTATCGGCGCAGTAACTCGCCTTCAGGATATGGGTATAGAGCCTTTCCTCTTGTCCTCCAGCCTGATCGGTGTCATGGCACAGCGTCTCGTACGACTGCTGTGCATCGAGTGCAAGGAACCCCACCCTCTGGTGGACGCCGAACGGACACTGCTTGGGCTGGCCGCCGATGATCACTCCGCCGTGAACGTCTACCGGGCGAAGGGCTGTGAGCAGTGCCACTACAGTGGATACCGCGGCCGCACCGGCATCTACGAGCTCATCGAGGTCACTGACGCGCTGCGCCTGATGATCCATGAGGGTGCGAGCGAGCAGCAGATGCTGGCGGAGGCGCGCAGGCACTATCCGGGGATCCAGGAGGACGGTCGCCGGCGCGTGCTCAGCGGTGAAACCAGCATCGAAGAGGTGCTGCGCGTCACCGCCGTGACCTGAGCGCGGAACCGGCATGACAGCATACCGTTATCAGGCACTGGATCCCGGCGGCAAGCTGGTCAAGGGCGTACTTGAGGGAGACTCCGAGCGCCAGGTACGCGGCCAGTTGCGCACACAGAAGCTGCGGCCGGTGGAAGTGTCGGTGGCGAACCGTCAGTCCGAAGGCAAGCGGCGGACGGGTTGGTCATTTCTGCAACCGCGTATCAGCGTGGCGGAACTCGCCCTGGTGACACGGCAGCTCGCCACGCTGGTCCAGTCCAACCTGCCGTTGGACGAGTGTTTGCAGGCCGCGGCGGAGCAAAGCCGCAAAGGGCGCACCCAGGGCCTGCTGCTGCAGGTGCGCTCCCGCGTGGCGGAGGGCCATACGCTGGCCTACGCGATGGGTGAGTTCCCGCTGGTATTCAATGAAATGTATCGGGCCATGGTCAACGCCGGCGAACACGCGGGCTTTCTCGGGCCGGTGCTGGCGCAGCTGGCGGATTACAACGAACAGCGGCAGTACACGGCGCAGAAACTGAAAATGGCCATGATTTACCCGTTTATTCTGATTGCTGTGGCGCTGGCCGTGGTCGTCGCGCTGATGATTTTTGTCGTGCCGGAACTGATCGGCATCTTCGCACATACCAACCGTGAACTGCCGCTGTTGACCCGGGGGCTGATAGTCGCCAGCGATTTCTCCCGTGACTATGCGCTCTGGGTGCTGCTGGCCGCGGTGGTACTGGTGTTCGCGCTGCGTCGCTGGTTGCGCCACCCGCAACGCCGCAGACGCTGGCATGCACTGCTGTTGCGCATTCCCGGTTTTTCACGGCTGGTGATTGCAATGGACACGGCCCGTTTTGCCTCGACCCTGAGCATTCTCATGGCCAGCGGGGTGCCCCTGCTGGAGTCGCTGCGCATCGCCGGGCAGGTATTGACCAACCTGCTGCTGCGAGAGGACAGTGCACGGGTGGCGGAGCGTGTCCAGGAGGGCAGTAGCCTGCACCGTGCGCTGCGCGAAAGTGGCCGCTTCCCGCCGATGATGGTGCACATGGTGGCCAGTGGCGAGGCAAGTGGAGAACTGGAAACGATGCTCGCGCGCTCTGCCAGCAATCAGGAGCGTGAGCTGGAAATGACGCTCGGCACGATGATGAGCCTGCTAGAGCCGCTTCTGGTGGTGTTTATGGGCGGGATGGTGTTGCTGATCGTGATGGCCATCCTGCTGCCAATTTTTGATCTCAATACGATGGTGCGATAGCGATATGAAACTCCGGACAACAGCAAGGCGGGCCAGCGGTTTTTCGCTGGTGGAGATTCTGGTGGTACTGGTGATCATGGGGCTGCTGATCAGTGTCGTGGCACCCACAGTGCTGAACCGTGCGGATGAGGCGCGCATCCAGAAGGTGCACGCGGATTTCAAGGCCATTGAGACCGCGCTGAAGATCTACCGCCTCGACAACTATGTGTATCCAAGCACGGAGCAGGGTCTGGAGGCTCTGGTAGAGGCCAGCAACCTCGACCCGCAGCCGCGTAACTTCAAGGATGGCGGTTACTTGCAGGAAGTTCCGCTGGACCCCTGGGGGCGGCCCTACCTGTACCTGAGCCCCGGGGAAAACGGCGAAGTCGACATTTACAGCCTCGGTGCGGACGGCTTGTCGGGTGGTGAGGGACAGAACGCTGACATCGGTAACTGGAAGGAGCGGGACTGAGTCGATGCGCGCGCGGGCGGTGGTGGGTGCCCGCCGGGAGTCTGCCGCGCGGCGTCGCGGCTTCAGCCTGGTTGAACTGCTCGTCGTCCTGTTCGTGATTGTCATGATGACCTCACTGGCAACCCTGAACGTGGGCGATGGCGGGCAGCAGCAGCTGCTCGAATCCCAGGTGCGGGAGCTGCGGAACGTTGCAGAATTCGCGCTGGAGGAGGCGCAGATGGCCGGGCGCGATATGGGGTTGGTACTGGCCGTGGATCCGCGAGGCGCGGAAACCCGTTATCTATACGACTGGCGCGAACGCCGCCCTGAGGGTTGGCGGTCGCCGGCACTCGCCCGCGATGTGCTTGCGCCGCGCACGTTGGTGGCCGATGTGGAGCTGGAGCTGCTGCTCGACGGTGTGCCCGCGTCAGATCTGCTGACTGCCCCGCTGGCGGAGGATGCCGCGCCCCAGGTTGTGTTCTACGCCAGCGGCGAGGTGGCGCCGGGTGCGCTGGAATGGCGCAGCCGGGAGACTGCAGAGCTGTTGTGGCGACTGGAGTGGGATTTACTGGGGCGCATGGCGATGATGCCCCGCGGGCTGGCGGATGACGCGGATGCGCTGCGCTAGGTGTCCGCCGGGGGGGCTGCACGGTTTTACCCTGGTGGAGGTGATGGTGGCGCTGGCGATCGTCGCCCTGGCCTTACCCGCCCTACTTTTTGCCCTGCATCAGCAGGTGGACGGTACCGGCTATCTGCGGGACAAGTCACTGGCGCAGCTGCTGGCCAACAGGAAACTGGTGGAGTTGCGGCTGCTGACGGCGGCCCGGGCAGAGTTGCTGCAGGGTGCGGACAGCGGTACCGAAGAGTTTGCCGGGCGCGCCTGGTACTGGCGACTGGAGAGCACCCCGACGCAGGTGCAGGGCTTTCTCCGGGTTGAGATTGTCGTACGCGCCGGCGAGGGCGAGAGCGGTCCGCTGATGTATTCGCTGGTGGCCTTCATGGCCATGCCCGGCGGCCTGCCGCAGGGCGTCGCCGCGCGGGCGCCTGTGGGGGATGTACCTCTTGCGGGCTAGAGGCTTTACGCTGGTGGAGGTGCTGATTGCGCTGGCGATTACGGCCTTTGTGGCCGCGGTAGCCTACAGCGGGCTCTCCACGGTCATCAGCGGCGTCGAAAGTACCCGCGTGGTGGCGGAGCGTACCTGGGAGGTGAATCGTGCCCTGCAGATACTGCAGCGTGACCTGCGACAGTTCGTGAACCGCCCCGTGCGTGACGAGTTCGGCGATGAGGAGCCGGCCTTGACCGGCGGCCCTGCGGCGCGCTTCCTGCTCAGCTTCACGCGCACCGGCTGGCACATCCCTGTGGCGCAGCCGCGCAGTACGCTGCAACGTGTCAATTACGTCTGGGAGGACGACAGCCTCTGGCGCGAGAGCTATTCCGTACTGGACCGCACAGGCTCCACGGAGCCGCAGCGCGTGCGCCTGCTGGACGGTGTCACCGGCGTCCAGATCACCTTTCTGGCTGCCGTGTCGGCGCTGCAGCCGGGTGCTCGTGGCACGGCCGTGGATACCCGCAACTGGCCGGACAACTGGGTGGCGGATACCAGCCAGCCCGATGCCACACTGGAGCCGCCGGCGGCACTGGAGCTTACGCTGGAACTGGATGACCTGGGCGACCTGCGGATGTTGTATGCACTGCCCCCGCTATAATCGCACTGCGCAGCAGGGCGTGGCCCTGGTGGTGGCGCTATTGGTGTTTGGCCTGTGCGCGGCGCTGATGGTGGCCATGCAGCGCGAATTCACCCTGTTCGCACAGCGCGGTGCCAACCTGTTTCTGCAGGATCAGGGCTATGCGTACCTGCGTGGAGCCGAGGAGCTGGCGGCGGTGGCGCTGGTGATGGACTATGACGCCGACCAGTCGCGGGATGACAGGAGTGAACTCTGGGCGCAGCAGGCGACGCCCTATCCCCTGGACGAGGGTGGCTGGCTGGTGGGCTCACTGCAGGATCTGCAGGGGCGCTTCAACCTGAATGCGCTTGCGGCAGATCCGTCGGAGGCGGATGAAGCTGCGGCCTCGGACCGGTTTACCGCGGCGGAGGAGTTTTTTATTCGTCTGCTGCAGGCACTCCCTGACGCGCCTCTGGGGCAGGCGGAAGCGGTGGCGGTGACCCGCGCCATCGGCGACTGGCTGGATGCGGACGGCATCCCACGGGCGTACGGCGCTGAAGACGATGTCTACTTCCGTCAGTCGCCACCCTATCGGGCAGCCAACCGGCCGATGGCCAGCGTCAGTGAGCTGCGCGCAGTGGCCAATGTCACGCCGCAGCTGTATCTGGCGCTGGCGCCGTTGGTGACGGTCTGGCCGCGTACACCCGCACCGCTGAACATTCATACGGCGTCGCTGCCCCTGCTGCGGGCAGTCAATGCTGACGGTGACCTGGCGCCCCTGAGTGAAGCCCAGGGCGAGGCGTTGCTGCAAACACAGGAAGAGCAGGGTGGCTTTGCCGATGTGACGGCTTTTCTCGAGCATCCGGTGTTTGGCGATAAAAGCATGGCCAAGGTCCTCGCCCTGCTGGGTGAGAGCTCATCCTGGTTTCTGCTCTCGGCCGAGGTGGAAGTTGCCGAGCGCAAGATGCGCTTGTACAGTGTCCTGCAGCGCAACAAGCGCGAGGTGCAGCCGGTCGTGCGTGCGATGGGTAGCCTGTGACTCGCTCGCCATCCCCGGTATTGATGACAACGGAGAACGTCCTGTGCAGAACCTAGCCGTCGTGCGCCTGATGGATGATGCGCTTGTCTGGTACCCTCCCGGCGCCGGCGCACAGCCTCTGCCACTGCACAGCGCGGAAGACGTGGCAGACTTCGCCGCCAGGCTGCGCAGTGCGCGCTGGCAGGCCTGTTTTGCGGCGCCCGGAGCCGAAGTACGGGTGGTAACGCTTCCCGTGGCACCGGCCGAGAAAAAACACCTGGCGCGCGCGCTGCCCTACCTGTTCGAAGAGCAGGTCGCTGACGATATCGAAGCGCTGCATTTCGCGGCGCGCGCCCTCGACAAGTCCCGCTATGCCGTCGCCATCTGCAGCCACCACGCCATGCAGCGTTGGGCGGAGGCACTGGCGCACTTGCCGGACTTGCCCCAGTGGGTCCCGGAGGCGCTGTTGCTGCCCTGGCGCGCGGGTGAGTGGTGCCTGGTTATGGATGGCGAACAGGTTATCGTGCGCAGCGGTGAGGGTGACGGTTTTACCGTGGAGCGTGAGCTGCTCCCGGTAGTGCTCGAGGCTGCTGCTGAACAACAGCTGCCGGAGGCGATCATCGTCTACGCCGGGGACCACGCCGCCACACTCGAGTTGCTGCCGCCGGGCTTGCGTGAACGTGTGCAGTGGCGGCAGGGGAACCTGTGCAGCGCACTGTTGCTGTCCAACGAGGGGCCGGCGTTGAACCTGCGCCAGGGCGCTTATGCGCCGCGCCTGCCGCTGCAGCAATGGTGGAATCACTGGCGACTTGCAGCCGGGGTCGTCCTGGGCGCGTTCGCGCTGCAGCTGGCGGCGACCTGGGCCGACTATCGGTCACTCGCAGCCGAGAACCTCGCACTGCGCGGAGCCCTTGAAGCGAGCTATCGCCAGGCGATGCCCCAGGGTGCTCTGGTGGATGCCGAACGGCAGCTGCAGCGGCAGTTGGACAGCCTGCGTGGTGGCCCTGGTGCCGGCAGCTTTGTGCCGCTGCTGGAGCGCGCCGGCGGTGTTATCGCCCAGCGTCCGTCGGCCCGGGTGCTCAGCCTGAATTACAATCAACGCGGCGGCGAGATGCGGCTGAACATTGTCGCCAGCGACTTTTCCGCTGTTGAGCAGTTGCGCGCGGGGCTCGCCGATGCGGGTCTCGCCGCTGAAATGGAAAGCAGCAGTGCACAGAGCGACGGTGTGCGGGCGCGGATCCGGGTGAGGGGGGCGTGATGAAAACATGGTGGGCGGGCCTCGCTGTGCGGGAGCAGGCAAGCTTGCTCGTACTGGCCGTTGCCGTGGGTGTCTGGCTGCTTTGGATGGTGTTGTGGGTGCCCTTGGCGGCCAAGCGCGACCGCATGGCCGAGCAGAATATTGCCACAGCGGAAGCACTGGTGCGTGTCGATGCGCTGTCGGCGCTCGTCATGCAGGCGCGCGCAGACGGCGCTCCGGTTCGCGCCAGCAGCAACCTGGCTGCGGTGGTCAACCAGAGCACGGCGCGCTTCGGGCTTGCGGTGAGCAGGTTGCAGCCCGGCGCGGGCGGCGATCTGCAGGTGCGCCTGGAGAATGCCCGGTTTGCCGATCTGGCGGCCTGGCTGCATCAGCTTGAATCGCGCGATGGCCTGATATTCGAAGAGGTCGCAATCACCCAGGCAGGAGGTGCCGGCCGGGTGAATGTCACGGTGCGGATCAGCCAGCCATGACGCGGCCCCGCCTGCTCCTGGGCTGCGTTGCCCTCTGTTTGCTGTTGCTGTTCCTGCTGGCCAGCGCGCCCGCCCATCTGGTTGTCCGCGCCCTTGTCGGGACGCCAGTGGTGGCTGACGGTCTGGGGGGTACGCTGTGGCAGGGGCGTGCAAGTCGCGTCCGTGTGGCTACCGATGCGGGTGTCCTGCACCTGGGCGCGGTGACCTGGTCGTTGCGCCCGCTCTCGCTGCTTGCGCTCGCGCCCACCCTGCGCTTCAGCGCCCGCTGGGGTACCCAGCAGGTGGCGGGCGAAGCCACGTGGCGGGGTGCGAACGAGGTCCTGCTGAACGGCGTGGAGGCGCGGTTCGATGCATCGCTGCTGCGCCATCTGGCGCCGGTGGCGCTCACCGGGACGCTGGGTGCACAGATCGACACCCTGCACCTGCGCGACACAGTCCCCCTCGAAGCCGTGGCCCGCTTCACCTGGCAACAGGCGGGCTGGGACTCACCGCAGGGGCTGTTACCGCTGGGCAGTTACGCCGCTGATGTGCGTGGCGCGGCGCCGGCGCCATTGACTGGCACTATCGTGACCCTCGCCGGGCCGCTGCGCGCCGAGGGAGAGTTGCAGTTGCAGCAGCGCGACTATAGCATCGCCATCATGTTAACCCACGATGGCGCCTGGGATCCGCTGTTGCAGGAAGCGCTGGCACTGTTGGCGCGGCCCGTGGCGGAAGGCTACGATCTGCGACTCAGTGGTTCGCTCCCCGGGCCGGATCGCTGATTCCACACAACCAAACAGGACCAAGCACAATGAGTAAACCCGGCCAGCGCAAGTATGAATGTGTCATTTGCGGTTTTATTTATGACGAGGCTCTGGGTATCCCCGAGGACGGCATTGCGCCGGGCACCCTCTGGGAGGACCTGCCCGATGGCTGGGAATGCCCCGACTGCGGTATTTCGAAAGAAGACTTCGACCTCATGGAAGGCTGAGCCCGCCTCCCGACTTTCTGGACATCCCCGATGACGACAGCAACCCGGTTGCAAGCCCTGCGTACACTGATGGCGGAGCGGGGTTACGATGCCCTGGTGATTCCGCGTGCCGACGAGCATCTCGGCGAGTACATTCCCCTGCACAATGAACGCCTGCTCTGGGTGTCCGGCTTCACCGGGTCCGCAGGCATGGCGGTCGTCCTGCGTGATGCGGCTGCCATCTTTGTCGATGGGCGCTACACGGTGCAGGTACGGCAGCAGGTTGATGCCGCGCATTTCAGCTACCAGCACCTGATCAAAACCCCACCGGCTCACTGGTTAACGACGACGTTGCAGGCGGGCGCCCGCGTCGCCGTGGATCCCAGGCTGCACAGCCTGCAGTGGTATCGGGAGACGGAAGACACGCTGCAGGCCTCTGGCATGCAGCTCTGTGCGGATGCAGACAACCTCGTGGACCAGTGCTGGCTGGACCGCCCCGCCGCCGATGTGCGCCCGGCGTTGCTGCTGGACGAGACCTTCACCGGTGAGTCCAGCGCCAGTAAACGCGCCCGCATCGCGGCGGGCCTGGATGCGCATCGCGCTGACGCCGCCCTGGTGTTCGCTCCGGACTCGGTCTCCTGGTTGCTCAACCTGCGTGGCCTGGATGTCCCCTGCCTGCCAGTGTTGCAGTCCATGGCGCTACTCCGACGCGACGGCTCGGTCGACCTTATCGTGGATCCGCGGCGCATGCCGGAGGGCTGGCAGGCGCACTGTGGCGCCGATGTACGGCTGCATGCGCCGGAGGCTGCGGCGACCCTGCTCGCCGCGCAGTCAGGCTGTCGGGTATTGGCGGACCCGCACACCGCAAACGCCTGGAGCCAGCAGCTGTTGCAGGACGGTGGTGCCACCCTGATCGCCGCGCCGGACCCGGTGCTGTTGCCCAAGGCCTGCAAGAACGCCGTGGAAATCGCCGGCGCGCGCAGTGCCCACGTGCGCGATGCGGTCGCCGTGGTCCGTTTTCTTGCCTGGCTGGATTCTGAGCTGCGGGCGGGTCGCTATCACGATGAAGCGGGGCTTGCCGATCAGCTGCTGGCGTTCCGCGAGGGTGGCGAGCACTTTCAGGGACCTTCATTCGACACGATTTCCGCCGCCGGCGGCAATGCGGCCATGTGCCACTACAATCACCGGAATGGCACCCCGGCGCAGTTGCCACCCAACTCGGTGTACCTCGTGGACTCTGGTGGCCAGTACACCGACGGTACCACGGACATCACACGTACCGTGGCAATCGGCGAACCACCGGCCGAGGTCCGCGAGCTGTTCACGCGGGTCTTGCAGGGTCACATCGCGCTGGACCAGGTGCAGTTTCCGGAGGGGACAACCGGCACTCACCTGGATGTGCTGGCGCGCCAGCCGCTCTGGCGTGCGGGTTTCGACTACGATCACGGCACGGGGCACGGTGTCGGCGCCTTTCTCAGCGTGCACGAAGGTCCGCAGCGTATCGGCCGGGCCTGGGGCGCAACCACCCTGCAACCGGGCATGATCCTCAGCAACGAGCCCGGCTATTACCGGGACGGCGCCTTCGGTATTCGCTGCGAAAACCTGGTGGTGGTGCAGGCGGTGGAGGGTGACCTTGAAACACCGATGTACGGCTTCGACGCACTGACGCTGGTGCCCTTCGACCGGCGGTTGATCGACGCCGGCATGCTGTCGCACGATGAGCGTGTGTGGATCGACCGCTATCACAGGCGCGTGGAAGACGCGGTGGGCCCGCTGCTGGCGGGGCCTGATCGACAGTGGCTGGCCCAGGCCTGCGCCCCGCTCGCGGCCAGCTGATGCCCCGGGGGCTTTTGTGTACACTGTAAATAATAATGAGAATACCGGGGGTCGAATACCATGGCGGTAGCACAGGCGGACCATTGGTCCTCGCGATTTGCCTTCCTGATGGCAGCGGTCGGCTTTGCGGTCGGCCTCGGCAACATCTGGCGTTTCCCCTACATCACGGGTGAGAACGGTGGCGCGGCGTTTATCATCGTCTACCTGGTCTGTGCCTTTGGCATAGGGATGCCCATCCTGATCGCGGAGCTGATGGTCGGCCGGCGCGGCCAGGCCAGCCCGCCGGCGGCGATGGCGGCGGTCGCAGTGGAGAGTGCGCGCAGCCGGCAGTGGCAGTGGGTGGGCGGCATGGGTTTGCTCGCTGCCTACACCATCGAAATTGTGTACGCGGTCATTGTGGGCTGGGTGTTGTGGTATCTCTTCAAGGCGGTTACCACGGGTTTCGTAGGTGTCGATGCGGTAGACGCGGCCGCGCAGTTCAGCGCCGTGCAGGCGGATACCGCAGGGATGCTGTTCTGGACGCTGGTGGGACTGGCGATCACCGGGCTGATTATCTATGCCGGGGTCAAGGACGGCATTGAGCGGGCAGTGGTGGTGATGATGCCGCTGATGTTTCTGCTGCTCGTCGGCCTGGCCGTTTACAACTATTTCGCCGGAGGCTTCACTGCGGCCATCGACTGGCTGTTTACCCCGGACTTCAGCAAGATCGGCCCGGACGCGGTGTTGGCCGCCATTGGCCAGGCGTTTTTCTCCATCGGTGTGGCGATGGGCGGTATGATGATTTACGGCTCTTACCTGCCCAAGTCTATTTCCATTGGTCAGTCTGCGCTGATCGTGGTGATTGCGGATACCCTCGTGGCGCTGCTGGCGGGCCTGGTGATTTTCCCGGCCGTGTTCAATTACGGGCTGAACCCGGCTGCCGGTGCGGGCCTGATTTTCCAGACGCTGCCGGTAGCCTTCGCCCAGATGCCCGGGGGGCAGGTGTTCGGTGTGCTGTTCTTCACCATGCTGTCGGTGGCCGGCATCACCTCTATGGTGGGGCTTGTCGAGTGCGTGAATGCCTGGATCGAAGAGCGCTACGGCATGCCGCGGCATCGCAGCGCCTTGCTGGTTATTGGCTCCGTCGCCGTGTTCAGCGTGCTGAGCATCCTGTCCTATAACGTGTGGGTGGATTTCAGTATCGGTGGTCGCAACTTCAACGACAGTATGGATTATTTCTCCAACCAGATACTCCTGCCCCTGGGCGGCCTGTTGATCGCGGTGTTTGCCGGCTGGGTTATGACCTCCCGCGCGAGCCGCGATGAACTCTCCAGCATGCACGGCCTGGGGTATGCGCTTTGGCGTTTCATGATTCGCTTTGTCGTCCCGCCCGCGCTGGTGGTCATTTTCGTACGCGGTGTGACAGGCTGACACCGCGCGGATTCGCCCATGTCGGGTTTGCGCCCGCGGAGAACCCATGCTGACAGCTCTCAATGATTTCCTCTGGGGCCAGGTGCTCGTGCTGGTGCTGGTGGCCGTAGGCCTGTTGTTCACTGTAGCGTCCCGCGGGGTGCAGTTTCGCTATTTCAGGCGCATGTTCGGCGTGCTGCGCGGCGGCATGCACCATGAGCGCGGCCAGGTGAGTTCCTTCCAGGCACTGGTGGTGTCGGTGGCGGGCCGCGTGGGCAGCGGCAATATCGCGGGCGTCGCCGTGGCCATTACCCTCGGCGGCCCGGGTGCGGTGTTCTGGATGTGGCTGATTGGCTTGATGGGCATGGCCACAAGCTTTTTCGAGTGCTCGCTGGCGCAGCTGTTCAAGCGCACGGAACCCGACGGCAGTTTCCGCGGCGGGCCGGCCTATTACCTGACGCACGGCGTCGGGCAGCGCGGTCTGGCCGCCGTGTATTCCGTATTGCTGCTGGTCACCTTTGGCCTCGGTTTCAATGCGGTACAGTCCTACGTTGTGGCAACGTCCCTGGCGGAGTCCTTTGGTATTTCCACCTGGATCACCGGCCTGGTCATGGTAGTGGTGCTGGGTTCGGTGATTTTCGGTGGCATTCGTCGCATCGCGCTGGTCTCCGAGGTGATTGTGCCGATCATGGCGCTCATGTACTTCCTGGCGGCGCTCGTGGTGATTGCACTGCATATCACCGAGGTTCCCGCCGCGCTGTTGCTTATCGTGAAGAGTGCATTTGGGCTGGAGCAGGCTGTGGGGGGTGGGCTCGGCGCCGTGATTCTGCAGGGTGTCAAACGGGGCCTGTTCAGTAACGAGGCGGGGCTTGGCAGTGCACCGAATGTCGCGGCGGTGGCGCATGTGCCGCACCCGGCCAATCAGGGCGTGGTGCAGGCTTTCAGCGTGTTTATTGACACCATGATCATGTGCAGCTGCACCGCCGTGATTATCCTGCTTTCCGATGTGTACCAGCCGGGTGCGCCGGATGTAGACGGTGTACTGCTCACCCAGCTTGCCATGGGCAGCCATGTGGGCGGCTGGGGTGCCACCTTCGTGTCAGTCGCTCTCGTACTCTTTGCCTTCAGCTCTATCCTCTACAACTACTATCTGGGTGACAACAGCCTGAGTTTTTTCAGTCACGACAATGCCACGGTGGCGAACGGGTTTCGCGTGGCAGTGCTGGGGCTGGTGTTCTGGGGCTCGCTGCAGGACCTCAGTACCGTGTTCGGCTTTGCCGAAATCACCATGGGACTGCTGGCACTGGTCAATCTGGTGGGGCTGGTCTGGATGTACCGGATTGGCATGCGCCTGCTGCGCGACTACGATACACAGCTGCGCCAGGGTGTGGAGCCGCGCCTGCGGCCGGACGCCTGGCGCGACCTCGATATTGATACGAAGTCCTGGCCGGGTTAGCGGGCTGCTACCGCAGCGCTTGCTCACAGCACCGGTGAAAACAGGCGCGCCGCGCCCATCGCCAGGGGAAACCAGGCTGGTTTGGCGTCGATTTCCGCGAGCGTGACTTCGCGGCACTGTAGTAGATCTGCCTCCAGCATGGCCTGCACCTCGCTGGCAAACTGCTCGCCATCCACCAGCAGGGTAATTTCGAAGTTCAGTCTGAAGGAGCGATTATCGAAGTTGGCTGTTCCCACGCCCGCCAGGTGATGGTCCATGAGCAGGACTTTCTGGTGCAGGAAGCCGCCCTGATAGCGATACACCTTCACACCGGCGGGCAGCAGCTCCCGTGTGAATGACCAGTTGGCCATGCCGACGACCGGGCCATCGGGTTCATCGGGAATCATGACACGCACATCGACACCGCGCAGCGCGGCAAGCTGCAGTGCAGACACGATACTCCGGTCGGGCACGAAGTAGGGGCTGGCAATCCAGATGCGTTGCCGCGCGGCCACAATAACCTGCAGGAACATCAGCCCGGCCTGCTCCAGAATACTGGAAGGGTCCGAGGGGAAGACGAGCACGTTCTCGTTGCCCCGCTGGCTGTCCTCCGCGTCGGGGTGTACCACACTGAGCACGTTCTGGGTGGCCCAGCGCCAATCCGTGGCAAAGGCCAGCTCGACGCCCAGTACAGCCGGCCCCTGCAGACGCAGGTGGGTGTCGCGCCAGTGGCCGATGCGCGGGTCCAGGCCCAGATACTCGTCGCCGATGTTGTGCCCGCCGACCCAGGCGACGCGACCGTCCACCACGACGATCTTGCGGTGATTGCGAAAGTTCAGCTGAAACCGGTTGCGACGGCCCTGCGTCGTGTTGAATGCGGCAACCTGCACGCCAGTCTGGCGCAGCTGGCGGCAGAGCCCGGTACGGTGAAAGTTGCGGCTGCCAATCTCGTCGTACAGCACATGCACGCTGACCCCCGCTCGAGCCTTGTCCGACAGTACCCTGCCAAGTCGACGGCCCAGGTTGTCGTCGCGAATGATGTAGGATTCCAGCAGGATGTGATGTTCTGCGGATTCCAGCCCGGCGAGGATACTGTCGAAGGTCTGCTGGCCGTCAATCAGCAGTTCAACGGCGTTGCCGCTCGCCGCGGGTATGCCGGTGAGGTTGAACAGGGCGTTATATACCGGTTCGGCGGGTGAGCTGGCGACCAGGTGCTTGGCGACTTCGGCGCGGGTCTGCTGGAGCAGCTCGCGGGTTTCCTGCTCCACGGCGTTGCGCTGTTCCAGGTAACCATCAAATTTGGTGCGACCGAATACCAGATAGCAGGGTACGGCGATGTAGGGCATGGTAAGCAGCGAGATGGCCCAGGCGATTGCCCCCTGCGCCGTGCGCACGTTGATGATGGCCTCCACCGCCGATACGATGCCGAGGGCGTAGAACAGGACCACCGCAACTGCGATGATCTCGGTGTACATCTCAAGCCCCAAGCCGCTTACCCGGCCCCCGCCAGCAGGTGCCGGCGCAGGTTCTGGACGTCCGCGGTGGAGAGCGCCAGGCCATCGCGAACATAGGCATCGAAGCTTCCCCAGCGCGCATCAATCTCGTCGAAACCTGCCTGTAGCCAGCGCGCATCTACACTCAACATGGTGGCCACGGTTTCCGCTGCGGCCTCGCCCCTGAACAGCCGCAGCAGCATCAATTCGCGGCTGCGGGCATCCAGCGACGGCTCGCGGCTGGCGAGGTAGTCCTGGATGATCTGCTCGTCGGGAACGCCCAGAATGCGCAGGAGAATGGCGGCGGCAAATCCGGTGCGGTCTTTGCCGGCAGTGCACTGCCAGGCCACCGGGCGACCCTCGGCCCGGAGCACTGCGTGCATGAACTGACGATACTGCGGGGTGAACTCGTCGGCAAACTGACGATTGGCCTGGAGCATGAAGGCATCGGCATCGAACCCTGTGAGATCGTCGCTTTCGATCCGCTCACGCAACTCGCTCACCATGGCGTTGTTCCCGGCATCGAGGGTGGGGATGCTCAACTGCGTGAACGGCGCATCTTCGGGTACGCGGCTGGGTTCTTCCTCGCGTTCGCCGGCAGAACGGAAGTCGATCAGCGTGTCCAGCTGCAGGCGCTGAAGTTGCTGCAGGTCGCTGCGTGTCGCGGTGGCGAAATGACCTGAGCGGTACAGCCTCCCCCAGGCTACGCGGCGTCCGTCTTCCGTGGTGTAGCCGCCGAGGTCGCGGAAATTGTGGATCCCTTCGAAGCCCAGCAGGCGGGCGGATTCCCGGTCAGCGTCGGGCAATTCCGCAGGCAACTGCAGGGGTGCAGGCGGTATGAACTGGATAATGGCCAGTGCGATAAGAAACACGGCCAACAGCAATTTGTACCAGAACGCTCGTGACATGCGGTATCCGTCTGGAAGAAGGCTCCGCGCAGGATACCACCCCCGCGCGGACGTTCGTAGCCGCTTATTCGAGGAGTTCGGGCTGCTCCGCAACAATCACGTCGTACAGTGGCTGGAAGCTGAACCAGCCCGCGAGGGACGAGCCAACGGTGCCACGGGTCTGTCGCGCGCATTCCGCGTCGATCAGCTTTGGCGTGCCGGCGGCCTCGGCCAGGAGTTGCGCCTGGCAGGAGCGCTCCATGGTGATAAACCACCAGGCGGCCTCGTCCACGCTTTCGCCAACGGTCAGCAGTCCGTGGTTCTGCAGGATGGCGGCCTTGTTGTCGCCGAGCGCCGCGGCGATTCGTTCGCCCTCCGAGTTGTCCAGCACAACGCCTGTGAAGTCGTCGAACAGCACATGGTCTTCGAAGAAGGCGCAGGCGTCCTGCGTGATGGGATCCAGCGTACGCCCGAGGGAAGCCCAGGCTTTGCCATACAGCGAGTGTGAATGGGCTGCTGCGGTGACCCTTGGATGTGCCATGTGGATGCGTGAATGAATGGTGAAGGCCGCGCCGTTCAGTAACCCGTCACCCTCTACGACATCGCCGGTGTGGCTGACCAGCAGAAGGTCGGATACCCGCATCTGTTTGAACGAACGCCCCATGGGATTGACCCAGAAGTGATCCCTGTGCTCCGGGTCGCGCACGGTCACATGGCCCGCAACGCCTTCGTCGAAGCCGAACTTGCCGAACAGGCGCAGTGTCGCAGCAAGGCGCTGCTTGCGCTCAGTGCGCAGTTCGGTGAGGGATTTGTCGGTGGATTCACCGCCCATGCCGCTGGTGTCGCGGTTCATGATGATGTTGTTGTTCGCTGTACGCATTTTAATGCCTCTTCCGTGTATATTCTGCCTACCAGTGTAGACGTTTTCCCCTTGCGCAGGCGTCAAACTCTTTACATATTAACTAAATCTAATATAACGTTGTCAGCATTGCCGGAGGTGCAACAGGAATGTCAGAGATGGACGCTGCCGCAATGGCCCGGCAGGCGAGACAGGCAGTAGCTCTGCTCAAGGAACTCGCCAATGAACAGCGGCTGTTGATTCTGTGCACGCTGGTTGAGGGCGAGTGTTCGGTAGGTGCACTGAATGCAGGGCTGGATCTGTCGCAGTCCGCCTTGTCGCAGCACCTCGCGCGCCTGCGCGAAGCAGGTCTGGTAAATGCCCGGCGTGACGGACAACAGGTGTATTACTCGATTGCCGCGGGCGAGGTAGCTGCTGTGCTACAGGTGCTGCACACATTGTACTGCGGTGAGGCGCAACGCTGAGCATGAGCCACCCGCTGGACCGTGTGGTGAATTACACCCTGGGCGGCGGCTTGCCCAAGCTGCTGTTCGTGATCGGCATCGTGGCGGGGCTGCTGGCCCTGCTGCTGACCCCGCGTGAGGAAGAGCCTCAGATCGTCGTGCCCGTGGTGGATGTGTTTGTCGAGGCGCCCGGGTTGACGGCCGTGCAGGTGGAGCGACAAGTCGCGGTGCCCCTGGAGAAACTTCTGGCACAGATTTCGGGGGTCGAGCACGTCTATTCCACAACAACAGCCGGGCGCTCGGCGGTCACGCTGTCGTTCTTCGTCGCCGAAGATCGGGAAGAAGCGCTGCTCAACACCTACAACAAGCTGTACTCCAACCCCCAGCACCTCCCCGCGGTCGTCAGCCGCTGGCACCTGAGCCCGGTGGAGGTCGATGACGTTGCGATCGTGGTGCTCGCATTGTGGTCGGAGGCACCGGAGCGCTACAGCGACTACGATTTGCGTCGCGTGGCGGACGAACTGAGTACGCGCCTGCAGCGCCTGCCAGACACGGGTGAAGTGACGGTAACCGGTGGCCGCACCCGCCAGGTGCAGATTCTGCTGGACCCGGAAAGCCTGGCCGCGCGGCGCACCAGTGCGGCGGAGGTAAGTGCGGCACTGGCAGCATCCAACCAGCTGCAATCCGCCGGCCGCTGGACGTTCAGCAACGAGTCGATTCTGCTGGAAAGCGGGGACGCGCTGCGCGGTGCACACGAGCTGCCCGGACTGGTTGTGAACGTGATCGATGGTGTGCCGGTGTATTTGCGCGATGTGGCGCGGATTGTGGATGGTCCGCAGGAGCCGGCGAGCTACACCTGGATCAGCTTCGCCGGGGAGCCCGGGGAGCAGGGGCAATCCACGCCGCGCTACCCCATGGTGACGCTGAATGTCGCCAAGAAGCCGGGCACCAATGCGGTCGGCGTCGCGCAGCGGGTGCACGCAGAGCTCGAATTGCTGCAGCGCGATCTGCTCCCGGCGCAGATGCATGTGAGCGTATTGCGCGACTACGGCCAGACGGCCGATGAGAAAGTCAACAACCTGGCCAGCAGCCTCGGCTTTGCCATCGTTACCGTGGTGGTGTTCATCAGTGTGTTCCTGGGCTGGCGCGCGGGCCTGGTAGTGGGCCTGGCGGTGCCAATCTGCTACGGGTTCACGCTGGCCCTGGACATGGCCTTCGGCTACACCATCAACCGCGTTACCCTGTTCGCGCTGATCCTCGCCCTCGGCTTGCTGGTGGATGATCCGATCACCGGTGTCGACAACATCGCGCGCAACTTTGCCGTAGGCAGCGGTTCGCGCGCGCGTCGCATCGTCGATGCAATGGCGGAAATACGTGTGCCCTTGCTGATGTCGACACTGACCATTGTCGTGGCCTTTCTGCCTCTGGCGTTTATCACCGGCATGATGGGACCGTATATGGCACCCATGGCTTTCAACGTGCCTGTGGCCGTTATCAGCAGCACGCTGGTGGCCTTTCTGGTCACGCCCTGGCTTGCCGGACGCCTGCTGCCCTCGATGGACAGCCCGGCTCTTGACGCGTTGACCGGTGACAGCGGTGGCAGCAACCATGGCGTGTACGCGCGGCTGGTGGGCCCCCTGCTCGCGCACCGCGGTAGAGCTCGTTTGGTGGTGTGGGTGGTGATTGTGCTGTTTCTGCTCGCAGCCAGTCTGCCGTTGCTGCGCCTTGTGCCCCTGAAATTGTTGCCCTACGACAACAAGAACGAGGTCCAGGTACTGATCGACCTGCCGGAGTCCGCCACTCTCGAGCAGACGGCGGCCTTGACCCAGCGTGTTATGCAGTCCCTGCTGCGGGTGCCGGAAGTGCAGACCGTGGCCGCATTTGTCGGTGAGCCTTCGCCGATCGATTTCAATGGCATGGTGCGCCGGCATTACCAGCGTGTGGCGCCGCAGCTGGCGGACATCCGAGTGGTGCTGGTCGACAAGGCGGCTCGCGAGCAGCAGTCACACGGTGTTGTGCTGCGGCTCCGGGCGTTGCTCGCCCCACTGCAGGCCGAGGGGGTGCATCTGAAGGTGGTGGAGGTACCTCCGGGTCCTCCCGTGATGAGCACGCTGGTGGCGGAGGTCTACGGCGATACGCTGACGCCCTATGAACGTCAGCTGGCTGCCGCCCGGCAGCTGGCCGACCGTCTCCTGCGAGAAGCGCATGTGGTCGAGGTGGACACGTCCGCAGAGGCGCGGCAGATGCGCTGGCGTTTCGTTGCGGACAAGCCGCGAGCGGCACTGTCCGGTGTGTCGACGGCGGATATCAATGACACCATCGCCATGGCGAACGAAGGTCTGGTCGCAGGCTATCTGCAGGAGGCCAGTGAAGCGCTGCCCTTGCCCCTGCTGCTGCGCCTGGCCCCCGAGCAGCGTGTCTCGCCACAGGATTTTGCACGCCTGCAGGTCAAGGGGCGTGCCGGCATTACCCAGGCCAGCAAGGCCAGTGGACTGGATGCGGCACCGCAACCTTTGGTGGCGTTGGGCGAACTCGGCGAGTTTCAGCAGCTGGCGGCCGATCAGGCAATTTATCGCAAGGATCTGCGCCCTGTCGTGTATGTCACCGCTGAACTGTCGGGCCGCCCTCCCGCCGATGTCATCGCCGATATGGTAGCCGACCGGGGCGTCAGCGAGGGCAGTGCAAACGACTGGCAACAGCGCAGCTTCCTCAATCCCGGTGGAGGTGATGGCTGGGCGCTGCCGGAGGATATCGAGGTCCGCTGGACCGGTGAGGGGGAGTGGCGCATCACAGTCGATGTGTTCCGCGATATGGGACTGGCATTCGCTTTCGCCCTGGTGGCGATTTTCTTTGTGTTGCGGGTGCAGACAAACTCCGCGGCACTGTCGCTGATTATCATGGCTGCCATTCCGTTGACCGTGATCGGCATCATGCCCGGATTCTGGTCGCTGAACATGTTGGGAGAGCGGAGCGTTGCGGGTGCGCCAGACCCGGTGTTGTTCACCGCAACGGCAATGATCGGCATGATTGCGCTGGCGGGTATCGTGGTGCGCAATTCACTGATCCTTGTCGAGTTCGTCACCCAGGCGCGCGGTCGCGGCGAGAGCATTCGCAATGCTCTGCTGGAAGCGGGTCATGTGCGCATGCGTCCGGTGCTGTTGACGGCGGGTACAACCTTGCTCGGCAATCTGGTGATCATCCTGGACCCGGTGTTCAGTGGCCTGGCGCTGGCAATTATTTTCGGCATCATCGCGTCGACCCTGTTGACCCTGGTGGTGGTGCCGGTGGTGTATCTGCTGGTCTTCGACCGTGAGACCGGGGAGGTCGCAAGCAATGCGTAGTGTCTGGAAATGGGCGCCGGCCGTGGCGGCAATCGTGGTGCTGGTGCTGTTGGTCAGCTGGATGGCGGGTGTTTTTGATAAACGGCTTGCGCCCGGTCTTGCGCCCCCGCCTGCTGAGCCGGCGCAGGCGGCTTACCTTGTGGAACTGGAGGAGGTGCCGGTTGCCGAGCCGGTGCCCGGTTCCGTGGAGGCGAAGCAGGCAACGCTGATTTCGTCGCGTATCATGGCGCGCATTGAGCGGATTCTGGTGCGTGCCGGCGACACCGTCAGCGAAGGGCAGCTGCTGCTGGAACTCGAGAAGACTGATCTGGAAGCGCGGGTCGCCCAGGCCAGCAACCAGATCAGCGCGGTGCGCGCGCGTTTCACGGAAGCCGAACGCAATCTGCAGCGCAGCCTGGAGTTGCAACAACGCGGTCTGCTTTCCGCCTCTGATCGCGATGCGGCGCAGGCAACGCGCGACAGCCTGCAGGCCGACCTGCAGCGCATGCAGCAGGGGCTTGAGGAAGCGCGCGCCGCTCTGGCCTACGCGTCTATCCGGTCCCCGCTGGATGGTCGGGTCGTTGACCGGTTTGCCGAACCCGGTGACACCGCAGCCCCCGGTACACGCCTGCTGTCGCTGTACAATCCGTTGTCACTGCGGGCCGAGGCGAGTGTTCGCGAACAGCTGGCAGTGCGCCTGGACGTGGGCCAGACCGTGCCGGTGAGCCTGCCGGCACTGGACAGCAGGGTGAGCGGCAGCATCGAGGAGATCGTACCGGCGGCTGAGCCCGGATCACGCAGCTTTCTGGTGAAAATTCGCCTGCCCTACGATGACCGGCTGCTGCCGGGATTGTATGCGCGCATTGAAGTGCCGGCGGGCAGTGAGCAGCGCATCCGCGTGCCCGAGAGCCTGCTGGCCCGGGTGGGGCAGCTGTGGGTGGCTGATGTTGCCGGCCCGGAGGGGCCGGAGCGCCGCTTTCTGCGCGTTGGCAAGCGCGACATTGATGGCCGGGTCGAGGTGGTTGCCGGGCTGGAGCCCGGCGACCGCGTGCTGCCGGCGGCTGCGGACCCGTGAGCGAGGTCAGCCGTCCTTGCGCAGGTTGTCCGGACCCCAGTAGGCTTTCATACTGCTGATCTTGCCATTGTCATCGAATTCAAACACATCTATAACGTCAATCTGCATTCCCGGCATGACAACATGGAACGGGAAGGCGACCGCATTGCCCGCGCAGCGCACCTGCCCTGACAGCCGCAGTTTGGCGCCGGCGCCCAGGGCACCCTGGTAAAACGCGCAGATGGCATCAAGGCCGCGATGCGGCTCCGTGCCAACCGGGTCTTCTACTACGGCGTTGTCGGCGTACATGCCGCGGATAATCTCCACGTCGGATTTTTCGAACGCCTCAACGTAGCGTTCTACCATGGCGAGCTTGTCTGCATTGTTCATTCAGTGACCTCGTTTTCTGTGGTGTGCCTTCAATAGCCGCACAGGGTGGCATAGCGGTTTTTGTGGAAACCGGTGTCGCCAAGAATCTGCATGGCAGTGCGTGCGCGTTTCAGGAAGAACCCGATCTCAAGCTCATCGGTTACCCCGATGCCACCGTGCATCTGCACGGCCTCATTGGTGGCGTACCTGCCCAGGTCGTTGAGCGTGGCCTTGGCGAGGCTGGCCATGATGGCCAGCTGCTGTGGCTGCTCGTCCACGACGGTCAGCGCCTGCAGGACCACGGAGCGTGCCAGCTCCAGCTCCGCCTGCAAACTGGCGGCGCGGTGTTGCAGGGCCTGGAAGCTGCCGATGGGCACGCCGAACTGCACGCGCTCCTTCAGCCAGGCCACCGTGCGCGCAAACACTTCTTCAACGCTGCCCAGCATCTCGGCAGCCATGGCGATGCGACCGCGGTCAAGTACGTCGTCAAGCCACCGCCCCGCCTCACCCTCGGTGCCGATGACCTGGTTGCTGGCGATGCTGACCGCGTTAAAGCGGATATTGGCGGCGTTGCGGCTGTCGGCCATGATGGTGCGTTCGATCTCGACACCTGACGTGTCGCGCGGGACAAGCACCACCGAGAGACCGTCGCGGCTGCTTGTCTCGCCGGCGCTGCGGGCGACTACCAGCAGCGCATCCGCCGAATGACCGTCGAGTACAAACAGCTTCTCACCGGAAAGCAGAAAGCCGTCACCCGACCTCTCCAGCCGGGTGGCGATATGGTGCGGTCGGTGGTGGTGTGATTCCTCCAGCGCCAGCGCCAGCGTGAGCTCGCCCGCTGCAACCTGTGGCAGGTAGTCTGCTTTCTGGGCTTCGCTGCCGCCCAGTAACAGCGCGGATGCGCCGACAACTGCCGTGGCGAACAACGGGCTCGCGGCCAGGGTGCGGCCGGTTTCCTGCAGCACCACGCCGAGGCCACTGAAGCCGAAGTCCAGGCCGCCAACGTCCTCGGGCAGGATCACGCTCGCCCAGCCCAGCTCCGCCATCTGGCGCCAGAGCTCCGGGTCATACCCCAGCGGGTCGCGGGCGTTGCGCAGGGCGCGCAGGGCGCTGACGGGCGCCTCCTTCTGCAGAAATTCGCGTGCTGTTTCGGCCAGCAAGCGCTGTTCTTCATTCAAAACCAGTGCCATGCTGTTCTCCTCAGTACTCGGTGGCAGCTTTGGGGGGCTGCGGCAACTGCAGGACGTGGTTGGCGATCACATTCAGCTGCACTTCGCTGGTGCCGCCGGCGATGGTCATGGCTTTTGACATCGCCCAGAGGCGGGTGGTGTCGAGTTCCTCCGGGGTGAATCCGGGCGCCTCCCAGCCGAGTCCACGGGTGCCCATAATGGCCAGCAGCAGCTCGTTCTTGTCCTTGATGGCCTCCGTACCGAGGTACTTCATTGCCAGCCCGACGGTTCCCTTGATGCCCGCCGCGCGCTCCTCAAAGCTGCGCATGTGGGTCAGGCCAATCGCATGCATGCGCATTTCGTAGTCGACCAGGTCGCTGCGCAGCTGTGCGTTGGCGATGCGGCCGTCGGTGAATTCCAGGTAGCGCCGCGCAGCCTCGACCGGGGGGATTTCCTTGCGCGGCGAATCCCCGCCGATTTCCGCCATCAGCTTACGCTCGTGGACCAGCAGCGCCTTGGCCACCGACCATCCCTGGTTCAGCTTGCCGACCAGATTGCTCTTGGGCACGCGAACGTTGTCGAAAAAGGTCTGGCAGAATTCGGAGTCACCGCTGATCAACTCAATCGGCGTGGTGCTCACTCCTGGGCTTGCCATGTCGATGAGCAGGAAGCTGATGCCCTCCTGCTTCTTGGCGTGGGGGTCGGTGCGCACCAGGCAGAAGATCCAGTCTGAGCGATCCGCGGCCGTTGTCCAGATTTTGCTGCCGTTGACCAGGAAGTGATCGCCCTGGTCTTCGGCCCGGGTTTGCAGGCTGGCGAGGTCGGAGCCTGCCCCTGGCTCGGAGTAGCCCTGACACCAGCGAAACTCCCCGTTGACGATGGCCCGCAGGTGCTCCTGCTTCTGTGCCTCACTGCCATATTCCAGCAGCGCCGGCCCCAACATCCACAAACCCAGACTGTACAGGGGCGTGCGCGCGTTGATGCGCTTCATTTCCTCTTTCAGAATCTGCCCCTGCTGCGGCGTGAGGCCGCCGCCGCCATAGGCTGTGGGCCATTCCGGCGCAGTCCAGCCGCGGTCGCGCATCCGCTCGAACCAGACGCGTGCATCGTCGCTGGCAAAACTGCCGCGCCGCCCGCCCCAGTACTGTTCTTCCGGTGTATTCGGCAGCCGCTGCGAAGCGGGGCAGTTGGCTTCCAGCCATTGCCGCGTTTCCTCGCGAAACTGGTCTAGGTCTTCCACGCACAATCTCCTGTGTGACGGCCGTTCTCGCGCTGCCGGGAGGGCGCGCGCGGCGAGTGTGCCAAGGGTAATGACCGCGCGGGTATAAGCAAACGGCTGAGCGTATTGCCGGGCCCGAGAGGCAGCACTGGTATAGAGCAGCAAACCCTCCGGTGCTGCGCAATCACCTGCGTCGAGTTCAGTGCCGCGTACCGCCGGAATTGACGCTCTCGTGGGCTCTGGTTCATGCTCCGGCGCTGGAATTCATTCACGAGGGCAGGCAATGCAGCGTTTCACGAACAGGGTAGTCATGGTCACGGGAGCCGGCAGCGGTATCGGGCGCGCCGCGGCAGTGCGCATAGCGGCTGAGGGTGGCAGTGTGTACTGCGTGGATATCAGTCAGGCTGGCCTCGACGACACCGTAGCGACCATCTCGGCGGCGGGCGGCGAGGCAACTGGACAATGTTGCGACGTGTCTGATGAAACCCAGGTCAAGGATACGGTGGCGGCCTGCGTGGCGCGCTACGGCAGCCTCTACGCGCTGGTGAACATGGCCGGGATTCTGCGCTTCGACGATACCGATGCGATCGCCCTGGACGCCTTCCAGCGCGTGATTGCCGTCAACCTGACGGGGACACTGCTGCTCTGCAGGGAAGTCCTGCCTCACCTGATGGAGACCCGCGGCAGTATCGTAAACGCCGCGTCCACGGCGGCCCTTGCGGGACTGCCCTGTGGTGCAGCGTATTCCGCGAGCAAGGGTGGTGTGCTGGCGATGACACGCAGCATCGCCGTAGAGTTTGCCAAGCGCGGCGTACGGGCCAACTGCGTCTGCCCTGGCGATATCAACAGCGGTATGACCACGGGCATCGAGTGGCCACCCAACATGGACTTTGAGTTGATCGGGCGTATTTCGTCCCTGTCCGGTCCGAAAGATGCCGAGGTCATGGCGGGTGTCATTGCCATGCTGGCATCCGAGGATGCGGTGCATATCACCGGCGAGGACATCCGGGTCGACGGTGGCACGCTCTCCTGATGTTGGCACAGCGCCCGTTCGCGGGCGTTGCACGCTACTCTGAATCGCTCAATCTGACGCTCACCTCGCGCCGCTCATCGCCGCGGCGCAGGGTGATGGTTACCGTGTCGCCGGGCTCATGCTGCTCGATCAGGCTCAGGTAATCGTCATTGCTGCGCACGGCCTCGCCGTCCACGGCAGTGATAATGTCCCCCAGAAGGATTTCACCTCGCGCGTTGCGGTAGGCACCGCGGATGCCGGCACGATCTGCAGGCAGGCCGGGGAATACGCGCACCACAGGCAGCCCTTCAATTCGATAGCGACGAATCCAGCGATCGCTGGCCAGTTCCAGGCCGAGACTGGGCCTCTGGATACGGCCATAGCTGATCAGCTGGGGCACCACCTCCCGAACCGTATTCACGGGAATGGCAAAGCCGATACCCGCACTGGCACCGCTGGGGCTGTAGATTGCGGTATTCACCCCCACCAGCTGCCCCATGGAATTGAGCAGGGGGCCGCCCGAGTTGCCCGGGTTGATGGCGGCATCGGTCTGGATGACGCCGCGGATGGTGCGGTTGCCCGGTGCGCGGATCTCGCGCCCCAGTGCGCTGACCACACCGGTGGTCAGTGTGGTGTCGAGCCCGAAAGGATTGCCGATGGCGAGGACCTTGCGACCCACGCTGAGCTCCGATGAATCGCCCAGTGGCAGCGTGGTCAGTCCCGCCGGCGGGTTTTGTATGCGCAGCACGGCAAGATCCTTCTCCGGCGCCACGCCTATGACCTCCGCGTCGTACTCGCTGCGATCCTGCAGGGTAACCGTCAACCGGTGCGCTCCGGCTATCACGTGAAAGTTGGTGACAATCAGGCCGCTGGGGTCCCACACGAAACCTGTTCCGGAACCGCGCGGTATCTCGTGTACGTTCAGTGAAAACAGGTCCCGCCGCAGGGCCTTGTTGGTAACGAACACCACCGCGGGGCTGGCCTTGCTGAAAATCTCCGTGCTGTTGGCCTCGTCCTCGGTGGCGAAGCTCAGGTAGTCAACCTCCTGGGCCAGGGCCGACGGCAGTAGCAGCGCAAGACCCAGTACGCACAGCCAGTGTTTCACAGCTGTCCTCCCTGATCCTCCGCGAAGGTCGTCTGGAATGCCCGAATGCGCTTGGCGTTGGCGCCGATGTCGCCCACACCCACCCGCGATACGGAACGCAGGTCGATCACGCTGCCCTCGGAGGTGGAGCGGATGCGCACGGCGATATCATCCTTGAAGGCCATGATGGCGGTGGTGTCGACGGCCTCGAATCGCCATGCATCCGCATCCTGCCAGGTGATTTCCCAGCCCAGTTGGTCAGCGACGGCCAGCGCATGGCGGAAAGCATTGTTCGCGCTGCGTTCACTGCGCAGCGACTGCAGGTCCGGATAGGCGTCCTGCTGCGCGCCCAGACTGTCGGGCTTGATATCCAGCGGGTTGCTGTCCGGGCCGCGCAGGGACGGCGCGTGGCTGAATGTCGGTGGGTCGCTGAGGTCGGTGGTGATGTCGTGAATCGCAGGGTAGTCTCCCCGCCCCGCCACAACCGACAGGAAAAGCAGCGTGCCGGGCAACGCGCACGCCAGTCCTGTGAGCAGCCGCCTGCGTTGCTGCCGGTAGCGGGGCAGCACAGACAGCACCGTGAGCAGTAGCGCGGTGATTGCCGCCAGCAGGCAGGCCAGCGCGTACAGCAGCAGGCCCTGTTGCCAGTGGCCGGACCGCACAACAAGCACGGCCAGCGGCAGTGTCAGCAGTAAAGTGACGCTGAAGTAGAAGAGCAGCGTTGGCAGTCGTGCGGGACGTGGATGGTCGGTCATGTCGGGCTCCAGGCGAAGTCGCAGAGGGGGTGAGAATACTATTCCGGGGCGCAGTGTGCGAGGCCCGTCTACGGTTCAACAGAGCAGTCACGCCCTGCGTTTTGAGGCTGGCGCATTGAGCTTTGTGGGGGCATTTGCTTAACTCCAGCGCTCACACGGATAACAAGCCCGCAACGGGCACAAGGAGCTGCAGTATGGGACGAGTCGCCGGTAAAGTCGCCATTGTTACAGGTGCCGCCAGTGGGATGGGCAAGGCAGACGCCATTCTGCTGGCAGAGGAGGGTGCCTCTGTGGTGGTCGCTGACCTGAACGAGAAAGATGGGCAGGCGGTCGCGGACAGCATCGGTGGGCGCGCGCGTTTCATGCGCCTGGATGTTTCCGATGAAGACAACTGGCGGCAGGTTATTGCCGACACCCTGAGCGTGTTTGGGCGCCTGGACATTCTGGTGAACAACGCCGGTATGCTGACCATCGCGTCGATTGTAGACACGGATCTGGCGATGTTCCGCAAAGTGCAGTCCGTGAACAGTGAGGGTGTTTTTCTCGGCTGCAAGCACGCCATCCCGGCCATGGAGCAGAGTGGCGGCGGCTCGATCATCAACATGTCATCGGTGGCGGCTATCCAGGGCATTTCCTTTGCCGCGGCCTACAGCGCCAGCAAGGGCGCAGTACGCTCCATCACCAAATCCATTGCGATGTACTGCAAGGAGAAGGGCAACGGCATCCGCTGCAACTCCATCCACCCGGATGGTGTGCGTACGCCCATGGTCATCAAGGCTGCTACAGGCAAGGACTCGGCGTCTCCGGAGGAGCTGGCTTCGCTGCAGGGCAACGATATGTGCAACCCGGAAGATATCGCGCAGATGGTGCTCTACCTCGCTGCGGATGAGTCCTGGTTTGTCAACGGGACTGAAATGCTGATCGATAACTGCTCCACGATCACGCCGCCTGTCGGCCTGTCATAGGAGGCATCATGGAAAAGGTACAGTACGCGCTCTGGCGCGCCCCCGCAGTGGGTGAGGATGCGTTTCGCGCGGGTTTGCTGGCTGACCTGGTGCCGGCGCTGCAGCGTCTGGAATCGGTTCGCGGGCTGCGCCTCGCGGTGGTGGACTCAGCCGTGGCGCCCGCCGCAGACAAGCGTCTGGCCAACTCCGGCAGTCTGCCAGACGCGCTGCTGTCGGTCTGGTTGGACGATGCCTGGCGCAGGCCGCAGCCCATGGCACTGGTGCCCGAACTGGTGGCACGCAGTCACGCCTGGCTGGTGTCCGAGGCGGAGCCTGTCGTCAACGCCACGCAGCCGCCGGGTGCCGATGCGCGGGTTCCCGGCTTCTGTCAGGTGGCTTTGCTGCAGCGTCCACCGCGGCTCGACGTCGCCGAATGGCTGCACATCTGGAAGGGCAGTCATTGGCAGATTGCCATCGATACGCAGTCGACCTTCGGCTACCGGCAGAATCTGGTGGTGTGTGATCTCGACGGGGGTGGCCCGTCCCTGGATGCCATCGTGGAAGAAGACTTCCCGGCCGAGGCGATGACCTCCGCGCACAGTTTCTATGCCGCGCCGGACGACGCGACCCTGCAGGCCCACCAGACGGCCATGATGGAGAGTTGCGCGCGCTTCATCGACTTCGACAAGATTGATGTCGTGCCGATGAGCGCGTACTGGTTCAGCCCTGCTGCAGGGCCCTGATCCGGTCTTCCAGCGGCGGGTGTGAGCGAAACAGGGCGGAGAACCCTTCTTTCAACTGTTCGCTGATGCCGAACGCTGTCAGCTCCCCCGGCAAGTCCTGCGGCAGGCCCTGCTCGGCACGCAGGCGCTGCAGTGCGGCGACCATGGCCCCGCTGCCGGCGAGTCGGGCACCCGCGGCGTCGGCGCGGTATTCACGCCAGCGCGAAAACCAGAACACGATCATGCTGGCCAGGATGCCCAGGACCAGTTCGGCGACAATCGTGACCACGTAATAGCCTATGCCGTAGCCGCGCTCGGTCTTGAAGACGACCCGGTCAACCGTGTGGCCGATGATGCGCGCGAGAAACATGACGAAGGTGTTGACCACCCCCTGGATCAAGGTCAGGGTCACCATATCGCCATTGGCGACGTGGCCAATTTCATGGGCCATGACGGCGCGGACTTCGGCGGGCTGGAAACGCTGCAACATGCCGCTGGACACCGCAACCAGTGCCGCATTGCGATTCCAGCCCGTGGCGAAGGCGTTGGCCGCCTCGGAGGGAAAAATGCCCACCTCCGGCATGCCGATACCCACCTCGTCGGCGAGCTCCCGCACCGTGTCCAGCAGCCATTGTTCTTCGCGGTTTCGCGGCTGTTCGATGATGTAGGTGCCGGTGCCCCGCTTTGCCATCCACTTGGACAGGAACAGAGAGATCAGCGACCCACCGAAGCCGAACAGGGCGCAGAAGATGAGCAGGGGCCCCAGGTTCAGGTCCACCCCGTTGGCGGCAAGAATACCTTCCAGGCCCAGCAGATTGAAAATAATGCTGACCAGTACCAGTACTGCGAAGTTTGTGGCAAGGAAGAGCAGGATTCTCATGACAGTCGTTTCACCTCGTGGTGGTTGATGCAGCCCCGCTTTGACCGGCGGCTGATGGATTCTGTTCCCTGTCTGTCAGCAGATCGGGCGTCGGGTCGGGCAGTGGGTGGCTGCTGGGTTCGATCGCCGGCTCTCCGCGCGCGTCCAGTTCGACTGCCAGCACTTCGCCGCGCAGCGACACATCCTTGCTGCTCAGCTCGAACAGCAGGTTGATGCCTTCGTCGTGGTGTTTCAGGCGCGCTACCAGGCGCGCATCGCGGCCGTCCAGCCAGCTCCTGGACTTGCCCCAGTAGTGGCCGAGCTGATTGCGGATGACAAATACCTCACTCATGTGTTGCGGGCTCCTCTCACGCGTTGCGCCGCGCAGTGTAATGAGTCGTTGCGATCGACACCAGCCTGCGGCGGGTTCCCCGGCTCAGCCGAGCAGGAAGTCCTTGGCCTCGTTGACCTTGGCCGCCAGGTAGTGGTTGCCCCCGCGATCCGGGTGCAGCTTCTGCATGAGTTTACGGTGGGCAGCCACAATGTCCTCATCGCTGGCATCGTCGCCAAGTCCGAGAATGGCGAGTGCCTCGCGGCGCGTCAGACCGCTCTGGCTGTCAGGCGGGGGGCTCGACTCTGTCGCGCCGAAATCCGTCTCGCCGGGAAAACGCTGTTGCAGGTAGCTGTCCAGTAGTTGTACGGAATCGTTGTCCTGCTGCCGGCAGTAGTGCAGGAGTGTTTCCAACTGGCTTCGATCCAGTTCATCCAGGCGCCAGTCCTTGAATGGGCCAGACAGGACCTCGCCACTGAGTTTGCCGCTATCGTGGTCCAGGTGCATGCGCAGCACCGCGCTTTCCACCGTGGACTGCCGGCCATGCGCTGCGTTCGCCGAACGGTTGCGCAGCGAGCTGAGCATGGGAAAGAGGCGGATCAGCAGTGGCAGCATTTGCCGGCCTGCAACCAGCAGGCCGGTGAGCGCGGCTCCGACCCAGTGCATGCGGCCAGTCAGCGTCAGGTACAGCACGATGACGGCCGCCGCTGCAATGCCGAGTTTGATGTACTGCGCCCTGCGCTTGTGGGGTGGCAATGTACGAGCGCGCAGGTACAGGATGTACAGGGCCGCGGCGATTGCCAGTAGCAGCAGGATTCTCGGCACGTTGGCCCTCAGGGTTTCAGCTGTTGGAGGAGCAGTTTAGCACCTTGCCCGGGGTGATTCTCCAGCGCGGCCCGCCCACCCGTGGCATATCGCGCCACGGCACCGAGCAGGTCTGACAGCGTGTCTGCACTGTGTTGATCGAAACGCGCCCAGGCACCGCCGCTCAGCCGCGCCATGCTCTGGAACGTGCGCTGCACCGCACTGTCGGCACCTTCCTGGAAGAGGAACAACGGCAGCTTGCGCAGTCCGCACTGGCCGGCGAGATGGCAGACCTCATCCGGTGACTCCTCCAGCGCGTCACCGATAAAGACCAGGCCTCTCAAGGGGGTTTCCCGATGTACTGCCAGTGCATGGCGCAACAGCCGTTGAATTTGCGTGTGTCCGCCTTCGCAGCGTACCCGCATCATCTGCCCGGCGAGTGCCTTGCTGTCGCTGAGCCAGGGGCTGGCCCTGAACTCGTGGAAGCCGCGGTAGTAGCAGAGCTGGATACTGAGTGAGGCTACCTGCCCGGCACTGTGGAACATGGCCGCCTGACGATCGCGCGCGATTGCCCAGGTCGGTTCGCGACTGGCCGTGGCGTCTATGGCGAAAACAAGTCGGGGATGGCGCTCGGCAAACACGGCAACCGCCTTGGCAGTGCCGAGAAATGCCTGAATGTCCTGTGAACTGGATGTTCGGGCAGGGGGTTTCGCCATGGCGGTTGCTGCGTCAATGCCTCGCGTTGAGCTTGCCGAGGCGCTCCAGTTCAATGAGGTAGGTGCGGCGCTCGGCAAGCTCCGCGATGGCGCTGCGCAGCCCCTGCTCGTCGAGGTTAGGCAACTGTTCCTGTCCGGCAACAATACGCAACAGCTTGCGGCTGCACAGCGCCCCGGGATTGAATGTCGTGTTTGTATTCATCGTCGTTGTCCTGTTCTCTCCAGTCAGACCCGGCGCAGGGGGTTTGGTTCACTGCGCCTGCCCGTGTCAGGCATCACGCTAGGGCAAAATTGTGACAGTTTGTCGGCAGGCCACTGGATTCGCGTTGCCCCGAGCTTACACCGGCTACACCGGAGAGGGGAAGGGCAGTACACTGGCTTGTCTGTTGAATCGAGGTGAGCCGTATGAGTCTGTTCGATATCCGCAAAAAGCGCGCATTGCCCGATGCGGCATCCGCCCTGCCGGGGCGCAGTGAATCCCTGCCGGTGCCGCCGGCGCACTTTGTCAGCGGTCATCCGCTGCAAGGGCCGTTTCCTGCTCCCCTGCAGCAGGCCGTGTTCGGCATGGGTTGCTTCTGGGGTGTCGAGCGCCTGTTCTGGCAGCTTGAGGGGGTGTACACCACCGCGGCTGGCTATGCGGGTGGTCATACACCCAATCCCACCTATCAGGAGGTGTGCAGTGGCGGTACAGGCCACACCGAGGCGGTGCTGGTGGTTTTCGACCCGTCACAGATCAGCTACGAACGCTTGCTGCAGCATTTCTGGGAGGGGCATGACCCGACCCAGGGCATGCGCCAGGGCAATGATCTGGGAACACAGTACCGCTCCGCTATCTACACCTACGGCGAGGAGCAGCTGGCGCAGGCGCTGGAGAGCAGGGATCGGTTCCAGGCGGCGCTGGAGCAATCCGGTTACGGTGCCATCACGACCGAGATAGCCCCGGCGTCGCCCTTCTATTACGCCGAGGAGTACCACCAGCAGTATCTCGCCAAGAACCCGGGTGGTTACTGCGGACTCGGTGGTACCGGGGTCAGCTGTCCGCTGGGTCTGGCAGTGGGCGGTAAAAATTGAGTCCTGCGAAGCAAAGGCGTCTTGCCCGGATGACGCAAAGGCTGTTTAATCCAGACTAATCGCCGTTAGTGTTGGCGAGCACACTCGAACGATAACGATAATGGTGAGGTGCAGTTGATGTTCAACAACGAATTTCCGCGGATGTCTGTTCTTTCCCTGGCGGTCGCCGGTGCATTGTCCGCCGGCGCCGTTGCGCCTGTGCTGGCGCAGGGCATGGTGCTGGAGGAGGTGGTGGTGACGGCGCGTAAACGCGCCGAGAGCCTGCAGGAAACCCCGTTGGCCGTAACGGCGCTGGATGCCGCCGCCCTGCGCGAGGCCGGCGTACGCAACCTCGCAGATCTCAATACGCTTGCCCCGAATATCGACGTGGTGGAGGCCAACGGGTCTGCGCCGCTGGCCAGCGTCTACATCCGCGGGGTCGGGCAGCGCAACACGGGGGAGAACATCGACTCGGGTGTTGGTATCTACATCGATGATGTTTACCTGGGACGACCGGACGGCGCGCTGCTCGACCTGAACGATGTGCAGTCGGTGCAGGTCCTGCGCGGCCCGCAGGGCACGCTCTTTGGCAAGAACACCACCGGCGGTGCATTGGTGTTCACCACAAACAAGCCGGTGGAGGAGTTTGAGGGTTCGGTAGGCCTGCGGGTCGGCAATTATGATCGGTTGGACACGGAGTTCGTACTCAACGTGCCCCTGACTGACTCCGTCTGGACTCGCCTGTCCGGAGTCACGCGCAAGCGCGACGGTCAGATAGAGAACCTTTTCGACGGCGAAGACTACATGGACGAAGATCGGCAGAGCCTGATCTGGCAGACGCGTTGGGCGGCGAGCGAGGACCTGACGCTGGACCTGAACCTGAACTGGGCGGATACCGACCAGAAGATGCGTCCCCAGAAGTGCGTCAATGTTGAGGGCGCCAATGGCTGGCAGGCAGCGCTGTTCAATGCGATAGCCATCGGCCCCGCCACGGGCCGCACCCTGGCCGATTTCTGTGAGGAAGCGGCGCAGGCTGGCGGCGGCGACCCGCGCACGGTGATATCGGACCTCGGGGGCGATTACAAGGCGGAAAATCGCGGAGCTTCACTGGTGGCCGAATGGGCCATCAACCCGGACCTGTCATTCAAGAGTATCAGCGCCTATCGCTACACCGAAGCCTCACAAAACGACGAACTGGACCACACCGGTATCCCGTTCCTGCACCGCACCAACACCGTGCACCCGCAGGGCGGTGCGGGTGAAAGTGACCAGTACAGCCAGGAGTTTCAGCTCATTGGCAGTGCCTTTGACGACCGCATGCAGTACGTCACCGGCCTGTTTTGGTTTGAAGAGGAGAGTGGCGGCCGCCAGAGTATCAGTTTCCTCGGGCCCTTCGACCCGGCCATCGCCAACCTGTTTTTCCTTAACATCTCGCCCAGCAGCCTGACCGCGGAGAACGATGCCATTGCGGCCTACGCGCAGGTGGAATGGGAGTTCACCCCGCAATGGCGTACCACCCTCGGCCTGCGCTATACGGACGAAAGCCGCGACCTGCGGGTGCAGGACTACAGTATTGATGCCAGCACGCTGGATGCCAATGGCGGCCCGGCCATCCCCGTGGGCGGCGGCCTGTTCGTCGTGCAGCGCCCGGGCTTTGAGTACAACCCGGCCTTCGTGCTGGAGGAAAGCGAGGTGCGCCAGCGCAAGGTTTCCAACAGTGACGTGACACCCATGGCCAGTATCCAGTACCTGATTGGCGACAGCGACTGGCTGGACCAGGGCAGCCTGTATCTCACCTACAGCGAGGGCTTCCTGTCTGGCGGTCTCTCGGAGTCGCCCACGGGAGAGCTGGAGCCCTTTGAGCCCGAGGAAGTGGAAAATATCGAGCTGGGCTTCAAGCTGGATTTACTGGATCGCCGGCTGCGGCTGAATGGCGCGTTTTTCTACAGCGACTACACCAACCGTCAGTTGACAACGCTGGTGATCAACCCGGAGGTGAATTCGCCCTCGCCAGCCACCATCAATGCGGCCAAGTCGACCATCAAGGGCTTCGAACTGGAGACCACCTGGCTGGCGACGGATAACCTGATCATCGGTTTCAACGCCACCTTTACCGACGGTGAGATCAAGGAGTTCATGGACGAGCAGATCAGGATTGCCGACACCAGTGTGCCGCCGGCGGCGGGCTGCGTGCGCGCCGACCTGAGCCTTATCCAGGTCGATTCCTGCCCCAACGACCGCTCCAGCGAGAATCTGCCCCGCCTGCCTGAGCAGAGCTACCTGCTCTCTGCCCAGTACGCGCTGGACACCGCCTGGGGGACCTTCCTGCCGCGCATCCAGGCCAGTTGGAAGTTCGATATGGAGTTCTGCTTTGATGCGTTGAGTTGCACGACGGGTCTGTGGTTCGAAGATGAACAGTTCGAGCTGAGCGCACGTCTGGGATGGACCTCCACCGATGAGCGCTGGAGCGCTTCGCTGTATGGTACCAACCTCACCGACGAGGACTACATCAACGGCGGTATCGCGCTGGTTGAGTCTTCGGGCACAGGGGGGGTTGCCGTGGCGCCGCCGCGTATGTACGGGGCCGAAATTCAGTACCGCTTCTAGGCCTGCACCTGCAGCCCTCTCGCCAGTAGCGCAGCGACCGCATTTTCCACCCGGAGAATGCGGTCGCCCAGCGAGACCTGGCGACAGCCCGCCGCCAGCAGTTTCTCTGCCTCGTAGGGTATGAAGCCGCCCTCCGGACCCACCACCAGCACCGTGTCGTCCTGTAGTTCCGCGGGTGCCAGTGGCGCAATGCCGGGATGCGCCAGCAGGGCACAGCGCCCGGCGATGATGTCCGGCAGCCGGTCCTCCACGAAAGGTTTGAAGCGGCGGTGTAGTAGCACCGGGGGAATGACGGTGTCGCGCGCCTGCTCCAGCCCCTGTAGCAGGTAATCCTCGATGACGGCGGCCCCGAGTACCGGCGTTTGCCAATAGCTTTTTTCTACACGGTAGCTGTTTATCAGGTGTATTTCGCGCGCGCCGAATTCGGCTGCCGTACGCAGGATGCGTCGCAGCATCTTCGGCCGCGGCAACGCCAGTACCAGGGTCACGGGCAGTTTCGCTGGCGCCGTATGGGTCAGGCTGACCTGCAGGGTGGCGCTGTGCGGGTCGATGGCCATCAGTTCGGCGGTGCCGACCCGGCCATCGATCTGCCCCACCTGCAGGGTATCGCCGGGTTTGGCCTGCAAAACCTGCCGCAGGTGCTGCGCGCGACGGCCGGTCACGCGCAGCTGGCCGTCGGCGGTGCATTCTCCGGCCTTGAAAAGCAGCAGGTTCACCGGGTGACTAGCCGGCCCACAGGTCGTAGTCGTCGGCGGCCGTGACCTCGGCCTCCACAAAGTCGCCGGGCTGCAGATCGGTAACGCCGTCGAGGTAGACCTTGCCATCGATCTCCGGGGCATCCGCGCTGGAGCGGCCGATAGCGCCCTGGTCGTCCACTTCATCTATGAGAATCTCAATCCGCCGTCCCACCTTCGCCTGCAACTTGGCGGCGCTGATCTCCTGCTGCAGTGCCATGAAACGGTCCCAGCGCTCCTGCTTGACGATATCGGGCACCTGGTCGGGCAGGTCGTTGGCGGGTGCGCCCGCCACCGGTGAGTACTGGAAACAGCCGACCCGGTCCAGCTGTGCTTCGCGCAGGAAGTCCAGCAGCGTTTCGAAATCGGCGTCGGTTTCGCCCGGGAATCCCACGATAAAGGTACTGCGCAGGGTGATGTCGGGGCAGACCTCGCGCCAGCGATGAATGCGCTCCAGCGACTTCTCTGCGGCGGCGGGGCGTTTCATGCGTTTCAGCACGCTGGGACTGCCGTGTTGAAAGGGGATATCGAGGTACGGGAGGATCCTGCCTTCGGCCATTAGCGGGAGTACGTGGTCCACATGTGGGTAGGGGTACACGTAATGCAGTCGCACCCAGATGCCGAACTCGGCCAGCCCCTCACACAGCGACTGCATGCTGGTTTTCATCGGCCGCCCATTCCAGAAACCGGTGCGGTATTTCAGGTCAACGCCGTAGGCGCTGGTGTCCTGGGAGATCACCAGCAGCTCGCGCACACCGGCGCGCACCAGCCGCTCGGCTTCTTCCATCACGTCACCGATGGGCCGACTCACCAGATCACCGCGCATATGCGGGATAATGCAGAAGCTGCAGCGGTGGTTGCAGCCTTCCGAGATTTTCAGGTAGGCGTAGTGCCGTGGTGTCAGCTTTATGCCCTGTGGCGGAACCAGATCCACGTAGGGATCGTGTACGGGGGTGTGCGGCACGTACTGGTGTACCGCGCTCACCACCTCTTCATAGGCAGCGGGCCCGGTTACGCTGAGGACTTTGGGGTGCAGTTCGCGGATGGCGTCGGCATCGGCGCCCTTGCCCATGCAGCCGGTGACAATCACCCTGCCATTTTCGCTCAGGGCTTCGCCGATGGCGTCCAGCGACTCCTGCTTCGCACTGTCAATGAAACCGCAGGTGTTTACCACCACCAGCTGCGCATCCTCATAGCTGGGCACAATGTCGTAGCCGTCCAGCTTGAGCTGCGTCAGGATGCGCTCCGAATCCACCAGGGCCTTGGGGCAGCCCAGGCTGACGAAGCCGATGGTTTTCTTGTCCGCGTTGCTCATGATGTCACCCGTGGCTGCCGTCTGCGTGGCGCGTTGAAGGTCCCGGCGAGAGGGTCAGCTGCCGGTTGGGATGGTGTTGTCAATGAGGCGCGATGATACCTGATAGCCCGCCGGTCTGCAGAGGGAAATGCGCGAAAAGTGGGCGCTCTAGAATGCCTGGCTGGCCTGTCTGGCGATGCTGCTGGTACGCAATTCCCGCTGCAGCTGCTGTTGCAACAGTAGTCCGTCGTCCCGGTTGAGAAACTCGCCCACCCGGATGCTCTCGCCGGAGCTTTGCAGGCTCAGCGCCGGTGCGTCCCAGGGGTGGCGCTCCGGCTGTATGCTGAGCCCGGTGCGTTGGCGTGGAAACGCCCAGCTCTGGCGCGGCAGATAGAAACCCTTGTCGATACGCACCGTGGTTGCATCAAGGGTGATGACATGGCGGTATTGCAGTTTCCAGTTGACGTAATACAGGGAGCCGCCGAGTGCCGCGAGCTCCAGCCCGGCAAAGGGCAGGATGACCCAGGCACCCGCCAGGGCAAAACCGATACCGGCACCCAGTGAGGGCACCGCCAGCGCCAGAATGACCAGCTTGTTGGTTCGCCAGGTGGCAGACTGGTTGGGTTTGGCAATGATGGTTACGGTGTCACCATCGCAGCTGCGTACGACCACGTGTGGCGGCCTCTGAGGAATTTGCGACAGTCTAGTACAGTCGCGCCCCGCTGGCATGCATGTCCCTGTTTTGACCAGCGACAAAACCCCTGCGCGGCGCTGGGCGAGCGGTAACCCAGGCGCTACACTCCGGGTATGAGCAGACAGTCTTCCGCAATACTGATCAGTGCCGGGCAACTGGCGCAGGCGACGGACGCCACCATCGTCGATTGCCGGTTTGTCCTGGGCCAGCCCGACGCGGGTCGCGAGGCCTATTTGCGTGGCCATATTCCCGGTGCACATTACCTCGACCTCGAAAAGGACCTCTCGGCCCCCGTGGCGCGCCACGGGGGGCGCCATCCCCTGCCTGATGCCCGGCAGCTGACAGCCCGGCTCGCCTCGCTGGGGATCCATCCGGGCGCCCGGGTGGTGGCCTATGACGACGCCCGTTTCGCCTTTGCGGCCCGCTTCTGGTGGCTGTTGCGCGCACTGGGTTACCGTCCACCCGAGTTGCTGGATGGGGGTTATGCGGGCTGGCTGGCGGCCGGTGGTGCGGAGGAGCAGGCCATTCCGCAGCCTGAGCCCTGCGCGATGCCGACCGTGGAGGCTTACCGCGGTGTGGTGGATATCACCGCGCTCGCGTCGCTGCAGAGCGCCGGGTCACCCCTGTTGGACTCCCGGGATCCCGCCCGCTATGCCGGCCTCGAGGAGCCACTGGATCCGGTCGCGGGGCATATCCCCGGTGCGCTGAACCTGCCCTGGCAGGCGGTGTCCGATGCGCAGGGCTTCCTGCTGGATGATGCCCGCCTGTCTGCGCACTTTGCGGGGCTACCCGAGGGCAGGCCGCGCGTGGTGTACTGCGGCAGCGGCGTAACGGCCTGCGTCAATCTGTTTGCCCTGGCCCGCGCAGGGGATGAAAGCGCGCTGCTGTATGCCGGCAGCTGGTCGGACTGGTGCAGCCATTTGGTGGCTGATGAGTAGTCTAGAAGTCGGCGGGGCAGGCTTCCTGTAGCCAGTCTCCGGTGGTCGGGTGCGTAAAGCCCAGCTCCGTGGCGTGCAGCAGGAGCCGGGGCGCCATGGCCAGTGCCGCCTCGTGGGCGTACATGTCACAGCCGAGAATCGGGTGGCCGAGTTCCCGACAGTGGATGCGCAGCTGGTGTGAACGCCCGGTTTGGGGCATCAGCTGCAGCCGCGTGCGGTCTGCTTCGCGCGCCATCACCTCGAACCAGGTCACCGCCTCGCGCCCGGTCTCGAAGCAGATCTTCTGCAGCGGCCGGCGCTCCCAGTCACTGACGATAGGCAAACTGATTTCACCCCGGTCGGGCTCCACGACGCCCCAGACCACGGCCTCGTAGCGCTTGTAGACCAGCCTTTCCTGAAACTGGCGGCTGAGGTGGGCATGGCAGGCGCGGTTCAGGGGTACCACCATGATGCCCGAGGTATCGAGGTCCAGACGGTGGACCATGCTGGCCTGGGGGTAGTCCTGCTGCAGCCGGCTGATCAGGCAGTCGCGGTTGAGGGGATGCCGCCCCGGCACGCTGAGGAGCAGGTGCGGCTTGCGCACCAGCAGCAGGTCGGCGTCGGCGTACAGGATACGAATCGGCTCCTGGCTGTGGGGCACCAGGTAAGGGGGCAGCTCGTCTTCGCTGCTCACATCTTCAGCCGCCCGCCTTGCCCAGTGCGCGCTGATAGGCGGCAATGGTAGTGGCGAGGCCGAGGCGCAGGGCATCGACAGTCAGCGCATGGCCGATCGACACCTCGAGCAAGCCCGGTACACGGCTGAACAGGGGCAGATTGTGCAGGTCGAGATCGTGGCCCGCGTTCACGCCCAGGCCCACCTCGGCCGCCGTCTCCGCCGCGCGGATGTAGCGCTGCAGTACGGCATCCACCTCGGCGCCCGCTGCGTAGGCCCGCGCATAAGCCTCGGTATACAGCTCAATACGGTCGGCGCCCACCTGCGCGGCGAGGCGGATCTGGGCCGGATCCGGATCCATAAACAGGCTGGTGCGAATCCCCAGTGCCTTGAGTTCGGCGACCAGCGGCGCAATCTGCTCGCCGTCCCGTTGCAGGTCAAAGCCGTGATCGGAGGTCAGCTGGTTGTCGCCGTCCGGCACCAGCGTCGCCTGAGCCGGGCGAATTTCACGCACCAGCGCCATGAAGCCGGGGTAGTCGCTGACACCCGCGCGATCACTCTTGCGCGGGCCGGTCATGGGGTTGCCCTCGATGTTGAATTCCACGGTGAGCATAGCCGCCAGATCGTGGCAATCCTGCACCCGGATATGGCGCTGGTCGGGCCGCGGGTGGACGGTAATGCCGTCGGCCCCGGCGTCAATGCACAGCTGGGCGTGCAGGGGTATATCGGGGTTGCGGGTATCGCGTGAATTGCGGATCAGCGCGATCTTGTTCAGGTTGACGCTGAGTGCGGTCATTCGCTGGTCTTGCGCTGGACGCTGTGTATCAGAATGGGTTCTACCGGCACGTCCTGGAAACCCGCCCACTGGCGCACCGGGCTGGAGGCAATGTAGTCCACCACCGACATGCCCTCGATCACCTCGCCAAATACCGTGTAGCCAACCTGGCCCGGCGACCAGTCCAGCTGGAGGTTGCTGCGCTGGTTGATGAAGAATTGCGCCGTCGCCGAATCCGGGTCGGAGGTGCGTGCCATGGCGATGGTCCCGCGGATATTGTGCAACCGGTTGCGGGATTCATTGACAATCGGCTCGCCGGTCGACTTTTCCGTCATGTCGGGCAGAAAGCCCCCGCCCTGAATCATGAAGTTGGGAATGACGCGATGAAAAATGGTGCCGTCGTAGTGCCCGCTGTCCACATAGGACAGGAAGTTGGCTACGGTCAGTGGTGACTTGTCCGGGAACAGACGCAGCGTGATGTTGCCCTCGCTGGTACTGATCGTCACCAGCGGGGCGTTGGGCCCCGGCTCCTGTGACCAGGCGGGGTTGAGCGCCAGCAGCAATGCGATCAACAGGCTGAAAACAGCTTTCATCAGTGTGGTCTCCGTTGGGGGCTCAGGGACTGGGGCGCTCAGGCCCAGCCATCGTTGCGGCGGCGTTTGGGCCACAGACGCGGTACCACAAGGGTGATGACCACCCCCAGCAGCACAGCCAGTGCGCCGTCAATAAAGGCGCTGCTGCGCAGGTTTTCCTGCAGCCGCTGGTTCTCGGCACCGAGCATGTCAGCCTGCGCCCGCAGGTTCTCGACATCTTCCACCAGGCGCCGGTTCTCGGCGTCCAGTTCCAGCGAGCGTCCCGATATCTGCTTCAGCTGCGCGAGTTCCTCGGTCACCGCCTGCAGCGTACCGTCGGCGCTGTCGATGCTGCTCTCCAGCTCCCCGCGAACCTCCTTCAGCTGGTTCAGCTCCGCGGTCAGGCTGGCGTTTTCCTCTGCCAGCTGCTCCGCCCTCGTGCGCGCTGAATCCACCAGGGTCTTGGCCGGTACGGTGCTCATCAGGTATTGCGACCGCACCCAGCCGGTGGTGCCGCCGTCCGTGGTGATTTCCGCCCAGGTGCCGTCCTCTGACTCACGGCTGACGGTGAGCCGGGTGCCGGACGGAATGCCACGGTGGATAATTCGGAACTCATTGCCGGCGCCGCTGCGCACGGGAATGTACTGGGTATCGCTGATGTAGCGGATATCCTGTGCCAGCGCGGCGGCGCTGCCCAGGATCGCGAGCAGGGAAACAATCAGGAAATGCTGCAAAACGTGGGTCCTTCTCTGCAGTCGGTGGTCAATCGCGCAGTTTACCATCGCCCGCGGCTCAGGGCAGCACGCGTTTGTAGGGCTTGACGATCACCTGGCGGAATACGCCGGCGGCCATGTAGGGGTCACTGTCCGCCCAGGCCTGTGCCGCTTCCAGGCTGTCGAAATCGGCGATGATGAGGCTGCCTGTGAAGCCCGCAGCTCCCGGTTCCTCGGTATCCAGTGCCGGGTGCGGGCCGGCAGCCAGCAGGCGACCCTCATCCACGAGATGCTGGATGCGTGACAGGTGGGCCGGTCGTGCGGCCTGGCGCAGAGGCAGGCTGTCGTCAACGTCCTCACACATAATGGCGTAGAGCATGGCGTGGTTTACTCCTGGCTTTCAGCCGGCTGGTCTTTCAGGTGGGGTGCCACCATCCAGGCCGTCAGCCCGGTGAGCAGCACTGTGAACAGTATCGCGGAGTACAGCTTGTAGCTCACCCAGGTGGCCTCGCTGTAGCCGTAGGCAACGACCAGGTTCAGTGCGCCGACCACGCTGAAGTGGGCGACCCAGAGCAGGTTGAGCCGGGTCCACACGCGGTGCGGCAGCTGGATCTGGCTGCCCAGCGTGCGCTCCATCAGGTTGCGTTTGCCGATGAACTGGGACGCGGCAAAGGCCAGCGCCAGTGCCCAGTTGAAAATGGTCGGTTTCCACATGATGAACAGTTCGTTGTGCAGCAGCAGCGTGGCTGCGCCAAAACCGCAGACGGCGAGACCGACCCACAGCAAACGTTTTTCCAGCTGTCGGGTAATGGCCCAGGTCAGCAGCAGTTGCAGCACGGTGGCGGCCATCAGCACCGCAGTGGCGGTGAAGATGCCGTCGATGGTGTGGCTCCAGCCATACAGCGTGACGGTATCTCCATCCATCTGGTAGACGATGAAGAACAGCGCGATGGGGAGAAATTCCAGCAGTTGTCTCATGAAATCAGCCTGGCCCTGACATGTTAGGATGGACGCTGTCGGCGGCAGGGCCTACCTGCACTGTGCGCCAGCCGTTTCTGCGATCCCGGAGTGTAGTGTCTGTGTTGATCGACTTCCATACCCACACCACCGCATCTGACGGTGCCCTGTCGCCTGCTGCCTTGCTGCAGCGGGCACGTGACAGGGATATACGCCTGCTGGCGATAACCGATCACGACACCGTGGCCGGATACCAGGCGGCGGTCGCGCAGTATAACCCCTCGGGGAACGCGTTGCGCCTGGTGCCCGGTGTGGAATTGTCCTGTGTGTGGTCTGGTGTCACGGTGCACGTGGTGGGGCTTGGCATGGACTGTGAACACCCGGTTTTCGTCGCGGGGCTGGCGCGGCTTGCGGCGGCCCGCACCGAGCGTGCCCGGGTGATTGGCGAGCGGCTGGCGAAGCTGGGTTTCCCGGGCGCGCTGGAGGGCGCCCTTCAGGAGGCGGGCGCAAGCCAGGTGGGTCGTCCGCACTTCGCTGCCTGGATGCTGGCCCGCGGGCATGTCGATAGCCTCACCAGGGCCTTTGATCGCTACCTGGGCAGGGGCAAACCGGGCGACGTCAAGGCCTTCTGGCCCGAGCTTGCGGAAGTCACCGCCTGGATTGTCCAGGCCGGGGGGGTCGCGGTGCTGGCGCATCCGCTCAAATACGCATTGACGCGCAGCAAACTGCGTCGGCTGGTGGCGGATTTCGTGGCGGCCGGCGGATCGGCGGTGGAAATACTCAACGGTCGCCAGACCCCGGATCAGAGCCGCCAGTTGCGCCTGCTTGCCCTGGAGGCCGGGCTCGAGGTCTCCGCCGGCAGCGATTTCCACCAGGAGTCCTCCTGGGGCGCCGAAGTGGGTGTAGAATTGCGGCATCTCGGCGGTCTGCGCGGCGTCTGGCAGCGGTGGCTGCCGCCCCAGGACTGTCCGTCAGTGGAGGTTACGTGAGCCAGTTTTTTCAGATTCACCCGGAAAATCCGCAGGCGCGACTGATTCGCCAGGCGGCGGACATTGTGCGCGGCGGGGGCGTTGTGGTGTACCCCACGGACTCGGCCTATGCGCTGGGTTGCCACATCGGTGACAAGGCCGCCCTGGACCGTATCCGGCGCATCAGGCGCCTCGATGATCGGCACAACTTTACCCTGGTGTGCCGCGATCTCTCGGATATCGCCAATTACGCGCGTGTCGACAATACGGTGTATCGCCTGTTGAAAGCCTGCACCCCAGGCGCCTATACCTTCATCCTGCGTGCGACATCGGAGGTGCCGCGCCGGCTGATGCACCCCAAACGCAAGACCGTAGGACTGCGTATCCCGGACAACGCGGTGGCCATGGCCCTGCTGGCGGATCTTGGAGAGCCGATGATGAGTGTAACGCTGATCATGCCCGGCGATGAGCTGCCGCTGATTGATCCCTATGAGATCCGCGACGAGCTGGAGCACGAGGTCGATCTGGTGATTGACGGCGGTTACTGTGGGCTGGAGCCGACTACTGTGGTCGATCTGGCCGACGACCTGCCGATCATCCTGCGCGCCGGCAAGGGCGATGTGACGCCATTCCAGGTCTGATCGGGTATACTCACAGCCTTCTCAGGCACAGGATGTTTCGTGAACGATTCCACGCCGGCCGCGCCCGCCACCGACAGCCCCTCACCAGCAAGGCCACAGCAGGGGGAGATGCCCTTTGCCGTGGTGTTGGGCAAGGCGATGACCGAGCTGCCCAGGGACCTGTATATCCCGCCCCAGGCATTGGAAGTGTTCCTCGAGGCCTTCGAAGGGCCGCTGGATCTCCTGCTCTACCTGATACGGCGCCAGAACCTGGATATCCTCGAGATCGATGTCTCGGAAATCACCGAGCAGTACATGCGCTATGTTGAACTCATGGATGCCATGCAGTTCGAACTCGCGGCCGAGTATTTGTTGATGGCCGCGGTGCTGGCGGAAATCAAGTCGCGGATGCTGTTGCCCCGCGCCGTCGATGTGGACGAGGATGAAGAGGACCCGCGAGCCCAGCTGATTCGCCGTCTGCAGGAGTACGAGCGCTTCAAGAAGGCGGCCGAGGATATCGAGGAGATGCCGCGGCTGGAGCGGGATACCTGGGTTGCCAGTGCCGAGCCGCCGGACCTTGAGCGTGCGCGCCCCGACCCGGACGTGGACATGCGAGAACTGCTGCTGGCCCTCAGCGAAGTGCTGCGGCGCGCCGACATGTTCGAGAGCCACCATATCCAGCGCGAGGCACTGTCGACGCGCGAGCGCATGTCAGAGGTGCTGGAAAAACTGTCGGGGCGCCAGTTCGTGCCGTTCGTGTCGCTGTTCTCTGCCCGCGAGGGTCGACTTGGCGTGGTGGTGACCTTTCTCGCCGTGATGGAACTGATCAAGGAGGCCCTGGTGGAAATTGTACAAACGGAGAACTTCGGCCCCATTCACGTCAAGGCGAGGTCCGAATAATGTCCGAATCGGCATCCATGCTGGTCCAGATTATCGAGGGCGCCCTGCTCGCCGCTGGCCGTGCACTCACGGTGGCGCAACTGGGCGAGCTGTTTGAAGAGGCTGAGCGCCCCTCGGCGGTCGAAATCCGGGAAGCGCTGGCGGTGGTCAGCGAGCGCTGCGAGGATCGCGGCTTTGAACTGTGTGAGGTCGCCAGCGGCTTCCGTTTCCAGGTGCGACAGTCGCTGAGCCCGTGGGTGGCGAGGCTGTGGCAGGAGCGCCCACAAAAGTATTCGCGCGCGCTGCTGGAGACCCTGGCGTTGATTGCCTACCGGCAACCCATCACGCGGGGTGAAATCGAGGAGATCCGCGGCGTCGCGGTGAGTTCGAACATCATCAAGACGCTGCACGAGCGCGACTGGATTCGTGTCGTCGGGCACCGCGATGTGCCCGGTCGCCCCGCCATGTATGCCACCACGCGGCAGTTTCTCGATTATTTCAACCTGAAGAACCTCGACCAGTTGCCGGCGTTGGCGGAAATCCGTGACCTCGAGACCCTGAACGCCGAGCTGGGCTTCAGTGAACCCCTGGCCGCGGCCAACGACGCAGCGGACCAGGCAGCCGAGCCGGCATCCGCAGAGCCGCCCTCGGCGGCGGTGGGCGCGGAGGACGACAGCTCGGATGTCGGCGACAGTGACAGTTCAGAGGCAGCCGATCCGCTTGCGCCGGGTGGCGCGCAATGAGCCGTCGGCGCGTATCGGCGCCCGGCGACACGCCTCCTGCCGAGGCGGCCGGTACCGTTGCCGGCGAAAAGCTGCAGAAAGTACTGGCGCGTACGGGGCTGGGCTCGCGCCGCGAGATGGAGCGCTGGATAGAAGAAGGCCGGGTTGAAGTGGAGGGGCGCCGCGCCTCTCTCGGCGACCGTGTTTCCGGCCGCGACCGCATCAGCATCGATGGCAAGCCACTGGAGGCCGCACCGGCGGAACAGACGCGCTGCATCATCTACCACAAGCCCACCGGCGAGGTGTGCAGTCGCAAGGACCCCCAGGGTCGGCGCACGGTGTTCGAGCGCCTGCCGAAGCTGAAATCCGGGCGCTGGATATCCATTGGTCGCCTGGATTTCAACACCTCCGGCCTGTTGCTGTTCACCACAGATGGTGAACTCGCCAATGCGCTGATGCACCCGTCGTCGAACATTGAGCGCGAGTACATGGTGCGCGTAATGGGCGCGGTCGACGAGGATATCCTGCAGCGTCTGCTCGACGGCGTCATGCTGGAGGATGGGGCGGCGCGCTTCTCCGACATCCAGGACGGCGGCGGTGATGGTATCAACCACTGGTATTACGTGGTGTTGATGGAGGGTCGCAACCGCGAGGTGCGCCGCCTGTGGGAGTCCCAGGGGCTCACCGTGTCGCGGCTCAAGCGCGTCCGCTACGGCAACGTGTTCATTCCGTCCCGCGTCAAGCAGGGCCAGTGGGCCGAACTTGAGCCGAAAGAAGTCAAGGGGCTGTACGAGCTGGCGCATCTACCGGTCAAGCAGGTCAAGCGCAACACGGTCAAGGAAAAGGAAGTCATGGAACGGCAGTTCGGCAAGCGCAAGGCGCCAGCCGCGAACGCTGGCCGCAAGCCGCCTCGCCGGCCGCAAAAGAGCCGTTAACGCGCCGCCGGCGTCAGCCCTGCGCGCTGAAGGCCGCGCCCGTCACCCCGCAGCTGTCATCACCCATCAGGTACAGGTACAGCGGCATGATGTCTGCCGGCGACGGGTTCGTGGTCGGTACCTCCGCAGGGTAGGCGGTGCGGCGCATGGCGGTGTTGGTGGCCCCCGGGTTCAGGCTGTTGACCCGCACGCGCGAGGTGTTTTCCAGTTCGTCTGCCAGCACCTGCATAAACCCCTCAGTCGCGAACTTCGACACCGCGTAGGCGCCCCAGTACGCACGTCCGCGACGACCCACTCCCGATGAGGTCATGACAATGGACGCCTGCGGTGCCTGCTCCAGCAGCGGTAGCAGGGCCCGGGTGAGCAGAAACGGTGCGTTGACATTGACCTGCATGACGTCCGACCAGGCCCGCCAGGAGGCATTCGCGATCGGGCGCCGCTCCCCCAGCACGCTGGCGTTGTGCAGCAGGCCATCCAGGCGGCCAAAGGTGCTTTCGATGGCCCCCGCCAACCCCGCGTAGTCATCTTCTGTCGCCGTCGCCAGATCCATCGGAAACAGCGCCGGCTGCGGGCCACCTTCGCGCTCTATCGCATCGTAAACCGCCTCGAGTTTTTCCTGGGTGCGGCCCAGCAGGATAACCGTGGCGCCGTGGCGCGCGAAACGCTCAGCTGCAGCGCGCCCTATGCCGTCACCGGCTCCGGTGATGAGAATGGTCTTGTCGACGAGCAGGTCCGGCGCCGGTGTGTAGTTGTCGGGGAGTCCTGGGCCGTTCATGTACTGTCCTCAAGCGGGTAGGTGGGTACCGAGAATCAGGGGCGCGAGGTCTCTGCTGCTGCTCACGCTCGCGTCTGCGCCCCACAGAGCGGGGTTGTCATCGGCCTCGATGTAGCCATACAGGGCGGCCACGGTGTACATGCCGGCGCGCCGGCCGGCTTCGATATCGCGCTGATGGTCGCCAATATAGATGGCCTGTTCGGGTTGGCAGCCCAGCTCCGCACAGTTGCGCAGCAGGGCCTCCGGGTGTGGTTTGCGCTCGCGAACGTCGTCGGGGCAGACCAGGCTGCCAATGGACGGCTGGAGGTCGAGGCGCGCCATCAGGGGCGCGGCAAAGGCGCGCGGCTTGTTGGTGGAGACGCCCCAGGCGATGCCGCGCTCGGCCAGCGCGCCGAGCAGCGCGGGAATGCCGGGATACGGCCGGGCGCTGCTGCCCAGCACCTCCGCGTACAGGGCGAGCAGGCGCTGCCGCTGGGCCTCGAATTCCGGGTCTGTTTCTACCGTGCCGAGGGCGAGTGTGACCAGGGCGCGTGCGCCGTTGGACACGCTGGCGCAGATACGCGCCGCCTCCAGTGGCGGCAGCCCGTGTTCGGCCCGCAGGGCCTGCACCACCACGACGAATTCGCTGGCGGTATCGACCAGTGTGCCGTCCAGGTCGAACAGCACCGCGCGCAGGTTATCCGGACGCGGCGGGCTCATGCCGCTGGCTTGCTGGCGCGCAGCATATAGTTGACCGAGACATCGCGCTCGTGCAGCCGGTACTGGCGGGTAAGCGGGTTGTAGAGCAGACCGGTCATGCCTTCGACCCGCAGGCCGGCGGCGCGAATCCAGGCAGCGAGCTCCGAGGGTTTGATGAACTTGCTGTACTCGTGTGTACCCGCGGGCAGCAGCTTCAGCACGTATTCCGCGCCAACAATGGCAAAGGCAAAGGCCTTCGGATTGCGGTTGATGGTGGAGAAATACAGGCTGCCGCCGGGCTGCGCCAGCTCGGCGCAGGCCGCCACCACGGCTGACGGGTCGGGCACGTGTTCGAGCATCTCCAGGCAGCAGACCACGTCGTAGTGGCCGGGTTGCTCCGCGGCGAGCTCTTCGGCCGTCGCCTGCCGGTAATCCACCGCGACCCCGGATTCGAGCTGGTGAATGCGCGCCACGGCCAGGGGAGCCTCTCCCATGTCGATACCGGTGACGGTGGCACCGCGTTGTGCCATCGATTCGGCGAGTATGCCGCCGCCGCAGCCCACATCCACCAGCGTTCGGCCCGCGACAGGGGAGTGTTGATCGATGTAGTTGGCGCGCAGCGGGTTGATGTCGTGCAGGGGTTTGAATTCACTGTTCCGGTCCCACCAGCGCGAGGCGAGGGCCTCGAACTTGGCGATTTCCTGGGGGTCGACGTTGGCACGTGCAGTCATTGCTGTTGTCCCGTAATGCGTTGTTGCCAGTATTGGCTGCGCGATGCGATGGCGGCCAGGTCCAGCCCCTGCAGCTGGCGGTCGCGCAGGCGCAGTTGCCCGGCGATCCAGCTGTGGGTGACCTGGCTGCCGTTGCAGGCGTAGACCAGTTGTGAAAGCGGGTTGTAGAGGGGCTGGGTCTCGGGCCCGGTGAGGTCCACGGCGATCAGATCGGCCAGCTTGCCCTGTTCCAGGCTGCCGATCTGCTCTTCCAGTCCCAGGGCTCGCGCACCCCCCAGGGTAGCCATGTGCAGCGCCTCTGCCGCCGACAGCGCGCTGGCATCCTGGCTGGCCAGCTTCGCCAGCAGGGCGGCGCTGCGCATTTCGTCAAACAGATTCAGGCTGTTGTTGCTGGCGGCGCTGTCCGTGCCGAGCGCCACATTGACACCGGCGGCCAGCAGGCGTGTCACCGGGCAGGCGCCAGAGGCCAGCTTCATGTTGGACTTGGGGCAGTGCACAACGTGGGCGCCAGTCTCGGCGAGTAGCGCGATATCCTGCTCCCCGAGGTCTGTCATGTGGACACATTGTGTGCGTGGCCCCAGCAACCCCAATCGGTACAGGCTGTCCAGGGGGCGCTCCCCGTGAGCTTCCACGGCCTGCAGCACTTCGCCGCGTGTCTCATGCAGGTGGATCTGGATGCTGGTATCCAGTTCGGCGGCCAGCATGGCCACCTTGGCCAGGTTGGGGTGGCTGACGGTGTAGGGTGCGTGGGGGCCGAAGCCGACGCTGACCAGGCTGCTGTGCTTCACTGCATCCCGCAGCGCCAGCCCCTTGCTGATGTATTCATCCGCCTCCCGCGCCCAGGGGGTGGGGAAGTCGAGCACCGGAAAACTGATCTGACAGCGCATGCCCATGCGCTGGGCCGTGCGTGCGCAGGCGTCGGGGTAGAAATACATGTCGGAAAAGGTCGTGGTGCCGGCACGCAGCATCTCGGCGATGGCCAGCGCCGCCCCATCGGCGACAAACTCCGCGCTGACATGACGGCCTTCGGCGGGCCAGATATGCTGCTCCAGCCACGGCATCAGCGGCAGGTCATCGGCGAAGCCACGCAGCAGACTCATGGCGGCATGGCCGTGGGCGTTGACCAATCCCGGCAGCAGGGCGTGACCAGGCAGCTCGAACACGTCTGTCGCGGACAGACGCGTCGCATCTGTCCGCGGCACGATTGCCACAATGCGGTCATCGCGAATCGCCAGGCTGTGGTTTTCCAGCACCTGGCCGGTGGGCGCCACGGGTATGATCCAGCCCGGGTGGATAAGGGTGTCTACTGTCTCGGCGGGCGCGCTCATGAGGCCTCGATCGGGGGCTTTCAGCCAGGGATTTGCGGTTTCGTGCCCGGGGCGTCGCACCGCAGTTTGCATTGGTTTCCCAGTATAACCGGAATTCGCCGATTGCCGCCCGAACGGCCGCCATAATCTGCAAAAACATGGCGACAAAGTGGCTTCTGCCGTATAATTCGGGGTTTGTGCCGGGCGCTTGCCCTGGCCCGGTAAGCGGGCCCCCAGCCCGGCCCGAGTTCGCCCTGGCGCCGTGCCGTGGCGGCTCCCCGCAGTCATACAAGGAAGCTGTTGTACATGGGTGAATTAGCCAAGGAAATTCTTCCCGTCAATATCGAGGACGAGCTCAAACAATCGTACCTCGACTATGCGATGAGCGTGATTGTCGGGCGCGCGCTGCCTGATGTCCGCGATGGACTGAAACCGGTTCACCGCCGGGTACTGTTCGCCATGAACGAGTTGAACAACGACTGGAACAAGGGTTACAAAAAATCCGCCCGCGTGGTCGGTGACGTGATCGGTAAATACCACCCGCACGGCGATTCCGCTGTCTACGACACCATCGTGCGCATGGCGCAGCCCTTCTCCATGCGTTACATGCTGGTCGACGGCCAGGGCAACTTCGGCTCTGTGGACGGCGACTCCGCAGCCGCCATGCGGTACACCGAGATCCGCATGCGCAAGATTTCCCATGCCATGCTGGCGGATCTCGACAAGGAAACCGTCGATTTTGTCGATAACTACGACGGTACCGAGCGCATCCCGGTTGTGCTGCCCACCAAGGTGCCCACCCTGCTGATCAACGGCTCTTCGGGTATCGCCGTCGGCATGGCCACCAATATACCGCCCCACAACCTGCGCGAAGTGGTAGGCGGCTGTCTGGCCCTGATGGCCAACCCGGATATCACCGTCGATGAGCTGATGGAGTTCATCCCCGGTCCCGATTTCCCCACCGGCGGCATCATCAACGGCCGTGCCGGCATCATCCAGGCCTACCGCACCGGGCGCGGGCGTATCTATGTGCGTGCCAAGGCCGAAGTGATCCACGAGGAAAAGAAGGGGCGGGATGTCATTATCATTCACGAAATCCCCTACCAGCTGAACAAGGCGCGCCTCATCGAGCGCATTGCCGAGCTGGTGAAAGAAAAGAAGATCGAAGGTATCTCGGAGCTGCGCGACGAATCGGACAAGGATGGCCTGCGCGTGGTCATCGAGCTGCGCCGCGGCGAAATCGGCGATGTGGTGTTGAACAATCTGTACGCGCAGACCCAGCTGCAGTCGGTGTTTGGCATCAACATGGTGGCCCTGGTGGACGGGCAGCCGCGGGTGCTCAACCTCAAGGAGATCATCGAGGCGTTTATCCGCCATCGCCGCGAGGTGGTGACACGGCGCACGGTCTACCTGCTGCGCAAGGCGCGCGAACGCGGTCATATCCTGGAAGGCCTCGCGGTGGCGCTGGCCAACATCGACGAAGTGATCGAGCTGATCAAGTCGTCGCCGAGTTCCTCCGAGGCGCGTGAAAAACTGATCGCTGCCGCCTGGGCCCCGGGCGATGTCCTGGCGATGCTGGAGCGCGCGGGGGAGGACGCCTGCCGTCCGGACGAACTGGAACCGCAATACGGCCTGATAGACGGCCAGTATCACCTGTCACCCGTGCAGGCCCAGGCCATCCTCGACCTGCGACTGCATCGCCTCACCGGGCTGGAACACGAAAAGCTGCTCAACGAGTACGATGAAAAGTTGCGCGAAATCGCTGACTATCTGGAGATTCTCGCCGACCCGGATCGCCTGAAGCTGGTGATTCGCGAAGAGTTGGAGGAACTGGTTACCGAGTTCGGTGACGACCGCGTGACTGAAATCAGTGCCTCGCAGCACGACCTCACGGTTGAGGACCTGATCACCGAGGAGGACAGGGTGGTCACCATCAGTCACCTCGGTTACGCCAAGACACAGCCGCTCTCGGACTACCAGGCCCAGCGTCGCGGTGGCACCGGCCGCTCTGCCACGGCGGTGAAGGACGAGGACTTTGTCGAGCATCTGGTGATTGCCAGCACCCACGCAACCATTCTCTGCTTCACCGACCTGGGCAAGGTGTACTGGCTCAAGGTCTACCAGATTCCGCTGGCAACGCGTAACTCCCGCGGGCGCCCGATGGTCAATCTGTTGCCGCTGGAGGTGGGAGAACGCGTCACCTCAATCCTGCAGGTGAATGAATACACGGAAGGCTGGTACATCTTTATGGCGACGGCCAACGGCACGGTGAAGAAAACCGCCCTGACCGACTTCGCGCGCCAGCGCAGTGTCGGGTTGCGCGCACTGGCCCTGGACGAAGGGGATGTGCTGGTGGGCACGGCGCTCACCGACGGTAGCTGCGACGTGATGTTGTTCAGTAGCGGTGGCAAGACGGTGCGTTTCCGCGAGGACGATGTGCGCGCCATGGGGCGCACGGCGCGCGGGGTGCGGGGTATCCGCCTGGATGAGGGCCAGCGCCTGATCTCTCTCATCGTGCCCAGGGAGGGAGGACGTATCCTCACGGTCACCGAGAACGGCTACGGCAAGCGCACTGAGGCCAGCGAGTTCCCCACCAAAGGGCGCGGTAACAAGGGCGTTATCGCCATGTCAACGAGCGCCCGTAACGGGGCTCTGGTGGGCGCCACCCAGGTGTTCGACGGCGACGAGCTGATGCTGATCTCCAATCAGGGCACCCTGGTGCGCACCCGCGCCGATGAGGTGTCCCTGCTGGGTCGCAACACGCAGGGCGTCAGAGTGATTCGCACCCGCACTGACGAGTACCTGGTCAGTGTGGAGCGGGTGGCCGAGCCTGAACTGGATGCGGCTGACGATTCCGGGGAGGGCGGCGAGTAACTCGACCGTTTTCCCACCATCTCGAGGAAATGACTGAAATGACCCGCTTGTACAATTTTTGTGCCGGCCCGGCGGCCCTGCCTGAGCCGGTTCTGGAAGCCGCCCGCGAGGACATGCTGGACTGGCACGGGCGCGGCCTGTCCGTGATGGAAATGAGCCATCGCAGCAGCGAATTTGTCGGCATCGCCGAGCGTGCGGAGGCTACACTGCGCAAGCTGCTGGCGATCCCCGACGAGTACGCCGTGCTGTTCCTGCAAGGGGGCGCGAGCCTGCAGTTTTCCGCGGTACCCCTGAACCTGATGCCAGAGGGCGGACGCGCCGACTACCTGAATACCGGGCAGTGGTCCAAGAAAGCCATTGCCGAGGGCAAGCGCTTCGGCTCGGTGAATGTGGCGGCCAGCGCCGAGGCGGGCAATTTCAGCTCGATACCGGCCCGGGACAGCTGGCAACTGTCTGCGGACGCAGCGTATTTTCACTACACCCCCAACGAGACCATCGGCGGCGTGGAGTTCCACTGGGTGCCTGACGTGGATGCACCGCTGGTGGCCGACATGTCCTCGACCATCCTGTCGCGGCCGGTTGATGTGTCACGTTTCGGCGTTATCTATGCGGGCGCACAGAAGAATATCGGGCCTGCAGGCCTGACCCTGGTCATCGTGCATCGCGACTTGCTGGGTCGCTCGCGCCCCCTGTGTCCAGTCATGCTCGACTGGAAAACGGCGGCGGACAACGATTCGATGTACAACACGCCCCCCACCTTCGCGCTCTACCTCGCGGGGCTGGTGTTTGACTGGTTGCAGGAGCTTGGCGGGCTAACGGCCATGGCGGAGCTCAACCGGCGCAAGGCGGATAAGCTCTATGCTGCCATCGACAACAGCGCGTTCTATGCCAACCCGGTGGAGGTCGCCAGCCGTTCGCAGATGAATGTTCCCTTTACCCTGGCTGATGCCAGCCTCGACAAGCTCTTCCTGCAACAGTCTGCCGAGGCCGGCCTGCTCAACCTGGCCGGGCACCGCTCTGTCGGCGGGATGCGCGCCAGTATCTACAATGCGGTGCCGGAGGCGGCAGTTGATGCGCTTATCGCTTTCATGCAGGATTTCGAGCAACGTAACGGCTGACACGGCGGCACTCTGATGGCAGATACCAGGGATCTCGACCAGGTCAGGGCGGACATTGACGCCATTGACCGTGAAATCCAGAACTTGATCCAGCGCCGCGCCCAGTGTGCCCAGCGCGTCGCCGACATCAAGCTGGAGGAAGTGCTGGCACTGCGCAATCGGGGTGAAGCCGCGGCGGAGGTGGTGTATTACCGGCCGGAGCGCGAGGCACAGGTACTGCGCCGCATCATCGAACGCAATGGCGGCCCCCTCGAGGGCACCGCAGTGGCGCACATCTTCCGCGAAATCATGTCTGCCTGCCTCGCCCTGGAGCGCCCTCTGCAGGTGGCCTACCTGGGCCCTGAGGGCACGTTCACCCAGGCGGCAGCGCTCAAGCACTTTGGGCATGCCGCGCTCTGCGTGCCACAAAACACCATCGATGGCGTTTTTGCACAGGTGGAATCTGGCGAGTGCAACTACGGCGTGGTACCGGTGGAGAACTCCACGGAGGGCATGGTCAGCCATACGCTGGACAACTTCATGGATTCGCCGTTGAAGATATCCGGCGAAGTCGAAATGCGTATCGTGCACCACCTGCTGGTCGCCCCCGGCACTGCAGAGTCCGACGTCACGCGGATCTGTGCGCATCAGCAGGCACTGGCGCAGTGCCGCAACTGGCTGGATACACACTGGCCCCGGGTTGAGCGCGAGGCCGTGAGTAGCAACGGTGAGGCGGCGCGCCTGGCAGCCACGACGCCGGGCGTTGCGGCTGTTGCGGGTGACATGGCGGCGGAACTGTACCACCTGGATCGCCTGGCGGAACACATCGAGGATTATCCCGACAACACCACCCGCTTCCTGGTCGTGGGGCGTGAGGAAGTGCCGCCCAGTGGGCGCGACAAGACCTCACTGATCGTGTCCAGCCGCAACAAGCCGGGTGCACTGTTTACCCTGCTGGACCCCTTCCGCCGCGCCGGCGTCAGCCTGACCCGCATCGACACCCGTCCTTCGCGCACGGAAAAATGGGCCTATGTGTTCTTCATCGAGTTCGAAGGGCATATGCAGGATGAGGTGATCCGCAGCATCGTCGCCGACCTGGAAGAACAGTCCATCCTGCTCAAGCCCCTGGGCTCCTACCCGCAGGCGGTTCTCTAGCCATGGCGCAGTCGGGAGCCGGAGCGGCGGCTGCGCGACCCACTGTGGTCGTGCTCGGACTGGGCCTGATTGGCGGATCGCTGGCCGCAGCCCTGCGTGGCAACGGTTTCGCGGCGGCCTGTATCGGCTGGGGGCACCGCGAGGCCTCGCTGCGGCGGGGCGTGCAGCTGGGTGTTATAGACCGGTACACGCTGGTACTGGAGGAGGCGGTGGACGCCGCGGATATTCTGGTGATTGCCACGCCCACCCTGATTGCGGAGGAGATGCTGGAGCGTATCCTGCCCCGGTTGCGCGATCGCGTCCGGCCTCCGGTCATCACCGATGTCGCCAGCGTCAAGGGCAGTCTGCAGCGCGCGGCGGAGCGTGTCTGGGGGTCGATGCCGCCGCGGCTGGTGTTGGGTCACCCGATCGCCGGCTCCGAGCGCAGCGGTGTCGAGGCCTCGAATGCCGGACTGTTCGAGAAGCATCGGGTTATTCTGACGCCTGTGGCCGCCAACGACCCTTCAGCGGTGGAACTGGTGCGCGCCATGTGGGCGAGCACCGGTGCCGAGGTGGTTGATATGGCGGTCGCGGATCACGACCGGGTGCTCGCGGCGACCAGTCACCTGCCCCATGTCCTCGCCTACGCGCTGGTGGATGCACTGGCGCGCAGCGATGCCAGCGATGATATCTTCCGTTTTGCCGCGGGCGGTTTTCGTGACTTCACGCGCATTGCCTCCAGCGACCCGGTGATGTGGCGGGACATTGCCATTGCCAACAGGCCGGCGCTGCTGCAGTCTATGGACCTGTTTACCACGCATCTTGATGAACTACGCGCAGCAATTGAGGCCGGTGACGGCGATGCATTGCTGCAGACGTTTTCCCGCGCCAAAGCCGCGCGCGATGAATTCGCCGCCCTGTTGGCGGCACGTGGCCAGTCGGTCACCTGAGCCAGAGAACGCCAGAGAGAATCCCGCATGGAATTTCAGTTAATGCCCGGTGGTGTCATCAGCGGCGAAGCCCGCGTCCCCGGGGACAAGTCCATTTCACACCGGTCCATCATGCTGGGTGCGCTGGCAGAGGGCACCACACGGGTGAGCGGGTTTCTCGAGGGTGAGGATGCGCTGGCTACTGTGGCGGCGTTCCGCGCCATGGGTGTGTCAATTGAAGGCCCCGAGGAGGGGAGAGTGGTCATCCACGGTGTCGGGCTGCACGGCTTGCAGGCGCCATCGGGAGCGCTGGACATGGGGAATTCGGGTACCAGTATCCGTCTCCTCAGCGGCCTGCTGGCGGGTCAGCCGTTTGATAGCGAATTGACTGGCGACGTTTCCCTGTGCAAACGGCCCATGGGCCGCGTAATGGATCCCCTGCGTTTGATGGGTGCCCACATAGAGGGCGCCGGGGCCGGCACGCCGCCGCTGCATATTGTCGGCGGGCAGACGCTGCGTGGCATTCACTACGATCTCCCCATGGCCAGTGCACAGGTCAAATCCTGCGTGCTGCTCGCCGGGCTGTATGCCTCGGGCACAACCTCTGTGACCGAGCCGGCTCCGACACGCGATCACACGGAACGCATGCTGCGCGGCTTCGGCTATACCGTCGGTACGGAGCAGGGGGTGATCAGCCTTGCCGGCGGCGGTCAACTGCGGGCGACCGAGATCGATGTGCCGGCGGATATCTCCTCCGCCGCCTTCTTCCTCGTGGCGGCGAGCATCGCGCCGGGTTCGGACCTGCTGCTGACCCATGTCGGCGTCAATCCCACCCGCATCGGGGTATTGAACATCCTGCGTGCAATGGGCGCTGACCTCACGCTGAAAAACGCGCGCGAGGTCGGTGGCGAGCCGGTGGCTGATATTCGCGTGCGCTATGCACCACTCACCGGCATCGATATCCCGCTCGACCAGGTGCCGCTGGCGATTGACGAGTTTCCGGCCTTATTCATTGCCGCCGCCTGCGCCAGTGGCCGCACGGTTCTGCGCGGGGCGGAGGAATTGCGCGTCAAGGAGAGTGACCGCATCGCTGCGATGGCGGCGGGCCTCACCACGCTCGGCGTCGTCAACGAGGTGCTGGAGGACGGTATCGTCATCGAGGGTGGGCCGATGGGGGGTGGCGTCATCAACACCTACCACGACCACCGTATCGCCATGTCCTTTGCCATCGCCGCCCTGCGGGCCAACGAGGAGATTCGCATACTCGATTGCGATCATGTTAGCACCTCCTTTCCCGGTTTTGATGCCCTGGCGAGGGGTCTCGGCCTGCAAATATCCGCGCGGGTCGATTGATGCAGGGCCAGCCGGTGCCGGTGATTACGGTTGACGGCCCCAGTGGGGCCGGCAAGGGTACGCTGAGCCACCTGCTTGCCGACGCTCTGGGTTGGCATTTTCTCGACAGTGGAGCGCTGTATCGGGTCACTGGCCATGCCTGTGTGTTGGAAGGGGTATCCTGGGAGGATCACGCCGCCGTCGCCGCTGTGGCCCGCCACCTGGACGTCGTGTTCACCACCGACCGCAATGGGGAGGTGCGTGTCGCCTATAAAGGCAGCGATGTCAGTCGCGCCATCCGTACCGAGGAAGGCGGTCGGGGTGCTTCCACGGTGGCGGTGATCCCGGCGGTACGGACGGCCCTGTTGCAGCGCCAGCGCGAGTTCTGCCAGCCCCCCGGACTGGTCGCCGACGGTCGCGATATGGGCACCGTGGTGTTTCCCGATGCCGAGCTGAAAATATTCCTCACGGCCAGCGCTGAAGAGCGCGCACGGCGCCGTTACCTGCAGTTGCTCGACAAGGGAGAAAATGTTAGTCTCCCGCGCCTTCTCGAGGACATCGAGGAGCGCGATGCGCGCGATAGCAGCCGCTCCGTCTCCCCGCTGGTTCCCGCTGAAGATGCCATTGTCATTGACAGCAGCCGTTTGCCCATCAGCGACGTGTTTACTGCGGTCATGGAGGCAGCGCGCAGGCGCGGCCTGGTGTGACGATACTGGCGCATTGCAGCGTCGCCACACGCAAGGGTGTTTAACCCGCTTTCCCAGGGCCGGTTCCAGAAGTGGCCGGGGATCGCTTTAACGGATGACCCGTGCCAGCTGGAGGCGCGGCAAGGCGGTTAGC
>TARA_R110002073_G_scaffold18056_5_pt1 | contig 106295 bp, 98 predicted proteins | sample TARA_R110002073 | Tara Oceans TARA_R110002073 (sample SAMEA4397174) | marine metagenome | biome: Polar Biome; feature: [DCM] deep chlorophyll maximum layer (ENVO:01000326); material: water (ENVO:00002006), including particulate matter (ENVO:01000060) such as... | depth 40 m
ACCGAGGACTTTCTGGAGCGGTAGTTCAGTTGGTCAGAATACCGGCCTGTCACGCCGGGGGTCGCGGGTTCGAGCCCCGTCCGCTCCGCCAATTACAAAAAAAGCCACCCTCGGGTGGCTTTTTTTGTGCCTTTCGCGCGTTCAGATGCGCTCGATGATAATTGCCGGGGCCATGCCGCCCGCGGCGCACATGGTGACCAGGCCAAACTGCTTGTCCTGGCGCTCCAGTTCGTCGAGCAACGTGCCGATCAGTATGGAACCGGTAGCGCCAATCGGGTGCCCCAGTGCCATTGCCCCGCCGTTGACGTTCACCTTCTCCCGATCGAGCTTGAGGTCACGGATAAACTTTTCCGCAACCACGGCAAACGCTTCGTTGATTTCGAACAGGTCGATGTCCGACAGCTGCAGGCCGGCTTTCGCCAGTACCTTGCGCGCGGCCGGTACCGGGGCATTGAGCATGAGCGTGGGAGAGTCACCCATGTTCGCCATGGCCACAATGCGGGCCCGGGGCTTCATCCCATGCGCCTGCGCATAGGCGGGAGATGCCAGCAGGATAGCCGCGGCACCGTCTACAACACCGGAGGAGTTGCCGGCGTGGTGCACGTGGTTGATCTTCAGGTCGGGGTAGGCCTGGTTGACCAGCTTGCGGAATGTGGTGCCGGCCTCGTCCAGAGGGTAGTCTGCCAGCGCTTCAAAGGAGGGTTTGAGTTCCGACAGGGTTGCCAGTGTGGTATTCGGGCGCGGGAACTCTTCATGGTCCAGCGCCAGGCTGCCGTCGAGACGATAGACGGGAATCAGGCTGCGTTCGAAGTGGCCGTTGCTGATGGCATGTGCCGCGCGCTGCTGAGACAGCGCGGCGAGGCTGTCGACCGCGTGGCGGTCGATGCCTTCCAGCGTGGCAATGGCGTCAGCACACACGCCCTGATGCGGCTGCGGGTGTTTCTCCCGCAGGCGCAGATTGTCGCTGTCGATAAAGGGTGACTGATTGGGGTCGCTGCCAAAGGTCGACATCATTTCACAGCCGCCGCCGATCACCAGGTCTTCCATTCCCGACATGATCGAGGCGGCCGCCATGCTCACCGAGGTGATGCCTGACCCACAGAACCGGTCCAGGGTCACACCGGAGGAGCGAACGTCGTAACCCGCGTCCAGAGCTGCCATGCGGGCGAGGTCCGCACCCTGCTGGCCGCGCTGGGTGCTGGTGCCGAATATAATGTCATCGACTTCGGCGGTGTTCAGTTGATTGCGCTCGGCGAGCGCGCGCAGGACGGTTGCCGCAAGGTGTTGCGGGTGCTGGTCGGCGAGTGCGCCCTTGCCCTTTTTGCCGATGCCGCGTGGTGTTCGGCAGGCATCGATAATCCATGCTTCTGACATTGGTATAGTCCTCAAGTATCGTGGTTTCCGGGGTGCCGCGTTCAGCGGCCTTTCCACTGTGGCGCGCGCTTCTCCGCGAACGCGGTGGCGCCCTCGATGGCGTCCTCACTGGTGAAAATGGGTTGAATGATGGCCTGCTGTTTGGCGAACATTTCGTCGCTACTCCAGTCCTGGGCGCCGTCCACCACCTGTTTGCTCAGGGCGACTGCCAGCGGGCCGTTGGCGGCGATTTTGCGGGCGAGGGCTTTTGCAGCATCCAGCGCACTGCCAGCGGGCACCACTTCGTTGATCAGACCCAGGTCAAATGCGCGATGTGCGGAGATGAAATCGCCGGTCAGCGCCAGTTCCTTGGCAATGCGGGAGGGAATCTGCTTGGGCAGCTTGACCAGCCCACCGGCGCCGGCCGCGAGTCCGCGTTTCACTTCGGGAATGCCGAACTTGGAATCATCAGCGGCGACGACCAGGTCGCAACTGATCGCCAGCTCGAAGCCGCCGGCCAGCGCATAGCCCTCGATCGCGGCGATCAGGGGCTTGGCGGGTGTATATTCGCAGAGACCGGCAAATCCGCGTCCTTCAACGATGGGGAGTTCGCCGGTGACGAAGGCTTTCAGGTCCATGCCGGAGCAGAAGGTGCCACCTGCACCGGTGAGTATCGCCACGCGCAACGCCGAATTACTCTCAAGCTCGTCGATAGCGGCGGCTATGCCCTCGGCTACCGCTTTGTTTACCGCGTTTTTTGCGGCCGGACGGTTTAGCGTGATGGTCAGGACGCCATCGTCAATGTCGGTCATTACAACGTGTTCGGACATGTGTTCACTCCATGCGTGTCAATAGTTCAGGTTGCGTTCCAGCCTCAGTGATCGCCGGTGTCCGGATCATACTGCGCCGCGGCGCAAAGCGTAACCGGCCCGGTGCACTATGCGTAGGGCGTAAAGGCGGGGGCGAGATAGGGTGCCCCGTTGGTCTGCTGCAGGTAGACGAAGTCGACGCGGCCCGGCATATCGCAGCGCAGGGCGGGTGTCGTGTTCTCAGTCACCCGCATGACGATGCGAATATCCGGTGCTTCCAGCGGGCTCACCAGGGCACAGGTATAGGCTTCGCGGAACTGCGGGTTCAATCCTCCGGCGACCTCGCACCAGCTGATCAGCGACGCTTCACCGGACAGCCTGCGCCAGTGCAGGTTTCCGTCGCAGTGCGGGCAGTGTGGACGCGGGTACCAGACCGCGCGGTCGCAGGCGGCGCACCAGGTGACCTGCAGCTCCTTCCGGGCTGCAGCCGACCAGAATGGCCCGGCCAGCGGGTGGTCGAGATCGGGCCCGTTCATGCGCCCCCCCGGGACAGCACCAGTGTGGCCGCTTCGTCCGCGGTAAATCCTGCATATACAGCGCGTTGCGCATCGGTGACCTGGTTGGCGGCGCTACCACGCAGCTGTCGCACCAGTTCCACGACGTGGGAGGCACCGAGTAAATAGCCGTGGGACAGCAGCCCGCCGTGCGTATTGCAGGGTATGCCGCCCTGTCGCCGCGTGCGTGCATAGTGCAGGCGATCTTCCTGCACGAAGCTGCCGCCCTCGCCCTTGCGGCAGAAGCCCAGGTCCTCAATCTGCATCAGCGCCGTGCTGGAAAAACAGTCGTAGACGGCAATAACGTCGACCTCGGCAGGTGCCGTTTCCGCCATGGCGTAGGCCCAGGGTGCCGCGAAAACCTGCGGGGTAGCGGTCAGGTCCAGTTGCTGGCTGATGTAGGGCGCACCGGCGATTCGCCCGTGCCCCACACCATCGATATGGATCGGAATCCGGGGCATGTCCGCCGCGCGCTCCGAGGGACTCATGACCCAGGCCGCTGCACCGTCGGAAATCAGGCAGCAGTCTTCGCGTCGTAATGGGCCCGCCAGTGGTGGTCGGGCGAGGTAGGCCTCCAGCGTCAGGCCGCGATCCCGCATCACCGCGCCAGGATGTCCGTTTGCATGGCGGCGAAAGGTGAGCGGGATGGCGGCGAGCTGTGCCTCGGTGAGCTGATACTCGTGCATGTACCGCCGGGCGAAGGTGGCGAAATAGACAGGCTGTGGGTACCAGCCCAGAGGCACTTCAAGGTGTGCCTTCATGTCTTCCCCGGCGTGCCAGTCTCCCGGTGTTCCTGTGCCCGCGGCCCGGCGCGTGGCCCAGTCGACTGCGAACACATTGACGATATGCGTGGCCCGCCTGGCGCGCATGGCCATTGCCGCCTCATGCGCGCAGGTGGCAGCCCAGATCATAGCGCCGCCCTCGGTGCTGAACCAGAGAGGACCCAGGGTACCAAAGTGGCGGTGGAAGTCATCTGGCGTGATCTGGTCTGCGATGTGTCCGGACACCATCAGCCCATCAATGTCCTGCGGTTGTAAGCCGGCATCGGCTATCGCTGCTGCCACCGCTTCCAGTGCCATCTGCCGTGGGTCGCGGCCTGAGGGCCCGCTCACGGCGGTTTCTCCCACGCCGGTGATGGTTGCGATACCGCGGATATCCTCCAGGGGTTCCGCGGTCCCGCCCGCGGGCAGCGACGTGGCGCGCGCGAGCGACCGCAGCGATAATGCAGGCATCAGCGGCGGATCCGCTGTGCCGTCTGGAAGTTCTGCCGGGTTGTGCGCATGCGTAGCCTGCTGAAGTTCAGAGTCTGGCTGCGAAGACTAGCCCGGGGCGCGTTATCGGGGCAAGCCGACTGGTCAGCCTGCGTGTTCCTCCGGGCGATTCGCCAGCCTTCGCGCCACCGGGGTGCGAGTCGGTATAAGCACTTGCACCGCGCCGTTTAAGCGCGCGGGCAAAAACGTCTATCATCGGTTGTTGAGTTTTAGTGAGCCGGGCCGCAGCGTCCGCACGGTTGCCAAGGAGTTTGCAATGCCGAAACCACGTCCCCCGATGCCGATACCCTTCGGCTGGTTTGTTGTCTCCTACAGCGATGAGCTCGCAGTAGGGCAGTCTCGCGCGGTCAATTACTTCGGCCGTGAAATGGTGCTCTTCCGCACCGAATCGGGCCGTGCGGTACTGCTCGATGCGTACTGTCCCCACCTCGGCGCACACCTGGGGTACGGCATCAATGAAAGCAGTGGGCAGGGCGGGCGCATCGAAGGCGAAAGCATTGTCTGTCCCTTTCACGCCTGGAAGTTCGACGCCGCGGGTTACTGTACCGATGTCCCGTACGCGAAAAACATGCCGCCCAAGGTTGTTGGCAAACAGTGCCTGGAGTCCTATCCCGTGGTAGAGGACAATCAGGTGATCTACGCCTGGTACCATCCCGAGGGGGTTGCACCCCTGTGGGAGGTGGAGTCCTTTGAAGAGGCCAACAGCGCTGAATGGGCGCCTCTGCAGCGCTTTGAATGGGTTATCAAAACGGCCTGCCAGGAGATGGCGGAGAATGGTGCCGATTCTGCCCACTTCCGTTATGTACACCAGACCGCGACCTTCCCGGAAACTGAGCTGACCTATGATCAGCACTACTCGCTGGGTGTGCAGCGTGCGGATATGAAAACGCCCCGGGGTATGGTGAAAGGCAGCATAACCTCCAAGAATATCGGTCCGGGGCAGGGCTTCACGCGTTTCGAGGGTATCGCCAGCACGTTTCTGATGGGTAATGTGACACCCATCGACGATGAAACGGTACATGTTCGCTTTGCTTTTACGCAGCCGCTGGTGGATGGCGAGGTCAAGGCTGGTGGTGTCAACGCAGCGATCATCCGGGATATCTGTAAGCAACTGGATGAAGACAAACCCATCTGGGAAAACAAGATGTTCCGTCCGCAACCGGTACTCTGCGATGGCGACGGCCCGATTGCGCGGTTCCGCAAGTGGTACGGCCAGTTTTACGCAGAGCCCTTCACGACCGCCGCGTAATCTGGACTGGCCGCGGTTCTCGCGGCCAGCATCAGAAAGGCCTCAGAATGCAATACTGTCACCTTCGGCGGGTATCGCTGCCCGTCGTTGGTGTCGCTCCCAAAGCAGCGATGCGAGGGCGTCCTGGGCGTCCGGTTCGCCGTGTACCAGCACCAGTCGCGCCGACTCCTCAAAATTCGCGGCCCAGGCCAGCAGCTCGCTCTGTCCGGCGTGCGCCGAGAAACAGCCCAGCGTCTCTATGCGCGCCTTGACGGCATACTCTTCACCGAACAGCTTGACGGTCTGCATGCCATCGACCAGTAGGCGGCCGAGTGTCCCGCGGGCCTGAAACCCGGCGAATATCACGGTATTGCGATCGTCCCAGATACGCTGTTTGAAGTGATGACGGATACGACCACCCGTGCACATGCCGCTGCCGGCAATGATGATCGCGCCACCCTTGATGCGATTGATGGCCATCGACTGCTCCGTATCGGCGGTCAGCTGCAGGCGAGGCAGGAAGTCGGCTAATGATTCCTTGTGTACGTCCGACAGCTCGCGGATATCCTCCCCGTCCATGATGTCCAGCCAGCGGTCGTAGACCCGGGTGACCTCGATGGCCATTGGGCTGTCGAGAAATACCTGCCAGTTGTCGAGTTGGCCCGCGTGGTGCAGGCGCCCGAGGTGGAACAGAATTTCCTGCGTGCGACCGACGGCAAAGGAGGGGATCATCACGCTGCCACCCTGGTTCCAGGTCTCGTGAAGTATCTGGGCAAACTCCTCCATGGAATCATCCTCGTAGCGATGATCCCGGTCGCCATAGGTGCTTTCCATGAGCACGATATCGGCTTTCTCCAGCGTGGCGGGGTCGTTCATCAGTACCGAACCCTTGCGCCCGAGGTCACCGGAAAAGACCAGCCGCTTTTCGGTGGCATTCTCCGTGAGCACGATTTCCACGACCGCTGAACCGAGAATGTGTCCGGCATCGTGCAGGGTAACGCTGCAATGCTGGCCAAGTTTGAACGGTTTGCGGTAGCGACTGGGCTCCAGTTGTTTGAGAACCCGCTCGACATCCTGCTCGTCATACACCGGTTCGCGGGTTTTTCGACCCCGTCGCGCGGCCCGCAGGTTTTCACGCTCAAGGTCGCGCAGATAGAGGCCGACGGCGTCGTGCAACATGATGGGCAGCAGATCCGCCGTGGCGCGGGTGCAGTGAATCGGCCCGCGGAAACCCTGGTGTACCAGCAGCGGCAACATCCCGCAGTGATCCAGATGGGCGTGGGACAGGACGACAGCGTCAATACTGTCGGGGCGAAAGCTGAAGCGTTCGTTGTGGATACGCTCGACCGCATCGCCGCCCTGGCGCAGGCCGCAATCCAGAAGGACCCGCCCGCAGGCCTTGGATTCCAGCAGGTGACAGGAGCCCGTGACTTCCTGCGCGGCGCCGTAAAATGTGAGGGTTGCCATAATCGCTCTCTTTGCACTACGTTGCGCTGATTGTACCTCGGGCCACATGCAGGCGTCTGCTCCCTCTGCCCCTCGCAAGGGGCCCTGCGCGGGATGCAGGAGTCGGCTATAATTGTTGGCTTGCGGGCAGGGCCCGGCCGCTCAGGCACAGGCGACAGGACAGCAACATGGCAGATAACAAACTGATACCCCTGGTGCAGGTGCCCAGCGGTGGCAAGTTCGTCAATGAGCGGGGCATTACCGCCATCAAGGACGGTATCAAAACCGCTGCAACCGCCGGCGCTCGCCTGCCCAAGCCCGAGTGGCTGCGGATTCGGGTGCGCGGCGGGGCAACCTACGATCGCGTCAAGTCCATCGTGCACGAGCACCGCCTGGCGACGGTCTGTGAAGAAGCCAAGTGTCCCAACATGAGTGAGTGCTGGAGTGCCGGCACCGCCACCATCATGCTGATGGGTGATGTGTGTACCCGCGCCTGCCGGTTTTGCGCGGTCAATACCGGAAACCCGCGTGGCTGGCTCGACCCTGAGGAGCCCGCGAACACCGCCCGCTCCGTGCAGCTGATGGGCCTCAAGTACGTGGTGCTGACCTCGGTGAACCGTGATGATCTGCCGGACGGAGGCGCCGGGCACTACGCCGCCTGTGTGCGCGCGGTGAAGTCGGAGAATCCGGAGACTGCCGTGGAGGCCCTGACTCCCGACTTTCTGGGTGCACTTGCCGATGTGGAGACGGTCCTTGATTCGGGTATCGAAGTTTTCGCACAGAACGTCGAAACGGTGCGTCGACTCACTCACCCGGTGCGTGATCCACGGGCCAGCTATGAGCAGACCATTGCCGTGCTCGCCCACGCCAAGCAGTATCGGCCTGATGTGCTGACGAAAACCAGCCTCATGCTCGGCCTCGGTGAAACCGAAGCCGAGATCCTCGAGGCGATGGATGATTTGCGCGCAGCCGGGGTGGATATCCTGACCTTCGGGCAGTATCTGCAGCCTACGGCCAATCACTATCCCATCGAGCGCTATGTGTCGCCGCAGGATTTCGAGAAATACCGCCAGTGGGGCCTGGACAAGGGCTTCCTCGAGGTGGTGTCCGGCGTTTTCGTGCGTTCCAGCTATCGTGCGGAGCAGGTCCTGGAAAAGAACAACGTGGGGCTCACCCGGCCCTGAGTCCGGTAAAGCGGGCAGCGGCGTCTCCGCGCGCCTGCGCCGATTTTCCGTGGTTATCCCGCGCCGATTTTCCGTGGTTATAATGTTGCCCGCGTAGCACAGGGCAGGTAGGGGTGGTCATGCACACGAAATTCGACAGGATTGGGCTGGTTGGCCGCAGCCAGCAGGAGGGCCTGACCGACGTTCTTGACGAGCTGGTGCATCTGCTGCAGGGGCTGGGCAAGGATCTGGTGCTGGAGTCGCGCCTTGCGGAGCTGGTGGCAGACCAGTCCATCCCCCGCGCCAGCCTCGATGCCATCGGTGAGGACAGCGACCTGGTCATCGTGGTCGGGGGCGATGGCAGCCTGCTGAGCGCGGCGCGTACCCTGGCCAAATATGAAACACCGGTGCTCGGGGTCAATCGCGGGCGCCTTGGCTTTCTGACCGATATCAGCCCTGACGACATTGCCCAGCAGGTCCCCGCGGTGCTGGCCGGCGAGTACACCCGCGAGAGCCGCTTTCTGCTCGATGCGCGCGTGGTGCGCGACGGCAAGACGGTAGGGCGGGCGGATGCGCTCAATGACGTTGTGGTCAACTCGGGAACATCTGCGCAGATGATCGAGTTTGAACTGTCGATCAATGGCGTTTTTGTGTATCGGCAGCGGGCTGACGGCCTGATCATTTCCACACCCACCGGGTCAACGGCCTACTCGCTGTCCGGGGGTGGCCCTATCATGCACCCCACACTGGACGCGGTGGTCCTGGTCCCGATGTTTCCTCACGCACTGAGCAGTCGGCCCATTGTCGTGGACGGAAACAGTGAGATTCGCCTCGATATTCTTGAGCGCAACCGGATTCATCCGCCCGTCACCTGCGATGGACAGGTCAACATGACTGCCCGTCCCGGCGATTCCGTGCTGGTCACCAAGAAGCCACACCGGCTCACACTGCTGCATCCGCTGGGTCACAGTTTCTATGCCAGTTGCCGCGATAAACTGCGCTGGAATACGGCGCTGGTGAACTGATGCACGAGGGGTATGTCGTGCTGCGGGCACCTGCGGGAGAGGATTTGCGCCCGGTGGTTGTGTTCCTGCAGCAACAAGGTGTGCGCTGCCGCGTCTATGAGGCCGGCGGGGAACAGGTGCTGGAGGTGGCAGACCCATCTCAGGTGGAGGCGGCGAGCGCCGTGTATGCCGCCTGGCGCGCCGGTGACATCCAGCTTGAGCTGCGTGCAGCCCCTTCGCATGCCCAGTCGCGGCAGGGGCGGGGTGTCTGGCGCGAGGCACCGGTTACACTGCTGCTGCTGTTGCTCAGCGTGGCAGGGTTCCTGCTGGTGTATCTCGGAGCCTCCGCGCAGCGACTGTCCCTGTTCACCTTCACCCCGTTTGTTATCAGCGGTGATAGCCTGCGCTTTGGTGAGATGGGCGCGGAGTACTGGCGCCTGCTCACACCGGCGTTCCTGCATTTTGGCTGGTTGCACATCGTGTTCAACAGCCTCTGGCTGTGGGAGTTGGGTGCCAGGATCGAGCGGCGCCTGGGCTCGGTACACATGCTGGGACTGTTCATCTGTATCGCGCTGGTGTCGAATGCGTCCCAGTACCTGTTTGGTGGTCCCTCCATCTTCGGCGGCATGTCCGGTGTGGTTTATGGTCTGCTCGGCTTCAGTTTTTGCGGAGCACGCCTGCAACCTGCCTGGGGTTTCGAACCCAGTCGTCCCATCATGTTGCTGATGGTGGGGTGGTTGCTGCTCTGCATCGCTGGGGTGGTTGAGGTGCTCGGTTTCGGCGCCATCGCCAACGCCGCGCACGTTGCTGGCCTGTTGTCGGGCGCGCTGCTTGGCGTGTTTCTTGCGCTGCTGGCGCGGCGCAGCGGCGACAGCGGAGCGTCCGGACGGTTATAATCAGGGCTTTTGCCGCAGCCAGGGCCGTCATGAATTATCAGGACATCATCAAACAGCTGTCGCCGGAGATCTACCAGAGCATGCGACGCTCCGTGGAGCTGGGGCGCTGGCCCGACGGCCGCCCGGTTACGCCGGAGCAGCGCGCTCATGCCATGCAGGCGCTGATTGCCTGGGGGGAGCTGCATCTGCCGCCCGAGCAGCGGATCGGCTACATCGACAAGGGCAGCAAAGCCGGCGATACCTGCGATGATCCCGAGCCCCTGCGCTGGCGTGATTCGCAGGAGGGGCAGTGACATGGGACAGGAGCTGGCGCGCGGCGCCCTGCGTAAAATGGGTACCGAACTGGACCAGCCTGTGTCCTACACGCTGGTACTGGGCGAGTCACGCCTGCCCCTGAACGGCTTGCTGGGAAAGTCTCTCACCCTGGAATACCTCGGTGAAATTCACTGCATCCACTGCGACCGCCTGACCAGCAAGAGCTTCAACCAGGGTTACTGTTATCCGTGTTTTCGCCGGCTTGCGCAGTGTGACAGTTGCATCATGAGCCCCGAAAAGTGCCACTACGACCAGGGCACCTGCCGCGAACCCGAGTGGGGACTGGCCAACTGCATGATCGATCATATTGTCTATCTCGCCAACACATCCGGTCTCAAGGTGGGTATCACGCGGCACAGTCAGGTGCCCACCCGCTGGATGGACCAGGGAGCCACGCAGGCGCTGCCGATTTTCCGGGTGGCCAGCCGCTTCCAGTCGGGTCTCGTCGAGAGCCTGTTCAAGGGGCACGTCGCTGACAAGACCAATTGGCAGGCGATGCTGAAAGGCCCTGCCGATCCAGCGGACCTGGCATCCGAGCGCCAGCGCCTGATGGCAGCCTGCGCCCCGGGTATTGCCGAGTTGCAGGCCGCTCATGGCCTGCAGGCGATAGCGCCCCTGGAGGCGCAGGAGACATTGATCGATTACCCGGTTTTGGCCTATCCCGGCAAAGTGTCCTCCTTCAACTTCGACAAGACGCCCCAAGTCTCGGGAACGCTGCAGGGCATCAAGGGCCAGTACCTGCTGTTTGATACCGGTGTCATCAACCTGCGTAAATTCGGCGGCTATCAGGTCGCCCTTACGGAACATTGAGGATTCGCATGCGCGACGCTCAGCCTGGCGCCATCTACCTGCGTGACTATCAGCCCCCCGCCTTTTTCATCGAGCGCACGGAACTCGCGTTTGATCTGCATGAGGATCACGCGCTGGTCAGTGCCTGCCTGCACATACGGCGTAACCCCGCGGTCACGGGCGGCAAACCACTGGAATTGCAGGGCCAGCAACTGGAACTGCTGTCGCTCGCGATCGACGATCGCGCACTGTCGCCGGACGACTACGAGTTGGACGATGCTTGCCTGCGCATCCGGCAGGTGCCTGACACCTTCAGGCTGCAGTCGCAGTGTCGTATCCAGCCCCAGAACAACACAGCGCTCGAAGGCCTGTACAAGTCGCGCAACATGTTCTGCACGCAGTGTGAGGCGGAAGGGTTTCGCAAGATCACCTGGTACCTGGATCGCCCGGATGTGATGGCGGTGTTTGATGTGACGGTGGAAGCGGATGCCACGCGCTACCCGGTGTTATTGAGCAACGGCAACCCGCTGTCCCTGCGTGCCCTGGGCAATGGTCGCCACCGGGCCCACTGGCACGATCCTTTTCCCAAACCCGCCTACCTGTTTGCGCTGGTGGCCGGCGATCTGCGCAGTGTCGATGACCGGTTTGTCACCGCGAGCGGTCGCGAAGTCTCCCTGCATATTTACGTGGAGGAGAAGGACCTCGATAAATGCGACCACGCTTTGCTCTCGCTGAAAGAGTCCATGCGCTGGGACGAGACGGTGTACGGGCGTGAGTATGATCTGGATATCTTCAATATCGTGGCGGTCGACGACTTCAATATGGGCGCGATGGAAAACAAGGGGCTGAACATTTTCAACAGCTCCTGTGTTTTGTGTAGCCCGGAGGTGACCACGGACAGCGAATTCCAGAGAGTGCAGGCAATTGTTGCCCACGAGTACTTTCACAACTGGTCGGGGAACCGGGTAACCTGCCGCGACTGGTTTCAGCTGAGCCTGAAAGAGGGTTTTACGGTCTTCCGGGACGCAACGTTCTCGGCAGACATGGGATCGCCCACTGTCAAACGGGTGGCCGAGGTCAACGACTTGCGCAACACCCAGTTTGCAGAGGACGCGGGCCCACTGGCGCATCCGGTGCGACCGGAGTCCTTTATCGAGATTTCGAATTTCTACACCGCTACGATCTACGAGAAGGGAGCGGAGGTCGTGCGCATGATACATACCCTGTTGGGAGCGCAGCGCTTCCGCGCCGGGTCTGATCTTTATTTTCAGCGTCACGACGGACAGGCCGTCACCTGCGAAGATTTTGTGCGAGCCATGGAAGACGCCTCCGGCGTCGACCTGCAGCAGTTCCGGCTCTGGTATTCACAGGCCGGCACACCGGTACTGTCCGCTGCAGGTGCCTATGACCCGGTGGCACAGCAGTTTCATCTGACCCTGCGGCAGTCCTGCCCACCCACACCCGGGCAACCGGTGAAGTTGCCCATGGTGATTCCGGTCGCGCTGGGCCTGCTGGGGAGCGCGGGTAACCTGCCGCTTCGTCTGGCGACAGACGACCCGGCCTCAGCCGTGCAAACCCACCGGGTGCTGGTGCTGAACCAGCCCGAGCAAACCTTTGTGTTCGAACAGGTCAGCGAAGCGCCTGTACCCGCGCTGCTGCGGGGCTTCTCCGCCCCGGTGCGCCTGGAGTATGCCTACTCCAGTGACGATCTGCGCGCCCTCATGAAACGCGAGGCGGATGGCTTCGTGCGCTGGGACGCGGCCCAGCAATACGCGCTGCGGGTGATCGCGCAGGCGCAGGCCGCCTACACGGCGGGTGACGCTATCGACGTGGAATCGGGCTATCTGGAGGCCTGCGGGCAGCTCTTGCACGATCCTGCGCTGGACCCGGCGCTGGTCGCGGAAATGATGACGCTGCCCGGTGAAACGTATCTGGCAGACCTCGCGGCGGAGGCGGGTGGGGCAGATGTCGATGCCATCCATGCCGCTCGGCAGGCGGTGCGTCTTGCCATTGCCACAACGCACAGCGAGGCGCTGCAGGCCTGCTACCAGCGTTTGCAGAGCACGGCGCCCTACGCGCCCGATGCGGCGCAGACAGGCGCGCGCCGCCTGCGTAACCTGTGCCTGGATTACCTCGCGCTGGGCGGCCCTGGGGGCCTGGCACTGGCCGCCACCCAGTTCCGGGAGGCCACCAACATGACCGATCGGCTTGCCGCCCTGCAATCCCTGGCGTTCCACGGTCGCGATGACCACAGCGACGCGGCTCTGCAACAGTTTTACCGCGACTGGGAGCACGAACCCCTGGTGGTGAATAAGTGGCTGCAGCTGCAGGCCCTGGTTCCCGTGCCTGACACGCTCGAACGCGTGCAGGGGCTCCTGCCGCACCCGGCGTTCGATCTGCACAATCCCAACAAGGTGCGTGCCCTGATCGGCGGGTTCGCCAATGGCAACCCGGTCGCCTTCCACCGGGCAGACGGCGCAGGCTACCGCCTGCTGGCAGACAAGGTCACGCAGCTCAATGCCCTGAATCCGCAGCTGGCGGCGCGTATACTCGAGCCGCTCACGCGCTGGCGCAAGTACCGGAGTCGCGGTGAGCAGATGCGCGCCGTGTTGGTCGAGCTCTCCGCGTTACCCGGCTTGTCTCCCGATGTGTTCGAGGTCCTGCAGAAGTCGCTCGGAGACTGATCAGCGAGCGGGTTTCGCGGCCGGGTAGAGGGGGAATGCACTGTGACTGCCGCTTTTTCCCCCGGGCTGCTGACGCCGCAGCGCGGTGACAGCGGCGGCCAGGTCCGTGCCGCGCCAGGGATTGGCTCCGCGTCGATACAGCGCCTCTTCCAGATCTGCAATGGCCTGCGTCAGTGTCGGGTCTCCGAACTGACGCGCTATGTCTGTAGTCCGCATGGGCCGGTCAGCACCGAGTACGCTCCGGGCCCAGTCGATCAGCGCGACGCGCGCAGACGCCGCGCTGTCGCTGGCACAGGCTGCCTGCAACTGCTTGAACGCCCGTGCCTCGTTGCCGACAGCGCGCGGGTCTGGCTGTTCCTGTGCCGGGGGCAGTGGCCGCCGGCGCCAGAACAGGAACACCGTTGCCAGCCAGAGTGTCGCGAAGACGACGGCCAGGCTCTGCCAGACCACGCCGTGTGCCGCAGCCGACGTCGATGCAGTAGAGGGAAGTGGCTGCGGGGACGTTGCATCGACGGGAAGCGCCGATGTCTGAGCGCCGCGTGACGTCGCAGCCGCGGCGATCGTAATCCTGCGCTCGGGCACCACGGCGAAGCGCAGTACGTCCTGCTCGACATCCCACCAGGGGATGCGAAGCTCAGGGAGCGTGAAGTCTCCTGCGCGGCTGGCTACCAGAGCGGCGCTGTCCCGGCGCTGCCCGACCAGCCCACTGCCGGACTCGCTGTCTACCACGTCGGGCTGATCCGGGTAATAGCGCAGGCCCTCCTGGGCGGTAAATGTCACCGGAGGCAGCTGCGCACCCTGCAGGCCCTCGCCACGCAGGGTGATGGTACGCGTTGCCGACTCGCCCACCTGCAGTGATTCCGGCGCCGTTGACCAGGATTCCTCGATGCTCAGGTTACTCGCAGGCAGCCAGGTGGCGTCGGCGGGGAAGCCGCTGGGGCGCGGCAGCACGCGCACGGTCACCGGCTCGGTGCGACGCTGGATCTGACGCCCGCCCGCACCAAAGTCGAACACGCTGCGTCGGCCGGCACTCTCGCGGCCGGAAAACACCTGGGCGGGGATAACCAGCGTGCCACTCTGCTCCGGGAAAATCGCATAGCGTATTTCATGCACCAGCCAGGGACGGCCGTCTATCGTGCGCTGAAAGGAGTTCTGTTCCAGAGGCTGCACATAGGCGTTGTCGAGTTGCAACTCGCTGACGCTGCGGGAATCCAGGTTTATCGCCTGCTGAATGCGTACGGTGAGCAGCAGCTGCCCCTGCACGTACACGGCATCACGATCGACCTCAGCGGTGACCACCACGGTCTCCTCAGTGTCGGTGGGCTCGGGTGGCGGCCCCACCTCGATAGCTATGGGCTCACTGGTGGCGGCGCCAATGCGCAGGCCGGGGATCGCCAGCAATCCCTGGCGACGGGGGCTCAGGTCCAGGAGGAGTTGCCGGGTCTGGCTGCGCTGGCCGTTGATGATACTGGTGCTGGTCGTATTGCTGCGCTGCAGCACCTCGAAATCCGCCAACAAACGGCGCAGGTCCAGCGCATCGAGATCCTCGTTCGCGGTGGCGGTAATGACCAGCCTGAGGCTGTCGCCGAGGGCCACCTGCTGCCGGTCGACAGCGACTTCCAGCGCCGCCTGCACTGGAACCACCCACAGCGCGAGTACCAGGACCACCCAGAAGCGCTTACCACTCAACATCATTACCTGTCCCCGGTTGTTGTTGCCGTTTGCGGCTCTCGTAGCGAAACTTTTCACGCAGTAATCCGGAGGGATCGTCAGGTACCCGTCGCAGCCACTGCTCCATGGCCTGATTGCGCTCGGCTTCCTCCATGGACAACTCGGGTACCGGAACGTTTTGCGGGGAGCCAGGCTGTGCGGGCTGCTCGTTCTCTGCAGGTCGCTGCTCTCCCTCCTGCGGTGCGGTTTCCTCCTCTGGTGATGCACCTGCCGTTGCGTTGTCATTCCCGTCCGGGTCCCGCTGCTTGCCCTCTGGCTCCCTGCCGGGGTCCTGCGGTGGCGCATCGTCTGCGGCGTCCCCTCCCTTGTCGGAGGGGTCAGCCGCATCGCCGCCGCCTTGTTCGGGCGGCGAATTCCCGGGCTCTTGTTCCGCGGATTCCCCGGGCTCTTGCGCCTGTTCCTGTTGACGCTGCAGCGCCTCCAGAAGCGCCAGGTTGGCCTTGGCATCGTCCTTATCCGGCTCCAGCTCCAGCGACCTCCGGTAGGCGTTGATGGCGGCTTCAAGCTGACCATTGCGCGCCAATGCATTGCCGCGGTTGTACCAGCTGTCCGCGTTTTCCTCTGCAGCAAAGAGCTCGGCGGCCCGTTCAAAGTCGCCACTCTGGTAGGCCGCGGTGGCCTTCCAGTCCGGGTCTCTGAACAGCGCGGCAGCACGTTCCGGATCATCTGCTTCGAGTGCATTTTGCCCCTGCTGGTCCGGCGTCAGCCAGAGGTCCTCCCAGAGGCCGGCATGTACGGGGGCGGGTTGGGAGAAAAACAGCACGGGCACAAGCGTGAGCAGCCAGCCCCGGCGGAAGAGGGCGAGGGCAAGGGGCAGGAGTGCAACAATCAGCCAGTAGCCCTGGTCCTCCCAGGCGTCTGCACTGCGGTTTTCAGCGAGCCGTGTTTCGCGGTTGAGGACCGGCTGGGAGAGCAGATAGCGCAGGTCACTGTCGTCAACCCGCAGTCTGCTGTAAAGGCCTCCCGTGGCGGCGGCCAGCGCTGTAAGCTGCGCTTCATCCAGCCCGGGCATGACGATCGCCCCGCTGTCATCGCGCACGAATCCACCCCGGGGTAGCGGCATCGGGGCACCACTTCGGGTGCCGAAGGCGAGTATGGAGAGGCGGGCGGATGCACCTTCCAACAGCTCCTCGACACGCCGGCTTTCAGCCTCGCTCAGACCATCGGTCAGCAACAGGAGGCGCCCGTCAGTGGTGCCTGCGGAGGTCAACAGGTCCAGCGCGAGCGCAATCGCAGCGGAGGTGTTGCTGCCCGGCAACGGCATCATGTCGGGATTCAGCGCGGGCAACAGGTTGGCGATGGTTGCGGTATCGTCGGTTAGCGGAGTTACCACATGCGCATCGCCGGCGTAGGCCACCAGTCCGGTCTGGCCCTCGTCGCGCTGCTGCAGCAGGTCCAGCAGCTTCTGCCGTGCCCGGTCCAGTCGTGAGGGGGCCTGGTCGGCAGCTTTCATGGAGTAGGACAAATCCAGAACCAGTACCAGTGCATCCTGGACCTGCTCTACCGGCTGTGGAATCTGCTTCAGGCTCGGCCCTGCCGCCGCAACTGCGGCCAGCAGCCACCCCAGCAGGGCGCACCAGAGTATCCGTCGGCGGTGCCCAGCGCGGGTCCCCGCATCGGGTGCCAGGTAAGGAAGCAGGCGTGCGTCGATAACCCGCGTCCAGTCGCCGGCCCGCTGCCCCTGCCGCCACAGCATCCAGGCCAGCGGAATGGCAGGAATGCCCCAGAGCAGCCACGCAGGGCGCATGAAATGCAGGAAAACCTCGGGGTCATTCACGGGCAGTCTCCCCTGTGACCAGGGGGCCACTGCCGCGCAGTCGCCACAGGTGACGCGCGGCAAGCCCGAAACTGATGAGCAGGGCGAATAACAATGGCCAGTGACCCAGTGCCTGCCGCGGGCGATAGGTCGCGGCGTCAACTTCCACCGGCTCCAGTTGATCGAGCAGCTGGTAGATGCCGGCGAGTTCCTGCGGGTCTCGTGCGCGGAAATAGCGTCCTCCGGTCATCTCGGCGATGGCCAGCAGGCTCTCCTCGTCAAGATCTGCGGACGGGTTGACGCGACGGCTGCCAAAGCTGGACCCGAAGATACCGGGAATCGCCAGCTGATCGGCACCGATTCCGATGGTGTAGACGCGGATACCGAGGCCCTGGGCCAGTCGCGCCGCGTCCATGGGGTCGACACTGCTGGCCGTGTCCTGCCCATCCGTCAACAGGACCAGTACGCGGCTTTCTGCGGGGCGTTCGCGCAAGCGTTTGACGGCGAGCCCGATGGCGTCACCGATGGCGGTTTCCTGGCCGGCAAAACCGATCTGGGCCTCCCGCAGAAAACGCTCCACCGTTGCGATATCGAAACTCAGCGGAGATTGCACGTAGGCATTGCTGCCGAACAGAATCAGCCCGACCCGGTCGCCGCGACGACGTTCGATGAATTCGGCGCCGACGGCTTTCACCGCGTCCACGCGACGCACCAGATTATTGCCGACCTGCATGTCTTCAACCCGCATGCTGCCGGAAATATCCACGGCGAGCATCAGGTCGCGACCGCTGGCGGGCAATTGTACAGGCTCGCCAATCCAGGTGGGGCGGGCAGCGGCGGTGAGCAGGCACAGCCAGAGCAGCCAGAGCAGAATCAGCGTGGGCAGGCCGGTGGTGCCCCCCAAACTGCCGCGCGATTGCTCCAGTGCCTGCCAGTCCTCGAAAAACGGTGCGCGCAACGCGGCCGCCTCGCTACGCGCTGCCGGCAACCAGCGCCGGATCAGCAACGGCAGTGGCAACAGCAGCGCCATCCAGGGCCATAGCCAGGTGATCATGCGCGGCCACCCCGATGTCGGCGCAACCAGGCGTCAGCGCAGGCGAGCAGGGCCGGAACATCAACGAATCCCGGGTCGGCCGCGTGGGCCTGTGCGATGGCATCGGGAAAGCGCTGTTCACTGCCCACTGCATGAAATTCCGCATTCAGGAAATCCAGCCACGCCGCGCCGCTCAGCGCCGCGACCGTGCGCCGCGGATACACCTGCAGGCAGACGCCCTTGAGCAGCGCATTGATGGCACACAGTGTGGCTGTTGGATTCTGCCTGGCAGCATGCCGCTCTGCGATGGTGCGCAGTTCGGCCCGCGCCAGGCGTCGATAGCGGTTGCGCCTGTGCTGTCTCCACGCATACCAGCCCAGCGCGGCCAGGGTGGCGCAACCCAGCGCCGCGAGAAGCCACCAGCCCGGCGCAGGTGGCCAAAGCGCGACGGGCTCGGGCGTGCGCAGCGGCTGCAGGGCGGCAAGGGGATCTTGCGGCGTCATGCGCGCGGTTCCCCGAAATAGCGCTGCAGCAGGTGAAAAGGCGAGTTGTCGGTGCTGGCTGCAAGCAATGGAATCCCCAACCGCTGCAACTCCGTTTGTAAGCCGGCAGCGCGGTCTGCGGCGAGGGCTGAGTAGCGCTCGCGCAACTGACGATCACTGGTGACCAGCTCCGCTCTGCGCGAACCATCGGTCACGGCGTAGCGGCCGGGCGGCGGCAACATGGACTCCAGGGGGTCACTGCAGGCGATGGCGGTAATTTCCGTGTGCTGGGCGAGGCGAAACAGGTGCTCGCGCACGGCCGGCTCTGCCGCATCATGAAAGTCGCTGATCAGGTAGACGCTGGTGCCCGGCCGGGCGATGTGACGCAACGTCTCCAGCATGGTTGCCAGGCCACGGGCCGGTTGCTGCGACCCGATGTCTGGCAGTTGCGCGTTGAATTCGACGATGTGCGACAGCAGGGCCAGCACCGTTTTGCGGCTGCGCCTGGGCCGCACCTCCTGATGCGCTGCCTCATTGAAAACGACGCCGCCGACCCGATCGCCGTTACCGAGGGCGCTCCAGGCGAGCAGGCCGGCAAGGTGAGCAGCCAGCACTGACTTGAAGCAACAGTGCGATCCGAAAAACAGGTGCTGTCGCTGATCGATGACCACCAGTACGGGTCGTTCGCGCTCCTCGCGAAACACCCGGGTGTGCGCACTGCCCGTGCGCGCGGTGACACGCCAGTCGATGGTGCGGATATCATCGCCCGCCTGGTAATTGCGCACTTCTTCGAAATCAATGCCGCGACCGCGGAAATTGGCCTTGTTGGGCCCGGTCAGGGCGGCCAGCGCCCTGGTGCGGCGCGACAGGCTCAGGTGTGCAGCGGGAAAGCGTAGCGCGATCAGCGCATCGAGTGTTGCATAGGCGCCAGTAGCGGGGCCTGTCGCATCGGCGATGCTCACCTGGGCAGACCTACGCGGCGGGGACGAGAGTCAGCAACTCGTCGATGACGTGGTCCGGCGTGATGCCGTTGGCTTCCGCTTCAAAGCTGAGAATCAGACGGTGGCGGAGCACGTCGGCGGCGATAGCCTGCACGTCGTCAGGGCTTACGTAGTCGCGCCCACGCAGCCACGCGTGGGCTCTGGCGCAGCGGTCCAGCGCAATCGTGGCGCGTGGGCTGGCGCCGTACTCGACCCAGTTGCCCAGGCGTTCGTCGTACGCAGCCGCCTGGCGGGTGGCAACAACCAGTTGCACGATATAGTTTTCAACAACGTCGGCCATGTGCAGGCCGAGTGCTTCATTGCGCGCATCAAAGACGCTTTGCTGAGGCAGCGGCGTGGGTATGGGGGCGCCGCCACTGCGGGCTTCAGCGCGTGTCAGCCGCAGGATCTCGGCCTCGGCCACGGCATCCGGGTAACCGACTTTCACGTGCATCAGAAAACGGTCCAGCTGTGCCTCGGGGAGGGGGTAGGTGCCCTCCTGTTCAATCGGGTTCTGGGTCGCCATCACCAGGAACAGCGCTGGAAGTGCCCAGGTCTCAGCGCCGACGCTCACCTGGCGTTCCGCCATGGCCTCGAGCAGCGCCGACTGCACTTTCGCCGGCGCACGGTTGACTTCGTCCGCAAGCACCAGGTTGTGAAAGACCGGGCCGCGCTGGAAATGGAAGCTGCCTTCCTGGGGGCGATAGATCTCTGTGCCGGTGATATCCCCGGGTAGCAGATCCGGAGTGAACTGAATGCGGTGGAAGCTGCCCTCGATGCCATCTGCCAGAGCCTTGATGGCACGGGTCTTGGCCAGCCCCGGTGCGCCTTCGACCAGCAGGTGGCCATCTGCCAGCAGAGCGATGATCAAACGTTCGACCAGATGCGATTGCCCTATGATCTGGCCACTCAGCCAGCTTTCCAGCGTTCTCAGTTCAGCGCTAGCCACGCAGTCTCCTTTGGTTGATGACACTACCGCGTCTGCGGCTGGGCGCGTATTGTAGCCAATCCCCCGTGCGACTTCACGCCCGCTCCAACGCAGCCCTTGGAGCCCCGCCGCTGTGTAAAAGTTCCCTCCGCAGACATCACGCCCGGGAAGCCCTTTAGGGTAGACTGGGCCTGGCGAAGAGAAAAAAAGCAGTCGCCCAGGGCGCGGGAGCAGTGCAGCATGGCGTGGGACGAATTCAAGAGAAACCTGCTCAGGGAGCTATCTGCGCGCATTGACGCGCAGGCCGCTGAGGATGATCGCACCTCCCTGCACGAACTCGCAGAGGATTTCTTTTCCCGCTACCCCGCGGAGGATCTGCGGCACCGATCCATTGATGACCTCTACGGCTCGCTCTACGGCCTGCTTCACTTCATGGCCGACTGGGACGCGCCAGAACCCAAGGTACGCATTTTCAACCCGACCCTGCAGGACCACGGCTGGGAAAGCAAAAGCACGGTAATCGCCATCCTCTGTCGGGACTTGCCTTTTTGCACGGCGTCCGTGCGCGGGGAGTTGAACCAGCGCAACATCCGCATTCATGCCCTGGCGAGCTGCAACCTGCTGGTCGCTCGTGATAGGAGCGGCGAATTGCAGGCAGTGCTCGGTGCCATGCCCGACGATCCGGCTGGGGTTTCCCATGAAAGCCTGCTGTTCTTCGAAATCGGCCGTCACTCGCGCCCCGATCAACTGGGTGAATTGCATGATGCCCTGCGGGATATCCTGCGGGAAGTCGCCCTGGTGGTCGACGACTTTGCGGCAATGCGTCAGCGCTTGCAGTTGGCGCGTGATGCGGTCAGCGCCAATGCAGGCCAGGATGACGAGAGCCGTAGCGAGGCACTGGGGTTTATCGACTGGCTGCAACAGGATCGCGTGACATTCCTGGGCTATGAATACCTGCAGGTAACCCGGGAGGGGCCGGACTACCAGGTTAATGAAGATCCCGCCGAGCGCCTGGGCATTCTGCGTCAGCGCGACACACGGGGCGCCCAGGATTTGCAAGCGGATCTGCATGCGATGTCGCCCGAGGAACTGCGCAGGCGTCAGCTGAGTTTTGCCAAATCCGGACTACGCTCCCGCGTTCACCGCCAGGCCTACCCCGACTACATCGAGATCAAGGTGTTCGATGCGGCCGGCGATGTGGCGGGCCAGCACCGGTTCATCGGCCTGTACACCTCGGCGGTATACACCATGAACCCAAACCTGATCCCGATCCTGCGGCGCAAGGTTGCCCAGGTGGTGGAGGGGTCGGGGCTGGACCCACGCGAGCACGATGGCCGGGAACTCGCTCGCGTGCTGGAGCTGTTTCCGCGCGACGAGCTGTTTCAGTCGAGTGTTGACGAGCTGCGCAGTACGGTACTTTCCGTCAACCGCATTCAGGAGCGCCGCCAGACCCGCCTGTTTGTGCGTCGGGATGCACACGGCAAGTTCTTCAGCTGCCTGGTTTACATGCCGCGCGATCGCTATAGCACGCAGCAGCGCTGCGTCATGCAGGACATCCTGTGTCGCGCGCTGGGCGCCGAGGAATCGGAGTTCACCACCTATTTTTCCGAGTCGGTGCTGGTGCGCTGTCACTTTGTCCTGCGGGTCGACCCCGCGGTGCGCAGGGCGTGGGATGTCAACGAGATTGAGGAGCAGATCGTGCAGGCAACACTGGCATGGGAAGACCGGCTGCGGCTGCGCCTGATTGAGGAGTTTGGCGAGGAACTGGGAGAGCAGCACGCGCGTGAACTGGGGCCGGGCTTTCCGCCGGGCTACCGGGACGACTTTGATCCTCGCGTCGCCGTGCTGGATATCAAGCACCTGTTGAGCCTTCGTGCCGGGCAGAAGCTGGGGATGAACCTGACGCGCAAGCTCGAAGAGGATGAAGACCGCCTGCGCCTGCGGCTCTACCACCGCGGTGAGTCCCTGCCGCTGTCGGATGTGTTGCCGATCCTCGAGAATCTGGGCCTGAGGGTGATTACCGAGCGGCCCTATGGCATCCGCGCCGCCGACGATACCCGGTACTGGATTCAGGAGTTCACGCTCAGCTATTCTCTGTCGGACAATATCGACCTCGAGCAGGTACGCGATGAGTTCGAGGATGCCTTTGAGCGCGTCTGGTTCGGCGAGGCTGAAAGCGATTCCTTCAACCGGCTGCTGCTGGGAACCCGGTTGAGCTGGCGGGAGATCGCGCTGTTGCGGGCGTACGCACGCTATTTGCGGCAGATACAGTTTCCCTACAGTGTGGATTACATTGCCGAGACCATGGCGGATCACCTGCAGATCACCGGCGGTCTGGTGGAACTGTTCCTGACCCGGTTTTCGCCGGCCTTCGATGGTGACGATGAATGGCGCCATCAGCGGGAGCAGGCCGTTGAAGACAGGGTGCTCGCAGCTCTGGACGAGGTTCAGAACCTCGGGCAGGACCGGATCATCCGCCAGTATGTGAAGGTCATCAAGGCAACCCTGCGCACCAATTTCTTCCAGCCCGGAAACGACGGCAAGTTCAAGCCTTACTTCTCATTCAAACTGAGCCCGCGCGACATACCCGATGTGCCGCGCCCCGTGCCGCTGTATGAAATCTTCGTCTATTCACCCCGTGTCGAGGGCGTGCACCTGCGGGGTGGCAAAGTGGCGCGTGGCGGACTGCGCTGGTCGGACCGGCTGGAGGATTTCCGCACCGAAGTGCTTGGCCTGGTCAAGGCACAGCAGGTGAAGAACGCGGTGATTGTGCCGGTGGGCGCGAAGGGGGGCTTCGTTGCCAAGTGCCTGGCCCCGGGCATGTCGCGGGATGACGTGCAGGCCGAAGGTGTGGCCTGTTACCAGATATTTATCCGCGGCCTGCTGGATATTACCGACAATCGCGGGGAGGGCGGCATTCTGCGCCCGCCGCTGGTAGTCGCCAAAGACGATGAAGACCCCTACCTGGTGGTGGCGGCAGACAAGGGCACGGCCACCTTCTCCGACATCGCGAACGCGCTCGCCCGTGAGTATGGTTTCTGGCTCGGCGATGCCTTTGCCTCCGGCGGCAGCGCCGGTTATGACCACAAGAAAATGGCCATCACGGCGCGCGGCGCCTGGGTGTCGGTGCAACGGCACTTCCGTGAGCTGGGTATCAATATCCAGCAAACAGATTTCACCGTGGTGGGCATTGGTGATATGGCGGGAGATGTGTTTGGTAACGGCATGTTGCTGTCCCCACACATACGCCTTGTCGCGGCCTTCAACCACCAGCATATATTTGTCGATCCCGAGCCGGATGCCGCCGCCAGCTATCTCGAGCGCGAGCGTCTGTTCGCACTGCCACGCTCGAGTTGGGCCGACTATGACACCACCCTGATATCCGCGGGCGGCGGGATATTCGATCGTGGCGCGAAGTCGATATTCATATCACCGCAGATGCAGTCGAGATTCGCTATTCCGGTCGACAGGCTGACCCCGAACGAACTCATCTCGCACCTGCTGCGCGCAGAGGTGGATCTGCTCTGGAACGGGGGCATCGGCACCTATGTCAAGGCCAGCAGCGAATCCCACACGGACGTCGGCGACAAGGCCAACGACAGCCTGCGTATCAACGCCAGCGAGCTGCGCTGCCGGGTCATTGGCGAGGGCGGCAACCTCGGCATGACGCAACTGGCCCGGGTTGAGTACGGCCTGGCGGGCGGGCGTTCCAACACCGACTTTATCGACAACGCGGGCGGAGTGGACTGCTCCGACCACGAGGTCAATATCAAGATCCTGCTGAATGCCGTCGTGGAACGTGGCGACCTTACCGGCAAACAGCGCAACGTGCTGCTTGAGGACATGACTGACGGCGTGGCGGCATTGGTGCTGCAGAACAACTACCGGCAGACCCAGGCGATCAGCCTTGCCGAGGCCGAGGTGCAGGAGCGCAGCGGCGAATACCGACGTTACATCAGCAATCTGGAAGCCGCGGGCAAGCTCAACCGGCAGCTGGAGTTTATCCCCACCGACCAGGAGCTAGCCGACAGGCGAGCGCAGGGGCAGGGGTTGACGCGACCCGAGCTGGCAGTGCTGGTGTCTTACAGCAAGGCCATCCTCAAGGAAGAGCTGATCGCCTCTGACCTCGGTCTGGATCCGCATCTGGCCGCGGCAGTGGCTACTGCGTTTCCTGCACAGCTGGTGCAGCGCTACCCGGAGGAGGTGGCCGAGCACGGCCTGCGCCGGGAAATCATGTGTACCCAGGTGGCGAATGACATCGTCAATCGCGTGGGATTCAATTTTGTGCCGCGGCAGCGCAAGGCCACTGGCGCGCCGGTGGCGGATGTTGCCAGGGCCTACACCGCGGTGATGCACATCTACGCCATCGACGAGTTATGGGCGCGTATCGAGGCGCTGGACCACGTGGTTGATGCGACGGTGCAACAGGCCATGATGCATTGCCTGATGCGACTCGTGCGCCGTGCCAGCCGCTGGCTGCTGCGGAATCGACGCCATGAAATGGCGCCGACGCGCGCCATTGCCGAATTTGCAGACGGTGTCGCGCAGCTGCGCGAGGCGCTACCGACCATGTTGCGGGGGCGGGCGGCAGAGCAGTACCTTGCCATGTCGCAGCAGTGGCAGGACGCGGGTGTCGATGCCTCGCTGGCCGAGGCCGTGGCAGGTGCTCTGCAGGGCTACACTGCCCTGGGCATAATCCAGGCGGCGCGGGAGACGGAAGCACCGCTGATGCACGTGGCCGAGCTGTACTTCGAGATGGGTGAGCGATTGCAGCTGGACTGGTTCAGTGGGCAGATACTGGCCAGCAAAATCGAGAACGAGTGGCAGGCGCTGGCGCGCGATACGTACCTCGAGGACCTGGAGTGGCAGCAGCGTACGCTGGCTGTCGGGGCACTGCGCTATCTTACCCCCGAAGGGTCCCTCGAGGCATGCCTGGAAACCTGGGAGGCGCAGCAGGCCGCACTGTTGGCTCGCTGGCAGGATATGGTGACCGAGCTACACACCACGGATTCACCTGATTTCGCGATGTTCGCTGTAGCTGTCCGCGAGCTTCTCGACCTGGCGCAGAGCAGCCTGCGAACCTGAAACCGGTGCAGGGGGCCCGTGAGGCACCCTGCACACTGCATTGCGTCAGCTGACGCGTAGTTTGTGTACGCCTGACACGCCGGTCAGGCCGTCCCATTGGTCAACACGACCCTCTCGCCAACCTGATACCCACTGCTGACGGTGTTCCTCGTTGGCGTGCGGACAAAAGTCGATACTCCGGCCCGTAACGCCGGCTTGATAACCGCGGTCGTACGCCCTGGAACTCATGTCGCGTTTCTGTCTTCTCATAGATACTGCCTCCTGTTGGAACTCTGCACCCTGCGGGCACAGTTCCATCTAAACAGACTGCCACAGGCCTCGCAAACATCGATTTGGAGCAAAGCTCCATCCTGTTATAACCAAACAGGGTGTACACTGCAAGGACAAGCCCGGCTGTGCACATCGAGGGGGGAGTATGGCGACGTCCGGCAAGCATATCGTGATTTGTGCCGATGGCACCTGGAACGATCCGGAGGACGAAAACCCCACCAATGTGTTGCGTATCGCCCGGGCGATCAGTCCCCGCGCCGCGAATGGCCGCAGGCAGGTGGTTTTCTACGATTGGGGTGTCGGCTCCTACTATGCCCAGGCGAGCGGCGGCGTTACGGGGCTGGGGATGACCAAGAATATCCAGGATGGCTACCGCTTCATCGTGCAGAATTTCGACCCGGGAGACCGCCTGTTCCTGTTCGGTTTCAGCCGTGGCGCCTACACGGTGCGCTGTCTGGCCGGTATGCTCAACAACTGCGGCATTCTGCGACGCTCCGAGGCCAACCGCATTCCGGAGGCCTTCACCCTGTACAAGCAGCGCAACGCGCCACCCGGTTCAGTGACCTCAGAGCAGTGGCGGCAGCGCTTTGCCGTTGGCGGGCAGCGTGCCACCGTCGATTTCATCGGCGTTTGGGACACGGTAGGCGCCCTGGGCATTCCCACGCGTGTGCTCGCCTTCGCCGAAGAGAAGGACCTGTTTTACGATCCCGTGCTTGGGAGCAACGTGAGGGTCGCACGGCATGCGGTGTCCATCGACGAAGAGCGCAGCGATTTCGAACCCACACTGTGGGCACCCAGCGAGAGTGCCGATATGCAGCAGGTCTGGTTTGCTGGCGTGCATGCCGATGTCGGTGGTGGCTACCCGGCTGACGACGCTGGCAAGCGGCTCAGCGATATCCCGCTGCACTGGATGGCCAAAGAGGCAGAGCGCAGTGGGCTTCGCCTCGAGCCGCACCTGCTGAACCCTCTCGTGCTGGACAGCACGGCGACCGCACATCGCTCCTACCAACGTTTCTGGCGTGCCCTGGGCCGCTACAGCCGACCTATTCCCGATGACGCCGTACTTCATGCCTCCGTCCGAGAACGGTATGCGCAGGGCAACTACGCGCCTAAATCTCTGGTGGAGTGGCTCGCGCGCCGCAGCGGTGCCTGGCGTTCAACGACATGATTGATGGGCCGTGTTATGTGGTGGTCGCGAGAGTCGCGGCGACTCCAGATACCGTTGTCGCTTTTTGGGTTTTAGCCGGTTGAGGTCAACCATCACGAAAGCGTCGACACAGTGGCCAAACGTCGGGTCAATATTGAAGGCTGTCATCCACATCCCGTCGGGCTCCGCAACGTTGGCGTAATGTTTGAACAGGGTCGGAATCTGCAGGCCGAGACCTGAGAGATGCTGACGCAGTGCCTGCAAATCCTGCTCCTGGTCACCGCTGGGTGTGTAGGGTTGCTGTGGGCGAAACGGGCGGCGTGGTTGTACGGAGAGCGCGGTGTTTGCGCCGTAGGTGGCATAATATCCGCAGATCATGGTTGTGGCTTGTTCCCCGTAGAGTGGGCTGATGGACGCGGGCCCGAACAGATAGCGACAACCAGGGTAGCGACGCAGGTATGCCCCGATGCCCAGCCAGAGGTAGTCCAGGCTGTGCCGGGTTTGGTAGTGCGCCTGCACAAAGCTGCGACCCAACTCCAGTCCCTCTCGCAGGTATGTATCCATGCTTCTGCCAAAGCGAAACAGTGAATGGGAGTACAATGCCCCCAATCCACCCGAGGCAACCAGCTTCTGTGCGCGACCGAGCCGATAGGCACCGGCAATTTCCCGAGCCTTCGGGTCCCACAGTGTCAGCTGTAGGTACTCGCGATCAAATCGATCGATGTCTCTTGGCAGACCGGAGCCTTCTCCCAGCGCGCGAAATGCCAGCTCTCTCAGACGCCCTATCTCGCGCATGACACACGGGGCAGAATCCATTTTGCACAAACGAATCTGCATACCATCCGGTGTGGTGCCGAGTAGCTCGCTGGTCTCCATTTCCTGCTGCAGCAACGTGCGATTCTCAGGGTCCGCTATTGCCTCAGCACCCTGGAAGATCGGGCGCGCGTTTCGTGCCAAACGATAAACATGCCGTCTGAAGAGATCCGCCAGAACACGAGGAGAAGAGGACACCTGGCTATAGTTAGCCCAGGGAATCGGCGCTCCCACGCGCGCTGCGACCGTGTTGTGTTCCTGCTTGAACATCTCACGCACCAGCCAGAGTGTTGAGAGGGGTCGTGACAGGAACGAGAGGCTGTAAAAGAACACGGAATTGCGCCCAGCGACGTAGACAGGCAAGACGGGTGCGCGAGCAGACTCAGCGATGCGTATGAAGCCTGGGTTCCATTCACCATCTTTGACACCCTTGATGCCGAAGCGGGACACCTCGCCCGCGGGAAAAATAATCAAAACCCCCTCGGATTCGAGGTGTTCCCGAATGCGCTGCAGGTTTCTCTTTGGAGTGCCGCCCCCCATGTTATGGACTGGCAAGAGCAGAGTCTCCAGTGGTTTTATCGCGCTCAAGAGCGCGTTGGCGACCACCTTGACGTCCTGCCTGATGCGCCCCACCTGCTGCAGGAGCGCGAGCCCGTCCAAGGACCCCAGGGGGTGATTGGCAACGATAGCAATGCGTCCTGAGGCCGGTACCCGAGCCAGCTCACCCGGCGTAACCTTGAGAGTGAAGTCGAAGTACTGCAGCACGCGATCGACGAACTCCAGGCCCCTGAGCTCTGGATGCTCACGCGAAAACTGGGCGAACCGCTGCGTGTAGAACAGATAACCCAGAAAGCGCGTGGCGCTGCGAGCCAGGCGCTTATGGCGTGATACAAACTGGGGATAATGCGTCTGCAGAATCTCTTGTACATCCAGCATGTGGCACGGGCTCCCGTCAGGAGTAGAACAGTGTCAGGGCCTCATCATGGTCTCGCTGCCAGGTGTAGCGCGCACTGCGCCCCTGCGCCTGTTCAATAACGGCGATGCGTCCACCTCGCTGGATGAAGTGGTCAATCTGGCGCTGTATTTCACGTCGTTCCCGCTCTTTCTGAGTCAATGACGAACGAAACTTGTCTGTCTGCATGGGAGCATCTCCGTGTGCGGTTTGATGGCAAAGGTGCATGGCTGCTGTTGCAGTCTGGCTACAGAGCGATGAAGTTTTCTTGACCGATCAGGCGTGGTGACGAGTCGCCCTGGTCGATATTCAGTGCAACAAAAACGTCATATATCGATAACACAACTGTCATTTACCCACCTTATTCTTGCCCCTGTCCTGAGCCGGCGCGCTGATCGCAGCACCGTCTCGAATGTTGCTCATGCATCGGGAAGCAAGAATGAAACCATCGTTTTCTCATATCGGCGCCGCAGCCATCCTCATTTGTTCCAGTGTTATCGTGCAGGCAGCCGATGAACTTGTGGTACAGGTCAGCCGCGATGGGGTCTCCGCAGCGGGGCTGACCGTGGTACTGGACGGCGCGGTGAGCAAGCCCGTAGACGAGGGCGGCTTTGTCTACTTCGATCTTTCTTCCGGTGCCCACAGCGTGCAGATTCTCGACGGTGGCCGGACACTGCACAGCTTTCGTTTCAACACCGCCGACGGACAGCTTGCGGATGTGCTGGTGACGCTTGGCGCTGACTCGGAGGCCTCGGCCTCTGTAGAGTCCTACTTTGCGGCTGAAACCGCCGCACAACGCAGCCGCGCCACCACGGGTCGGATCACCGGCCGCGTGGAATCGGGAGGCCAGCCAGTTGCCGGAGCCGTGGTTGCGCTGGGCGGCGGTGTTGAGCGAACAGCCACGACAGACGAGAACGGGCGCTACCAGCTGGAGGCACCACGGGGTATCTACAGCCTGACCATCAGCCACCCTGACCTCGGTACGCAGAACATCGAGGAATACCGCGTCATCGCCAACGCCGAGAAGCAGTCAAACTTCGTGCTGCGTTCCGCGGCAAGCCAGTCGCTGGCCATTGGCGTGCCGCAGATCGAGGAAGTGACGGTCATCGCCAGCCTGCCCGCCGGCGGCATGCAGGAGTCTGAGCGATTCGCGACCAACGTCATCAACACACTGGACGTGGAGCAACTCGCGCGCTTCGGCGATACCGATGTCGCGGCTTCGGTGATCCGTGTTCCGAGTGTGACGGTGCAGGATGACCAGTTCGTATTCATTCGCGGATTGGGCGACCGCTATGTCAGCAGCACACTCAACGGCGCGACCCTGCCCAGTACCAACCCGACCAAACGCAGCGTGCCCCTTGATCTGTTCCCCAGCAGCATGGTCGAACAGCTTGATATCCGCAAAAGTTACCTCGCGTCCATGCCCGGTGAGAGCACGGGCGGCAACCTGGAAATCAACACCCGGACGTTCCCGAATGAGCGCGGGGGCAGTGTCTCGTTGCAGCTGGGCTACGTGGATGGCGTAACCCTGGACGATGCCTATGTCGATCCGGCCAGCGGCGATTTCGACGTCTTCGGCTGGGACGATGGCGCACGCCAGAGGCCCGCCATTGCCTACGCCGTGTCGCAGGCACTGAAGTACTCGGAGTTCTACGGCCCTGCGGTCGAGCGCGAGCTCGGGAAGCTGGGCGCAAACGCCATCACGGATGGCTTCCAGTACGACACCGAAACCGCGACGCCCGACCTGTCGATGGGTGCGAACTACGGGGACGTGTTCGATCTCCCGGATTGGGGTGCGGAGTTCGGTTACTTTGTTGCCGGTAACTACAAGAATGAACGCGGCGTTCGCAAAGACGGCATCCGCCGCACCTACGGCGGCCTGAACGCGTCCATGGTGCTGGACGATTACCGCTTCGAGCAGTTCGACAACGATGTTGACGCCAGCGGCCTCTTGTCCCTGGGGTTGAACATGGGCGCCTCCAGCTTTACCTCCAATACCGTGCTGTCGCGGGTCACCAGCGAGTCGGTCCGGGTCGAGGAAGGGTTTGACGGCGATGAACTCAACCCCTCCATCAGCTGGTCCATTGAGTGGGAGGAGCGGCAGTTCATTTCCCAGCAGCTCGCCGGCGAGCACATCCTCGGTGATGAGGAGTCCTGGACGCTCAACTGGCAGCTGACCGGCAGCCGGGCCGAGCGCTACGCGCCTGATCGCCGCGACGTGCGCTTCGACCTGCAGGGTGATGACGGCATCTACAACCTGCAGGTGCCCGAACTGACCCGCCGCTACGATGATCTGGTGGATGACAATCTTGACGGCTCTGTGGACGTCAATTACCTGTTCTCCAACGGTGCATTGGAGTCTTCACTGTCCTTCGGCGTTAACGGCATCAGTCGTGAGCGGGACTCGGATTCCGACACCTACGGCTTCGGTGGTGGTCTGCTGGCCATTGACGATAACGCCCCGAATCTCGACGTCTCCGATGTCGTCAACAGCGAAACCATCACGGGCATTCCGAGCACCGGCTTCACCTTCCAGGACAAGACGCTCCCCAGCGACAGCTACGACGCCGAGCTCGATCTGAACAGCGTCTACTTTTCATATGATGCCCTATGGAACCTGAAGTACCAGCTGGTTGTTGGGTTGCGCTATGAAGAGTTCGAGCAGATCACCGACACCTTCTCCCTGTCGGGTGACCAGGGCCCGGAGCAATCCGTGCTGGCGGAAGACTCGCTGCTGCCGACCCTGAGCTTCAACTGGTTCATCACCGATGACCAGCAGCTGCGCTTCGCGATGTCGCGCACGGTAGCGCGTCCGGATTTCAAGGAAACGTCCAACGCGACGTTTTACGATCGCGAGTTCAACTTCCGCGTTCGGGGGAACCCGAACCTGCAGGTGTCGGATGTGACCAACTACGACGTGCGCTGGGAAAAGTACTGGTCTGACCAGGAGTCCTTGAGCATCGCCCTGTTCTACAAGGATATGAAGGACCCGATCGAGCGCGTGGTACAGCCCGCGTCAGGCACGGCCGGCAACTCCCGCACCTTCCAGAACGCCGAGTCTGCCGAAATCCTGGGCGTTGAAATAGATGGGCGGAAGGACTTTGCGCTGGATGACAGCTTCACGCGCAGCGTGTTCCTCGCCACCAACGCCAGCCTGATTGATTCCGAGGTAACGCTGCAGAACGCCAGCACGCGTTCACTGCAGGGTGCGCCGGATTACACCTTCAACCTGATCGTCGGCTACGACGACATCGCGAGCGGTCACGAACTGACGCTGCTGTTGAACCAGAGTGGGGAGACCATCGTGGATGTCGGTGTTTCCGGGCAGCCGGACGTCATTCTCGAGCCCCGCATGGATGTCAACCTCGTCTACCGCTACTCGCTCTCCGACACCTTCACCTTCCGCGTGAAGCTGGAAAACCTGCTCGACAGTGAACTGGAGTTCACCCAGGGCGGGAACGTGTTCCAAAGCTACAAGCGCGGGTATGAAGTGAAGGCAGGATTTGATTGGCAATTCTGATAACAGGCACGCGTTCCGGCGCAAGCAGGATTTTTTTATGAACCAGGAAACCCGAGGAGTAACTATGAAACTGAAGAAATTGGCAATCGCCACGGCGATGCTCGGCTCAGTTGGCGGCCTGTATGGATGTTCTGAAGGTGACAGCGCCACCATCAATATTGATGCCCCCACTGAAATCGTGAACCCGCCAGTGGATGGCGGCGGTGACGGTTCCGGCAGTGCCTCAGTCTGCCCCGACTGGTCTTCCGCCCGTCCGAAAGATGCAGACGGCAACGATGTCTGTCAGATGCCGTCTACCGTTCTCGTTGACCGCACGTTGACCAGCGACAAGGTCTGGTACATGGAGTCGCGGGTTACCGTGGGCAATGGTAACCAGGAGATGTCTATCGACGAGGGCACACTGGCCAGCGGTAACCCCGTCACGAATGTGACCCTGACGATTGAACCGGGCACACAGATCAAGGGACAGACCGGGAGCTTTGCCAACCTGATCATCACACGCGGCTCCAAAATCATGGCGGAGGGCACCGCTGCGGCGCCCATCGTGTTCAGCTCGGATGACGCAGGCTTTGATGGCTCAGGGGAGTGGGGCGGCCTCATCATGCACGGTTACGCGCCGCACAACGAGTGTTTGACCGCAGACCAGGGCGCAGTCGCCTGCAACGTCGACTCCGAGGGTGAATCCGGCTTCGGCGGTGGCTACAGCCCCGACGACAGCAGCGGCGTGCTGCGCTACGTCGTCGTCACTGAAGGTGGTTTCGAGTTCGCCACGGGTAACGAGATCAACGGTATCTCCCTGATCGGCGTCGGCAGCGGCACCGAGATGGAGTACATCCAGGTGAATGCCAACGCTGACGATGGCATCGAGTTCTACGGCGGCAACGTCAGCGTGCGCTACATGGTGTTGACCGGTAACCAGGATGACTCGGTTGACTGGGACGAGGGCTGGAGCGGCAACCTGCAGTTTGTGCTGGTCGACCAGGGCCCGGACGCGACAGGGAACGTGATTGAGGCTGATACGGAAGGTACACTGGACTTCCTCTCCCTGCCCACCATTGCCAACGCGACCTTTATCGGTGGTGGCTCCAATGCCACGGGTGCGGTATTCAAGGCGACCTCGGGCGGGTTCATCCACCACTCGGTATTCACCTACGACGACGCATTCACGGCGGAAACGACCTGTGTTGACGCGAGCCGCGCTGCCCAGGTGGGTGTCGAGCTGGTGTACACCAACGTCGTGGCGGACTGTGACAACAGCGGCGACGTGGTGCTGTTGCCTGCGCTGGTTCCTGATGTCGAGCTGGACGCCAATTACGCAGCACAAGCCGCTGAAGCGTCTGCGGTCGGCGTTCTGGACATCTCGGATATCAATGCAACCTATCCGGCCAGCCTGGCGGACCCCGACTTCTTCGAGGCTACAGACTACGCGGGTGCAGTTGACCCCTCAGCCACCAGCTTCTGGTACGAAGGTTGGACGGTCTCCGGGTCGCTGTAAGCGAAGCCGAATCCCCTTTTGCGCCAGCCTTGAGCTGGCGTTTTTTTTGGTGACAGTTTCAGGGCAACTCCATCCCCAGCTGGCTGCTGCCGTCAATGCGGGGGATATCCAACACGGTCACGACGCCGGCGCTCGCGGCGACCACCGCGGGAATTGCATTCACCAGCCAGCAGGCTGCGGATGCGTTGCCACCGCCAGCCGCGCCGGGTTCGAAGCGGTCCTCTGCATGCAGGCTGAGTGTGACGGTGGGGTTGCCACTGACGATCACGTGGTGACAGCCACCCCCGTGCGGTGGGTAGGGCCAGTCACGTGCGCAGCTGTCATCAATGCGGGTGATGTGCTCCAGTACAAACAGCGCGTGGCCCTGGTGAAGCCCGCGTACTTCGAAGCGGAACGCGCCCTGGGTGCCCGCCTGAAACAAGCCCATGCCCTCGACAGTAACGTCCCGTTCCAGCGCGCGTCGCTCCACGACGACCTCGATTGCGGATACGGGGTGACCGAGGGCGTCACCGACCAGGCGCACCATGGGGCCCCAGACCATTTCGATGGCAAAATCGTGCAGCATTAACGGCAGGGCCTGCATGTCGCCACCAAAGCCGATCACCTCGCGCACGACACGGGGTTGGTCATACAGCGCGTAGTTGAATATCTCCCGGCTGCGAATTTCGGTAATGGCCGAGCTGGTGCCGCTGGCGATAATGGGCAGCATATCCATCGCCCAGCCGGGGTCGATCCCTGAAACGAACAGCGATGCGCCGCTGCGTTGGCAGGCCGCCTCAATGGGCTGCAGCACCTCGGCGAAGCTCGAGGCCGGGTGCAGCAGGCTGTAAAAGGCGCTGGAGACAACATTGCAGCCCGCTTCGAGGCAATGCAGCAGGTCGCGCATGGCCTCCTCGGGCCGCGTATCGGCCGTCGCGGTGTAGACAACGGCATCGGGTCGCTGCGCGAGCAGCCCGGCAGCGTCGCTGGTCGCCACCACGCCCACCGGGGCAACCCCTGCCAAGAGCCCGGCATCAACCCCGACTTTTTCCGGATTGGAAACCACAACGCCCGCCAGCTCAAGGCCGGGATGAGACAGTACGGCCCTGATGGCCGGGCGTCCGACGTTGCCGGTGCCCCATACAATGACGCGCAGATTCATGGTCCAGTGCTCCCCACATTCTTCATATTCTTGTCATACGGATGTCATAAAGCGGACGTATTGTTGCGCGCAATGACGTTTCCCCTGAGGAAGGCCCAGCGTACCATGCGATCACTTGTTGCTGCACTATTGCTCGTTGTCACCACCCAGTCTCATGCGCTCTCCCTCGGTGCCGAGGAGTTTGCCGCGTCCCGGCAGCTGAGCTGTGTGCTGGCGCAGGACGCCCTCGGCTTTCTCAGTGAGGACGAGTACGCCGACCAGGTGGATGAGGTGCTGGGTAACTACGATGCCGAGGCCGGCGATGTGATCTATGCCAAGGCGCTGGGCTACTTCGACGGGCTCATGTTCGGCATCCTCGAGCGCGACCAGTCTGCAATTCAGGCGCGCCTGCTGGAATACAGCGGCAGCCAGGCCTGCAGCCGCCACGTCGGGGCGCACTATACCCTCTAGGCACTCTGCTCAGGTGATCCCTCTGGAGGGTCAGCGCGTAAGGTAGCAGGAACCCGCTACCCGAGAGACTCTCCATGCGCCCCTTGCTTCCATTCCTGCTTCTTGTGTCCCTGCTGCCGGGCCTGTCCGGCTGTGGCGCGGTAACCGTAGACGAATACACTGACAATCAGCCGACCCTGGTGCCGGAAACGTTCTTTAACGGCCAACTCACGGCCCACGGCGTCATCAAGGACCGCAGCGGCAAGGTCATTCGCTACTTCAATGCCGATATCAAGGCCTACTGGAAAGACGGAATCGGCACACTGGAAGAGGATTTCCTGTTTGACGACGGTGAACCCGACCGCAGGGTCTGGACGCTCACGCCTGCGGGCGATGGTCGCTATATCGGCACCGCCGGTGACGTGGTGGGCGAGGGCGATATTACGGTAGCCGGCAACAGCATGTTCCTGGATTACGTGCTGCAGATTCCCTGGAACGACGGCACGCTGGACCTGCGCATCGATGACCGCATGTACCTCGTCAACCCGACGACTCTGATCAATGAGTCCATCATGAGCAAGTTTGGCGTGCGGGTCGGCGAGATACTGCTGGTGATCAGCAAAGTACAGGACTGACAGGGCTATCGCAGTGACACGTCTGGTCACGGCGCTCGGCTTTGCCGGGCTGATACCTTTCGCTGTCAGTGCCGCCGGCATCTGGCTGTTGCAGGACTATCCCCGTGCGCTGTCACAGCAAGGTTTCATCGTATATTCGCTTGCCATCCTGTGTTTCATGGCCGGGTCGCTCTGGGGGACGGCGCAGCGACGGGTGGGTGGCGACAAGGCACTGCGCTTGCTGGTCAGTAACGGCCTGGTGTTGTTCGCGGTGTGCAGTGTGCTCACGGCGCAGGCACTGATCGCCGGCGGGCTGCTGGCGTTGGCGCACCTTGCAACTCTCTGGTATGAACGTGGCAGCAGCACCGATCGGGGTTGGTACTCCCGCATGCGGGTTCAACTCACGCTACTTGTCGTCGCCCTGCATATTGCCTACATTGCGGGCCTTATTGTGCGCGGCAGCGCCTGAGAGGCATTCCGGCGCCAGCGAAGACCCGTACCCGCATCAAGGAGAACCCACATGCGTGCAGTTGCTGTTTCCAAACCCGGTGGCCTCGACAGGCTGAGATTGATCGAGCGGGATGTCCGCCCGCCGGGGTATGGCGAAATACAGGTGCAAGTGCGCGCCAGTTCCCTGAATTTTCACGATTACGTGGTAGCGCTGGGCATGCTGCCTACGGACGACGGCCGCATCCCCATGTCCGACGGCGCCGGGGTCGTCACCGCCGTGGGCGAGGGCGTTACCGACTTTGCGGTGGGCGATGACGTACTGAGCTGTTTCTTTCCCGCCTGGCAGGACGGGCGGCCCGACCTGCAGAAAGTGCTCGGTGTGCCCGGCGACCATGTGGATGGGTTTGCCGCTGAAGTCGTCACCATGCCGGCACAGGGTTTCACGCGCATGCCAGCGGGGCTGAGCTACGCCGAGGCGGCCACATTGACCTGCGCCGGGTTGACCGCGTGGCGGGCCCTGGTGGTGGAAACGCATCTGCGGCCCGGGGACTGGGTGCTGGTGCAGGGTAGCGGAGGGGTGTCTGTGTTCGCCCTGCAGTTTGCCCGCCAGATGGGTTGTCGGGTGATCGCCACCTCGTCGTCTGATGCCAAGCTGCAGCGGCTCGGCGAACTCGGCGCGGAACAGCTGATCAATTACCGCGAGGTGCCCGCCTGGGGCCAGCGGGTGCAGGAGATTACCGATGGCCGCGGTGCCGACCTGGTGGTGGAAGTTGGCGGGCCAGGTACGCTGCCACAATCCGTGAAGGCGGTGGCGTTTGATGGCTGTATCAGCATGATAGGCGTGTTGACGGGTCTTGCCGGTGAAGTGCCGACAGCGGAGCTGTTCCAGAAGAACGCCCGCATCAGCGGCATTACCGTGGGCAGCAGGGCGCAGCAGTTGGACATGCTGGCAGCGGTGGAGGCGGGCGGCCTCAAACCCGTCATCGACAGCAGCTACCCGTTGGAGCAACTGGCAGACGCCTTCCGTCACCAGGAATCACAGCAGCACTTCGGCAAGATCTGCCTGGATATTGGCGGCTAGTACCGGGCTCGAAAGGTGCCAACAGCGCGGACGGGCTGCTATACTCGCGGCCCGCAGCGCCCCCGTAGCTCAGTTGAATAGAGCGACCCCCTCCTAAGGGGTAGGTCCCAGGTTTGAGTCCTGGCGGGGGCACCAATACCCGCATACCCCCTTGCAAATCCCCCGTCCCCGTATCACTCTCTGCACCGTGGAATGCCGCTGCACGGCCGTGCAGCGCGGTGGTTTTTTCAAGAGGGATGCCCGATTGCGGTGGCGGTGTATCGCGAGTGTTCTGGCACTCCAGTATCTGGTAACGACGTCGGCTGTTCAGGCGTCGAACCTTCCTGCGGATCGTGAGCGCTATAGCGATGCTGTAGTGGCCATCGACCGCGGCCAGTGGACCGAATACCGGGCGCTGCGTCCGGCGCTCGATAGTTATCCCCTGGCCATGTACCTCGACTATTTTGAGCTCAGTCGCAAACCCAGCGCCGTGCGCCCCGGGGATGCCCGACTGTTTTTGCAGCGCAGCGCGGGCACGCCGCTGCCGAACCGGTTCCTGGCGATCTATCTGCAACGCGCGGGTCAGGAGCAGCGCTGGGACGATTTCCTCGCCGTCATGCCGACTGAGCCCAACAGTATCGAGCTGAAGTGCTACTTTTTGCGGGCGCAGCTTGCCGCCGGAGACCCGCTGGTGGCCTGGGAGGGGGCCGAGCGGCTCTGGGTCCATGGTGAGTCGCGCCCCAAGGCCTGTGATCCGTTGTTTGCGGCCTGGCAGAAAGCCGGGCAGCTGCAGGACGAGGTGGTCTGGGCGCGCTTGCTGAAAGCCTTCGACGCGCGGCAGCGCAGCCTCATGACCTACGTGGCACGCAAGGGCAGTGATGACCTCCAGCCCTGGTCCGAGCGGCTGCTGCAGGCCTATGTAAATCCCGATCAGATGAAGTCCCGGCTCGCCCCGAGTGACAATCCGAGAGCGGCTGACATCGTTGCGCACGGCACTGCCTATTTTGCGCGCTACAGACCGGAGGCGGCGTTGGCGCAGTGGCAGTATTTTCAGGCACGCATGGCATTTTCGGCGGAGCAGCAGGCCCTCGCGGAGCGCGAGCTGGCGCTGCGCAGCCTGTTTGCACGCTCCGCCGCCAACCTCGATTGGGTGGAGGCGGCGCTCGCGAGGCTGAACGACGATCTGCTGGTTGAAGTCCGCATGCGCTGGGCACTGGAGGAGCAGGACTGGCAGGCACTGGCGGCAAACCTGCAGAAGCTCTCCAGCGAGGGCAAGGCGCAACCGGCCTGGCGCTACTGGCGAGCCGTGCTCTTTGAGCGCAGTGGCGACAGGGCGCTCGCCGAGGCGCTGTTCCGGGAACTGGCTGCAGAGCGTGACTACTATGGCTTTCTCGCCGCCGACCGCCTTGCCCTGCCGTATCAGTTCAACCCCCAGGTCGTCAGCCTGACTGCGGAGCGCATGGCGCCGCTGCGGGAGCTGCCTGTGGTGCGGCGAATCGAAGAACTCTACCATCACGACAAGGAAAACCTGGCGCACTCCGAGTGGTACCAGGTGCTGCAGATGACCACCGCAGAGGAGCAGGTGGAGCTGGCGGCATTGGCCGCTGATCTCGGTTGGCATCGTATGGCAATCGATGCGGCGAACCGCGCCCAGGCCTGGGATGCGCTGGACCTGCGCTTTCCGCTGCCTTACCGCGACACCTTTGCCCGAATGGCGTCACAGCGGGGGGTGGAAACGACTGAGCTCATGGCCATTGCCCGGCGTGAAAGTGCGTTCTACGCCGGTGCGCGCTCGCCAGTGGGTGCCCGCGGCCTGATGCAGGTCATGCCTGCCACTGGCCGGGAGGTTGCCGCCAGCCTCGGTACGCCACATTCCGACGGCGCGCTGTTTGATGTCGAACACAACGTGTTGCTTGGCAGCGCCTATTATCGGCAGTTGCTGGACCGTTACGACGGCAATCGGGTGCTGGCGCTGGCAGCCTACAACGCCGGCCCACACCGGGTGACGCGGTGGCTGAATCCGCAGGATGAGACGGTGCCGGTAGATGTCTGGATCGAAACCATTCCTTTCCGGGAAACCCGCAACTACGTACAGGCCGTGCTGGCCTACAACGTGGTTTTCCAGTACCAGTTGGGCACGGCTGGCAGTCTGCTGACGGAACGTGAACGTCAGCGCGCGTATTGAGCGCTGGCAGTGACGGCCGCGCCACAGTTCAGTTTTGTGATCCCGGTGCTCAACGAGGGGCCGCGTATCAAGGGCCTGCTCGAGGCATTGAGCGCGGCCTTTCCCCGGGCGGAGCGTATTGTGGTCGACGGCGGCAGTGTCGATGACAGTGTGGCGCAGGCCTTGCCCGGTGCAACCGCGTTACTGATGACCGCAGCCGGCAGGGCGGCACAGATGAACCTGGGGGCGCAGACCGCGCGGGGAGAGTATCTGTTGTTCCTGCACGCCGACACTTACCCCCTGTTTGCCGGCGATGCGCTGTCGACGGCGCTCTCTGCGCGCCCGGCCTGGGGTTTCTTTGCCGTGTGCCTGGATGGCAGACGCGCCGTGTTCAGGGTGATCGAGCGGGCGATCAGCTGGCGCTCCCGGGCAAGCGGCATTGGCACGGGTGACCAGTTGCTGTTCGTGCGTCGCGATGTGTTCGAGGCGGCAGGAGGCTACGCCGCAATCCCCCTGATGGAAGACGTCGAGCTGAGTGCGCGTTTGCGCCGGCAGCACAGGCCTCTGGTGCCTCCCGGCCTGCGGGTACAAACGGCGAGTCGGCGCTGGGAGCAGCGCGGCGTGGCCCGCACCGTTCTGCAGATGTGGCGGCTGCGGCTGGCCTTCGCACTCGGGGTGAGCCCCGAGCGTTTGTGGCGGCAGTACTACGGGGCGCCGCGGTGAGTGTCTTGCTGCAGCAGTTTGCCCGGGTTCCGGTCCCCGGCCGGGTGAAAACCCGCATGCAACCGGTGCTGAGTGCGGAACAGGCGTGCGCCCTGCACGAGGCCCTTGTGTTGTGGACCAGTCGCAGGCTGTTGCAGGCGGGTCTCGGGACGGTGGAGCTGTGGGCGGCGGGCGGTGTCGAGCATCCGCTGTTTCGGCGCTGCCTGGGTGAGGGGGTGAGCCGGGTTTGCCTGCAGCAGGGTGACGACCTGGGTGATCGCATGCAGTACGCGCTGGCAAGCGGGCTGCGACGAGCCGCAGCGGTGTTACTGGTGGGCAGCGATTGCCCGGAGATCGACGCCGGCTACCTGCGCGCTGCGACGCGCGCACTGCAACACGTCGACCTTGTGTTAGGGCCGGCACTGGACGGCGGGTTTGTCTTGATCGGTGTGCGCCGCCCGGTATCTGACGGGGTCTTCACGAACGTGCGGTGGGGCTCGGAAACCGTGCTGGAGGAGACCCTCAACGGAGCGCAGGCGGCGGGCTACAGTGTACAACTGCTTACGGCCCTGCAGGACATAGACCGCCCGGAGGATTTGCCGGCCTGGGAAGGGCTGCAGGCGACGGTCGACCCTGCGGTCAGGCGCTAGCGGCTGCCGCGGTGTGCTGTGGTTCCTCGGCACTGGCCCGGGAACGCTGGTACAGCAGCCAGGCTATGGCGGTGCAGTAGCCGAGGTTGGTCTGCAATTCGCCGTCCGGATCGCTCAGGAAGGCGCGCTGGCTGGCAAGCCCCCGGATGCGGCTCGCCATTTCCGGGCGATAGGCCAGGTAGCGATCCCAGATATCGCGGTGCTGCGCTGCGGTAATGTGGTAGAGGCCGAGCCCGTTGCTGCGCTGCGAGAACAGGCCCAGTTCCGGTGCCGCGATGGCGGCCTGAAGCAGGAAGTCTTCACAGGCCGGTGTCCACACGCCGAGGTATTTCAGTGTGGGCCGGATGACCTGGTCTCTCAGGTGTTCTGCCGTGACGTACATGGGCCGTATCCTCTCGGGAAGCCGATTGAATGCTCTACCGCCGTATCGTGTCTCAATCCTCTATCGGCGCTGTTATTGTGAGTACCCTGCCCGGTAGTGCGGCTCGAACACCCGGATGCGCCTGAGGTCTTATTTAGCACAGGAATAGGATAAATCCAACAAAAATAACGGGTTGCGAGTAATTATTTACTAAATGGATGCGGAAGGCTGTGTAACTGGCTTTTTCTATGCCTCAGGCCCAGTGAATAACGTCGTCTAAAGTCTGCTAAATGTGGCAAATAAATGGTTAAAATTCGATAAAAGTATCGAATCAACCGCCTGCGATCTTTACCGTAAAGCCGCGTCGCTCCAACTCGGTTTTCAGCAGCTGACGTTGGTCACCCTGGATTTCCACCACGTCGTCCTTGACCGATCCACCCACCCCGCACTTCTGCTTCAGGGCCTTGGCAAGGGATTTGAGCGCTTCGCCGGTGAGCGGTAGTCCGCGAATCAGTGTGACGGCCTTGCCCCCGCGGCCCTTCGTTTCCCGGTGCAGGCGCACGATGCCGTCACCCACTGTGGCGGGGCGGTCCCTGCCGCACACACAGCTGGCTTCCGGGCGCTGGCACTGTGGGCACAGCCGGCCCCCGTCGGTGGAGTAGACAAGGCGGGAGTTCTGGGCGTCGCGTCGCGGCACGGGGATTTCCTTGTTGAGCGGTCCCCGGCAGTATATTAGCCTCGGCGCTGCAATTGAATGGCGCCACAAGGAGGCACCCCGTGAAGAAAAAGGAATTGCTGCAGATGGTCGAAGACCTGCAGAGCCAGGTCGCCTTCCAAGAGGATGCGCTGCAGGCGCTGCAGGCGGCCCTTACCGGCCAGCAACAGGATCTGCTGGTGCTGCGTCGGCAGCTGCAGCTGCTCAAGGAGCGGCAGGATGAGCAGGCTGCGGCCCTGGATGACGCACGCCCGGAGGGTCGCGAGGCGCCGCCTCATTACTGAGCGCGGGCGCGGGACAACCGCGGGTAAGGCGCGCAGCGCCCGGTGCAACTTGCCTCCCGCGGGCAAATCGCCCACACTTTGGCGCTTTTTGCATACGCATCAAACTGACAGGAAAAGAGCATGTCCGACGCTTCTGCCCGTAAAGATACCCCTGCCCAGGCCGAATTCCGCGCCTATTGCCGCGACTGGCTGGCTGCCAACAAGCCCGGTGAGCCGCCGGTGCGCTTGCCGCAAACCCCGCTTGAGATCATGACCACAGAGCAGCTGGACTACCTGCAGGCCTGGCAGAAGGCCGCCTATGACGCGGGCCTGGTCGGCTGCGACTACCCGGAAGCAGTCGGGGGCGGCGGGCGCAAGGACTGCCAGCGCGTGGCCAATGAAGAAATGCTGGCCGCCCGCACGCCGTTCTTTCCCAATGTGATTGGTCTCGGCATGGCGGCGCCGACGGTCTTTTACCATGCGCAGGAAGCGGTCAAGGCAGAGCTTCTGCCCCGGCTTTTCTCCGGTGAGGATATCTGGTGCCAGGGGTTCAGTGAGCCCGGTGCGGGTTCCGACCTGGCCAGTGTGCAGACCTTTGCGGAAAAGCGCGGCGACCGGTGGGTGATTAATGGCCACAAGGTGTGGACCTCCCTTGCGCACTTTGCCGAGTGGATGATCATCCTCCTGCGCACCGACAAGTCACACAAGTACGATGGACTCTCGTACTTCGTGGTGCCCATCCGTGCCGCACTGGGTAACGGCGTGACTGTGCGGCCGCTGATCAAGATCACCGGTGAAACCGGCTTCAATGAAGTGATTTTCGACAATCTCGAGGTTGACGACCGCTATCGCCTGGATGAGTTGGGCAAGGGGTGGCAGGTGGCGATGACCACGCTGCTGCACGAACGCGGCGCCGGCGAGTTGCAGACCCCGCGCTCCGGTGGCATGAAGAACCGCTCCAGCCACAACATCACGACGTCCGCCGTTATCGAGCTCGCGCGGCAGACACGCCGGGGTGCCGGCGCAGCAGCCGACGACCCACTGCTGCGCGACAAGTTGATGCGTCAGCTTATTCGTGAAGAGGGGCTGAAGCAGAACCAGCGGCGCTCGCGCGTGCAGGCGCTGCTGGACCATCCCATGCGTCTGCCGCTGCAGAACAAGCTCCTTGCCAGTGAGATTGCCCAGTCGATCGCTTCCCTGGCGGTCGAGGTGGAGGGCATGGCGTCATCGCTGTATATGGGAGACAGCAATGCGCCCGCAGGGGGGCAATGGCCGCTGTCCTACATGAATTCCTACGGCATGACCATCGCGGCAGGCACCAGCGAGGTACAGCGCAACATCCTCGGCGAGCGTGTGCTCGGCCTGCCCAAATCGAAGTAAGTTGAAGCCGTAAGGAGAATACCGATGACACAACCCAACAACTACGGCTTCGGTGAAGAGGCTGCGCTGCTCAAGGACTCTGCGCGCAAGTTTTTCCGTGAGCATTTCCCCACCGACAGGCTGCATGCGCTGGTCGCCGCAGACCCCACTCCCGGGCGGGCGCCAAGCTGCCAGTGGGATGAGGCGCTCTGGGCGCAGTTGGTGGAACTCGGCTGGACCGTGCTCGCCGTGCCGGAGGAAGCGGGGGGTGTCGGCATGCCGGTGGCCGCGGTCGCCGGGCTGGTTGAAGAGGTGGGTCGTGCGGCCTTCCCCTGTCCGCTGTTGGGTACCCTGAATGCGACCTACGTGCTGGTGGCCTGTGGCGAGGCGGGGGCCGTGGGACTGGCAGATATTGCCGCCGGCAAAGCCGCGACCCTTGCCCTGACGGACAGGCACGGCGCCTGGGACCCCGCCGCGACCGAGGTCGAATACCGCGATGGCGGGCTCTACGGCACTGCCTGGTTCGTGCAGGATGCGGGCAAGTGTGAGCGATTGCTGGTCTGTGCCAGCACCGGCGCGGGGTACGGCCTTTTCTGGGTGGACGCCCATGCGGCAGGCGTCACTGCCGAGGCCGACGGCATTGTCGATCTCACCCGGGATCAGGCGCATATCGTGTTCGATGGCGCATCGGGCATCGAGGTCAGTGGTAACGCGCTGTCGGCCCTGCACCAGGCCATGCCGGCGATCTGGACCCTGGTGGCTGCCGATATGGTCGGTGCCGGCGAGTGGCAGTTGCAGACCACGGTGGAATACGTCAGCACGCGCAAGCAGTTCGACCGGCCGCTGGGTTTCTTCCAGGCCATCAAGCACCCATTGGTAGAGGTGATGGTGCAGATCGACGAGGCGAAGTCCCTGGTTTACAACGCCGCCTGTGCCTGCGACAGCGAGCCGGAGAAAGCGGCGCAGTACGCACACATGGCCAAGGCGTCGGCCAGTGACATGGCGGCCTACGCCAGTAGCCGCTCGGTACAGAGCCACGGCGGCATCGGTTTTACCTGGGAGTGCTATGTACACCTGTATTTCAAGCGCCAGAAGCACTCCCAGATGTTGTGGGGTGACGGCGTGTGGCACCGGGCCCGTTTGGCGGATATCGTCATAGGCACTGCGGCATGAAACCCCGGCATCGTTATTCGGAGACCTCACTATGAGCTGGAAAACCTGGGTGCTGCTGGGGCTCACGTTCGCCCTGGGCATGTTCACGCTGTTTTCGATCGCGACCCGCTTGCCGGCTCCGCCCGAGCACCAGGTGTTCGTCAATGGCGACGTCCTCACGATGGATGCCAACAACCGGGTCGTGCAGGCACTGTCGGTGCGTGGCGAGCACATCGAGGCACTGGGCAGCAACGAGGACATCATGGCCTTGGTGGACGACCGCACCGAGGTGATCGACCTCGCGGGCCGGACCCTGATGCCGGGCTTTATTGATGCGCACGGGCACTTCCCCGGCTCCGCAATGAACACGGTCGCCGTCGACCTGAACAGTCCGCCGATTGGTGAGATCAAGGATATGGCGGGGCTGCTGGACGCGCTGCGCGCCAGGGCCGCCGTGGTGCCGGAAGGCGAGTGGGTCACCGGATTCGGTTACGACGACACCCTGCTGGCAGAGCGCCGGCACCCCACCCGCGAGGAACTGGACGCGGTCGCGCCCGGGCGCCCGGTCGCGCTCCTGCACATTTCCGGGCACATGGTGGTCGCCAATAGCCTTGCGCTGGAAGCCGTGGGCATCGGCCCGGAAACGCCGGACCCGGAGGGGGGCGTGATTGCGCGTGACCCCGACAGCGGCGAGTTGACCGGCCTGCTGGAGGAAACAGCGAGACTGCCTGTGGCCGAGCGCATGCTTGATCTCGGCGCGCTGGATTTCCTGCGCATGGTAAGCGCGGCAGTGCGCGAGTATGGCGAGTACGGCGTCACCACCGCGCAGGCGGGTGGTGCGGCGCCGCAGATGGTGGTCGGGTTCAAGCTTGCCAGCCACCTCGGCCTGATCCCCCTGCGGCTGGTGATTTTTCCCATGGAGGATGACTACGGTGAGGCGATCGCGGCGGGTACCTTCGACAGCGCCGACCTCGCTGCACCGCGCATTGACGTGGGTGCGGTAAAGATCGTCGCAGACGGCAGTATCCAGGGCTTTACCGGCTACCTTACGCGCCCCTATCACACGCCGTTCCACGGCGATGCGGATTACCGGGGCTATGCGGCGGTGCCCAGGGAGCGCCTGTTCGAGAAGATTGCGTCACTGCACGCCGCAGGGCAGCAAATTGCGGTGCATGGTAATGGCGATGCCTCGATCGACGACATCCTGGACGCGTTTGCCGCGGCACAGGCAGAACATCCCGTCGCAGATCCGCGGCTGATCCTGATTCACGCGCAAATGGCCCGCGAGGACCAGATCCAGCGCATGGCAGAGCTGGGTGTGACGCCGAGCTTTTTCGCGGCCCATACGTTCTTCTGGGGTGACCGCCACCGCGACATCTTCATCGGCCCGGAGCGTGCAGCACAGATCAGCCCGGCTGCCTGGGCACAGACGGCGGGCCTGCGCTTCAGCTCCCACATGGATACCCCGGTGACCCCGATGCGGCCTCTGCAGGCGGCGTGGAGCCTGGTGCATCGGCAGACCTTTGCCGGTGACGTGCTGGGCCCGGAACAGCGCGTAGATGTGATGACCGCGCTGCGTGCGGTGACCATCGACGCCGCCTGGCAGATCTTCCAGGAGGATAATCGGGGCTCGCTGGAACCGGGGAAACTAGCGGATCTGGTGTTGCTGGACGGCAGTCCGCTGCGCGACCCCATGGCTATGCGGGAGCTCAAGGTGGACGCGACCTGGGTAGGCGGTGCGCTGGTCTACAAGCGCGGCTAGGCAGCGGCGTGGACACCCGCGCCGCGATTCGCTATAAAGCGGGGGCAGTGCCGCTACTCGCGCCGGCAGGTGACAACAAACAAGGGAATGCCCCTCACCCATGTACCTCTACAGCGTTGACAGAACACTGACCTTCACTTCCGAAGATATGGTTCTGTTCAAGGAGTCACCCTTCGCCAGCTGGATGGAGCGCCTGACGATCGAGAATCCGGCGCACGGTGTTGCACCGGACCCGGGCAGTGCCGAGCCCGGTGACAGCGCCAGCCGTCAGGACGCGGTCGCCGCTGTGCTTGCCAGAAACGGCCGGCAGGTGACCTTGGTGGACTGGGAGGCGCCGGAGGCCCTGCGACGCAGTGACACCCTCGCAGCCATGCGCAGCGGCGCGGAGTTTATTGTCAACGGCCAGCTCGCCGTAGGGCCATTGGCCGCGTCCAGCCAGCTTTTAATGCGCACTCGCGGTTATTCAGAGCTGGGCAACCACCTCTACATACCGTGTGACACGCAGGGTAAAACCAGTCAGCACGATGCCTTCAGGCTCTGCTTCATTGCAGACCTTCTGCACAGCCTGCAGGGGGTTCTGCCGCCGAAGATGGTGATATTTCGTGCGGGCGGGCAGGCGCTGCATTTGAACACCGAAGACCATATCTACCACTATCGCGCGGTCAAGCAGCACTTCATGGCCGCGCAGCGCGAGTTTCGCAAGCACCGTATGCCGGATCCGGCGCTGTCCGTCCATTTTGGCCGCTGGAGGGATTGCGCCAACGCAGTGCTGCGCCAGCGGGCCCTGCAGGGTGACACCCACTGGCAGGTGCAGGAACGGCAGGGCGAGGTGGCCAGCGCGCCGGCCGCGCCCCGCGCGCTGCTGGCAGAAGGCAGTGATGCGGCGCTGCAGGGCCTGGAGTTCATCGGCAGTGGCGGTGTTTCGGTGAAACGACCTCAAGGTCGCGCGGCCCGCGCTGGCGATCGGCGGCGCAGGCCCGTGCCGCCCGCGGTGCTGGGCGGCGCGCCGGTGCCGCCCCAGCCAGAGATGACAGAACCCCTGGCGCACCCGCTGGATACCCCGGGATTCAGCGTTGCGCGTCGCGATGAGCCGCTTCCGCGTCGTGCCTACGCAGTGCCCTCGGCAGGGCGCAGGTGCGAGGCGCCGGAGGACAGACCGGGGGAGCAGGACACACCCAGGCGTTTCACGCCGGTGCCGTTTTCTGCCAGCCTGAACACCAGTGAGAGTTTTGACGGCTGAGGGCTAAGCACCTCAGGGCGTACTCAACAGCGCTTTCTGTGGCCTGATAAACAGCCCCTCACAGCTTGCCGTGACCTCACCCGCCATCAGCATTTCGCCCGTAACCACGGTTTTGCGCCCGGTGGAACCCTGTAGCGTCGCGCGCAGCGACAGGTCGGTGTTCAGCGGTGTCGGCCGGTGGTAGCGCACGGTCAAGGTGCCGGTCATGCCCGGGTTGTTTCCCGCCAGCTGTGCCATACCGAGAAACTGGTCGAAAATGGCAGCGATAAAGCCGCCGTGAATAAACCCGGGTGGGCCTTCGTAGGCGTAGCCGCAGCGTACCGTGCCGAAGGCTTCACGCCCCTTCAGCCACATATTGAGCGCCGGTGAGAGGGGATTGCTCCACCCGCCCAGCGCGTTCAGCTCATGGTTCACCTCTCCGTGGCCACCGTGTTTCCCGTCGGCGATGAAGGCCTCCAAGCCGTAGAGGCGCGGTTGGGCACCGAGCGCCGCGCTTTCCCGCTCAAGGCGCTGTGCCAGGGCATTCAGGCCCTCGGTATCCGCATCACTGGTTACCAGGGTTTCAGTCAGCGCACGCAGCGCCTCCGCCGCCCTGCGTTTGGCCTCCCAGTGTGGCGAGAAAGGGGGTGACACTTCTTCGGAAGCAAAGGGGCTGAATACCGCCTTGCTCCGGTCGCGGTTGTCGAACATGCATGGGGTCCTGTTGTGTCGTGTGCGTCAGCGCAGGCTGCGGAAGCAGGTGCGCAGTTCATTGACCAGCACTTCCGGCTGTTCCAGGGCGGCGAAGTGCCCGCCACTGGACAGCTCGTTCCAGTGAATAAGGTTGTGGAAACGCTGCTCCGCCCAGCGTCGGCTGCTGCGAAAAATCTCTTTCGGAAAGATGGAGCAGCCGGTGGGCATCGTGATCGGGTCCATAGAGGGATTGTTGAAACTCTCCCAGTACAGGCGTGCGGAACTCGCCCCGGTGTTGTTCAGCCAGTAGAGCATCACGTTGTCCAGCAGTTCATCGCGGCTGATCACGTTCTCGGGATGTTTGACGCCGCTGCGCTCGCAGTCCGTCCAGGCCCAGAACTTTTCGATGATCCACGCCATCTGCCCCACCGGTGAGTCGGCGAGTCCGTAGCCCAGGGTCTGCGGCCGGGTAGACTGCTGCTTTGAGTAGCCAGAGTCCCACTGTGCGTAATACGTCATGCCGTCAAGCGCGGACTGCTCGTTCGCTGTCAGGTTGTTCATCGTGTCGGGGTCGGGTGACACGATGGGCATGGTGATGTGAATGCCCGCGCAGTGGCGGGTTTCGGTCTGCCCGATGCTCTGTGTGATCATACTGCCCCAGTCGCCACCCTGGGCAACGTAGCGCTCGTAGCCGAGGCGCGCCATCAGCTCACCCCACAGGCGTCCAATCACTTCGACGGAGGTCCCGGTGGCCGCTGGTTTGCCCGAGAAACCGTAGCCCGGCAGTGAGGGGATCACGACATGGAATGCATCCGCTGCGTCGCCGCCGTGGGCGACCGGGTCGACCAGCGCAGCTATGATATGACGGAACTCCAGCACTGATCCGGGCCAACCGTGGGAGATAATCAGCGGCAGTGCGTCGGGGTGGGGTGAACGGCAGTGCAGAAAGTGGATGTCGATGCCGCCGAGGCGTGTACGGAATTGCGGCCAGCGGTTCAGTTCCGCTTCGCAGCGCCGCCAGTCATAGTCCTGTGCCCAGTACTGCGCCAGTTCCTGCGTATAGGCGAGCGGGATGCCCTGGCTCCAGTCCTCGCAGGTTTCCGGGTCAGGCCAGCGGGCGGTGCTCAGGCGGCGCCGCAAATCGTCCAGATCGGCGTCGGGAATATCGACAGTGAATGGCAGAACGGTGGTATCAGACATGGTAGAACCCTCAAGGAAGCGCTCTACCGTAGCCAGAGGAACCTGTCGATGCAAGCAGCGGCGGTAACAAACCCGTCGCGCGGTATAGCGGTTTAACCAGCCGCCGCCACCCGCTTGCTGCTGCCGGCGCTGCGCGTCGCTCGGCCTTTGCGCGGTGCCGTTACCGAAATGGAGTCGAGGTAGGGTTGCAGCGCCTCACGCTCCTGCGCGTCGTCCTCGGTCTTGCTCAGCAGATGCGTGGTGCGTGGCTCGCGGTCGAGGAACAGCGCACCAGTGACTTTTGCCGCCTCAGTCGCGACGGCGAGCCAGACGATGGTGTCCGCACCTTCCTCCGGGCTGCGCAGAATACGCCGGGTGATACGGTGGAAACCGGGCAGGGCCGATTCCACTCCGGGTGTATCCGCCCAACCGGGGTGCATGGCGTTGACGACGATATTCTCATCCTTCCAGGCATCGGCCCACTGCTCGGAGAGCACCATCAGCGCGCGCTTGCAGCGCGCATAGGCAACGCTGCCCGAGTAGTTCTGTTCCCGGGCCTGAAGCCAGCGAACCTTCAGGGGTTGCGTGTACATGCCGCCCGATACCACGTTGATCACGCGCGCTTGCGGCGCAGCCTGCAACAGGGGCTTGACCCCCAGGGTAAGCCGGTAGGGTGAGAGCAACAACAAGGCGAAACTCTGCTCCAGCCCTTCCGCAGTTTCCGCACGCTCGTTGAACAGCGCGCCCGCGTTGTTGACCAGTACATCGATCGGTCGGCCCGTGCGCAGCAGTCGCTCGACCAGACGCTGGACCTCGGACATCAGGCTCAGGTCGGCGATCTCGACCGAAATATTCGGGTTGCCGGTCTCTCGCTGCAGGGTGTTGACGAGGTCCTGTGCACGTGACTCGTTACGAATCACCAGCGTCAGCGCTGCGCCGCGCTCGGCAAGCGAACGCGCTGTTGCCAGTCCCAGCCCGGACGTGGCCCCGGTAATCACCGCGTGCTTGTCGCCCATCCAGGCCGACATGGGGTTCCAGTGGCGTTTGCCCAGTGTGTAGCCCCGTCGGCTGAAGCGCGCGACGCCGGGCAAGACCCAGCGGTCAGCCCGCGCATTGCTTGCCGACACTGTCGGTGCGGGGTAGTTGTCCTCCAGCGCCGTCTTCAACCCCTGCACGGACTCGTAGCCCATTTTTTCCATACCTTTGCGCAGTGCTGCCACCGTTGGGCCCAGGGGTACGTGGAAATTGAAGGTGGCCCGGTAGTCGATATGTGTGCCGGCCGACGACGATGAGAAATGGATGACGTCGTTCACCTCGAACAGCCGGCAGCTGCCGTGCAGTTCGATGGATTTGTCCTGCTCGAGGTGCGTGACGGTATACAGCAGGTCAACCGAGCCAACCGGCATGTCGCAGGTCACGCGGAAGCGTGTACCCACCTCAACAGGCCCTGCGGACAGCTTCTCCGCAGCACTGGCCGTTGCATCCCACTCCTGCGTCGTGCGAAAGTCCTTCACGTAGTCGAACGCCTCGCGGACCGGACGGGGCACATCGATTTTCTCATGCAGTTCAATCATGGTAGAAATCCCGTATAGAAGTTAGTCTGTATACGATGTCAACCCTGCAGTAGATTGCCTGCCTCGTCACAGTATAGACGCCAGGCGGCGGAGCAGGGTGCCGCGATGTTGCGGTGGTCGTACGCGATTCAGTGGAGGACGTCATGAAGAGGATGGGTGCTGGTGTGATCGGGCTGTGCTGCACGCTTGTCGGCGGTCTGTCACAGGCCCAGTACGATATCGAAACCCGCCTGCCGACCTGCGAAACGCTGCAGTGGTCGCCGGCGGTGCACAGAAGCTACCCGGATATCGGGCAGATCTGTCGCGGTATCTATGCGCGTGACGGTACCCTGTACGCCCAGGCTGAGGTTGACGTCGTGCGCGTGACGGGCAACCGGATGACCCTGCGCACAGTGCACGTGGATGGCAGTCAGGGGCATGAAACCACGGTTCGGGTGGGGCCCAAGTGGCGCGCAGTCATTGATGGCAAGGCGTTGCGCGCCGGTGAGTTGATCGCCGGCCAGCGGCTCACGGTGTACATACCGCAAAACCGCTTCGCGCTCACCGCCGAAGGAGGGCAGGGTATGGCGGAAGGACTTGAGCCCGGATCCGGCGAGAATCCCGAGGCAGGGCAGCCCTAGTCGTCAACCCAGACCTGGCGCAGTGGCTCACCGAAGTCATCGTAGAGGATCTTCCGCCGCGGCCGGGGTCGCGCGCTTCCCTTGCTGGCTGGCTGCCGCTTCTGCAATGCCTTCCGGCGTTCCTCTATGGCGGCGACAACCTCGGGTACCAGTGTGCGCTCCGCGCGTGGTTCGGCAAACAGCCGGCGCGTCAGATACAGCGGCGGGGCGAGGGGGTCCTTGCCACTGACACCCGGCGGCACAGATTTTACTTCCCCACCTTCCCGCAGGAACCGCTGTGTCTCGCGGTCGAGATCGGCGCGTAGATCCGCTTTGTCGGGGAGCTTCTTTACCATGAGCTGCGCCTGCCGTAACGCCTCTTGAGCATCCAAAACCGGTGAGTATAGCGCTCCCACCGAAATTTCACAGGCCTGTGGCCGGGGCGCTTTCCCGGCGCCGGTTGCGGTGATAGCCAAGGGCAATGCCCGCGAGCACGCCCAGTACGTCTGCGAGCAAATCGCCGGCACTCGCGGCCCGTCCCGGTACCGCGAGCTGCAGGATCTCGGTGGCGGCGCCATAACCGGACAATGCGAGGAATACGTAGATCCAGCGCTCGGCGCTGCGGCCCCAGGCGCGCATCGCGGTAAAGCCGCACAGTGCGAACAGCACCCCGTGTACGAGTTTATCCGATGAGCCGGTCTGCAGTACGGGCGCTTCGATCGTGGGTAACCAGCCTTCGAGCAGACTCAACACTTCGCCCGGCAGCAATAGCAGCAGGGTGGTAACGCCGAGCATTCCCAGGGCCTGATACTGCAGGCGATGCAGTTTTCGGGGGTCACGCATGCTGTACCTGCCGGGCATCGAGCAACAGGTTGCGGGGGGTCAGCGCGTAGTCACAAAAGGTGCCCAGGCGCACGTCGGCGCCCTGTTCCTGGAGCAGCAGCGCCCGGTCCAGCACCAGCCATATTTCCAGCGGGCGACGAAACGCATGGGCAACCAGCTCAATACGGCGCACCAGGTCGCGACGCTGCATGCCCCGTAGCAGCCAGTGGTGTTCATCGACATTCTCTACCGGTGGCAGTGCCTTGAGGGCGGCGGCCGTGCGCAGAAAACCGCCAAAGCTCCCGCGCGTGATATTGTAGGGCACGGCCGGGAGCGGCAGGTAGCGGTCTATGCCGGTGACGCTGCGCTGCCATTCATCGAAAGCCAGGCGCCACAGGACCTCACGTTGACGCCTGCGTTGCGTGGCGCGGCCTCCGGTGACACTTTCCTGCTGGGTGAATTGCAGGTCCGCGCGGGTCAAGCGGAGACCGCTGCTGGCGGCCTCGTGGGATAGGGGGCGATAGCGCTCGCCGGCGATCGCGTCGTAGCAGCAGGGAGACAGGGTCAGGCGCTCACAGCGGCTGCTCAGCCAGAGTGTCATGAGCCGCGTGTGCAGGTCGCCGCAGGCATGCAGTGCCACGGCGTGGCCGTTGGCGGGCAGGAAGTGTGCGGCGGCATCGCCCAGCACATCGACTGCGTGAAATTGCATCGGGGCGGCCCAGCCTGCGGCGAGGCGCTGGCCCTGCGCGCAGAGCATCGCGTTATGTTCCAGGCTGACAACATGCCGTTGGTCGGCCACCGCGAGCAGGCGGCCGAGGTGCCCCTTGCCGGCGCACCATTCCAGCACCGGGTGTTCCTCCCCCGGCGCCATCCGCGCAACGAACGCCGTAATCTGCTGCCATTTACGCCCGGGTACCCCGGTGTCGAGGCGCGCTGGAATATCCAGACGACGACCTGGCAGCTCGGGCAACGCCACGAGCTGTGACAGCCGATCGGCCGCGTCGCCCAGCCAGGGGCGCAACCAGCGCAGACGGCGCTCCATATCGCCTTCCAGCACCGTCAACTGGGCTTCATCCAGTGCGTGCAGCGCTTCGGCGAGTGTCGTTTCGGTTTCCCACCAGGGCAGCGAACGGTGGTGAAAGGGCCGCAGCTGCCACAGAGGGCGATAGCGATAAAGCAGTGCGTCGAGCGCGCGAAACCGTTCTGCCCAGCACGTTGGCGCTGCGTTGCTCACCGCCGCTGTGCCGTCAGGCCTGCAGCAGCCGGTTTACATCGGCGGCCTCCAACGGGCGCACACAGCGGGCAATTTCCTGCCCGTTGCGCAACAGGATCAGCGTCGGCCACAGTTTGACGCTGTAGGAGCGACCCAGTGGGCGGCCCTTGCCGTCTTCGATTTTCAGGTGGGTCAGCGCGGGGTGCTGGCTGAGTGCCCGGGCAATGCCCGCTTGCGCGGCCTGGCAGTGGCCACACCAGTCGGTGCCGAATTCAAGGAGCAGATCACCTTCGCTGTCCTCCAGCGATGCCCGATCGGGGGCCTGCGGTGAGTAGCTTGTGTTGCGCGTCATGGTTTTTCTCTGCGGCTGTCTGTGGGCGCTGCCACTATACCGAATCTCCGGGCACGCGGTCAGCAGCGCTTGCGCAAGCCTTCGAGAAAGGTATGCGTGCTGCTCTCCAGGAGTGAGAAAACGTCTGCCTGGGGCAGGAAGCGCTCCACGTGACCATACAGGGCAATACCTGCAAGCCCATGCGCCATCGACCACAGTTTGATAGACAGCTGCAGCACATCGCGTTCATCGACAGGATTTTGTGCGCACCAGGCCTCCACCGCCGACATCAACACGTAGAACCCGGCGGCGCTGCGTTCGTCACTGGGCCGCTCCTGTAGCGCGCGTATCCCGGCGTCTCCCCACATCAGACCGTAGAAGGCGCGGTGCTCGCGCATGAAGCGGATATAGGCTTTGCCGATGGCGATGATGGCCTCGGCACTGCCGGGAGGCTGCGTCTGCACTGCCGTTTGTACCTGCTCGCCCAGGGCGAAGAAGGCGAAGTCGATGACGGCGTCGAGCAGCGCTGTCTTGTCGCGGAAATGCCGATAGGGCGCCGCGCTGCTGACGCCGGCACGGCGCGCAGCATCCACCATGGCGAAGTCTGCGCTGCCCCGCTCCTCGATCAGCTCGGCGGCGGCGAGAATCAGGGCGTTGCGCAGGTCGCCATGGTGATAGGCGGTTGCCCGGCTGTTCATGAGATCACATCCTTCGGCGTCGAGGGCGTGGATTGCGCTTCTGTGTGAGCCTTGCCGTGTTTGAGTAGCACGAACAATTGTGGCACCAGGAAGAACGATACCACTGTGGACAGCAGAACACCCCCGGCGATGGACATGGCGAAGGGCGGCCAGAACTGGCTGCCCTCCAGGATCAGCGGCAGGAAGCCGCCGAAGGTCGTGACTGTGGTCGAGGTGATGTGCCGACTGGAATCCATGACGACGCGTCGCACGGCATAGCGGCCACCGCTCATGGCGCCACTGTCTTCCTGCAGCGCCGTCATAATGATAATCGCGGCGTTGATCGATACCCCGATCGATCCAATAACGCCGATCAGAGCCTGAATGCCGAAGGGATACTGGAAAATCGCCAGCGACAGCAGGCTGAGCCCGATGGAGCAGACGCAGACGACCCCCGCGACAGCGGACAGTCGCCAGGAATTGAAGGTCAGGACGATGGTGGCGATCAGCAGTGCGACAATCATCCCCATCGGTGCCATGATCTCATTGACCACACCGGCGCGTTCGTCACTGTCGCCACCAAAGCCATAGCGATAGCCTTCGGGCATGGCAATCGGGTTGGCCAACAGGTCCGTGCGCAGCTGCTCAAGTGCCTCCTCGGGCAGTACGCCGCGGGTCAGGTAAGCCTGTACCGTATTGGTGCGTTCACCCTGTTTGCGACTGATGGGGCTGCGGGCAGGCTCCAGCGAGAAGCTCCCCAGGCTGTGCAGGGTCACGCCGGGCAGGCCGTTGTCGCCGGCACCGCCGCGCAAAGGCAGGTGCAGGCTGCCGACATCTCCGGGGCTATGCCAGCGCGCTTCGTCCAGCCGGGCGACGACCGGCAGCCGTTCTGTTCCCTCGAGCACTTCGCCGCCGCTGATGCCCTGCAGTGCCGCTTCCAGGGCGGTCGCGACATCGCGCTGGCTGACGCCCGCCATCTCCATGCGCATGGTGTCGCCGTGGAATACCCACTTTGGTGCCCCGGCAGCGAGGCTGGTATTGGTGTGGGTGACATCCCGGAGTTGCTCCATGCGCAACCGGAACGCCTCGCCGAGTTCGCGCAGCACATCAAGATTATCGCCATAGACCTCGACTTCCAGCGGCGCCATCACGGGCGGTCCCTGGTCGATGCCACGGACGATGATGCGGGCCTCCGGGTAGTCCCGATCAACAGCGCGCTGCAGTCGGCGGATGAGGTCATCGGTCGCGCGGGCATCGGTCGTCAGTACCAGTGCCTCCGCCCAGCTGGGCATCGCTTCGCGGGTGCGGAACATGTTGTAGTAGAACGGCGGTGCGCTCTCGCCAATGGTCCAGTCCACCCGCCGCACCAGCGGCTCCCGGCGCAGGTCCTGGTCGAGCCGCTGGACCAGGGCGGTGGTGTCGTCAATGGATCGCCCGTCGGGCAGCTTGACCTGCAGGTACATCTGGTCCCGGTCGGTGCCCGGGAAGAACTGTGCGGTGAGCGTGGGGAAGGTCAGAAAGCCGGTGACCGGCAAGACCAGCGCCAGGGCCACCGAGCTGGCCGGATGTTGCAGCGACCAGTCCAATGCGCGCACCAGCAATGCACCGGGCGTGCCGCTGTCAATGCCCATCTCCCACCAATGTCCGCTGCGCGCCAGTCCCCTGGGCAACAGCCATGCAGCGAGCACCGGGGTGACGATCAGTGCCAGCAGCAGCGAACCCGTCAGCATAATCACGACGGCGATGGCTATCGAACCCATGAAGTCTCCTGCGGGCCCGGGCAGGATGACCATCGGGGTGAAAGCGAGCACCGTGGTCACCGTGGAGGAGAGCAGGGGAATGCGCAGGCGGGATACGGCACCGGTGATGGAGGAGAGCGGGCTGTCGCCGTGGTCGACCAGACGCTTGCGGATTTCATCGGTCATCACAATCGAGCCGTCGACCAGCAGGCCCAGCGCAACGACCAGGCCGGTGACGGACATCTGGTGGATCGCGATTCCCGAGTGATAGAGCACAGTGATCGAAAACAGTGTGCACAGGGGCAGAATGCATGCGACCACCACGGCGGCACGCCAGCCCATGGTGAACAGCAGTACCAGCAGCACCAGCACAACACCGAGCGCCAGATTACCCACCACACTGCGCAGGCGCTCCTCGGTATATACGCTCTGGTCGTAGCTGACTTCGATGCTGACACCCTGAGGCGCCAGCGCCCGGTAACCCTCAAGGAATGTGCTGAAGTCCGCGGCCCAGCGGTCGACTTGCAGGCCATCTTTCATGGCAACGCCGATCAGAATGCCCTCGACGCCTTTGACCAGCACCCGGGAATCCGGCGGGGTGGCCTGTGCGCGATACACCTCCGCGATATCGCCGACTCGGATCGTGCCGCCCTCCGCCGTGGTCCGCAGCAGCACGTCGCGGATTTGCGCGGTGCCGTCAAACGTGCCGTCGATTTCAATGAGGAAATCGTTACCGTGCCCGGTGCTGCGTCCGGCGGCGACGCGCGGGTCGGCGCCGTGCAGGGCGGCAGCGACGTCCGCTGCGCTCAGGCCTGTGCTCGCCAGCGCCACTTCATCGATGGCAACGCGAATCTCCTCGCGAGGCTCACCGAAGAGATCGACCCGCTCGGTGCCATCAAAATTGCGTGCGGCGTCGGCAAAATCCAGTGCGATACGGTGTAGCAACGAGAGCGGCGCGGTGTTCGCGGTTTCAGCCCGCAACGCCACCAGCATGGTGTAGGATTTCAGCCGGTCGTCATCGAACAATGGGGTGCTGGCACCCGGCGGAAACTGCGCTGCAGCATCTGCCAGTGCATCCCGAATCTCCGACCAGCTGCGCTCGATGTCGGTATCGGAGAGGCTCTCCACCAGGGAGACGGTGAGACTGGAGACCCCGGTCGCCGAGCTTGAGTTGAGCTCGTCGATTTCCGCGATCTGGCGCAGGGCGTCCTCCAACGGCCGCGTGATGATCGCCTCGACGCGAGCGGGGTCTGCCCCCGGGTAAAACGTTGTCACGTGGGCGACAAAGTTGGTGATGGTCGGGTCTTCCTGCCGCGCAATGGAGCGCAAACTGGCGATCCCTACGGCCAGAATCACCAGCACCAGCAGGGTAAAATACCGGGTGTTGTTGTAGAGCAGGCGAGCCAGCATGGTCAGCCCTCCAGCGCCTGTACGGCGGTGCCTGCGGCGATGCGATGTACACCGTCTGCGACCACAGGCTGGCCGTCCCGCAGGCTGCCCCGCACAAAGGCTCTGTTGTCGTCGACGGACAGCACTTCCACCGCTTCACGCAGCGCCACCTGGGCCCCGTCCTGCCGCTGGCTGATCCGCAGCACGGTCCAGGCACCCCGTTCACCCTCGAGCAGTGCGCTGATGGGCACCCAGCCGCCGCGCGCCCGCACGCTGCGCTCCAGGCTCAGGCTGACGGTTTCACCATCCAGCACCGTCGCGGTCGGTGGCAGGTCAAACACTGCCAGGGCTGTGTGTGTGCGGGTGTCGATGTCACGGCGCAGCGCCCGCAGCGTGGCATTGACGTCGCCGTTGCGCAGGTTCAGGAGGTAGCTTTGTCCGGGCTCGAGTTCATCAAGGTGGCTCGCAGGGATGCCGATGCGGGCTTCCAGACTGTCAACGGAGACAAGCTGCAGAACCGGCTCTCCAGCCTGCAGCACGGTGCCCGGGTCCAGATGGCGCGCTGCGACGACGCCGTCATAGGGTGCGCGCAGGGCGGATTTTTCCAGGTTGATGTCCAGGCTTTCCAGCCGCGCAAGCAGGGCGGACCGGCGGCTGGCGAGCGCCTCTGCGGTCAGGCGTGTTTCGTCATACTCCTGCGCTGACACCGCACCGCTCTCCCGCAGTCGTGCACTGCGCTCGAGGCGCAGGCGGGCCAGCTGCAGTTCCGCGTCGATACTGGCCAGGTCAGCCGCTGCCACATCCCTTTGCGCCTGTAGCTGGCGTGTATCCAGCTGTCCAAGCACCTGTCCGGCGGTCACCGCGAGGCCTTCCTCAGCCTCAAGCGCCAGCAGCAGGCCGGGTATCTCGAAGGCGAGCTGCGCCCGGGCCTTGGCCTGGACCAGGCCCGAGAGTCGCAGCGTCTCGCGGTAACTCTGCTCCTCGGCAAACGGCAGCACGGTAACCGGAAGGGGAGCAGGCTCAGCTCGCCCGGCCGAGCCTGCACGCAGCGTAATCCCTGCAGTGAGTACCGTGGTCACCAGAAGGGCAGCGGCGCTGCTGAATACAAAGACAGAGTAGCGGGAGCGAGGGGCCTGGGGCATGTGAACGCCTGCATGTTAATAGCTTTAACATGCAATGTTAGAGGATTTAACATCTGATGGGAAGCGCCAACCGCACAGGACCTGCATCTCCCCGGTGGCCTCACTGTGCGGCGCCTCGTGCGACGGACCGGTTGCAGCCAGCGGGGTATTCAGGGAGAATGCCGCCCGGCGACTCGGGTGGTCCCCTCGCAACGCCAGGTAGCGAACCCCGCCAGGCCCGGAAGGGAGCAACGGTAGTTACTGATGCGTGTGCCGGGGTGTGGCTGCCCGGGTTGCCTCTTTCCCGAATTGCCTGTGCCCCGTCCCCGGGGGTGGTGTATCCTTTGCGCTTTTCGGCAAGGCCAGTTTGACATGTCGTATCAGGTACTCGCACGCAAGTGGCGGCCCCGTCGGTTCAGTGAAATGGTGGGCCAGGAGCATGTATTGCAGGCGCTGGTCAACGCGCTGGATCACGACAGGCTCCACCACGCCTACCTGTTCACCGGCACCCGCGGCGTTGGCAAAACCACAATCGCACGCATACTTGCGAAAAGCCTCAACTGCGAAGCAGGGGTCAGCTCCGAACCCTGTGGGACCTGTAGCTCCTGCCTGGAAATTGCCGAGGGACGCAGTGTCGATCTGCTGGAAGTGGATGCGGCCTCACGCACCAAGGTGGAAGACACGCGCGACCTGCTGGAAAACGTGCAATACGCCCCCACGCGCTCGCGCTACAAGGTCTACCTGATTGACGAAGTGCATATGCTGTCCAACAGCAGTTTCAACGCCTTGCTGAAGACGCTCGAAGAACCGCCGCCTCACGTCAAGTTCCTGCTCGCCACCACAGACCCGCAGAAACTACCGGCTACCGTGCTCTCACGCTGTCTGCAATTCAATCTGAAAAACATGGTTCCCGAGCAGATTGCGGCGCATTTGGGCGCGGTGCTTGACGCCGAGATGATTCGCTACGAGGAGCCCGCACTGTGGCTGCTTGGACGGTCGGCAGACGGGAGTATGCGCGATGCCTTGAGCCTCACGGACCAGGCGATTGCCTTCGGCGCGGGGGCGATCACCGAGGCGGGCGTGCGCAGCATGTTGGGCACCGTGGACATGACCTTCGTCTATGCAGTGCTGGAGGCGGTAGCGGCGGGAGATGCGGCCGCCGCGCTGGCGGCGGTGGCGCATATGGCGGAGCATGCACCGGACTTTGAGTCCGGCCTGGATGAATTGCTGTCGCTCCTGCACCGTGTTGCGGTCGCACAGATGCTCCCGGACCACGCCGACAACAGCCGCGGAGACAGTGAGCGTGTGGCGCGTCTGGCCCTGTCTCTGACGGCGGAAGATGCACAGCTGTTCTACCAGATGGCCCTGAACGGCAAGCGCGATCTCCCGCATGCCGCTGATCCGCGCAGCGGGTTTGAAATGACGGTTTTGCGGATGCTCGCCTTCCGCCCGCTGGTTCTCCCCGATGATGGCAGCCTGGTTCCATCCGCAGACGGCGCATCCGGCACGGCCGGCCCGGGGCCAGCCAAACACGGCAGCGCTGCCGCGCCGCAGTCTGCCGCAGCTGCTGAGCAGGCTGCGGTGGCAGGTGTCGAATCGCCTGCAGCGGCTGAGCCTCCTGCGGCGGCTGAGTCCCCGACAGTGGCATCGGTGCCCGCTGGGGAACCGCCCAAGGCCGCCGGCGCGCGGCTGCAGCTCGACCGCGCCAGTCCACCGGCCCTTACCGCCTGTGCCGACTGGCCGGACCTGCTGGATCGACTGGGTCTTGCTGGCATGGTCCTGAGCATCGCTTCACACTGCGCACTCGAGGCGCAGCAGGGCAGCGACTTTCGCTTTGTACTCGACGACAACCAGATGGGACTGTTCAACCCGGGACACGCAGAGCGCATCCGGCTGGCATTGCAGAACTACTTCGATACACCGGTGTCAGTGTCCATAGAGCCGGGGCGCCCCACCACGGAAACGCCGGCGATGCGCATCGCGCGACACAAGCAGGAAAGGCAGCGCGCCGCTGAGGCGGCGATCGAGTCTGACGCGCGTGTGCAACGGCTGATCCAGCGTTTTGATGGCGAACTGGATCGCACCTCCATCACGCCCCTGGAACCCTGAGGACACGACATGAAAGGCATTACCGACCTGATGCAACAGGCGCAGAAAATGCAGGCCGACATGCAAAAGGCACAGGAAGAACTGGCACAGAAAGAGGTGATCGGCGAGGCGGCCGCGGGCCTGGTGCGGGTGACGATGAATGGTCGCCACGATGTCAAGCGCGTGCGCATAGACGACAGCGTCCTCAGCGAGTCGCGCGAGGTATTGGAGGACCTGCTCGCAGCGGCGGTCAACGATGCCGTGCGCCGGGTGGAAGAGCAGAACCGGGAGTCCATGGCGGGTCTGGCCGCCGGGCTCAACCTGCCCCCCGGTTTCAAGTTGCCGTTTTGACCTCGCCATGAAGTTCAGCCCCGTTCTGGCACAGTTGATCGATGCCCTGCGCTGCCTGCCCGGCGTTGGCCCGAAGTCCGCCCAGCGCATGTCGATGCACCTGCTTGAGCGCGACCGCGCCGGCGCACTGGCACTGGCCGAGGCACTGCGTGTCGCGATGGACCGCATTGATCACTGCTCCCTGTGCAGGAACTTCAGTGAACACGATGTCTGCGAAATCTGCAGTGATCAACGCCGCGACCGACAGACCATATGCGTGCTGGAAACCCCGGCAGACGTGCTCGCTGTCGAGCAGAGCGGCAGTTACCGCGGCCTGTATTTCGTATTGATGGGGCACCTGTCGCCCATCGACGGCATAGGCCCTGCCGAGATTGGTCTCGACAGGTTCCAGCAGCGGGTGATTGATGAGGGCATCACCGAAGTCATTCTGGCCACCAACCCGACGGTGGAGGGTGAGGCAACCGCCTACTATCTGTCGGATATGCTGCTGCCCAGGGGCATTCGGGTTTCACGCATTGCCCACGGCGTGCCGCTGGGTGGCGAACTGGAATATGTCGATGGCAATACGCTGGCACACGCGTTCAGTGGCCGACGCCAGATGAGTGGAGACGGCTGAATGCGCTGGCAGTTGATTGAATCTGACGATGCGCTACGAGCTTTGTTGGAGCGCTTCAGGGGGGCACCCGCGGTTGCGGTTGATACTGAATTCATGCGTCGCAGCACCTTCTACCCGCAGGTGGCGCTGGTGCAGCTGTGCTTTGGCGAGGAGGCCTGGCTGGTGGATCCCCTGCAGGTGAGTGATCTGCAAGCACTGAGGGCGCTGCTGCAAGCGCCGGAGACGGTCAAGGTGCTTCACTCCCCAAGCGAAGACCTCGAAGTGTTCGATCGCTGGTTGGGTGTGCTGCCCGAGCCGCTGTTCGACACCCAGCGCGCCGCAGGATTGCTGAATCTGGGCTTTGGTATGGGCTACCGCGCTCTGGTGTTGGCCTGTGAGGGCGTTGATGTGCCCAAGGAAGAGACCCGCTCAGACTGGCTGCAGCGTCCGCTCACTGCTGCACAGTGTGAGTACGCAGCGCAGGATGTGGCCCATCTGTTGCCCCTGTGGCATCGGCTGGCGGCTGACTGTGAGACGCAGGGCAAGCTGGCGTGGGTGCTTGCGGACGGGGCCGATGCACTCGCGGCCTTTCGCGCGCCCGGCGACCACGGCGTATCCAGGATCAAGTCGGCCTGGAAGCTGGACCGCCGCGCGACAGGGCGCCTGTACGCACTGTGCGCCTGGCGCGAGGCGACAGCCCGCCAGCGGGACAAGCCGCGTGGCTGGATTATTGACGACGCTACCTGCCTCGGGCTCGCGGAAAAAGACCCGCAGTCACATACATCGCTGGAAAAACTCGGTCTACTGAGCCCGGGTTCGCTACGCCGTGATGGTGCGGCGCTGCTGCAGCTGCTGGCTGCGCAGCGTGAACTCCCGGAGGACGCGCTGCCGCAGCGTCTGCCACAGCCGCTGGATCCCGTCGGGCGCAAGTCCCTGCAGGCGTTGAAGCAGTGGTCCAGGGAGATCGCTGCCGAACTCGGCACCGTGCCCGAGGCATTGCTTGCCGCCCGTGACTACGAACTCCTGCTGCGGCAGCACCGGGGCGAGGCGCTGGAAGAGCCACCGAGCTGGTCCGGCTGGCGCCACGAGCGGGTGATCGTGCCCCTGCGCCAACGGTTGCGGGAGAGGGCGTCGTGACGCGTATCTGCCAGGTGTTCCGCAGCCCGCTGAAACCTGAAATGTACCTTTACGTGGACAAGGCGGAGGGCTGTGCGCGCGTGCCCGAGGCGCTGCTCGCGCGCTTCGGCGAACCGCAGCCTGTACTGGTGCTGGCGATCTCGCCAATGCGCAAGCTGGCGCGCGTAAACGCCGCCGACGTCCTGGCCGGTATTGAGTCGCAGGGGTTTTTCCTGCAAATGCCCCCTGCGGACGCCGTGTACACACAACGGGAGAGCGCCCGTGACTGAGTGGTGGGAGCAGCCGCTGGAATCCCTCGATGCGGCGCAATGGGAGGCGCTCTGCGATGGCTGCGCCCGCTGTTGTCTGCACAAACTGGAGGATGCCGACAGTGGCGAGGTGTTCTACACCCGGGTGAGCTGCCGTTATCTCGATACCGAGACCTGTCGCTGTCGCGATTACCGGCATCGAAGCAGTCTGGTTGCGGACTGTATTACACTGGGTCCGGCCAATATCGCGGACGCGCTGAGCTGGTTGCCTGCCACCTGTGCCTATCGCCTGCGCGCGCGTGGGGAGCCACTGCATCCCTGGCACCCGCTGTTGTCCGGCGATGCTGCCACGGTGCACAGGGCGGGCATTTCCGTGCGCGGGCGTGTAGTCTCGGAGCTGCATGTGCATCCCGACAGCTATGAAGAGCAGATTGTGCACTGGGTAGAGGAGGGCACGCGATGACGGAACAGCCGGACTACCTGATCGCCACGCTGGTTTACCTGGGGACGGCCCTGCTGGCGCTGGTCGCGATGTTCTGGTGGCTGCGGCGGGTCTGGTCACCGGCCTGGCGCTGGCTGCTGCTGCTGGCAGGTGCCGCGCTGCTGATGACGCCGGCCTATCCCTATGAGGGGGTGGATACGTTTGCCCCCGCGCTTATCGTGGCTGCGTTCCAGCTGCTGACAGCGGGCCCCGAGGCCGCCGCCCACGCAGTGCGCCCGCTGGTTGCAGCGTTGGGGCTCGCGTTGGTAGTCACCCTGCTATTGAGAATAACCGTGTTGCGCCGCGCACGGCATGCACCTGGCGATCAATGATCCGGAGGAGCTGTTATGTCCGTTCAGTTTGGAAGCAAAGCATTATTCCCACGTATTTTCCTGTTTCTTGCCGTGCTGCTTGGCACACCGGCTGCGCTCCACGCGCAACCCCCCATCGGCCCACAGCCGGACCTGCGCCTGCTCATCGATATTTCGGGGAGCATGAAAGAGTCCGATCCCGACAACCTGCGCGGCCCTGCACTTGAGCTGATCGTCCGCCTCCTGCCCGATGGCGCCCGTGCCGGCGTCTGGATATTCGGTGAAGACGTACAGCAGATTGTCCCGCACCAGGTGGTCGATGCCCGCTGGCGGGAGCGCGCTCTGGAGGCCGTGGCCCGCATCGACAACTCCGGGCAGCGCACCAATATTCCCGCGGCACTGGCCGCGGCCACCTACGATATCGGCAGCATGGATCCCACCTACCGCACCAGCGTGGTGCTGTTGACCGATGGCAAGGTCGATCTCTCTGCGTCGCCAATGGCAAATGCCACGGCAGCACGTGACCTGCTCGCCACGACGGCGCCCAAACTGGGTGCCACGGGCATACCTGTGCACACCATCGCCCTCTCTGAGGAGGCAGACTGGACCTTCCTGCGCGCACTGGCCAACAGCACCACGGGGATTGCGGAGAAAGCGCGTACAGCGGCGCAACTGACAGAGATCTTCGTGCAGTCGCTGGAGATGGTGGCGCCCACGGCGCGGGTGCCGATTGTCGGCAACATTTTCCTGATCGATGAGACGGTGGACGAGTTCACCGCACTGGTGTTCCTGCAGGAGCCCGGTGCGGAGGTGACCCTGACCAGCCCTGACGGCGTCGAGTACCGTCCGGAACAGAATGCCGACGGAGTCGACTGGTTTCAAAGCAGCCAGTTTGCCCTGGTCACCGTAACCGCCCCGGAGCGTGGCGCCTGGACACTGGTCGCGCCAGAGGGTGCCCGGAGTCGGGTATCGGTCATCTCCGATCTCAAGCTGGAGGTCGACCCTCTGCCCAACAGTCTCCCCGCCGGGCGGGTTACCGAGCTGGGCATCCGCCTGCGCGACGGTGATGGCGTGATCGCACGGCCCGAACTGCTGCAGCTGTTCACCCTGTCGGTACAGATCACCGGCCCGGAGGATTACAGCGAGCTGATCGACGTAACCGGGCGCTATCCGGTTCCAGCGACCGGGGAATACCGCGTCAGCATCCCCGCGTTTGACCGCGGTGGGCGATACCAGCTGTTGGTGCAGCTGCGCGGTGAGACCCTGCAACGGGAACTCCCGCTCTATATCGAGGTGATTGCCGAGGAGGCAGCACCGGCCATCAGCACCCGTCCGCCGATGGTGCCGGAACAGGATTTGCAGCGTCCGGCACTGACGCTGGCGGTTCTCGCGTTGCTGGCAGTCGCGGTTGCCCTGTGGGTCTACCGGCGGCGTCGCAAGCGCAAGATGGCGATCTGGCAACGTCGTTTTGATGCCTCACGTGGCGCCGCGGATGAGACCGTAGTGGCCGGGCTGAGCGCCACGGCGGATGAAGATGAAGGGAAAGGCAAATCCCCTTGATTAGGCGCGCGGCGCTCGCTACCCTTGGCGGCTTTGTTTTTCACGGGTATTGAACAGATGATGAAATTTGAGGGAACCGAGCGCTACGTCGCGACCGACGATCTGCGCATGGCTGTTAACGCGGCGGTGACCCTGGCGCGCCCTTTGTTGATCAAGGGTGAGCCGGGCACGGGGAAAACCATGCTTGCGGAGGAGGTGGCGCTGGGTCTGGGCAAGCGGCTGATCCAGTGGCATATCAAATCCACAACCAAGGCCCAGCAGGGCCTGTATGAGTACGATGCGGTCTCGCGCCTGCGGGACTCCCAGCTCGGCAACGAGAAGGTGCACGACATCGGCAACTACATCAAGAAGGGCAAACTGTGGGAGGCCTTCGAGGCTGAGGAGCAGGTCGTGCTGTTGATCGATGAGATCGACAAGGCGGACATCGAGTTCCCCAACGACCTGCTGGTTGAACTGGATCGCATGGAGTTTTTCGTCTACGAAACCGGCGAGACCGTGCGTGCCCGCCACCGCCCCATCATCATCATCACCAGCAACAACGAGAAGGAACTGCCGGATGCGTTCCTGCGCCGCTGCTTCTTCCACTTCATCAACTTCCCCGACCGCGACACCATGCGCGCGATCATTGACGTGCATCACCCGGGGATCGCCCAGGAACTGGTGCAGGAGGCGATGGAGGTCTTCTTCGATCTGCGCTCCATTCCCGGCTTGAAGAAGAAGCCATCGACCTCCGAATTGATCGATTGGTTGAAGCTTATCCTTGCGGACGACATCCCCGATGAGGTTTTGAAGAATCGCGATGCCAGCAAGGCGATTCCCCCCCTTTACGGTGCGCTGCTGAAGAACGAGCAGGATGTGCACCTGCTGGAGCGCCTGGCCTTCATGCACCGTCGCGAGACGCGCTGACACATGCTGGTCAACTTTTTCCATGGTCTGCGGGATGCCGGGGTACCGGTGACCACGCGAGAATTGCTGGATCTGCTCGGCGGCATCCGGCAGCACGTGGTTTTCGCGTCGATCGATGACTTCTATTATTTCAGCCGCACCTGCCTGGTGAAGGACGAGAAGTACTTCGATCGCTTTGACCGTGCCTTCGGTGCGCACTTCAAGGATCTGGAGGGCCTGGATGACGTCATCGAGGCGATCATCCCCGACGACTGGTTACGCGCCGAGTTCATGAAGCAGCTGTCCGAGGAGGACCGCGCGAAAATCGAATCCCTGGGCGGACTGGAGAAGCTGATCGAGGAATTCAAGAAGCGCCTGGAGGAGCAGAAGAAACGGCACCAGGGCGGCAATAAATGGATCGGCACCGGCGGCACTTCGCCCTTCGGTCAGCAGGGCTATCACCCCGAAGGTATCCGCGTGGGTCCGAACGGCGGTAATCGCAAGGCCGTGAAGGTGTGGGACAAGCGCGAATTCCGCAATCTCGATGACAGTGTTGAACTGGGTACGCGCAATATCAAGGTCGCGATGCGTCGCTTGCGCAAATTTGCGCGAACCGGCGCAGCGGATGAACTGGACCTGGACGACACCATCCGCTCGACCGCGCGCAATGCAGGTCTACTGGATATCAAGATGGTGCCCGAGCGGCACAACGCGGTGAAGGTGCTGTTGTTTTTTGATGTCGGGGGATCGATGGACCCGCATGTGCGTGTCTGTGAGGAGCTGTTTTCGGCTGCACGCAGTGAGTTCAAGCACATGGAATACTTCTACTTTCACAACTTTATTTACGAAAGTGTGTGGCGTAACAACGTGCGCCGGCATAACGAGCGCGTGCCGCTGCTGGACGTCATGCACAAGTACAGCCACGACTACAAAGTGATTTTTGTCGGCGACGCCGCCATGTCGCCCTACGAGATTGCACAGCCCGGTGGCTCGGTAGAGCACTGGAACGAGGAGTCGGGCGAGGTGTGGATGCGGCGTCTCAAGCAGACCTACGAAAAAGTGGCCTGGATCAATCCGGTGCCACGTGACGAGTGGGAGTACACCCAGTCCACGGCGATGACCCACAAGTTGCTGGAGGGTCACATGTACCCGCTGACCCTCCAGGGGCTGGAGCAGGCGATGGCGTTTCTCTCCAAGTAGGTCCGCGCGCGGGATTCCGGCGCTAGCGCCCGAGGCTGCCGCAGAAGGCGATGAGGCTTGCCGTTACGGCAACGTTGAGGGATTCAACACCGTTGCGCATGGGAATGCACAGGGCCTCGTCCGCCAGGCGTTCGCTCGCCTTGGAAACGCCCTCGGTTTCGTTACCCAGAATGTACACACAGCTGCCCGACGGCCGGTAGTCGAACAGGCTTTGACGGGCGTCCGCGCGCAACGAGCACACCTTGAAATCCCGGGCCTTGCAGGCTTCCAGCGCTGTGGGCAGCGATTCGCAAAACAGGATGGGGGCGCGGTATAACGTGCCCGCGCTGGCCTTGATGACCAGCGGACCCAGGGCGGCGTTGCCGCGCCTCGCCAGCACGATCCCGTCAATGTTTCCCGCCGCGGCGGAGCGGACAATCATCCCCAGATTCTGCGGATTGGTGATGCCGTCGAGTGCGAGCAGGCGCTGGTTCGCGAGGTCCGGGCCTGCCAGGTAGTCATCTACGCGGGCAAAGGCGGGGCAGAGTATATCCAGTGCGATACCCTGATCCTGGCGCCCGTTGCGCGATATTCTGGCGAGCTCAGCCCGGTTATGACGCTGCACCGCGAGGCCGCGTCGCGCTGCATCGCGCAGAATCTCTGCCATCACCCCGTCCTCCCGGTTGCTGTCGGCGACATGCAGTGCATGCAATGACAGCCCCGGCGTGCGCAGGGCTTCAAGCACCGGCTTGCGGCCGTAGACAGTGAGAACGCGGTCGAAAAAGGCCTTGCGCGCCGTGTATTCTGGACGATCGCTCAAGGTGTCAGGGGTTTGCGCCGGGCTCATGACCGCTGGCGAGCCGGGTTACACGGTCAGCCGACTGCTTCATACGCTGGGCGATATCCTCGATCTGGGCGCCGGTAATGGGGGAATCCATTGAACCGGCCACAAAACACATGACCGGTACCTGCCGGTAAACGAACACCGGCACCGCAATGGTGCTGACCTCGTAGCGGGCCTTGGGGTCGATACGGTCGAGGTGGTAATGCTCTACACAGATGCCCTGCTGGTACTTGTTGGTGGCCTCTTCCAGCTCCTGCAGGCTCCAGGACTGGTGTATGCGGGTCAGCTCCCGGGTCAGTTCTTCCTCCGCACGGGTTTTCAGCGTGACCTCATAACCCCGGGCCCGAATCGCTATCACCGACACCCGCAGTTTCTGGTCGAGGCGCTCGTTGTACCCGCCCCGTGACTCGTGTGCCCGGGTAAGCCAGGCTTCGAGCTGCTTCGCTGGGGAGAAGGCGGTAAAACACGCCGCAACGGGCGCAGCGTTGGGCAGGCGCAGGCCCAGCTGGAAGGAGTCCATCAGCGGGGTGGCGTTGCCATACAGCGCCAGCAGGACCTGGTGCAGCTTGGAACGTGCGGTGACGGCAAAGCCCAGGTTCAGGTCGCTGTTGAGGCCCTCCAGTTCCGGCCTCGCGTATTCCAGCACGGGAAACTGCGCGAAAGCGGCGTTACCTGCCGCTATAATGGAAGGGCCGAGGCGATACGCCTTGGTTTTGGGATGTTGAACCAGGAAGCCGTAATTGGCCATCGTGGTCAGGATGGCGTGACAGGTGGCCTTGTTGAGGTTCAGGCGACGCGTCATTTCCGTCAAACCAAAGGCCTGTTGCGGGTTCGCCATCAGCAGATCGAGTATGGCCAGCGCGCGGGCGGTGGGTTGGGAAAACAGTGCCACGTCAGGTACTCCCTGGCTTCGCAATGGTGCGGTTCATTATGCTGTACTGAAGAATCATAACCTCCGACTGCCTGCGGCCGCAATCCTGCGTTTGGGTGAGGCGTGCAGCAGGCGAGCCGCATTAAACAACAGGGAGCCAGCAGGTGCCAGAGCTTTGTCAAAGTCCACTCACACTCTACGGGACGTCTGCGTGTCACCTGTGCGAACAGGCTGCTGCCTTACTGGATCTGGCTGTGCAGGAGGCGCTGATCAGCGACTACGATGCCGTGGATATCAGCGAGGATGAGCAGCTGTTTGTGCGCTACGCAACCCGCATCCCGGTGCTGTACCGGCAGGACGGGTGCGAGCTGGACTGGCCGTTTTCGCCCCAGCAGCTGCTGGATTTCATCGATGGCGGTGACGGCGGGCAGGGGTAGCGCGCCGCGAGCCGCGGCGCAGCAGGGCTCAGGACCGGTTGCCGACCCTGACGGCGAGAACATCACAGGACGCGCCATGCAGGACGCCGTTGGCGGTAGAGCCCATGAGGAGTGCCAGGCCGTAACGGCCGTGACTGCCCACCACGATGAGGTCGGCGCCGATTTCCTCCGCCTTGCTGTGGATTTCCACCTCCGGACGGCCGAGCACGATGTGCTGGCGGTCGGCGGCAATCCCGTACTGCTCACCGAAACGCGCCAGTTGCTGCGCGGCCTGTTGGTGGATTTCGTCCTGGATACCGGAAAAATCCATGGGGATGTCGCCGCCATAGGCAAAGCTCAGGGGCTCGATGACGTGAATGAGGTGCAGCTCGGCACCGCTGCCCTGTGCGACGCCGCGTGCGCGCTGGGCCACGTCTGCGGAATCTTCACTGAGATCCACCGCGATAATCAGTTTCTTGTAGTTGGACATAGACCCCCCGTAATCGTGAACAGAAATCAGGTTCCGTTATAGCATACAATGCGCGCCGGACAAGCGCCTCCGGCAGCAACGCGGGCGACTTTGCCCCGATCGTTGACCTGAGTCAGGACCTGCCTTGAATTATGTGTTGATTGCCTTCGCCCTGCTGGTGGCCCTCGCGCCGCTCACGCATTTCCTCCCCAGCAAGCGACAGCGCCTGCAGGTCACCCTGCGGGAGACCGCGGCGTTGAACGGGCTTTTCGTCGAGTTTCGCGACCAGCCGGGGCCAGCGTTACCACAGCAGAGCCTGGCATCCGACGTCATTTATTATGGCCTGCGACTGCCGCCCTCCCGCGGCAAGGGCCGCCGGCGCTGTGTCTGGCAGCTGCGTGCTGACGGGTGGCAGGCCGTCGGGCCAAAGCCTGAACCGGTGCCCGCTGCGCTGCTCGCGGCCCCCGGCACCATGCTCGCGGCAAGCGTGCATGAGGACAGCTGTGGGCTGTACTGGCAAGAAGCGGGCGATGCGGCTACCGTAGAGCAGATGGCAGCTATTCTGAAGGACTGGGCGCAACAGATTCCTTGACCCGGAGGGACAGGGTCTTTATATATGCGACTTTTTTGACGGGCGCTGGCAGGTGGATGCTGGCGTCTGCTGACCCACACCAAGCGAGATCACGCGGGAGTCTATGGGTAAATCACTGGTTATTGTCGAATCGCCCGCCAAGGCGAAAACGATCAACAAGTATCTCGGTCCGGATTTTATCGTCAAATCCAGCATCGGACACATCCGGGACCTGCCCACAGCCGGCAGCGCCACGCCGGTGGATGCCAAGGAACGCGCCGCCCAGGCGGCCATTACCCGCAAGATGTCACCCGAGGAAAAGGCCCAGCACCGCAAGACCAAGTCGCGTGAGCAGTTGGTGCGTCGGATGGGCATTGACCCTGAGCATGGCTGGCAGGCGGACTACCAGATCCTGCCGGGCAAGGAAAAGGTCGTGGCCGAACTGCGCAAGCTGGCCGCCAGCAGCGATGCCATTTACCTCGCGACCGACCTTGACAGGGAAGGGGAGGCCATCGCCTGGCACCTGCGTGAAGCAATTGGGGGGGATGATTCACGCTATCAACGCGTGGTGTTTAACGAGATTACCAAGAAGGCCATTGGCGAGGCATTCAAGCATCCTGCACATCTGGACCAGAACCGGGTCAACGCCCAGCAGGCGCGGCGCTTCCTCGACCGGGTTGTCGGCTATATGGTTTCGCCCCTGCTGTGGGCCAAGGTGGCCCGTGGTCTTTCGGCGGGCCGGGTACAATCCGTTGCGGTACGCCTGATCGTCGAGCGTGAACGCGAGATCCGTGCCTTCGTGCCCGAGGAGTACTGGGAGATTCACGCCGACCTGCAGCCGGCTGATGCCGACGCGGTGCGCTTTCAGGTGCGCAAGCAGGCCGGCGCCGCCTTCCGCCCGACCAGCGAGGAGGCAGCGCGGGCGGCGACGAAAGCGCTCGAAAAGTTGCCCTATGTGGTCAGTGACCGAGAGGACAAGCCCACCCGGTCGAAAGCGCCGGCGCCTTTCATCACCTCCACGCTGCAGCAGGCGGCCAGTACGCGCCTTGGGTTTTCCGTGAAGAAAACGATGATGATGGCACAGCGCCTCTACGAGGCAGGCTACATCACCTATATGCGCACCGATTCCACCAACCTCAGTGAAGACGCGGTACAGGCCTGTCGCGACTACATCGCGGCGGAGTTTCCACCCGCCTACCTGCCCGCCACGCCCAACCGTTACAGCAGCAAGGAGGGCGCCCAGGAGGCCCACGAGGCGATTCGCCCTTCGGACGTCAACCTGCTGCAGTCGGGTCTGCAGGGCATGGAACGCGACGCCGAGCGCCTGTATGAAATGATCTGGCGACAGTTTGTCGCAGGCCAGATGACGCCCGCTGAATACACCGCGACGACCATCACGGTCACCGCAGGCGACTACGAGCTGTCGGCCAAGGGCCGCATCATTCGCTTTGATGGCTACACCCGTGTGCAGGGGGCTGCCGGACGCAAGGGAGAGGACGAAGTGCTTCCCGATATCCAGAAGTCGGACACGCTGAAGCTGGTCGCCCTGGACCCGGCGCAGCACTTCACCAAGCCCGCGCCGCGCTACGGGGAAGCCAGCCTGGTGCGAGAGCTTGAAAAGCGCGGCATTGGCCGCCCGTCCACCTACGCCTCGATTATTTCAACCATTCAGGATCGTGGGTACGTACGCCTCGAGAACAAGCGTTTCTACGCCGAGAAAATGGGTGACATCGTCACCCAGCGATTGCAGAACAGCTTCACCGAACTGCTCGACTACGGCTTCACCGCGAGCATGGAGGAACGGCTGGATACGGTGGCTCAGGGCGAACTCGACTGGCGGGATCTTCTGGACAGTTTCTACGCCGATTTTCGGCAACTGCTGGAAAAGGCGGAAGAGGCGGAACCCGTCGGGATGCAGCCCAATGAGCCGACACCGACGGACATACCGTGCAGCAAGTGCGGCAGGCCCATGCAGATCCGCACCGCCAGCACCGGTGTGTTCCTGGGCTGCTCCGGTTATGCACTGCCGCCCAAGGAGCGCTGCAAGAACACCATCAACCTGACACCGGGCGACGAAGCCATTCGCGAGGACGCGGACGACGAGGCCGAGTCCCGCCTGTTGAGGAAAAAGCATCGCTGCACGCTGTGCAATGCGGCGATGGACAGTTACCTGATTGACGAGCAGCGCAAACTGCACGTCTGCGGCAATAATCCCGACTGTCCCGGTTACGAAGTCGAGACCGGCAAGTTCAAGATCAAAGGCTATGATGGTCCTACGCTGGCCTGCGACAAATGTGGCGCGGAGATGCAGCTCAAAACCGGCCGGTTCGGCAAGTACTTCGGCTGCACGGCGGAAGCGTGCAAGAACACGCGCAAACTGCTGCGCAACGGGGAGGCGGCACCGCCGAAAATGGACCCGGTGCCCATGCCGGAGCTGGCCTGCGAGAAGGTGGATGACCACTACATCCTGCGCGACGGTGCGGCCGGGTTGTTTCTGGCTGCCAGCCAGTTCCCGCGTAACCGGGAGACCCGGGCGCCCTTCGTGGATGAACTGCTGCCCCACAAGAACGAGATCGACCCCAAGTACAGTTTTCTGTTCTCGGCGCCAGTCAAGGACGACGACGGCAATCGAACCCAGGTGCGCTACAGTCGGAAAGCGGCTGAGCAGTATGTGATGACCGAGCGCGATGGCAAACCGACGGGATGGCGAGCGGTCTACCGCAATGGCAAGTGGCAGACGGAAGAGGGCAAGAGCACGGCCGCGGCGAAAGGCGCACCGCGAAAGAAGAGCGCCGCGCCCAAGCGCAAGGCGGCGCGCAAGCGCACATGAGCAGTCTCCGGGGCCAGGCCAATCATGCGCTGTACCTCGGCCGGCTTCTGTTGCAGGCCTGGGAACAGGCGCGGCGCGCCGAAAATGTCCCCGCCAACACCTTGGCGCAGGCTTTTGGGCCAGCCGTGCGGGAGCACCTGCTGACGGCCTATGGCTGGTTCCTGCTCGATTTGCAGAAGCCCGCACAATTGCCGCCGCAGCCGCCTCACTGTGTTGCGGAACTGCCGCCGGCAGCGCCGGGCAAGGCGCAACCGGCAGAAGTGACGGAGTTTGCGCAACTTGAAACGCAGGGCTGGCTGTCCCGGCTGCTGCAGCAGCCCGCGGCGCAGCCGGCCAGGCGGACGGAGGGCAGCCTTGCGGTGAGCACCTCTGGCCAGCTGGACTGGGACACGCTGCAGGTCGCGGCAGACGAGCTTGAAGCCGCGTTTTCCCGCATGGGTGACCTGCTGGACGAATGCTAGCAAGTGCGCGTTGGCGGTCGCATCTGCCCCCTGTTACACTGGCATTTGATGCAAAAAGAGGAGCCTCTCGTGGCCACAGCCCTGTTGGAAATTGTTGATCTCGGCGAAGGTGAAATTGTCCTGCAACGCGCCGAAGACGATTCCGAGCCTCTGCTGCGCATCCAGTTTTCAGATGAGGCGCGTGATTACCTGATGGACAACGGCCTGGAAGTTGCGAAGGTGATGATCCAGGCTGGCATGCAGGCCGCTGCCAGCATCAATGAAAAAGAACGCCCCGAAAACGGTGAAGGCCGGGCGCGCACTGTTCACTGACCCGGCACAACGACGTTTGCTAGCGTCGCAGGATGCCGACACTCAACCCCTCGATCGCGAACGCCTGCGTGCGCAGGTCAACCTTGATCGGCGCATAGGCCGGGTTCTCGGCGTGCAACTCTACCAGGTGCCGGCTACCGCCTCGCTGAAAGCGTTTCACGGTCACTTCATCCTCGATGCGGGCGACAACAATGGCGCCATTGCGGGCTTCGCTGCTGCGGTGCACCGCCAGCAGGTCCCCGTCGAGGATGCCGACATCCTGCATGCTGTCGCCCGTGACCCGTAGCAGGTAGTCTGCCGCCGGCCGGAAGAAGTTGGCGGGAATGGCGCAGTAATCCTCGACATGTTCCTGCGCGAGCACCGGGTTGCCTGCCGCAACGCGCCCGATGATGGGAAGGCCGGGGTTCTCGGGCAAGCGGATACCACGAGAGGCGCCAGCAATGATTTCAATCGCACCCTTGCGCGCCAGCGCCTTCAGGTGTTCTTCGGCGGCATTGGCCGACTTGAATCCCAGCTCTTTGGCGATGTCGGCGCGAGTAGGGGGGTAGCCGGTCTGGTCGATATGCTGGCGGATAATGTCCAGCACCTGCTGCTGTCGCTGCGTGAGTTTGTCCATGACCCGTCCATCTGTGTATTTGTACAGTGGCTGGGATTATATACAGTAATACGCGGCAGCGACAAGCGGGCTCAACTATCCTCCACGCCGAGCATGGTGTCGGGTTCGATCGTCGACAGGGGGTTGCTCCACTCTTCGGGGTGGTAGGGCAGGTCGGGATCCAGGCCGTCTTCGTCATCCAGCTCGAAGGGGGTTCGCCAGTCCTCCGGTGCCGCCGCCCGCTGCAACTGCAGCATGCGCCAGACCTCGAGATCGTACTCGGTAACCTCGCCGTCCAGGAACTGTGTCTCCACGGTACGCGCGGCTTCGTCCAGGGCGACAACTTCGAACAGCTCTCCCGTTTCGATATCCCGGTACCAGCTGCCAACGGTGGGATTCAACATGACTGCGCTCCCTTCCAGAGTCCTCGGTGTCACCTGCAACATACCATGCCGACCTGCGCTGTCCATTATGTGCTGTCGATCTAAAAACACCTTTTTTCATAGCGTTTTTCCGGGGCACTGAATTTTCCGCGGCAGATCAGTCGCTTGCGGATGTCGCTCGGCACATGTCGAAAGGAGGATGGCGCTGTTATACTGAGTGGCTCTGACAAGTGCCTGGCAACAGAAGAAAATTGTCTAAACCCGGGAAATCAGGAGCCTGATGTAACGTGGAAGCCACAGAGCAAACGCTGTCCCGAATACTGGCGACCTACGGCCTCGACACACCGCTGGTAGCGATCGGCGGGCTACTCCTGCTCGCCATGCTCATCCACCTGCTGCTCGGTGTCCTGCTGCGCCGCCTGCACCGCGTGGCGGAGTCCAGCAGCAATCGCTGGGACGACGTGGTAATCACTGCGGTGGAAACGCCACTGCGTGTCGCGCTCTGGCTCATCGCCTTGATGCTGATTCTGGGCAGGGTGCCGATCGCCGCAGATTTGCAGGCCTTCATACTGCGAGCCTACGACACGCTGCTGATTCTCATGCTGGCCTGGTTCCTGCAACGTCTGATATTCGGCGCAGAAGAAGAGTTGCTGTCACCTGCGCGGGGCCACAAGGCCTCCACGGACAAGGCTGCCGTGCATTCGACGGCGAAACTCATCCGGGTGATCCTTTGGATTCTCGCTGGCCTGATGGCCCTGCAGAGTGTCGGTGTGTCCATTTCGGGGCTACTCGCCTTCGGCGGTATTGGCGGTATTGCAGTCGGTTTTGCCGCCAAGGACCTGATGGCGAACTTTTTCGGCGGGATGAGCATCTACCTTGATCGCCCCTTCACCCCCGGGGACTGGATTCGCTCACCGGATCGGGAAATCGAGGGCACGGTGGAGGATATCGGCTGGCGCCTGACCCGTATTCGCACGTTTGATCAGCGTCCGCTGTATGTTCCGAATGCGGTTTTCACACAGATCGCAGTGGAAAACCCGTCGCGCATGTTCAACCGGCGGATTTATGAAACGATTGGTGTGCGCTACCAGGATTCAGCCAAACTCGCGTCCATTGTTGCGGATGTGCGACAGATGCTGGAAAAGCACCCCGAAATCGACCTCAACCGCACCCTGATCGTGAATTTTGTGTCTTTCGGGCCCTCGTCACTCGACTTTTTTGTGTATGCCTTCACACGGACCACGGTCTGGGTGGAATATCACGCCATCAAGCAGGACGTCTTGTTGAAGATCCTCGACATTATCCATGAGCACGGGGCCGATGTGGCGTTCCCGACCCGTACCCTGCACCTGGACAGCGCGCCGCCCGAGCTGGCGCAGGCTGTGCGCGGAGAGCACCCATGACGGAAAGCGCCGTGCCAGTGCCATTGTGTCTCGGGATTATCGGCGGCACAGGCATCCACCAGGTCGAGGGCCTGCAACTGCTGGGCGAGCACCCGGGAGACAATGCCTACGGCAGTCCCTCGCGGCCTGTGCAGGAGGGCATGGTCGACGGGCAGCGGGTTTTTTTCCTCCAGCGCCATGGCAGCCCCAGGGCGATTCCGCCGCACCTGGTGAACTACCGCGCAAATATCGAGGCGCTGCGCGGCCTCGGGGTCACCCACGTGGTTGCCATCAACGCCGTGGGCGGTATCAGTCCCGACATGCAGCCGGGGCGGCTGGTAGTGCCTGACCAGATTGTGGATTACACCTGGGGGCGGGAGCACACGTTTGACGATGGCCGCAGCGGCGCGCTGCAGCATATCGATTTCACCCATCCCTACGATCACGCCCTGCGCCTGGCCATTATCGAGGCAGCGGAAGCGGCGGGCATCCCCCATGAGCCCTCCGGTGTACACGCCGTCACCCAGGGCCCCAGGCTGGAGACGGCCGCCGAGGTGCGGCGCCTGGCCAGAGAGGGTTGTGACATCGTCGGCATGACCGGCATGCCCGAGGCTGCGCTGGCCAGGGAGTGCGGTATTGCCTATGCAACTATCTGCATGGTGGTCAATCCTGCCGCAGGGCTGGGTGATTTGCCCCTGACGCAGGATACCATGCGCGATATTCTGCAGCGTGAGGCCGCCGTCGTCAGGCGCCTGCTGGGCTGCCTGCTGCCTCGGCTGGGCGCTCAGGGCCTGTGATCAGCTCGAGGATGGCCTGGTCGTAGTTCGCGCTGTACAGCGCATCCGCATCCAGTGGTGTCAGTTTGATGACCAGTCCGAGTAAGGGGTGGTCGATGTAGTGCACCTCATTGGAGCGCATGCGCCGCTGCTGCTGCAGAAGCACGGCATGTCGGTAAGGATAGGCGGGGGCAGATTCCGGCTCCGGGGCGTCCAGCAGCCCCGACGCGGCATCCCACTGCGGGTCGTAGCCGATCGGCGCTTCGGGAGCGGTCGGCTGTGTGGGCAGCACCGGCGCCGCGATCAGCTCCAATGAGGCCGGCGCCAACGGCGGTGCCGGCATACGCCAGGTGCCGGGCAGGTAATCGCCGTTGGTGTTCAGCCAAAGCCGGGTGTCGACATGCAGGAAGCGGGAGCGATGTAGCCTGATCGTGCCTTGCAGGGCAGGGTAGGCCTGGTCATCACCAGAACGGTCAAGCACGATGGGCAGGGCTGTCCTGGCACTGCCTACCGGTTGCCACCACACTTCGTGAAACAGTATGCGGTAGGGGCCGTTGCGTTCCATATAGGCTGCTTTGCCGCGAAACTCTCGGGCCTGGGCCGGAAGCAGCACAAACGGTGTGGGCAGCCGAGGCGCTGCTGCATCTTCCGCCGCGGCAACCTCGGCGCCGGGTGCTGCGGTGACCTCTGGCGCCGGGGCCGGCGTGTCGACAGCCGCCGCTGCAGGCAGATCTGCCGCTGCGCCATCGGCCTCCTGGCCGCGCAGCTGGATCAGCTGTTTGCCGCGCTTATCGACCCGGCTGTGCAGTGCATCAGCTGTGCGCTCCAGGTTGGCCTGCAAGCGCTGGGGATCGAGCAAGAAACGCACGGCGTCCGGGTACTGCAACCGGGGCAGCGCGTCCCACTGTTCCGAGCGTGGGGCTCCCGGGCTGGTGTGCGCAACGATCAGTAATTCCACCTGATACCAGTTTTGCTGACGCCCATCCTCCGCCAGGGTGGACGTCGCCAGAAGCGCCGTCACGAGAAGCGCGAGCAGGGTATGAACGGGGCGGGCAGTCATCAGGCGGCATCTTCCGTGGCATCGGCGGCAAAGGTGTCCAGCAGCTGGTCGGCGAACTGCTGGCGCTGTTCGGGCTCATCCAGCTGGCGTTTGAACCGCAGGCGCATGGCGCCGGCCAGCTGGTACCCCTTGGGATCGGACTGCACCAGTTTGACGAGGCTCAGCGGATTCACGCGGGTGGACTCCCGAAAGTCGATGTTACCACCGCCGGGGCCAACCTCAATGCCTGCAATCCCCAGCTGATCCGCGCGGATGCGCAGCCTGGCCACCTGCACCAGGTTTTTCACCTGCTGCGGCAGCAGGCCGAACCGGTCGATCATCTCCACCTGAATCTCGCGCAGTGCCTGCTCGCTGGCGGCGGCTGCGATGCGCTTGTATAACACCAGTCGGGTGTTGATATCCGGCAGGTAGTCCTCCGGGATCAGCGCCGGTATATGCAGGTTGATCTCGGTGCCCGCGTCCAGGGGTGCGTCCGTGTTGGGGATCTCCCCGCGCCGCAATGCCGCCACGGCGCGCTCCAGCATGCGCATGTACAGCGCGAAGCCCACGCTGTGTATTTGCCCGCTCTGTTCATCCCCCAGCAGTTCCCCCGCACCGCGAATTTCCAGGTCGTGGGTCGCCAGCAGATAACCGGCGCCGAGGTCTCCCGCGGCTTCGATGGCTTCGAGACGTTTTTCCGCATCGGGTGTGATTGCCGAACGCGGCGGGCACAGCAGGTAGGCGTACGCCTGGTGGTGCGAGCGGCCAACCCGTCCGCGCAGCTGATGCAGCTGGGCGAGGCCGAACTTGTCGGCGCGCTCGATGATGATGGTGTTGGCGGTCGGCACGTCGATCCCGGTTTCAATGATGGTCGTGCACAGCAGGATGTGGTGGCGCTGGTGGTAGAACGCGGACATGACCTGTTCCAGTTCGGCCTCGCGCATCTGCCCGTGGGCAACCCCGATGGACAGATCCGGCAGCAGCTCCCGCAGCTTGCGGCCGGCCTCCTCGATACTTTTCACTTCGTTGTGCAGGTAGTACACCTGCCCCCCGCGCAGGGTCTCACGCAGCACGGCCTCGCGAATCAGGGCGATGTTGTGTTCCCGGACAAAGGTCTTGATCGACAGGCGGCGTGCCGGTGGCGTGGCGATGACAGACAGGTCGCGCATACCTCCCAGTGCCATGTTGAGCGTACGCGGGATGGGGGTCGCGGTCAGTGTGAGGATGTCGACCTCAGCGCGCAGGGCCTTGATCGCTTCCTTCTGTTTGACACCAAACCGGTGCTCTTCATCAATGATCAGCAGGCCGAGGTCGTGAAAGCGGAAGTCGCTGGAGAGCAGTTTGTGGGTGCCGATAAGAATGTCGATGTCGCCATTGCTGACCCGCTGCAGCACCCCGCCGAGGTCCTTGCCGCTCTTGAAGCGTGAAACAACCTCCACGGTCACCGGCCAGTCCGCAAAACGATCGGCAAAAGAGTTGAAGTGCTGCTGGGCGAGCAGGGTGGTCGGAACCAGCACAGCGACCTGCTTGCCATTGCGTGCGGCGATGAAGGCAGCGCGCATGGCCACCTCGGTCTTGCCGAAGCCAACGTCACCGCACACGAGCCGATCCATGACACGCTCGGCGGTCATGTCGGCGATCACCGCGTCAATTGCCGCAGCCTGGTCCGCGGTCTCCTCGAAGGGAAAGCTTGCGGCGAACTGCTCGTACTCGAGGGCGGGCAACTCGAAGCAGAAGCCCTTGCGGGCCTCGCGACGTGCGTAGACATCCAACAGCTGCGCGGCCACATCACTGGCCTTTTCGGTGGCCTTGCGCCTGGCTTTTTCCCACTGGTCAGAGCCCAGCTTGTGCAGCGGGGCGAGTTCCGGATCGCTGCCAGCGTAGCGGCTGACCAGGTGTAATGAGGCGACGGGCACGTATAGCTTGCTGCCCTGCGCGTATTCCAGCGTCAGGAATTCATTGTCGGCGCCATCCACCTCAAGGGTTTGCAGCCCGAGGTAGCGACCCACACCGTGCTCCAGATGCACCACGGGCACACCCTCGCGGAGCTCATTGATATCGCGAAACACATTTTCCGCGTGGGCTTCATCAACCTTGCGCCGGCGCCGCCGCTGGGCGACCCGGTTGCCGAACAGCTGCGCTTCGCAAACCAGTGCCGGCTGGTCGGCGCCAAAGTACATGCCGCGATCAATCGGTGCAGTGCTGATGGCGAAGCGCAGTCCCGAGGCCAGGAATTCGGCCCAGTCCGCCACCTCGGGGGGCGTCAGGCCGTGGGCGGCGAGATTTTCCAGCAGGATCTCCCTGCGGCCGGCGGATTCCGCGCACAGCAACAGCGGCGCCGTATGCTGTTGCATGAAGTGCTGCAGCCGCTCGGCAGGTGTCTGGCGCGCGCCCTCGGTGCTCAGGTCGGGCAGGGGTTGCGAGGGGCTGGCCACGTGTGTCGGCGCCTCCGGATTGCGTCGCAGCTCCAACACCGGGCACTGGCCCATCAGTTGGTACAGTTCCTCCACCGGAGTGAAACAGCGCGCGGGAGGGAGCAGGGGGCGCCGAGTATCAATGCCGTACTCGGTGTATCGGTGTCCGGCATCTTCCCAGAAGCGCTGCGCGGCCCGGTAGTGGTCGCCGATGGCAATGACCGGGGTGCCTTCCGGGAGGTAGTCGAAAAGGCTGGCGCAGTGCTCGAAAAACAGCGGCAGATAGTACTCGCAGCCGCCGGGTGCGCGACCCGCACTGACTTCGCGGTAGGTGGGGCAGGCGTCGTGGTCGACATCGAAGGCCTCGTACCAGCTCAGCCGGAAGCGCTCGATGGCCGCGGGATTCAGCGGGTATTCGCGAGCGGGCAACAGGTTGATGGCGGCGACTTTCTCCAGTGTGCGCTGGGTGTCGGGGCTGAAGGTCCGCAAACTGTCGACCTCGTCGTCCAACAGATCCACCCGAAAGGGCAGCTCGCTGCCCATGGGATAGATATCCAGCAGTGAGCCGCGCAGGGCGAATTCACCGTGCTCGTAGACGGTCTCGACATTGCGGTAGCCGTTGCGCTCCAGGTTCCGCCGGAAGGACTCGCGGTCCAGTAACTGCCCGGGCTCCAGCACCAGGCTCGAGCCCGCCACATAATGCACCGGTGGCAGCCGGTGCATGAGCGTGGAGATGGGCACCACAAGAATGCCCGCTGTGAGCGTGGGCAGCCGGTACAGGGTCTCCAGTCGCTCGGAGACGATGTCCTGGTGCGGCGAAAAATTGTCGTAGGGCAGCGTCTCCCAGTCGGGAAACGCCAGGATGTCGACGGGCTCGGCCAGGAAGAACGGCAGCTCCCGCTCCAGCGCCAGGGCTGAACTGGTGTCCGCGGTGATGACCAGGAGCAGGCTGTCTGGCCGGGCCATCTCCGCTATCAGCCGGGCCTCGGCACAGCCGTGGAAGGGGCCGATGGCGGTCCGGGTACCGGATTTCGCGGGCCAGGGTGTGCTGGCGAGCAGGGATCTGTACATAAAGCCTGGCGTTTCACTGCGGAAGGGGCGGTTATTGTAAAGCGCTGGGTGAAAAGTACCACTGTGCCTTGCCCTCACCGGGATGCGGCGGGATAATACGCGCCCGTTGCAGCCCTGATTCCCCCTCACACAGGTGACAGACGAGTGAACGAACGCAAGCGAGAGCGCCCCGACGACTATTTCAGAGACTGGAAAGAGCGCGAAGCGCTGGCCGAAGGCATGATTCCCCTGGTCGGTGAGCTGTCCCGCCGCAAGAATGTAAAGTGCTACATCTACGGCAAGTCACTGGTGAACCAGTCTGTCACCCAGATCATGAAGGACCACCGCTACGTGCGGCAGGTGGAGGAGAACGAGCTCTCCGAGTTCGAGACCTTCCCCATCATCAAATCCCTGTCGGCCCTGGACCTGGGACCTGCGCATATCGATATCGGCCGTCTCGCGGTGCAGTATTACGATAAAGGCGAGGGCGCCGGTCTCAGTGTCGATGATTATGTTCGCCAGCAGGTCGCCGACCTGATTGGCGCCAAGGCAGAGCCGGGGCGTGGCCCGGTGGATGTGGTGCTCTACGGCTTCGGTCGTATCGGCCGCCTCATGGCACGCATTCTGATCGACAAGACGGATGGTGGCGAATCGCTGCGCCTGCGGGCCGTTGTCGTGCGCAAGGGCTCCGCCCCTGACGACCTGGTGAAACGCGCCAGCCTGTTGCGGCGTGATTCTGTGCACGGGGCCTTTGACGGCACCATCCGCGTGGACGAGGAGCGCCAGTCGTTTGTGGCCAACGGCAACGAAGTCAAGGTCATTTACGCCGACTCGCCCGACAGCATCGACTACACGGAATACGGCATTAACAATGCGATTGTGGTCGATAACACCGGGGTATGGCGCGATGAGGCCGGGCTGTCACGGCATCTCAAGTCCAAGGGTGTGGCCAAGGTCATCCTCACGGCGCCGGGCAAGGGCGACATGAAGAATGTGGTTGCGGGCATCAACAATGACATGATCGACGCCTCCGACAGCATCATTTCCGCGGCATCCTGCACCACGAATGCGATCGTGCCGCCGCTGAAGGCAATGGATGACCGTTACGGCATCATCAGCGGGCACGTCGAAACGGTGCACGCCTACACCAACGACCAGAACCTGATCGACAACTACCACAAGGCTGATCGGCGGGGCCGCAGCGCGCCGCTGAATATGGTCATCACCGAGACGGGCGCCGCCAAGGCGGTGGCCAAGGTGTTGCCGCAGCTCGCAGGCAAGCTCACCGGCAACGCCATACGTGTACCGATTCCCAATGTCTCCATGGCCATCCTCAATCTCACGCTGGGTCGCGCAACCACCAAGGAAGAAGTGAACGAGTACATGCGGCACATGGCACTGCACTCGTCGATGCGCAAGCAGATCGACTATTCCAACTCTCCCGAGGTGGTGTCGAGCGACTTTGTCGGCTCCCGGCACGCCTGTATCTTCGATGCCCAGGCCACCATCGTGAACGGCACCCAGGCTGTTCTGTACCTCTGGTACGACAACGAGTTCGGCTACAGCTGCCAGGTGTATCGGATTCTCGAGCAGGTGTCGGGGATACGCTACGCCCGCTATCCGAAGAATGCCTGAGAAACACAGCGGGCGGCCGCCGCGATGGACGGAAATGGCGTGACGGGGCGCTTGCGCAGTGGTGTTTTGGCGCAGGCTTCCGTTATAATGCGCGCGGCCCGGGACAGGGCGGCTGCGCTTGATTTCTCCGGCCTGGCCAGGCGCACGGATGACCCGGCGCCTCGCCTCTGCCAGCTTTGGGGTGCCAACTCCTTCGCACGGCTCTGGCCGCCACAAATACTGACGAACCTGTAGGCAGATCGTATGATCAAGATCAAGCGGGGCATGGATATTCCCATCCAGGGGGCCCCCCAGCAATCGATTGAAGACGCTTCCCCGGCGCGCGCTGTCGCCCTTGTCGGTCCAGACTACGTGGGCATGAAACCCACCATGGAAGTTGCCGAAGGCGACCGGGTAAAGGCGGGCCAGCTGCTGTTCACCGACAAGAAGACCGACGGTGTGCGTTACACGGCACCCGCGGGTGGCGTGGTGTCGGCGATCAACCGGGGTGCGCGGCGCGTGCTGCAGTCCGTCGTCATCGAGGTGGAGGGCGACGCCTCCGAGAGCTTTACCGCCTACAGCGCCGACCAGGTACGTGGGCTGGGCGGTCAGGCCATTCGCGAGCACCTCAACCAGGCGGGGCAGTGGACCGCGCTCAGGACACGTCCCTTCAGCCGGGTCCCGGCGCTGGACGCCGAGGCCGCCGCGATTTTCATTACCGCGATCGACACCCACCCACTTGCCCCCGATCCAGCGGTGGTCATTGCCGCCGAGGCGGAAGCGTTTGCGCTGGGGCAGGACATCCTCGCGCAGTTGACCGCAGGTCCGGTCTATCTGTGTACAGCGCCCGGTGCCAACCTGCCCTCGGGGCAGGCCGCGACCATCCAGGTAGCCGAGTTCGCGGGCCCGCACCCGGCGGGCCTGGCGGGCACCCATATCCACTTCCTGGAGGGTGGCGTCACCGCGACCAAAGTGGTGTGGACCATCGGCTACCAGGACGTGATCGCCTTCGGCCGGCTGTTCCTTGACGGCTCCATCTACACGTCGCGTGTCATCGCCCTCAGCGGGCCGCAGGTCAACAAACCGCGCCTGTTGCGCACGAGACTGGGTGCCGACCTGCAGGCGCTCTGTGCCGGCGAGTTGAAAGACGGTGAGAACCGCATCATTTCGGGCTCGGTGCTTGGCGGCCGCCGCGTACAGGCCCCCACCGCCTACCTCGGGCGCTACCACAACCAGGTCTCCGTGCTGCTGGAGGGGCGTCAGCGCGCCTTCATGGGATGGCTTTCCCCCGGTGTGGAAAAGCACTCAAACCTCGGGATCTACCTCAGCAGCCTGTTCGGTCTCAAGCCGCTGGCAATGACCACCACAACCAACGGCAGCCAGCGCGCCATGGTGCCGGTGGGCACCTATGAGACGGTGGTTCCCCAGGACTACCTGCCGACGCACCTGCTGCGGGCACTGATCGTCGGCGATACGGAAACCGCGCAGTCGCTTGGCTGCCTGGACCTGGACGAAGAAGACCTCGCGCTGTGCACGTATGTGTGCCCCGGCAAATACGAGTACGGTCCCATCTTGCGGGACAACCTGACGCGCATCGAGAAGGAGGGTTAAGCCGTGGGACTGCGTAAGATCCTTGATGGTGTAGAACACCACTTTGAAGAAGGCGGCCGCTTCAAGCAGTGGTATCCGCTGTACGAAGCGATTGACACAATCTTCTATTCGCCGTCCTCGGTAACGCGGAGCACGGCGCATGTGCGCGATGGCGTGGATCTGAAGCGCATCATGATCACCGTCTGGTTCGCAACGTTCCCCGCCATGTTCTACGGCATGTACAACCTGGGCTTCCAAGCCAACGACATTCTTGCGGCCACTGGTGGTCAGGTAGACGGCTGGCGGGGTAGCCTGATCGCTGCGTTCGGTGGCTACGACGCTTCCAGTCTCTGGGATTGCTTCTTCTTCGGCGCCCTCTACTTCCTGCCTATCTATGCCACCACCTTTTTGGTCGGTGGGTTCTGGGAAGTCCTGTTTGCCATGAAACGCGGGCACGAGGTGAACGAAGGCTTCTTCGTCACGTCCATTCTGTTCGCGCTGATCTGCCCCCCGGACGTACCCCTGTGGCAGGTTGCTCTGGGCATCAGCTTCGGTGTGGTGATTGGCAAGGAAGTGTTCGGCGGCACCGGGAAGAACTTCCTCAACCCTGCGTTGACCGGACGGGCCTTCCTGTACTTCGCTTATCCCGCTCAGATGTCCGGTGACGGCGTCTGGACGGCGGTGGACGGCTATACCGGCGCCACACCGCTGTCCATTGTCGCCTCCGACGGCATGGCTGGCCTTGCCCAGGAACAGATCACCTGGATGCAGGCCTTTCTCGGCAATATTCACGGCTCTATCGGCGAAACCTCCACGCTGGCCATTCTGATCGGCGGTGCCGTGCTGATGCTGATGCGCATTGCGTCGTGGCGTATCGTCGCAGGTGTGTTCATCGGTATGGTGGCCCTGTCTTCACTGTTCAACCTGATCGGGTCCGAAACCAACCCCATGTTCAATATGCCTTTCTACTGGCATCTGGTGGTGGGTGGTTTCGCCTTCGGCATGATGTTCATGGCGACGGATCCGGTGTCTGCGGCCTACACCAATACCGGGAAGTTCGCCTACGGTATCCTGATCGGCGTGATGTGTGTGCTGATCCGGGTGGTGAACCCGGCGTTCCCCGAGGGCATCATGCTGGCGATTCTTTTCGCCAACCTGTTTGCGCCGCTGATGGACCACTTTGTGATCCAGTCGAATATCAAACGGAGGCTTGCCCGTGTCTAAGAATGACGGCATCAGTAAGACCCTGCTGGTTGCCTTTGCGCTCTGTATCGTCTGCTCCGTGGTGGTCTCGACCGCCGCGGTCATGCTCAAGCCGGCACAGGAAGCAAACAAGACCTTGGATCGCAAACGCAATATCCTCGCAGCCGCGGGCATGCTCGATGAATCGCGCTCCGTTGAGGAGCAGTTCGCTCAGGTGAAAACCCGGGTCGTTGACCTCCGCACCGGGCAGTTCACGGATGCCGTGGACCCGGCCAGCTACGAGCAGACCAAGGCGGCGAAGGAACCCGGCAAATCCACGGACCTGAGCAAGACGGAAGACATCGCCGGTATCGGCAGCCGTGAGCATTATGCGCTGGTGTATCTCGTGGAAGACGGCGGGGGCGACATCGACAAGCTGATCCTGCCCGTACGCGGCTATGGCCTGTGGTCAACCCTGTATGGCTTCATCGCGCTGGAGTCCGATGCCAATACCGTCGCCGGCCTCGGGTTCTATGAGCACGGCGAAACGCCCGGTCTGGGTGGTGAAGTGGATAATCCGCGCTGGAAAGCACAGTGGCCGGGCAAGCAGGTCTACCGCGACGGCGAAGTGGCTCTGTCCCTGGCGAAGGGTAGCGTGGACCCCGGCAGCCCGGATGCGCCCTGGCGTGTCGATGGTTTGTCCGGCGCAACGCTGACCTCCCGCGGTGTCACCCAGCTGGTTCACTTCTGGCTCGGTGAGCAGGGCTACGAACCGTTCCTCAACAATCTCAAAGCAGGGGAGGCCTGAGATGTCTTCGGTCAAGGACACCCTCGTTACACCCATTTTCAAGAACAATCCGATTGCGCTGCAGATTCTCGGCATCTGCTCGGCACTGGCGGTTACGTCGTCGCTACAGGTCACCGTAGTGATGTGTATCGCGCTGACGCTGGTGACAGCCTTCTCCAACCTGTTCATCTCTGCGATACGCACCCAGATACCGGGTAGCATTCGTATCATCGTGCAGATGACGATCATCGCTTCACTGGTGATCGTGGTTGACCAGGTGCTGAAGGCCGTCGCCTATGACATCAGCAAACAGCTTTCGGTGTTCGTCGGCCTGATTATAACCAACTGTATCGTCATGGGGCGCGCGGAAGCGTTTGCGATGAAGAATCCGCCGTTGCCCAGCTTCTTCGATGGCATCGGCAACGGGCTCGGCTACAGCACAGTGCTGCTCGCAGTCGCCTTTGTGCGCGAGCTGTTCGGCTCGGGCAAGCTGTTTGGCATCGAGGTGCTGCCGCTGGTCACGGAAGGTGGCTGGTACAACCCCAACGGCCTGCTCCTGCTGCCGCCCAGCGCATTTTTCCTGATCGGCGGTTTCATCTGGATCCTGCGCAGCGTCGACAAGAAGCAGGTTGAAGAGCCTGATTTCCGCATGGCCAAGCACACGGCTGCCGAGGAGGGCGCGTAATGGAACAGTACCTGAGCCTGTTTATCCGGGCCGTGTTCATCGAGAATATGGCGCTCGCGTTCTTTCTTGGCATGTGTACCTTCCTGGCTATCTCCAAGAAGGTACAGGCGGCAATCGGTCTCGGCATCGCCGTTATCGTCGTACTCACCATCACCGTGCCGGTGAACAACCTGATCTACAACTACCTGCTGGCGGACGGCGCGCTGGCCTGGGCGGGCCTGCCGGATGTGGACCTCAGCTTCCTCGGGTTGTTGTCCTATATCGGCGTTATCGCGGCCATCGTCCAGATCATGGAGATGTTTCTCGACAAGTACGTCCCGGTTCTGTACAACGCGCTCGGCGTCTTCCTGCCATTGATTACAGTAAACTGTGCCATCCTGGGCGCGGCGCTGTTCATGGTGGAACGCGATTACAGCTTCGGTGAAAGCGTGGTGTTCGGTGCCGGCGCAGGTGTCGGTTGGGCCCTCGCCATCGTCGCCCTCGCAGGCATTCGCGAAAAGCTCAAGTACAGTGACGTGCCCGACGGCCTGCAGGGTCTGGGCATCACCTTCATCACGGTGGGTCTGATGTCACTTGGCTTTATGTCTTTCGGTGGTATGAATCTCTAGGCGGAAGTGCTGTTATGAACCTGACGATCATCCTCGGTGTTACCATGTTCACGGCGATCGTGCTCGCCCTGGTCGCCGTCATTCTGAGCGCACGCTCTCGCCTGGTGAGCAGTGGCGAGGTCGCCATTGAGATCAATGGCGAGAAAACCATTCACGTACCCGCGGGTGGCAAATTGCTGCAGACCCTGTCCGAAAGCGGATTGTTCCTGCCCTCGGCCTGCGGCGGCGGCGGTACCTGCGCGCAGTGCAAATGCATCATCACCGAGGGCGGCGGCGCCATGCTGCCTACCGAGGAAAGCCACTTCACCAAGCGTGACGCGCAGGAGGGCTGGCGCCTGAGCTGCCAGACCGCCGTCAAGCAGGACATGAAAATCGAAGTGCCGGAAGAAGTGTTCGGCGTCAAGCAGTGGGAGTGCACGGTAGAGAGCAATCCCAACGTGGCGACCTTCATCAAGGAACTGACGCTGAAGCTGCCCGAGGGCGAGAACGTCGACTTCCGCGCCGGGGGCTATGTGCAGCTCGAGTGCCCGCCGCACGTGGTCAAGTACAAGGACTTCGAGATCGAGGAGGAATACCGCGGCGACTGGGAACGCTTCGGTTTCTTCAAGCTGGAATCTCACGTTGACGAAACCACCATCCGTGCCTACTCCATGGCCAACTACCCGGAAGAGCGCGGCGTCGTCAAGTTCAACATCCGCATCGCGACACCGCCTCCGGGCAGCGAGGGCATCCCGCCTGGTGTGATGTCGTCCTGGGTGTTCAACCTGAAGCCCGGCGACAAAGTGAAGGTGTATGGTCCCTTTGGCGAGTTTTTTGCCAAGGACACCGACGCGGAGATGATCTTCATCGGCGGTGGCGCGGGCATGGCGCCCATGCGCTCACACATCTTCGACCAGCTCAAGCGCCTGCAGAGCAAGCGCAAGATTTCCTTCTGGTACGGTGCGCGCTCGCTGCGTGAGATGTTCTACGTCGAGGACTACGACCAGCTCGCCGCAGAGAATGACAACTTCGAGTGGCACGTGGCCCTGTCGGATCCGCAGCCCGAGGACAACTGGGAGGGCCTGACGGGCTTTATCCATAACGTCCTGTACGAGGAATACCTGAAGGACCACCCCGCGCCAGAGGACTGCGAGTACTATATGTGCGGTCCGCCAATGATGAATGCCGCGGTAGTGCGTATGCTCACCGACATGGGTGTGGAGCCGGAAAACATTCTGCTGGACGACTTCGGCGGTTGATGCAGGGTTCTCGGCACAGTACAAGCCACTCTTCGGGGTGGCTTTTTTGTAGGGCGGCCGGCGCGCTGCTGGCGGTGCTGGTACTCGTTGCGGCCTGTTCGCAGCCGGGTACGGGTGTGGCGCTGTCTGGCGCCACCATGGGCACGACCTGGCACATTACCTATATCCCGTCCGAGGCGTCGCCGCGTCCCGAACAGCTGCGGACCGTGCTCGAGGGCCTGCTGGTCGACCTGAACGACAGCATGTCCACCTGGCAGATCGATTCGGAGATCAGCCGCTTCAATCGCAGCCCGGTCGGCGAGTGGGTTCCTGTCTCCGGTCATTTCGGGCGAGTGATGGCGCAGGCCCTGCACATCGGCGAACTGTCCGGTGGCGCCTACGACGTGACCGTGGGTCCGCTGGTAGAACTCTGGGGCTTCGGTCCGGTCCAACCACGTATGGAATTGCCCGACGAGCGCGCGATCGGCACAGCCCGCGAGCGTGTGGGGCAGCGTTACATCGAGTTCGACAGCGACCTGCAGCGCCTGCGTCGCCTGCGCGATGTGGAACTGGACCTGTCCTCCATCGCCAAGGGGTACGCCGTCGATGTGCTGGCCACCGCCCTCAGTGGGCACGGCATCGCCAACTTCCTGGTTGAAGTGGGCGGCGAAATGCGCGTCGCAGGAATCAGCCCGCGCGGCGACGCCTGGCGTGTCGCGATAGAACGACCCGAGCCCGGTGCACGGGCTGTCGCGCTGGGTATTGCGCTGGAGGATATCGCGGTTGCGACCTCGGGTGACTACCGGAACTACTTTGAATTGGAGGGCCGGCGCTACTCGCACAGTATCGACCCGCGAACCGGGTATCCGGTGGCACACGATCTGGTGTCCGTCACGGTTTTGGCGGAAGACTGTATGACGGCGGACGGCTGGGCCACCGCACTCACCGTGCTCGGCGCCGACGAGGCACTGGCACTGGCGGAGCAGCACGGCCTTGCCGTGTATTTGATGCGACGCGAAGGGCAGCGTATCGTGCCGCTGTATTCCAGCGCGTTTGCGCCGTGGCTGGATCAGAGTACCCTGACAGAATAGCGGCCCGCTGCCGCAAGGATGACTGGAATGACCGAATTTGTTCTCGCCGCGGTGCTGATCGCGATTGTCATGGGCATTATGGCCGTGGGGGTGCTCATGGGCCGCGGGCCCATCAAGGGCTCCTGTGGTGGCATGGGCGCACTCGGTTTCGATACCGCCTGCGATATCTGTGGTGGCGACCCCGGCCGCTGCGAGAAGGAGACGCGTAACACCGGTGGCGCCGATGACCGGGATGATACGCGCTTCTACCCGGCGGACCGCTAGGGCAGGCTACGCGCAGGGACACTCCACTGGGCTTCCACTACGCCATTTTCGTTGGCCTGCGCTACAGCTTCAGCCGACGGCGCAACCGCTTCGCCAGTGTCATCGCGACGGTGTCCATGCTGGGCATGGTGCTCGGCGTCGCGAGCCTGATAACCGTGTTGTCCATCATGAACGGCTTCGCCGCGGAACTGCGTGATCGCATCCTTGCGTTGGTGCCCCACGGGTTTGTGGTGGCCGCCGAGGGGCGCATCGAGGGCTGGCCGCAGCTGGCTGAAGCGCTTGCCCTGCAGCCCGGTGTGGTCGCCGTAGCGCCGTACCTCACGGACAAGGTGATTCTCTCGGGCCATGGAACCCTGCGCGGTGCCAGCCTGACCGCTATCGATGTACAACGCCAGGCGGCTGTGTCGGGTGTCAATGAAGCGATGCAGAGCGGCACCCTGACCGACCTGCAACAACCGTTCAGCGTCGTCCTGGGCACGGGCCTGGCGCGCGGCCTGGGAGTCGCACCCGGCGACACGCTGGATGTCACGCTACCCAGCCTTACGGTTACGCCGCTGGGCACTTTTCCGCGCAGTAAACGCCTCCGTGTGGTCGGGCTGTTTGCTGTCAACGCCCAGCCCGATGGCTATCAGGCCTACGTGTCGCTGGAAACGGGGCAGCGGCTGTTCGGCGCGGGCGAAGGCGTGGACGGTATACAGCTGCGCACCGTCGACCTGATGCAGGCACCGCGTCAGTTGGCCGCTCTCCAGCAATCCCTGGCCCCCGGATTGCTCGCCCGCGACTGGACACAAACCCAGGGTAGCCTGTTTCGCGCGGTCAAAATGGAAAAAATCATGGTCGGGCTGTTACTGCTCAGCGTGGTCGCCGTGGCGGCATTCAACATCGTATCCACGCTGGTTATGGCGGTGGCTGAAAAACGCGGTGATATTGCGGTATTGCGCACCATGGGGGCCCGCGCGGGCGGCATCATGGCGATTTTTCTTGCCCACGGCTTGGGCCTTGCCTGCACCGGCATTGGCGTCGGTGCCGCGCTGGGTGTGGTGCTGGCGAGCCACATTGCCCGGATCACGGCGACCCTGGAGCAGTGGCTGGGTGTGAAGCTGTTTGATCCCTCCGTTTATTTTATCAGCGAGTTACCGGCGCGTTTGCAGTGGCAGGATGTTGCGGCGGTGATTGCCGCATCCCTGTTGCTGAGTCTTCTGGCGAGTGTTTACCCCGCCTGGCGGGCCTCGCGTATCGCACCGGCTGAGGTGTTACGTTATGAATGATGCAATGGTGCTGCGATGCGAGCAGTTGGGCCGTGTCTATCGGGATGGCACGCGCGAGGTGCAGGTTCTGAGCCAGGTTGAGCTGGCGCTGCGAGACGGGGAGAAAGTCGCCATTGTGGGCGCATCGGGGTCCGGAAAATCGACGCTGCTCAATCTGCTCGGTGGCCTGGATTCGCCCACAACGGGGCGGGTACTGATTCGCGGTCAGGATCTCGCCGAGCTGGGGGAGCGCGCCCTGTGTCGCTGGCGCAACCAGCATCTGGGCTTTGTCTACCAGTTTCACCACCTGCTACCGGAGTTCGACGCCAGGGAAAATGTGGCCATGCCGCTGTTGATTGGCGGAACGCGGCGGCGCAGCGCGTGGAAGTCGGCAGAGGCCGTGCTCGAGCAGGTCGGCATGCAGCACCGCTTGCAGCATCGGCCCGGTGAGTTGTCGGGCGGGGAGCGTCAGCGCGTGGCGATTGCCCGAGCCCTTGTCACGCGGCCCGATTGCGTATTGATGGACGAACCCACGGGAAATCTGGACCCGGAGTCAGCGCAGCAGGTTCTCGCCCTGATTGACTCCCTGAGCGCTGCACGTACCGGGTTCATTGTGGTCACACACGATCCGCACATCGCGCGGTGCATGGATCGAACGCTGGAGTTGCGACAGGGTGCCCTGCGGGAACAGGCCGATGCGGCTGCGTGACCAGGGGCGTATCGCCCTGCGCTACAGCTTTGCGTTTGGACGCGGCTACCTGTCGACGTTTCTTGCGTCGCTCTCGGCGCTGGGCCTGATCCTTGCAATTGCGCTGCTGATTGCGGTGCTTTCGGTGATGAACGGTTTTGACAAGGAAATGCGCGAGCGGATCCTGGCGCTCGTGCCGCACATCAGCGTTTATGCTACCGATCCGCTGATCGACTGGCAGCCGGTTGCGTCTGCAATACGCGCGCGGCCGGACGTACAATCGGTGCAACCGTTTGTACAGTTCGACGCCTTGTTCATGCGCGGCCGCGACATTGAAACGGGCGTCGGCATAGGGCTGTCCGGCGCAGGGCAGGAGGGCTTGCTGGCGGCGTTGGATCGCGCTCTGCAGGAGCGCTTCGCCGCAGAACCCTCGGGACTGCTCCTGGGCAGCGGTCTTGCGAATCGCTTGGGCGCAGCTCCCGGTAATTCGCTGACCCTGATTGTCCCCGGCACGGACAGCGCGAACCCGGCGGGGACGCGGTTTGCTGCGGTCACCCTGGTGGGCCTGCTGTCAACAGGCACGGAGCTGGACGAGTCCGCTGCCGTTGTGCCCCTGGAGCTGGCCTCGGAGCTCGCGGGGCTCTCGGGCGGGATAACAGGCCTACAGGTGCGCGTGCCGGATCTGTTCAATGTCCACGGCCTTGGCTGGTCTCTGCTGGCCGACCTGCCGCCGGGCTACTACACCACAAACTGGATGATGACCCACGGAAACCTGTATTCCGCGATCCAGCTGTCGCGGGACCTGGTCAGTATTCTGTTGTTCTCCATCATAGGCGTTGCCGCCTTCAACGTGGTTTCCTCCCTGGTGCTGGTCGTGTTCGACAAGCAGGGGGATATCGCAATTCTGCGCACTCTGGGTGCGTCCGGAGCAGACATCACCGGCATCTTTCTTCTGCAGGGCGCGATGATCGGCCTGATCGGGGCATTGCTGGGCAGCCTGTTCGGGGTACTCTTGAGCCTCGGTATTCCCCATCTGGTTATGGGGCTGGAACAGCTGCTGGATATACGCTTCCTCAGCACCGACGTGTATCCGGTATCCTTTCTCCCGGTGGAAATACTGGCGTCGGACGTGGCGTGGGTGTCGCTGGTGGCGCTTATGCTTTGCGTGTTGGCCGCGCTGTATCCGGCGCGGCGCGCTGCACGCCTTGCGCCGGCGCAGATTCTGCATCAGGAGCGGGTGTAGGCGTTTGCGCCCGGGCCTTGCGCCGGGCCTGGCGTTTGCGCCAATGGTGGCCGACCCGCCAGCGCCACAGAAGGTTGACCGCTGTATAACCCAGTGAGCCAAACAGCAGGCCGCAAAGCAGGCTGCCTACCAGCAGGGGCTTCCAGATCATCTCTATGCGATCGGTTATCCAGCCAAGGCTGAGTTCAAACTCCAGCACATGCACCGGTGCATCAATCAGCAGTGCACCGACCCTGTAGGAGAGGTAGAACACCGCCGGCATGGTTACCGGGTTGGTGATCCACACCAGCGCCACGGACATGGGCAGATTGCAGCGCAATAACACTGCCAGCACGGCGGCCACCAGCATCTGCCCGGGTACCGGGAGGAAGGCCACGAAGACCCCGACGAAAAACGCCATGGATGCAGAAAAGCGATTGATGTGCCAAAGATTGGGTTGGTAAATCCAGTCCCCCAGCACGCGCAGACTGTCAATGGCGCGAATGCGGCTGGGCGTGGGGAGCCACTGTTTCAGGGTTTTTCTTGGCATGTGCAGTCTGGTTGATTTTGGTGTGTATTGAAGGGGCTACATCGTGTTTCAGTGCGCGCTGATAACCACCCGGTCAATCCTGCGCGTATTATGGCGGCAAAACCCCCGGCAAACCACCGATGCCCGCGCTGCTGACGGCGTTTCTCGTCGGCGTGGTGCTCTTTTCCCTGGCCTCACAGGTGGGGCCCGCGTGGTTGCCGCCCCTGCTCGCGACCCTGGCGGTAGCTGCCTGGCAAGGCCGCAGCGGACTCCATCGGCTGTGTGCAGCGCTGCTGATGGGCCTTGCGGTGGGCGCCAGCCACGCCCAGGCCTGGCAGGCAGGGCAGCTCCCGGTTGCCTGCGAGCGCCTGCCGCTGTGGGTCGAGGGCCGTGTGTCGGGCTTGCCGCAGAAATATGTGGAGGCCGATGGGCGCCAATGGCAACGCTTCCACCTTGAGCTGGAACAGCCGCTGGGTAACGGCTGTTCCGGCCCGCAACAGCTGCTATTGACGGAAAGCACCGGCCTCCCACTGTTGCCGGGGGAACACTGGCGATTCCTGGTCCGGTTACGCCTGCCCTGGGGCCTCGAGAACCCCGGCGCGAGTAACCGCCAGCGCTGGCTCGCCGAAGCGGGCATCGATGCGGTGGGCAGCGTCAGCGGCACGGCGTCGGCACAGCGCCTGCAGGCGGGTGACTGGCGCACCGCGCACCAGCGGCTGCGACGGCATCTCAGCGAAAGGATCAGCCGTTCGCAGGGCGCCGGCCCCGCGTCGCCGATACTCGCGGCGCTGGCCGTCGCCGATCGCAGCGCGCTGGACCCGGGGCTGTGGCGGGTATTCCAGCAATTCGGTGTCGGCCACCTGCTGGTGATCTCCGGGTTGCACGTGGGGATGGTCGCCGCCTGTGGCCTGCTACTGGGGGGCGGTTTTGCCCGTCTCCTGCTCATGTGCGGTGTGTCCCGATGGAATCATCTGCCGGCGCCGCTGGCGGCATTGATTCTCGCAACGGTGTATACCGCACTGGCGGGCTTTTCACTGGCGACATCGCGAGCGTGGCTGATGTCGGTCACGCTGCTCTGTGCGCGCCTCTGCGGCCGCCCCGCATTCACCGGGCATAACCTGTTGCTCGCCGCCGTGGTGCTGGTGGTCACCAATCCACTGGCCGTACTGGGCGCGGGTTTCTGGCTGTCGTTTTCCGCGGTGGCGTGCCTGCTCTGGTTCAGTGCCTGGCGGCGCAGGCGGGGTGGCTGGTTACATGCCCATGGCTTCATGGCCGTCGCAATGCTGCCTCTCAGCGGTGCCTGGTTCGGTGGCGCCAGCCTGCTCGCTGCCATCAGCAACGCCCTGCTGGTGCCACTGGTCGGAGCGTTTGTGGTGCCTCTGGTCCTTGCCGGAACACTGCTTGCTCTGCTGGGGAGTGGCCTCGCCGACCTGCTCTGGCGCCTCGCCGCGTGGCCGTTTGAGCAGTTGCTCCCGGCAGTGAGCGCGGTGGCGGAGCGCTATCCGGAAGTCGTATATCGGGTGCTTGCGGCGACACCGCTTGCCCTGGGTCTGGCCGCTGCGGCGCCAGCGCTGGCCTGGCTACCCCTGCGCTGGCCCTGCAAGGCGTTGCTGCTGATACTACCGCTGCCCCTGTTGCTGCCCTTTGCCGACCACCGGGTCGCCAGTCCGCAGGCGGTGCATGTGATCGTGCTGGATGTCGGGCAGGGGACGTCAGTGTTGCTGTACGACCGTGAGCAGGCACTGCTCTACGATACCGGTGGGGGCCCTCCGGGCGGCGTATCGGTGGCTGAGCGTGCGGTAATCCCTGTGCTGCGCCAGCGCGGTATCCGCCGTCTCGACACGCTCCTGGTCAGCCACGGTGACCGCGACCACAGTGCCGGACTCGCCAGTCTGCAGGCAGCTCTGTCACCTGTCAGTCTTCTGGTTGGCGCCGACCTCTCGGACACCCCGGGCGCCCAACCCTGCCGCGCGGGCCATGCCTGGCAATGGCGCGAGGACGTGCGCTTTCAGCTGCTGGCACCGGCGCCCGGCGAGCACCTCAGTCGCAACGATGGCTCCTGCGTGCTGCGCGCCGTGCTGCCGGGTATCGAGCTGCTGCTACCGGGTGATATTAGCGCGCAGCGAGAGCGCGCGCTGGTCCGCTACTGGGGCGAACATCTGCACAGCCGCCTTGCCCTGGCACCCCATCACGGAAGCAAGACCTCGTCGTCCTGGGCCTGGCTCGGGCATGTCCGACCACAGCGGGTGATCTATACCCATGGACGGGCCAACGCCTTCGGTCACCCGGCTGCCAGGGTGGTGCAGCGGCATCAAGCGCTGGGCATCGACACCCTCAGCACGGCGCAGGCCGGGGCGCTTGAGTGGGTACTGGTGCCCGGTAAACCACCCGTCCTGCTGCAGCACCGGACCTTGCAAACGCGCTACTGGAAGCACTAGTGCGCAGTTTCGCAGGCCTCGGGCCTGTGCGTATAATGCAGGCCACACTGGCAATGGATATCGATTGTGCTGGAACTCGTAACGGCGGGCGGTTGGCTGATGGTGCTGATCCTGCTCTGCTCTATCCTCGCGCTGGCGATCTGCGTTGAACGCCTGTACACACTGAACCCGAAGAAGATTGCGCCGCCGCACCTGCTCGCTACCGTGTGGAAGCAGTTGAAGGCCGGGGAGCTGGACACGCAGCGTTTGCGCAGCCTGCGGCAGTCATCTCCGTTGGGGCGCATACTGGCGGCGGGGCTGGCCAATGCCAATCACGGCCGCGAGGTGATGAAAGAGAGTATCCAGGACGCCGCGAGCCACGTCGTACACGACCTGGAACGCTACCTGAATACCCTGGGCACCATTGCGGCGGTTGCGCCCCTGCTCGGGCTGCTGGGCACCGTGGTCGGCATGATCAAGGTTTTCGCGCAGATCATGGCTCAGGGCACGGGTAATGCCAGCGCGCTGGCCGGTGGTATTTCCGAAGCGCTGATCACCACGGCGGCAGGCCTTGCGGTAGCGATTCCGGCCCTGGTCATGCATCGCTATTTCGTCGGTCGCATTGACGCCATCGTGGTGGGGCTGGAGCAGGAGACCATCAAGCTGATGGATGCCCTGCACAACGATGAGCGGCGGGACGAGCGCGCTTGAAATTTCGCCGCCAGCAAGCCGCCGAAGTTGGCGTGAACCTCACGCCGCTGATCGATGTGGTATTTCTCCTGCTCATTTTCTTCATGGTGTCGACAACCTTCACCCGCGAAACCCAGCTTACCCTCGATCTGCCCGAGGCCAACGGCGAGCCCAGGGAAGTCACCGAGCAGCAGGTAGAGGTGCTGGTGGACGAAGCAGGGCGCTACCGCGTCAACGGGCAGCCGCTGGTGGACAACCGCATGCGGACACTGCAGGCGGCGATCTACAAAGTGTCTGCGGGCGACACGACCCTGCCACTGGTGATTGCAGCCGATGCGCAGGCAGCGCACCAGGATGTGGTGCGCGCCATGGATGCCGCGGGCCAGATGGGCTTTGTGCACATGAACATCAGTACCCGGATGCCTGCCGAGGCAGCAGCCAGTGACTGACCGGGAGCGCCCCAGCGACTGGCAGCTGTATCGGCGGCTTATCTCCTATGTGTTGCCCTACTGGTATCTGTTCGCGCTCAGTATTGCCGGCTATGTGGTGTATTCCATCGGCAATGTGCTGCTGGCCGACCTCATGCAGTTCCTGCTCGATTCACTCAATGAGTCAGACAAGGCCGAGTCCGGCCTGGTCGCGCGCGCTGCCTATGCGCTGTTGGACGCGGGCGACATGACACGGCTTGAGTTTGCCCGTATCGGGGTACCCATTGCCATGATCGTGCTGGCCTTCACCCGTTCCATGGGTTACTTCGCCGGCAACTACTTCATGAACCATGTGGCCCGCAACCTGATTCACCAGCTGCGCATTGAATTGTTCGACAAGATGCAACTGGCGCCCAGCAGCTACTACGACAACAACAGCCAGGGGGTGCTGATTTCCAAGATTACCTACAACGTTGAGCAGATCACCGGCGCCGCAACCAAGGCGCTGAAAGTGGTGGTCGGCGAAGGCCTCACGGTCATCGGCCTGTTGGGGTATCTGTTCTACCTCAACTGGCGTCTAAGCCTGGTGTTTATGCTGGTCGCCCCCTGTATCGCGGTGGTGGTAAGCGTTGTGGGCAAGCACTTCCGGCGCTACAGTCGGCGAATCCAGGATTCCATGGGCGATGTCACCCAGGTGTCCAATGAAAGCATTGGCGGCTACCGGGAAGTGCGCCTGTTCGGGGGGCAGGCGCAGCAGAGTGCGCGCTTTGCCGCCGCCAGTGAGTACAATCGCAATCAAAGCCTGAAGCTGGCCTTTGTCGATGCCTTCAGCACCCCGGTGATACAGACCATGCTGTCCATCGCACTGGGCGCACTGGTCTGGTTCGCGCTCAACCCGGAAATCCTCAGCGGTTTCAGCGCGGGTTCCCTGGTCGCTTTTTTGACGGCCGCGGGCCTGCTGGGCAAGCCAATTCGCCAGGTGAGCAGCATCCAGAGCATCATCCAGCGGGGCCTGGCGGCCGCCGAGGACATCTTCGCCCAGCTGGACTTGGATGACGAGCAGGACACGGGAATCTACCGCGTGGAACGCGCTCGGGGTGACATCGTGCTGCGCGACGTGAGCTTCACCTACCCCGGTACCACGCAGGAGGTCCTCAGCGGACTCAACCTGAGTATCCGGGCGGGGGAGGCGGTGGCGCTGGTCGGTCGCTCGGGCAGTGGCAAGAGCACGCTGATCCAGCTGCTTGCACGCTTTTACCCGCTGCAGAACGGCGATATCACCCTGGACGGCGTCTCCATCGCGGATTACGAATTGGCGAACCTGCGCCGCCAGCTGGCGATGGTGTCCCAGGACGTCACCCTGTTCCAGGACAGCGTAATCAACAACGTCGCCTACGGCGACCTGTCCGGCGCCAGCCGGGAGGACGTGATCGCGGCCTGCCAGTCGGCCCACGCCCTCGAGTTCATCGAGCGGCTCCCCGACGGCCTGGACACCGAACTGGGTGACGATGGCGGTGGGCTGAGCGGTGGCCAGCGCCAGCGGCTGGCGATTGCCCGAGCCATCCTCAAGGACGCGCCGGTGCTCATTCTGGACGAGGCGACGTCGGCCCTGGACAATGAGTCGGAACACCGGATTCAACGGGCCCTGGATACCATCATGCGCAATCGCACCAGCATTGTTATCGCCCATCGCCTGTCCACGGTGGAACGGGCCGACCGTATCGTGGTGATGGATGCGGGGCGCATTGTGGCCGCCGGAAGTCACGAGGAGCTACTGGCCGAGGGCGGTCTGTACGCGCAGCTGTATCATCAGGAGTTCAGTGACTAGCCCAGGGCTGGAAGCGGCCCTGCTGCGAGGCTGGTATGAGGGCGCCTGGTGGACCTGGCTGTTGCGGCCGCTGGAGGTGCTCTACCGCGCTGTGACGGGGCTGCGACGGCTGCTTTACCGGCTCGGGGTGTACAGGGCCTACCGGGCGCCAGTCCCCGTGGTGATCGTCGGCAATATTACCCTGGGCGGTACCGGCAAGACTCCGATCATCGTCGCGCTGGTCGAGGCACTGCAAGCGCGGGGCCTGCGTCCGGGGGTGGTCAGTCGCGGCTACGGCGCAATGGCCGGCGGCTTTCCACATACCGTCTCCGCGACCAGCAGCGCTGGCGATTGCGGCGACGAGCCGCTGCTGATATTCCAGCGCACCGGCGCCCCCTGCGTTGTAGACCCTGATCGCCCCGCAGCGGTGCGCAGCCTGCTGGCCTCGCACCCCGTGGATATCGTGCTCTGTGACGATGGCCTGCAGCATTACGCCCTCGCGCGGGACTTCGAGATCGCCGTACTGGATGCAGAGCGCGGCGTGGGCAACGGTTTCTGTTTGCCGGCAGGTCCACTCCGCGAACCGCCGTCTCGCCTGGAAACGGTGGATGCGCTGCTGTGGCGCGGGGGCACGGCGGTAGAGACGGGTGTCACCCTGGAGGTTGACGGGGTGTTTGCGCTGCGGCCCATGCCGGGGCAACGCCCTCCCGGAGCGGGTGCGCAGGTGCACGCGGTCGCCGGCATCGGCCAGCCACAGCAGTTCCAGGCCACGCTCACGGCGATGGGCTATCGCGTCATCGCACACAATTTTCCGGATCACCACCGGTTCAGCGCCACAGATATCACCGCACTGGACGACGCTCCGGTTATCATGACCGAGAAGGACGCGGTAAAATGTCGGGCGTTCGCAGGCGAGAATCACTGGTATCTGAAGATCAGTGCGCGCTTGCCCGAGACCGTCGTCGAACGTATTGCCGCACTGGCAACCCGGACGCCTTGAGCCTGTAGATACTATGCATTTCACCGTTGTCATCCCCGCACGCTACGCCTCAACCCGACTGCCCGGCAAACCCCTGCTGGATATTGCAGGCCAGCCCATGGTCCAGCGAGTCTGGGAGCAGGCGCGGCAGAGTGGGGCAGACCGCGTGGTCGTGGCGACTGACGACGCGCGCATTGTCCAGGCCGCGGAACGCTTTGGTGCCGACGCGCTGCTGACCGATTCCGCTCATCCCTCGGGGACAGATCGTCTGGCACAGGTTGCGCACCTGCTGCAGCTGCCGGCGGACGCCATCGTGGTCAACGTGCAGGGTGATGAGCCCCTGATTCCGCCTGCCGTCATCGACCAGGTCGCAGGCAATCTCGCGGCCCATCCCGCATGCGGCATTGCCACCCTGTGCGTACCGATCACAACGCTGGAGACCTTGCGTGATCCGAATGCGGTGAAAGTCGTAAGCGATGCGCAGGGCAGGGCGCTCTACTTCAGTCGGGCACCGGTGCCGTGGCCGCGTGATGCCTTCGCCGTAGCCGGTGCAAGCCTGCCCGCGGAAGGTGCCTGGTTCCGGCACGTGGGTATCTATGCCTACCGGGTCAGCTTCCTCCAGGAGTATGTTGGCTGGTCCCCTGCGCCGCCGGAACAGCTGGAACAGCTGGAGCAGCTGCGGGCCCTGTATCACGGCGTGCGTATCCACGTTGCTGAGGCCGTCGCCGAGGTACCCGGTGGGGTGGACACGCCCGATGACCTGGCAGCGGTCCGCGCGCGCTTCGGGGTCTCGCCGTGAGCGCGTTGCCCTCTACCCAGCGCGTGCTGTTCGTCTGCCTGGGCAATATTTGTCGCTCGCCCACCGCCGAGGGTGTGTTCAGGAAGCTGCTTGCAGACCGCGGGCTTGAGCACCGCATACACGCAGACTCCTGTGGCACCGCTGACTGGCACAGCGGCAAGCCGCCGGATCCGCGCAGTATCGCCGCCGCGAAACGTCGTGGTTACGATCTCGAGGCACTGCGCGCACGCCCGTTGTGCTGGGAAGACTATTACACCTTCGATTACATGCTGGCGATGGACGAGTCCAACCTGGAGGTGCTGCGCCGGGAGTCGCCGCTCGATTACGCGGGGCACATCGGGCTGTTCCTGGATTTTGCCCCCGACCTTCCGGAACGCGAAGTACCGGATCCGTACTACGGCGAAGGTGACGGATTTCTGCGGGTGCTGGAACTGGTCGAGGCGGCCAGTGACGGTTTGCTGGCTGAGCTGCTGCAGCATGGATGATGCCCTCGACTCCCTACAGCCGCCGAATACCCTGCGTCTGCGTGCACAGGCGCAGGCACTGCGCAGCGTATACTCGGTCGCCGAGGTTGAGTCCGTGCTGGCGTGGGCGCGGGCCCGGGCATTGCCGGTGCTGCCGCTTGGCGAAGGCAGCAATGTGGTGCTACAGCCGCAGCTGGATGCCTTGGCCCTGCTCGTGCGGCTGTCGGGGCGGGAGCTGCTGGAAGACGGACGCGAGTTCATCACGCTGCGCGTTGGCGCCGGTGAAAACTGGCACGCGCTCGTGGTGTGGACATTGTCGCGTGGTTACTACGGCCTCGAGAACCTGGCGCTGATCCCCGGCACCGTCGGCGCGGCGCCTATCCAGAATATCGGTGCCTATGGCCGTGAAGTCGCGACTTTTGTGGTCGCCGTTCACGCACGCCGTGTTAGCGATGGCACACCGCTGACCCTCAGCGCTGCCGAGTGTGAATTTGCCTACCGGGACAGCGTGTTCAAGCGGGCGCTGGTTGACAGTGTGGTCATTACCCATGTCGACCTGCGGCTGGCACGCAGGCCGGCGACCAACACCGACTATCCCGCACTGAGCGCGGCGCTGGGGGCGCGAGGTTGCGGCGACAATGCGAGTCCGCAAGAGGTATTCGACGCCGTGGTCGCACTGCGCCGCGCACGCTTGCCGGACCCAGCGCTGCAGCCCAACGTGGGCAGTTTCTTCAAGAATCCGATCGTCTCCCGAGATCACGCCGATGCACTGCGCGGCCGGTATCCGGACTTGCCGGTGTTTCCGCTGGATGCCCGGCACTGCAAGCTCGCAGCGGCCTGGCTGATTGAACAAGCGGGCTGGAAAGGCCGCCGGTCGGGAGGCGTCGGCGTGCATCCCGGGCACGCGCTGGTGCTGGTCAACTACGGTGCGAATACAGCACCGCCCCTGCTGGCCCTGGCCGCCGAAATCCAGGCCACCGTCGCGCAGCAGTTTGCGGTGCACCTGGAACTGGAGCCGCGCGTCTACGGGGTGGAGCGGTGACTGATTTCGACGCCGAGAGCTTCCTGAAACAGCTCACCACGCGCCCGGGCGTTTACCAGATGTACGGTGCCGACGCCGAACTGTTGTATGTGGGCAAGGCCCGCAACCTGAAAGCGCGGGTCAGCAGTTATTTCCGCGCCAGCGGGCTCACGACCAAGACCATGGCGCTGGTGGCGCGAATCCGGGACATCCAGGTCACGGTCACCTCGACGGAAGTGGACGCCCTGCTGCTGGAACACAATCTGATCAAGAGCCACAGGCCGCCCTACAACATACTGCTGCGTGACGACAAATCCTATCCGTACATCTACCTTTCCACCGACGACGAGTTCCCCCGCCTGAGCCTGCACCGGGGGCGGAAACGGCGCAAGGGCAGCTACTTCGGACCCTATCCCTCAGCCTCGTCGGTGCGTGAATCACTGCACTTTCTGCAAAAGGTGTTTCGCGTACGGCAGTGCGAGGACAGCTTCTTTCGCAATCGCTCGCGACCCTGCCTGCAGCACCAGATCGACCGTTGCACGGCGCCCTGCGTCAACCTGGTGTCGGCCGAGGCGTATGCAGAGCAGGTCCAGAACACGGCGTTGTTTCTGGGGGGTAAATCGCAGGAGTTGCTTGTGCGGCTCGCGGATGACATGGAGCAGGCCGCGGCGGCGCTGGAGTATGAAAAGGCTGCCGTGTATCGCGACCAGATCAGTCAGCTCCAGCATGTCCAGGCCAGCCAGGGCATCGAGGGCGCCAGCGGGGAACTGGACATACTCGCCGTCGCCGTCGATGGAGGACGGGCCTGTGTGCAGGTGCTGTTCGTGCGCAACGCGCAGGTTCTGGGCAGTAAAACCTGGTACCCGCCTCTCAAACTGGACGAGACAGGCGCTGAGGTTCTCGCGGCCTTCCTGCCCCAGTTCTACCTGGCGGGCGGACGGCCCATACCGGGCGAGATCATCGTCACCGACCTGCCGGATGACAGCGAAGCCCTGGCGGCGGCCCTGACCCATCAGGCCGGCCGTCGCGTGCGTATCCGGGCCAACGTCCGCGATGCGAGAGCGCGCTGGATGCAGCTTGCCCGACAGACCGCCGAGACCAACCTGCAGTCACATCTGGCCGGCCGGCAATCCACCCTGGAGCGCCTGCAGGCGATACAGGAACTACTGGATCTGCCGGCACTGCCGGAACGCATGGAATGCTTCGATATCAGCCACAGCTCCGGTGAGGCCACGGTGGCTTCCTGCGTGGTCTTTGACCAGAACGGTCCGCGTAAATCCGACTATCGGCGCTTCAATATTGACGGCATTACCGGCGGCGATGACTACGCGGCCATGCAGCAGGCGCTGGAGCGACGCTACCGACGGCTGAAGGACGGGGAGGGTAGCCTGCCTGACATCCTCTTCATCGACGGTGGCAAAGGGCAGGTTGCGCAGGCCATGCAGGTGCTCGAGGCATTGCAGTTGAACAGCATTGAGGTCGTCGGGGTTGCCAAGGGGGTCACCCGCAAAGCCGGTTTTGAAACGCTGATCCGTGGCGATACAGGGCGTGAAACCCGACTGCGCGGGGATAGCCCCGCGCTGCACCTGATACAATCGATACGCGACGAGGCACACCGCTTCGCCATAACCGGGCATCGGGCGCGGCGCGACAAGGCCCGCCAGCGGTCCTCACTGGAGGGGATTCCCGGAGTAGGGGCCAAACGCCGCCGGGAGCTGCTACGGCATTTCGGCAGTGCCAGCGGCGTGGCGAACGCCAACGTCGATGAGTTGAAGAAAATCAACGGAATTAGTGCGACCCTGGCGCAACAGATATACGATCACCTCCACGGCAGTGGCCAGTAACGGAGCGAACGCCCTCTTGAGCATCAACATACCCAACACGCTGACCCTGATGCGGATATTCCTCATACCGGTGTTGGTTGTGGTGTTCTATCTGCCTTTCCAGCACCATCTGCTCGTTGCGGCGGGCGTGTTCAGCGTCGCTGCGGTGACGGACTGGCTGGACGGTTACCTTGCCCGGCGTCTGGGGCAGATGACCAAGTTCGGGGCGTTCCTCGACCCGGTTGCCGACAAGCTGATGGTGGCCGTGGCACTGGTGCTGCTGGTGGAACGGCACAACACTATCCTGCTCACCCTCGCCGCCAGCGTGATCATCGGCCGGGAGATTGTGGTCTCGGCGCTGCGTGAGTGGATGGCGGAACTCGGGCAGCGCACCTCGGTGGCCGTATCTTACATCGGTAAGGTGAAAACCGCGTTCCAGATGATCGCCATTATCGGCCTGCTGGCAATTGATCCCACTGTTCACGGCAACGCCTTGCAGGCACTCTGTTACTTCATGCTCTACGCCGCCGCCGTACTCACCTTGTGGTCCATGGTGATTTATCTGCGCGCCGCGGCAGAGGTCATGCGCGGACAATGAGCCCAGCATTGTTCTTGACAGGGCGGTAACAGGCCCTAGAATAGGCGCCCTCACGCGGCCCTCAAGGCTGTTTGATGTTGCGGGAATAGCTCAGTTGGTAGAGCGCAACCTTGGCAAGGTTGTGGCGGGGCGCGAAGCCTCGACGGTTCCGGCGACCGGGGACACAGCAGTAACGAAGCAGTAAAGCGGGAATAGCTCAGTTGGTAGAGCGCAAC